>JGI12109J20283_10127121_pt1 | contig 84872 bp, 86 predicted proteins | sample ElkSlonscriptome_12_FD_20283 | JGI IMG/M metagenome (IMG submission 20283) | reverse complement strand
GGGCAAGGTTGCTGAACCAGCCGGTGTAAACCGGGTCCGCCGCCTGGGTCAGCGAGGCGAACATCAGGCCGAGCAGCAGGCCAGTAACGCGGTTGAGAGTCATCGTTGCGGTCTCCAATATCAGGGTCAATGGTCGTCAGGACCGACGCATTGGCTTACGCCCATGGGCAGCCGCCGGATGCACATCGACCGGCTAAAGGGCCGGATCTGAATACGAGTTGATGCAGGAGTACGGGAGATTCCTCAACCGCGAACTGGGCCGGGGCGAGATTCCCATGCGGATCCGCTACATTCCGTTGCCCTTCGACCGCCTCCCGGAGGCGCTGCTGGCAGGCTTCGGCGATGTGATCGCCGCGCAACTCACCGTTACGCCCGGGCAGGCGACGCAGTTGGCCTTCACCGAACCGTATCTGAAGGACGTCAACGAGGTGGTGGTGGGCCACGAGGGCGGCCCTGCCCGTGGAAACCGCTGTCGATCTCGCCGGGTGGGAGTTCCATGTGCTGGTCGGCAGCAGTTATCTCGACCACCTGCAAGACCTCAACGAGCGCGCTTTGCGCCGACGGTCTCGACCCCCTGAGCCTCAGCCTGGTAAGCGCGCCCTACCAGGGCGCCCTGAGCGGCGGCAGGCCCAGCATCTCGTCCAACATCGCTCGCCAGTTGCGAAGATCGGGATTCTGGGTGCTGTCGGTGCAGACGAAGCGGCAACCCCGCCCCGTCTGGCGGATGTACATGCCCTCCACCACATCGTCGTCCAGATGCACGTCGATGCCGAGTTGGTTGAGGGTATCCACCTTGTACTCGCGGTCGGTGAACACCACCCGATCCTGGTCCACCCCCAGCGCCTCGGCCAGCGCGCGGACCGGCGCGGCCTCGTTCAGGGCGCTGCTCATGGGGTGCTCGGCCCGGTAGCGGCGAGTGATGATGTAGACCTCGAAACGGCCCTCCGCCAGCAACAGGCGGCAGTAGTCCTGCACCGCGCCCAGATCGCCGATACAGCCGTCGAAATCAAAGGAAATCTTCATCCATCCAGTCTCGCATAGATATCCCCGGAGTTGCCGTCGGCGGCGATCCCGTCCAGTCGTGCCAGCAGGGTAGCGGCATCCAGCCAGGTGTCGGACTGCAGGCGATGGGATTCCCCGGCGGCCCAGTTGTAGCGATACCGGGCCAGCGCCTCCAGCCGCGCCACACAGGCCCGGGCCTCGGCCAGCGCAGCCGGGATGTACTCGAAGGACAGGCACGGCAGCGGCCGCGACAGCCCCTCCAGCACCGCCCGCTCGAAACCCTCCACGTCGATCTTGCAAAAGGCCGGCAGCCCGTGCTCGCGGATCAGCGCATCCAGGGTGGTCACCGGCACGGTGACGCGCTGATCCCACTCCACCCAGGCAAAACCCTGGTCCCGGCGCACCGCGTCGATCCAGTCGCTGGAGAGGCTGGTAACGGTGGGGGTGCGGCGGCTCACATGCAGGGTGGCGCTGCCCGCGCTCGCGCCCACCGCCTGCTCCAGCAACACCACGTCGGGCTTGCCGGCGTACCAGCGGCGCAGCAACTTCATGCACTGGGGCTGGGGCTCCAGCGCGATGGTGCGGGCGCCAAGGGCGCGGAACACCCGTACCCGGCTGCCCACGTGGGCACCGATGTCGAAGCAGAGGTCACCGGGGCCGAGGAACTGCCGGTAGAAGCGCAGCATCCGTCCGTGCAGGCGGGGATCACCGTAGTACATCCACAGGGAACGCAGCAAACCTAGCCGTTCTCGCCAGTGACCCATGCAGGTGCCTTGAGATAACAGTTGAACAGAATGTCGCTACCCATGGTGAAGGTGCGCACCGGTGGGCGCAACGCCTCTTCCAGATCGCTGGGCGGCGGCAGGCTGACGCCGGGACGACCGGCGCCGATGATCATGGGCGCCACGGTGATCTGCAGAAGATCCAGCAAACCCGCCTGCAAAAAGGCCGACACCGTCACCCCGCCCCCCTCCACGAAAACCACCGGCAGACCCCGGCGGACGAGGTTGTCCAGCAATGCAGGCAGGGACAGCCGACCGTCGGTCTCGCAGGGCAGGGTCTCCACCGCCACATCGGTGTACCGGGAACGACAACTCTCCCGGCAGAACACCAGCGTCGGCGCGGCGTGGTCGGTGAACAACCCGCAATCGCTGGCCAGCCGGCAGTCCGGGTCCAGCACCACCCGGGTGGGATTGTCGCCGGGCACCCGGCGGGTGGTAAGACGGGGGTTGTCGTGCTGTACCGTACCGGCCCCCACCAGCACCACGTCGGCCATGGCCCGCAGCCGGTGCAGATGATCGAGATTTTCCGGACCGCTGATGGTCTGGGACACACCGTTGTCGGTGGCGATCCGTCCGTCCAGACTCTGGCCCAGATGGCCCACCACGAAGGGTCGGTGCTGTGGCGCGGTGAGCATGGGGATGTAGAGATCCAGCAGATCCCGCGCCGCCGGCGTCAGGGGCAGCCGACAATCCCAGCCCGCTGGATGCAGGCTCAACACCGGCGCACCATCGGCCAGCATTCGACCCTGACTATCCAGGCCCACCGCTTGGCGGGTGTCGCCCGCCCGGCGCCGGGCGCGCAGATCCAGCAGACACTCCCAGGCCAGCGCCTCGTCGATGGTGATGCTCACTCCTGCCGCCGGGCCTCGAATTCCAGGATCAGTTCCACCTCGTCGCCCACCCAGCCGTTGTCCACGGCGTAGTTCATGCCGAAGTCGCTGCGCTGGAAGCTACCCCGGGCGGACACGCCCATGACGTAGGCAAAGGGCGGGATGGGGTATTTTCCACTCTTGTTCCAGGTGGCCTCCAGGGTCAGCGGGCGGGTCTGGCCAAGCAGGGTCAGTTCGCCATCGATGCGGTAACGGCGATCACCCAGCGCCTCGGCGCTGTCGGCGCTGAACACCATCTCGGGATACTCGTCCACGTTCAGGAAATCACCGCCCCTGAGATGATCGTCGCGGCCCTCGTGGTTGGTGAACACGCTGTCGGTCTGGATCACCACCCGCAGGTCGCTCAACTCGCCGGCCTCCTCGTCGAAGCTGTACTCGCCCCTGGCCTCCAGAAACATGCCCAGGGTATCGGCATAGCCGATGTGATGCACCAAAAAGCCCACACTCAGGTGGTCGGGGTCCAGCACATAACGGTCGGCGGCCATGGCGGGCAACGCCGTCGACAGGGCCAGCATCAGCACGCCGATCCGGGGCGCAGGCGATATCATGAATACTCCTCCTCGGCATTTCGTAGCAACCAGATCACATCCAGCAAAAACGACAGGGACACCAATATCACGCCGATGGCGGCGCTCAACGCGCTGTAGGGATGGGGCACCAGCGGCACCAGCGCCACGATCAGCGACAGGGTCAACACCACGGTGCCGGTCTTGCGCCGCAGGCTCGGCGGCAGGGGCTGGCGTAATGCCGGCCACAACAGTCCGGCAGCGATGAACAGATAACGTAGCAGCCCCCCCAGTAATACCCATGGCCCGGCCTTGCCGAACCCCACCAGCAACAGACACAGCACCAGCACGTGGAAGGCGTCGGTCTCCATATCGAAATGGTAGCCGAAATCGCTGCAAAGTCCCTGTCGGCGGGCCAGCCAGCCATCCACACCGTCCAGCACGAGGATCAGGGTGGCCAGCCCGATGGGCCACCAGAGACTGGCCACCGCCTCGTTGCCGGCCACCATGCCCAGCAGCAGGCAGACCATGCCAGCACGGATGAGGGTCACCAGATTGGCGCCGCCGAGACGGCGGTGGGGTAGATGCCGGTACATGCCGAGCAACACGCCCAGCGCCACCGGCAGCCAGGCCAGCAGGCTCCACAGCAGGCCCCGCAGGGTCTCGCCGGGCATCAGAGTGGGCCATAAGCTACCCCCGGTGAGCAACATCAACAGCCCCACCACCGTCAGCGCCAGCGCCGACTGGCGATGCAGGCACCGCAGGGTGATGGAGGTCTGGGTGGAGCCGTCGGCGCCATGCAGACAGCGATACAGAAGCGTGTTTCCCACAGGCATTGCGACCCGGATTTTCGGGTGAAAACGTGTCATTGACCGTTACTCTCTGGATCAGCGTCGGGGTTTTGTATAACTTCGTTACCAGATAGGAACCCCGATCCGGCACAAGATTCCCGTGCGGGCAGACAGGGATATCGACACCGTCACGAAAGTGTTAGATTGTGACAGATTGTTTCCCCGTTAAGTGCCACAGAACCTCGACTCCGTGAACGCCCCGGCCCTTGCCTTCTGGATCACCGCCCCCGGCGAGGGCGAGATTCGCAGCGCACCGATAACCGCCCCCGGCCCCGGGGAGGCGCTGGTGCGTACCCGTTACAGCGCCGTCAGCCGCGGCACCGAGAGCCTGGTGTTCCAGGGTCGGGTGCCTCCCAGCCAGTACCACGCCATGCGAGCTCCCTTCCAGGAAGGCGAGTTCCCGGCGCCGGTGAAATACGGCTACTGCAACGTGGGCGAGGTGGTGGACGGTCCCGCCGACTGGCTGGGTCGCACGGTGTTCTGCCTGTATCCCCACCAGAGTTTCTACCGGGTGCCAGTGAGTACTCTCACGGCGGTGCCGGCGGCGGTGCCGGCGGCGCGGGCGGTGCTGGCGGCCAATATGGAGACCGCGGTGAACGCGCTGTGGGATCTGGCGCCGCTGGTGGGCGAGCGCATCGCGGTGATCGGCGCGGGCGTGGTGGGCTGCCTGTGCGTCCGGCTGCTCGCGGGGATACCCGGCGTGAGCGTCACCATGGTGGACCACAACCCCCAGCGGAAGCCCCTGGCCCGGCAACTGGGAGCGGATTTCGCCACCCCGGCGCAGGTAAGCGGAGTGTTCGACCGGCTGGTGCATGCCTCCGGCAATCCGGCGGGGCTGCGCCTCGCGCTGGCGCTGGCCGCCATGGAGGCCACCATCCTGGAACTCAGCTGGTACGGGGATCAGGCCGTGGAGCTGCCCCTGGGCGAGCATTTCCACCCCCGCCGGCTGACCCTGCGCTCCTCCCAGGTGGGAAACCTGAATCCCGCCCAACAACCCCGTTGGGACCACGCCCGGCGGCTGGCGTTGGCCCTCCGCCTGCTGGACGATGCCCGGCTGGATGCCCTCATCGACGGCGAGAGCGCGTTCGAGGATCTGCCCACCACCCTGCCCCGGCTGGTAGCCATGTCCGGCCAGGTGCTCTGTCACCGGCTCCGCTATCCCTGAGGTTTTTTGTCACCATTATCAGGAGTGTTCATGTATTCCATCACGGTTCGCAGCCACGTCATGATCGCCCATAGCTTCCGCGGCGAGACCTTCGGCCCGGCCCAGAAACTCCACGGCGCCACCTACGTGGTGGACGTGGAGTTCCGCCGCCCGGAGCTGGACGAGGACAACGTGGTCATCGACATCGGCCTCACCGGCCAGCAACTGGAGGCGGTGCTGGGGGAATTGAACTACCAGAACCTGGACGAATTGCCGGTGTTCAGCGGTATCAATACCACCACCGAATTTCTTGCCCGGCACGTGTTCGAGCGCATGCAGGAGGCCATCCAGCGGGGCGATCTGGGTGCCACCGCGCTGGGAGTGGCATCCCTGCGGGTGACCCTGCACGAGTCCCACGTGGCCTCGGCCAGCTACGAAGGCGGTCTGTGAGCGAACTGCATTTTCTGGTGCCGGGGGATCTGGATACACCCACCGGCGGTTATCAGTACGACAGGCGCATCATTCAGGGATTGCGGGCGCGGGGGGTTTCTCTGGCGCTACACCGACTGGACGATAGTTTTCCCTTTCCCGGTGAGGACGCACTGGCGGCGGCGGCACGGGTGCTGGCGGGGATTCCCGACGGCGCCACGGTGGTCATCGACGGGCTGGCCTACGCGCCGCTGCTGGCGTATCTCCAGCCACGCCACCGGCTGGTGGCGCTGATCCATCACCCCTTGGCCAGCGAGACCGGCCTGCCCGATGGTCTGCGCGAGGGATTTCGCCAGCGGGAGCGAGCGGCGCTGGCGCTGGCCACCCGGGTGATCGTCACCAGCCCCGCCACGGCCCGGGAACTGCACGCCGACTACGGTATCGCAGAAGATAATATCGGTGTGGCGGTGCCCGGTACGCCCCGGCAAGTCTCACTATCGGCGCCGCCGGACAGCGGCCCCCTGCACATGCTCTGCGTGGCCACCATCACACCTCGCAAGGGCCACCATATCCTGCTGGAAGCGCTGGCCGGCATGCACGGGCTGGACTGGCACCTCACCTGCGTGGGCAGCCTGGATCGGGATCCCGCCACCGCCGCCGCCCTGCAACACCAGCTTCGCGCCACGGAGCTGGAATCCCGGGTGCGGCTGCTGGGTGCGGTGGCACCTGGGCAATTGGATGCCCATTACCGAAGCGCCGGGCTGTTCGTCCTGCCCTCCTACCACGAGGGCTATGGCATGGTACTGGCGGAGGCTCTAAGCTTTGGTTTACCCATAGTGAGTACCACCGCCGGCGCGATACCCGATACCGTACCGCCCACCGCCGGCCTTCTGCTACCACCGGGCGACAGTCAGGCGCTGCGGCGAGCCCTGACTATGTTAGTAGAACAACCCAGCCGGCGCCTAGCGCTGGCCGCCGAGGCCAGACGGGCAGCCCAACAACTACCGAGCTGGGACGATGCTATTCAATGTTTCGCGAGTGAATTGCCGGGAGAGTGTCATTATGAATAATAGCTTCAGTGTGGAATGGCTGGCGCTGCGGGAACGCTTCGATCTGATCGCCAGAAATCAGGATATCGTCCAGACCGTGCAACGCTGGCAGGGTCGTACCTCACCGCTCAATATCCTGGATCTGGGTGCCGGCACCGGCGCCAACTTCCGGATTCTTTCACCCCGACTGGACGGCATCCAGCAGTGGCTGCTGGTGGACCATGACGAGCAACTACTGGCCGAGATGGGTCCCAGCGTGGAAGCCTGGGCCGGCCGGCGCGGCGTGGACTGCGATATCGCCGGCACCCAGATCAGCGTGGGCCGCTCCCAAGCCCAGATCATGCGCGCCGACCTGGTGACCGATCTGGAATCCCTGCCCCGGGACGGGGTACACATGGTCACCGCCTCAGCGTTGATGGATCTGGTGTCGGCGACCTGGTTCGAGCGGCTGGCGGCGCGCCAGTACCCGTCCCTGTATTTCGTGTTGACCTACAACGGCCAGATCGACTGGCATCCCTCGGACGCCTTCGACGAGCCGGCCCGGCAACTGATCAACCGCCACCAGACCGGCGACAAGGGTTTCGGCCCGGCCATGGGTCCGGAAGCCAGCGAGCAGATCGCCGAGATGCTGCGCCTGCGCGGCTACGAGATCGAGATGCGATCCGCCGACTGGCGGATGCAGCCCAGCGACGCCACCATGCAGCGGATGCTGCTGGAGGGCTGGGCCGGAGCCATGCGGGAACTGGAATCCTCCGAGACCCTGGATGAATGGCTGGAACGGCGCGAGGGGCTGATCGATCAGCAGCAGTCGCGGCTGAAGGTAGGGCACACGGATCTGTTCGCCTGGTTGCCGCGCTGAACCGCGCCGCCCTCGCCCCGGCGAGCGGCCTGATAAGGCCTCACTGCAACGGCCACACCCAGGGAATCAGCAGCACCTGGGTGTCGATGGCGCGCCGGGCCACCAGTACCGGACAGCAGCGGGGTCGTCCCAGCACCCAACGCAGCAGCACCTCGGTACCGCCGGTCTCGCGGATACCGGCAGCCACCACATAGAGCAAGGCGATGGTGGCCAACCCCTCGTTGGCGAATCCGGCCAGCGCATCCCCGGGACTGAGGATACCGAGGCCGGTGGGCAGCACCGCCGCCCCGGCCAGCACCAGATCCGGCGCCAGCCGGCCGCTCACCAGCATTGCCATGCAGCCCACCACCACCAGGATGGTCAGCCAGGCGTCGAGGCTCACGGCCGCTTCGCGGGGTATACGGTGACAGCGGCCACCGTGATGGGAAACGGGGCGTTGAGGGAAGTGGTTCGGACATGGGGATGGGCGCTAGCGGCGGCGGACCATCTCCAGTTCGGCCTTGACGTCGGCCAGTTCCTCGGTGGTCACCTTCAACCGCTCGGCCAGGATTCGTGAGAACAGGCTGTAGAACAGCGCGTAGCAAGCGTTCTGGTCTTCCTTGTTGAGCTGGCGAATGAAGGAGACATCGATGACCAGACACAGGGTATTGTTCACCGCCAGCACCGAGGCGGTGCGAGCCTCGTCGTTGATCATGGTCAACTCGCCGAAGATATCGCCGATCTCGTCGAAGATGGCGATGGTGCGACCGCCCTTGGTGACCTTGACCTTGCCGCTGTAGAGCACGTAGATCTTGTAGTCCAGTTCGCCCTCGCGGATGATGGACTCGTCGGGCTGGTACATGACCAGCTTGCTGGCGTTGAGGATCTCCTGGAGATACTCCTCGCTGAAACTACTGAGGAACGGCACATTGCGGAACTTCGTCAGAAAATGCGCACCGAGCTCCTTGCCGCTTTTGTAGATTTTCATGACCACACCCGTGTTGTCTTCCGAGGCCCGTCGACGAGCATCTCGCCGTGGGGACAGCGTCCTAGGCAACCGCTGCCTGCCACCAGGGCCGGCGCCCCGGCCCAGCAATCAGTCCGGAAATTATCTAGTCGACGGTAATATACCAAAAAACCCGGGAATTTCCTGTCAATCGGCGGCCACCGCGAGACGGCTCTGATAGCGCTCCACCAACCGCCGTAGCTGATGCATGGGGCCGTCGGCCACCCCCAGTTCGTCCAGATGCTCCACGGTGCTGAACAGATACTCGGCGCAACTGCCGAGTTTACCGGCGGCCACCGCGATGGTGGCGGCGGTCTCCTCGGGGCTGAGATCGGCGGCGTAGCGGGGATGCTCCCGGTTGATCACGAAGGTCACCGCCTGGCGCCGGCCGAGGGGGGTGTGGATGTTCACCAGCCGCGGCACATAGGCGCCGCTCACCATCTCCCGGTTCCACACCAAAGTCAGTTCGTGGTCGGCGATGGCCGGGTCCACCCGGAAGGCGATACCGCGACAGGAGCCGCCCCCCTCCAGCGCCAGCACCAGTCCGCAGTGCTCCGGGGTGCCGCGGCCCAGCGGCGTGCGCAGACAGAAACTGCGGTGATAGCCGTAGAGCCGTGCCGGTTGCCGATCCAGATAATGAATGCAGGGATTCCACATCAGTGAGCCGTAACCGAACACCCAGATCTCGGCGTCGCCGAATTGCGCCAGGATGGCCCGCCGGGAACGCTCCCGCTCCTCCGGCGGCAGCCAGGTCATCAGGCCCAGACGCTGGGCTTCCAGCACCATCTGTTCGATCCGTCCGGCCAGCAGATCCTCCCGGGTCAGCCTCATGATCGGTTCCTCCGTGGCTCAGCGGGGAACGTCCCTGTCGCTCCATGGCGACATGAAAAATCTTTTTTGAACATGAACTTGTAGAACCCTCCCGAAACGTGTCGGCGTTTGGCGACAGATTCCCCTTCCGGGCTCCTCCGAGATGACTCGCAGCGCTTCCCACGGATTTTTCACAATCACCCAAAAGATTATTATTTTTAATAGCTTAGCATAAATAAAAATAAGTTGGCGCTGAATCTGCAATGTCCACCGACAGCACAGGACTGAACGACCAGGGCCATCACCCTGCGCCACCCGGCAAGCGTTTTCAGGAACGGCCCTGTCCCACTGATTTCCAATCAGCACGACATTGCCCCCCACTCGGGGGGTTTTTTTTGCCCCCTCACCAGTCTCCCCGTGCTATTGCGCGTCGGCCCTTCCCCGTTAAGATAGGTTCAGCCGGGCCACTTGCCCAGCGGCTTTCCATGGAACCGGTCCGTCCGGACCCCCAGTCAGGGATATCGCCATCGTGAACGGCCTACTGCCGCGCTCCATGAAGGGGCTGATCATCGCCGGCTTCAGCCTCGTCGCCCTACCACTGGTGGGGGCGGTGATCCACGCGGTGATCTCGGTGACGGAGCTGGCCAATCAGAGCGAACATCTGGTGTTGCAGAGTATCCAGGTCACCCGCCAGGGCGAGCAGCTCACCGAGCAACTGGTGGATATGGAGCGCAACGTGCGCCAGTTCCAGGTGCTCGGCGACCCGGCACTACGGGATCTGTACCTGGAAAAGCACCAACGTTTCTGGGAAACCCTGAATCAGCTGGAGGCCCTGGTCAACCAGGAAGCCACCCGGGAAAACCTCCGCCAGCTACGCCGCAACAGTGGCGCCGTCCTCACCGCCCTGCAGAACCATCCGTTGCTCCCGGAGGAGGCGCTGAGCGCTGGGCAGCGCCAGACCGCCCAGGAGGTGCTGGCGGGCTTCGAGGGCCTGAAGACCCTGGCCCGCTGGATCGCCACCCAGAGTTTTTACTTCATCGACCGGGAACAGGAGGCACTCCAGGCCGCCGCCGTTCAGGCCCGGCGGCTGCTGCTCGGGGAGGCTGCCGCCCTGATTCCGGTGGTGCTGATATTGACGGGGCTGTTCACCCATCTCATCGCCCGCCCCATCCGCCAGACCGGCGAGGCCATCCGGCAACTGGGCGAGGGGCGTCTGGAAGATTCCATCAGCGTCAGTGGCCCACCTGAACTCCAGGCGCTGGGCGAGCAACTGGACTGGCTGCGCACCCGCCTGATCACCCTGGAACAGGAGAAAAACAGTTTTCTGCGACACATGTCCCATGAGTTGAAAACCCCGCTGGCCAGCATTCGCGAGGGCACCGAATTACTCAGCGACGGCACCCTCGGCAGGCTTCCACCACGCCAGCAGGAGGTGGTGGAGATTCTCCACAACAGCGGCGGAGAGCTTCAGCGGCTCATCGAAAACCTGCTAAGCTTCAGCGCCTGGCAGGCCCGCCAGGCCGGTCTGGAACTCAGCCGTTTCAGCATGAAGACTCTGATCCTGCAAGTGGCCGATGCCCACCGACTGACCCTGCTGGGCAGGGATCTGCATCTGCACATCCGCGCCGAGGATGCGGTGATCCACGCCGACCGGGAAAAAATCCGCATCATGCTGGATAATCTACTGTCGAACGCCATCAAATTCTCGCCGCCTGACGGGGATCTGTGGATCGCCGCGGAGATCCACACCGGCACCGTGGTCATCGATGTGGCCGACAGCGGTCCAGGCATCCACGAGGCGGAGCGGGACAGGATTTTTCGCCCCTTCTACCAGGGTCCTACTCCCCAGTCCGGCCCGGTGCGCGGCACCGGTATCGGTCTGTCCGTGGTGAAGGAATGTGTACAGGCCCATGGGGGCCATATCGAGATCGTCGATGGAGTCCATGAAGGTGCCCAGTTCCGGATCACGCTACCGTTGGATCCGGCTCTCCCCCAGATGCCTCGGCGCCGCCACAGCGTTACTCCTGTCGTGGTCGCCCCTCATTTCCTCGATGGCGGCTGAGGCAGCGCTGGATCTCACCGCCACGGTCTATCTGAACACGGTGGAACAACTCACCCGCGCCTCCCCGGCGGAGCAACTGGCGCTACGCCAGCAGGCCCGGAGCGATTTTCGTGCCGAGCCCAGTGCCCTGAACCGCCTGCGGCTGGCGCTGATGCTGACCAGCGATCACCAGTCCTCGCCCAACCTGCTGCGGGCCCGGGAACTGCTGGCGGAACTGCTGGCCACGGCCGAGACCCTGCCCGATGCGCTGGTCGCGCTGCTGCGCTGGCAGGATCAGCAACTGGCGGCGCGCCTGCAACTGCACGCGGAACTGGCGAGCCTGCGCCAGCAACTGGCCGAACAGAAGGTGGCGCTGATCGAGGCCGAGGCCAAACTGGAAGCGCTTACCTCCATTGAGCAGACCATCGAGCAGACCACCCGGGAGTCGGTCACCCCCCGATGAACGCCAGACAGGGTAAATTGCTGCTGGTCGACGACGACCCGAACCTGTTGCAACTGCTGAGCATCCGCCTGCAAGCGGCAGGCTTCGAACTGGCCACCGCCGACAGTGGTAGCCGCGCCGTGCAGTTACTAGGCAGCTTTAACCCGCAACTGGTGATCACCGATCTGCGCATGCAGGGCATGGACGGCATGGATCTACTGGATGCAGTGCTGCAACGCCGTCCCGGTCTGCCGGTGCTGATCATCACCGCCCACGGCACCATCCCCGACGCGGTGGCCGCCACCCAACGTGGCGCCTTCGGCTTTCTCACCAAGCCGGTGGAGAAAGACGCCCTGCTGGCGCAGGTGCAACGGGCCCTGAAGCTCTCCGCCCCGGTGACCGACGACCGCGACTGGCGCTCGGCTATCATCACCCGCAGCCCGCTGATGGAGGAACTGCTGGCCCAGGCCCGGCGGGTGGCGGAGACCGACTCCAGCGTGCTGATCACCGGCGCCAGCGGCACCGGCAAGGAAATCCTGGCCCAGGCCATCCACCGGGCCAGTCCCCGCCGCGCAGCGCCTTTCGTGGCCATCAACTGCGGGGCGATCCCGGCGGAGTTGCTGGAGTCGGAACTGTTCGGTCATCGCAAGGGCGCCTTCACCGGCGCCACCCGGGATCATACCGGGTTGTTCCAGAGCGCCGACGGCGGCACGGTGTTCCTGGACGAGATCGGCGACATGCCCATGCCCTTGCAGGTGAAGCTTTTGCGGGTGCTGCAGGAACGTCAGATCCGCCAGGTGGGGGACACCCGGCCCATCCCGGTGAACGTGCGGGTGCTGTCGGCCACCCACCAGGATCTGGTCCGGGCCATGGCCGATGGCCGCTTCCGGGAGGATCTGTATTACCGGTTGAATGTGGTGAACCTGCATCTGCCGCCGCTGGCCGAACGCCGCGACGATATCCCGCCGCTGGTGGTACATGCGCTGGAGCAACTGGCCGCCCGCGCCCCGGGGCAGCGCAAGGTCTACGCCCCGGAGGCCATGGAGCTCCTCGTGGCGGCCGACTGGCCGGGCAATATCCGCCAGCTATTCAACGTGGTGGAGCAGAACGTGGCGCTGTCGGCATCGCCGGTGATCGGTCTGGCGCTGGTGCAGAAGGCACTGGGCGGGGAGTCGGGGGCGCTGCCGTCGTTCAACGAGGCCCGCGACGAGTTCACCCGTAATTACCTCATCCAGTTGATGCAGATCACCCAGGGCAATGTCGCCCAGGCGGCGCGGCTGGCCAAGCGTAACCGCACCGACCTTTACAAACTCCTGAACCGCCACGAGGTGGAGCCGGCCAATTTCAAGGACGGCTGACTACAGCCGTTTCAACAACTCCGCCTTCTTGGCGCTGAACTCGGCCTCGCTGAGAATCCCCCGATCATGCAGTTCGCCGAGCTTCTCCAGGGCGGCGAGGATCGACGCCTGATCTCCCGGTACGGCACTCTCGCCGACCCCGCTTCCCCCCACTGGCGCCGGGCCGGTGCCCTGGGGCGAGGGTGCGGCCGCCCCCGGCATGGGGTTCGGCGTGGCCGGCGCCTTGCCCACCTCCACCAGATCCGCCAGCGACACGCTGCCCCGCTGGCTGCTGAAGCTGAGCGTGCTGGACCCACCCTGCTGCTGGCTGACACCCTGGATCTGGTGATCGCCGGTATCGTAGAGATGAAGCGCCCCGTTCATCTCCACCGCCAGCCGGCGCGGCCCCGGAAAATAGGCGTAGCGGATGTTGTTCTGGGCGCCGCTGGAGGCCGGCGAGCCCAGATCCACCGGCCACCACGCGCCACTGAGGCCGCTGCTGGCCGGCGCCCCGTCGCTGGCGGTGTGTTCAAACGGCTGGCTCGCCAGCAGGTTGGCCAGTTCCTGGCAGAGACCGTCCACGGTGGCCTTCAACTGGTTGTTGAACATATCCCCCACCATGGTCATGCCACCCCGCATCCACTGGCCGTTGCCGCCGAGTTCCGGGTGGTTGAACTGGGCCATGGTGGCCCCCCCCCGCTGCAGGGCATCCAGCATGTGTAACACGGCATCGCGGCCGAGGCCGTAACGCTGGGCCAGTTCGTCCACGGTGCGGGAGGCGGCGGGGGTGAGTTGTGAGGTCATGGCGCTATCCTGAGAGTTGGCGACAAACTGTAACATCTCTGGAGATTGTGACCATGCACGAGGCACCACGATTCCACATCGAGCCGGATGGCCGGGAAGACCACACGGGCGAGGGCGGCGAGACGCTGCGCACCGCCTGGGGCTATGTGGAAGCCGACGACCAACCCCTCGCGGTGTATTTCGCCCGCTGGTACCCCGATGAACCCGATCGCGAGGGCCGGTTGCTGGTCAGCATCGGCGAGTGGGGCGAGGGCGCCGATCCCGCCACCCGGCGGGCGGTGGGACTGGCCTATCGGGCCGCGGGCGAGGCCGGGATGCGGGTGGTGGACGCCAATACCCTGCCCTGGGCAGGGGAGGATTTCCTGGGGCAAATGCTGACGCCGCTGGAGGCGCTGGCCGGGGGTCTCGGGCAACGCGCCCTGCGCATGGGCGAGGCCATCGCGGCCGGGGATCCGGCGCTGGCCGGCGCATCGAGCCAGTAAGCCCGGCGCATGGCCGACCCGGCACTGCGCGCCGGGATTCTTGCTGGCCTGCCGGGCCGTGTGGGATTCGGTGAGTATCGGTCTGATCCTGAGTAACATCCTGCGCCGAGGGAATTTATTCTCCATGGCCATGGAAAACTGACTTCCCCGGCAAAATGCCGTATACTTCTCGGCTGGCGTGGTAAACCAATCACCACGCTGCCCTTCCTCAAGACGGTGATCGTCACGATCCCCTCACCTTGACTGCCTGGATTGGTGTCGGCGGTAAACCCGCCCGATGGGCCGTCAACGGAGTTTCCATGTCATCCATGAATTTTGCCGGCCTCGGGCTGGTGGACCCTCTGCTGCGCGCGATCGACGACGCCGGCTACACCATCCCCACGCCGGTGCAATCCCAAGCCGTTCCCCATGTGCTGGAGGGCCGGGATTTGCTGGCCGCGGCCCAGACCGGTACCGGCAAGACCGCCGGTTTTACCCTGCCGATCCTGCAGCGCCTGTCGGGCAATCCTATTAAAGCCCGCCCCGGACGGCCCCGCTGCCTGATCCTCACCCCCACCCGGGAACTGGCGGCGCAGGTGGAGGAGTCGGTGCAGACCTACGGCAAGTACCTGCCGCTGCGCTCGCTGGTGATGTTCGGCGGGGTGAATATCAACCCCCAGTTCCAGGCCCTGAGAAAATCCCTGGATATCCTGGTGGCCACCCCCGGGCGGCTGCTGGATCACCTGGGCCAGCGCACCGTGGATCTGTCCGGGGTGGAGATCCTGGTGCTGGACGAGGCCGACCGGATGCTGGATATGGGTTTTATCCGGGATATCCGCAAGATCCTCAAAGTGTTGCCCCAGCAGCGCCAGAACCTCTTGTTCTCGGCCACTTTTTCCGACGAGATCCGGCAACTGGCGGGAAGTTTTCTGCACAATCCGGCGCAAGTTGAAGTGGCCCGCCGCAATGCCCCGGCGGAACTGGTGCAGCAGAGCGTGCACCGGGTGGCCAAGCATCACAAGCGTGATCTTCTCAGCCACCTGATCCGCCACCACGACTGGCAGCAGGTGCTGGTGTTCACCCGCACCAAGCACGGCGCCAACCGACTGGCGGAGAAACTCGTCCGGGACGGTATCGGCGCCGCCGCCATCCATGGCAACAAGAGCCAGTCGGCCCGCACCAAGGCGCTGTCGCAGTTCAAGGACGGTAGCCTGCCGGTGCTGGTGGCCACCGATATCGCCGCCCGCGGGTTGGATATCGAGCAACTGCCCCAGGTGGTGAATTTCGAGTTGCCCAACGTCCCCGAGGACTACGTACATCGCATCGGTCGCACCGGACGGGCCGGCCTGACCGGGGCGGCGGTGTCGCTGGTGGATGAAGAGGAACTGGCCTACCTGAAGGGCATTGAGCGGCTGTTGAAGCGGCCCATCGAGCAGTTGCCGGTAGTGGGCTTCAACCCGGGCGAGCCGGCCAACGAGCGCGAACGTCCGGCGGAATCCCGCCGTCCCCCGCCCCGCAACCAACAACCCCGGCGCGAATCCACCGGGCAGCGGGACGCCGCGCCCGCGCCGCGTCACCAGCAACAGCCCCGGCGAGAGGCCGAACACCAGCGTGAGGCCGCGCCCACGCCCTCACGCCGGCTCGGCACCCGCACTCTGTCGGGCAGTGGGCGACGCGGGGCACGGAGCCGCTAGACCCTCAGCCCTACCCCGCTCCCGCCCATGGGAGCGGGGTTGCCTTCAGGCCGGCGAAATCCGGCTATAGTTTCCTGGATTCATCGTTTCATCCTTCTCGCTCCAGGAGACGCCATGACCCCATTCGATCTGGTCATCAAGAACGGCACGGTGATCACCGCCACCGAGCGCTCGCGCTGCGACGTGGGCATCCGCGACGGCCGCGTGGTGGCGCTGGCCGAGGAGCTGCCCACGAGTAGCGCCCAGGTGCTGGACGCCAGCGGCAAACTCGTGCTGCCAGGCGGCATCGACAGCCACTGCCACATCGAGCAGCGCTCTTCCTCGGGGGTGATGACCGCCGATGACTTCTACTCCGGCACGGTGTCGGCGGCGTTCGGCGGCAACACCACGGTGATACCCTTCGCCGCCCAGCATCGCGGCCAGTCGCTCAGACAGGTGGTGGACGACTACCACGCCGCCGCCGGCCCCAAGGCGGTGATCGACTATGCCTTTCACCTGATCATCTCGGATCCCACCGAGCAGGTGCTGGGCCAGGAGATGCCCGCCCTGATCCGCGAGGGCTACACCTCCTTCAAGGTCTATCTCACCTACGATCTCCTCAAGCTCGACGACTTCCAGATGCTGGATGTGCTGGCCATGGCGCGGCGCGAGGGCGCCATGGTGATGGTCCACGCCGAGAACCACGACATGATCCGCTGGCTGTCCCAGAAACTGCTGGACGGCGGCTATCATGCACCCAGGTATCATGCGGTGAGCCACGCCCGGGTGGCCGAGGGCGAGGCCACCTCGCGGGCGATAGCACTGGCCGAGCTGCTGGACGTGCCGCTCCTGGTGGTGCATGTCTCGGCGATAGAGGCGGCCCGTGCCATCCGCGAGGCCCAGACCCGGGGCCTGAAGATCTACGGCGAGACCTGCCCCCAGTATCTGTTTCTCACCGCCGCCGATCTGGACCGGGCCGGCATGGAGGGGGCCATGTTCTGCTGCTCGCCGCCACCCCGGGACGAGGCCGCCCAGGAGGCCATCTGGGCGGGCCTTGCCAACGGCACCTTCCAGGTGTTCTCCTCGGATCACGCGCCGTATCGCTTCGACGAGACCGGCAAGCTCGCCGCCGGACCCAACGCCTCGTTCAAGAAGATCGCCAACGGGGTGCCGGGACTGGAGCTACGCCAGCCCCTGCTGTTCTCCGAGGGGGTGTTGAAGGGGCGGATCGATATCCATCGCTTCGTGGACCTCTGTAGCACCCGGGCGGCCAGGCTCTACGGACTGTTCCCCCGCAAGGGCACGATTGCGGTGGGCAGCGATGCCGACATCGCCATCTGGGATCCAGAGCGGGAGGTGACGGTCACCTACGATATGCTCCACGACAACGTGGGTTATACCCCCTACGAGGGCCGCAAACTCACCGGCTGGCCGGTCACCGTGTTGAACCGCGGGCGCATCGTGGTGGACGGGGGTGATCTCAGGGTGCAGCGGGGCGACGGCGAGTTCCTGCCCTGCGAGGCCCCGGATGCCGCCAGGCCCCTGGAGCGGCCGGTGCCGGAACTGAATCCCAAGCGCAATTTCGACGCCCATCTGCTGCCCTGATCCGGAGAACGCGTCATGCCCGACCATACCAAAATCGCCTGCGCCCAGCTGGGCGCCATCAACCTGGCCGACAGCCGCGAGAGCGTGGTGCAGCGGCTGATCAATCTGCTGGAGGAGGCCGCCGCCAGCGGCGCCCGGCTGGTGGTGTTCCCGGAACTGGCGCTCACCACGTTCTTTCCCCGCTACTGGTACCAGGATCAGTCCGAGGTGGACCGCTTCTTCGAGACCGAGATGCCCGGCCCCGCCACCCGCCCGCTATTCGAGGCCGCCAGCCGGCTGAAGGTGGGCTTTCACCTGGGCTACGCCGAACTCACCGTGGAGGAAGGTCGGAGCCGACGTTTCAACACCGCCATCCTGGTGGACGATCGGGGCGAGATGGTCGGCAAGTACCGCAAGATCCATCTCCCCGGCCACAGTGAACACCTGCCCCACGCGCCCTACCAGCACCTGGAGAAACGCTATTTCGAGGTGGGGGATCTGGGCTTCCGGGTGTGGCGCTTCATGGACCGGGTCACCGGCATGTGCATCTGCAACGACCGGCGCTGGCCGGAGACCTTCCGGGTGATGGGCCTGCAAGGGGCGGAGCTGGTGGTGCTGGGTTACAACACGCCCAGTTCCAATATCCACCATCCGGAGCCGGTGCATCTACGCATGTTCCACAACCTGCTCACCATGCAGGCCGCCGCCTATCAGAACGGCATCTGGCTGGTGGCCGCCGCCAAGGCCGGTTACGAGGACGGCCATGGGTTGATCGGCGGCTCCTGCATCATCGCCCCCACCGGCGAAGTGGCGGCCCAGTGCCTCACCGAGGACGACGAGGTGATCGTGGTGAACTGCGATTTTGCCCTGGGCGAGTATATCCGCCGCACGGTGTTCAACATGGACAAACACCGGCGCATCGAACACTACGGGCTGATTGCCCAGCGCACCGGGCCGCAAGTGGAGGTGTGACAGAAGCACGGGGGCGGATTCACCGATCCGTCCCCGTATCCGGCGTCTCCACCATGCCCGGCCGGCCGGCCTGACAGACCCCGGGTAGCCAGACACTGAAGGTCGAGCCCACCCCGGGCTCGCTACTGACCCACACCTCGCCCCCCAGCAACTCGGCCAACCGCCGGCTGATGGCCAGCCCCAGGCCGGTACCCTGGAAACGCCGTTGGTCGCCCGAATCCACCTGGTAAAACGGCTCGAAGATCTGCGCCAGGCGTTGGGCATCGATACCGATGCCGGTGTCGGCGACGGTGATCACCACACCCCCGTTCCAGGATTCGCAGGACAGCGAGACGGTACCCCGGTCGGTGAACTTCACCGCGTTGCCCAGCAGGTTCACCAGCACCTGACGCAATTTCCGGGCATCGGTGTGGATCTCACCGATAACCTGCGGACAGTCCAAGGACAGGCTCAGGTCCTTGGCCTGGGCCTGGGGCAGAATCAGGCTGCGCAACTGCTGGATGAGCTCGTGCAGGGAAAACCAGTCCAGGGACACGTCATAGCGTCCGGCCTCGATCTTCGACAGATCCAGGATCTCGTTGATCAACGACAGCAGATGCCGGGCACTGTCGTGGATCATGGTCAGTTGCCGGGTCTGCTCCTCGTCCAACGGGCCGGCCATCCCATCGCGCAGGATACCGCTGAAGCCGATGATGGAGTTCAGCGGCGTGCGCAACTCATGGCTCATGGTGGCCAGGAAGGTGGTCTTGGCCTGGTTGGCGCTGAGGGCGGTGTCCAGGGCCTGTTTCAGACGCTGCTCGGCCCGTTGCCGGTCGGTGATATCCACCATGGCCATCTGCACCGCGCTCTGCCCCTCCCAGAGAATCCGGCTGGCCAGGCTCTCCACCACCGCCTCCTGACCCGCCTGACGGAGAATCCGGAAGCTGTCCCGGCGCGGCACGTTGGCATCGCTGATACAGGCCAGCACGCAACTTTGCAGGCGTTCGCGGTCGGCGGAGGCGATCAGCCGGTAGATGGAGGTGTTGCCCAGCAGGGCATCGGCGCTGACGAAACCGAACAGCCGGGCGGCGGCCGGGTTGGCGAACAACAGCCGCCCATCCGGGCGCAGGATACACAGGCCCTGGATGGAGGACTCCACCAGCAACCGGAAACGCTCCTCGCTCTGGCGCAGCGCCACCTCGCTGGCCTTGCGCGCGGTGATATCGTTGATCACCCCGGCCAGCGAGCCACCGTCCGGGACACGCTGGATCCGCACCCGCAGCCAGCGCTCGGCGCCGCTGGCGTGGACGATCCGGTGATCGACGGTCACCGGCGCGGTGCCGGTGCCAGCCAGCAGGGCGTGGCGCACCCACTCGCGATCCTCGGGATGCACCAGTTGCCACCAGAGATCCGGCTGGCGGATGAAAGCCTCCGCCGGGTGACCGGTGATCTCGATCACCGGCGGGCTGATCTCCAGCACCTCGCCCGTGGGCAGGGCCATGGACCATACCACCTCCTGAAGGGATTCCAGGAGCCCGGCCAGGCGCTGCTGGCTCTCCACCAGGCGGGCCTGGATCAGCCGATTACGATCCTCGGCCAACCGCAGAAAATGCTTGTAGAGAGCGGTGCGCAGGCGCACCGCCGCCTCCAGTTCGGCGGGCTGGAAACGCCGGGCACTGCCCCGCACCAGTTCCTGCCACTGCTCGAAGGAATAGCGCGAGGCCAGCGCCAGATGCTCGCCCTCCTGGCGCAGGCCGTGTGCGGGTTTGCCCGCCCAGGTCACGGTGCGACTGATCTCGGGACGGAACCATAGCAGCCAGCGACTGCGATCCTCGGAAAGCGCGATGGCCAGCAAGCCGGCGGCGCTGGCCAGCAGCGCCTCGCCCGCCGGATACACCTCGGCCAGTTGATGAGTGACATAGAGGGGCTGGCCGTTGTCCCGCAACCAGTCCACCAGCGCCTCGATCTGGCCGGGCTCGGGGGTCAGGCCCAGGCTCCGGCAGCCGTCCCCGGTGTACAGTGCCGCACCCTCGGCATGGACCAGATCCAGTAATTTTTCGGGGCTGGCCAGCAGCCCCTGGTCCCAGTGCTCGGCGCTGCTCACCTGGTTCAACAACTGATCCAGCAGCGCCAGCAGATGACGCTCCTCGCTCATCTGCTCCAGCAACAGCTTGCTGCCCAGCAGCGCGCTGAACAACCGGCTCAGGGACAGGCAGGCCAGGCGCAGCGGTTCGGGTACGTGGCGCACCCCGCGGTGGTGGCAGGACATATAACCCCAGACCCGATCGTCCTGGGTGAGGGCGATCACCAGCTTCGCCCTGACCCCCAGATTGCGGTAGAAATCCCCGCACCAGCGGTGCGTGGTGCGCAGCAGACAACCCGAGAGATCCTGCTCGCCGCCGACGAGAGGATGCTCGGCCGGCACCAGCGCCACCGGCTCGGCATGGTGGTCGGGGACGATACGCATGGGCTGATGCACCGTATGGCGGCGCACCTGCTGGGGAATATCGGTGCCGGGAAAGCGGTGATTGAGATAGGTGGGCATATGCTCGGCGCGGTCCTCGGCGATGACCACGCCGTGCCCTTCCTCGTCGAAGCGAAATACCAGGGCCAGATCGAAGCCGGTCAACTGCCGGAACTCCCGGGCCATCACCTCGGCCATGGCCTGCACCGTGGCAGTCTCGCGAAGGCGCTCGCTGATCTCGGCCACCGTCTGGTGGATGAACCGGTAAAGCTCGGTATCGTCCTCGGCGTGGAGTTCCAGTTCCAGCAACCAGAGTTGCTCGCTGCGGTGGATACGGGCGTCGAAGCAGGCACCCGCCACCGACCGGGATCTCAATAGCCCGGTCTTGACCTGACCGGGAGCGGCCTCGGCCCCACTGGCCAGCATGGTCACCCGCCGGCTCTCGAACAGGATATCGATGGGCTGCCCCAGCAGCGCGTCCACCGATCGGCCGAGCCAGCGCTGGCAGTTACTGCTCACCTGGACGATCGTGAACCGATCGTCCAGGCCCAGCAGTACGCCGTGGGGCTGGATGCTGCCCGGACTGCGAAATCGCACGGTTTCGCAACCCTGCTGGGCCTGTTGGAAGACCTCCCGGGTAAGCCATTGATCGGATGACTTGTTCAATTCCCTGGACCTATCGTTCACCTGCCGTGACCCACCGGGATCACGGGCCTTGAGTCGACCCCGATATCCACGGGATAATTATGAACCCTACCATTGGCGTAACAAGACCCCCACACCGTGAGCAAGTTGCTGATAGCCGACGACGACCCCCAGAACCTGTACCTGGAGCGCTTCCTGATGGAACGCCGGGGCCATCAGGTAAACGATGCCAGCGACGGCGGCGAGGCCGTCGCCGCCGCCTGTGGCGAGTCCTTCGATCTGATCCTGATGGACATCCAGATGCCGGTACTGGACGGCCTGGAAGCGACCCGACGGATCAAGGAAAAGCTCACCGAGGCGCCGCCCATCATCGCCCTCACGGCCAGGGCCATGCTGGGCGACCGGGAGGCGATACTCGCCGCCGGTTGTGATGGTTACATCGAGAAGCCCATCGACCCCCGCACCTTCGCCGAGCAGGTGGAAGCTTTCCTGAACGGCAAGGCCGGCTGAGCGTGGGGATTATTCATGCCCCTCGGGCGTGAACCGATAGCCCACCCCCCGCACGGTACGGATCAGCGCCGGCTGGGCGGGATCCTCCTCGATCTTGCGCCGTAGCCGACCGATCTGCACATCGATGCTGCGATCGAAGGGTGCAGCATCCCGGTTGCGGGTGATGTTCAGCAACTGGTCCCGGGTCAGCGGTCGGTTGGGATGGGTGGCAAGCGCCGCCAGCAGGGCGAACTCGCCGGTGGTGAGGGTCATCTCCTCGCCGCCCGGGGCGAACAGCCGGGCGCTCTCCAGATCCAGTTCCCAGCCCGCGAAGCGCACCACCTGACCGCTGTCCGTGGTCGCCTCGGCGGAACGCTGGCGACGGCGCAACACACTGCGCACCCGGGCCAGCAATTCCCGCTCGTCGAAGGGCTTGGTGACGTAGTCGTCGGCGCCCATCTCCAGACCCACGATCCGATCCACGGTGCTGTTCTTGGTGGTGAGGATGATGATCGCCGCGTCGGAATGCTCGCAGAGATAGCGTGTCAAGCTGAGCCCGTCCTCGCCCGGCATCATCAGATCCAGAATCACCAGATCCACTGGCGTGTCGGCCATCACCCGCCTGAGCCCGCCGCCGTCGTGGGCCACCGACACGGAGAAGCCCTCGTTCTTGAGGTACAACTTCACCAGATCGCAGACCAGTGGGTCATCGTCGACTACCAGCAGATGTTCGGTATGCGTCGTCACGGCTATCCCTGAGGCGGTTTCATGAAACAGGAGATGGAGCGGGTCTCGAGATCGGTTACACGCTGTTACACGCGCTCCCACGGCGGACATCGGGCCGTTACCGGGATTGCCTAGACTCGATTCCCAAGTCCAGCGACCTGGATGGAACGGATTGTCGGACGGCACGACATTCCGCCAAGGTCCCCTAGGAGCAGTAAATATACCATGAAGCAGCTTAAACTCCTGTTGATCGACGACGATCCCTTCGCCTATCTGTTCATTCGCGAGCAACTGGGTCTGTTGAGCGACACCCGCTGCGAGATCGACTGGCGCGATAATCTCAGCGACGGCGCCAGACTGTTGCGGGAGCAACGCCACGATGTGTACCTGATCGATTATCGGCTGGGTGATCAGGACGGGCTGGACCTGCTGCGGGAACTCCAGTATCTGGACCGGGATCTGGCGGCGATCCTGCTGACCAGCGCCCACTCCCACGAGCTGTATCTGCGCAGCCTGGAACTGGGCGCCTGCGGCTATCTGGCCAAGCAGGAGATCACCCCCTCGCTGCTGGAGCGCTCCATCCGCCAGGCGATCCGCTATGCCCGGGCGCTGGATGCGCTGCGCGCCACCGAGGCCCGCTACCAGGCGGTGGCCGATAGCGCCGAGGTGGGCGTCTGGGAGTGGGATCTGCACCTGCAATGCGCCACCTTCTCGGCCCGCTGGAAGGCCCTGTTGGGCCATCAGGTGCAGGATCTCGGCGACGGTATCCGCGAGTGGTTCGATCGGGTCCATCCGGAGGAGCGTGATGGGTTGGTGCAGGAACTGCGAAATCATATGGACGGACGTTCCCCCGCCTTTCGCCGGGAACACCGGCTGCGCTGCGCCGACGGCGGCTATCGCTGGTTTCTCAGCCAGGGGGTGGCCATGTCGCGCTGGCGGATCGCCGGCACCATGGCCGATATCCATGATCGTAAGCAGGCCGAGGAGCAGATCCGCTACAACGCCACCCACGACACCCTCACCGGGCTGCCCAACCGGGCGTTCTTCATGGAATCGCTCACCGCCCGCTTCGAGACCTTCCGCCAGGACCGGGAAGCGGGATTCGCGGTGATGTTCATCGACCTGGACGGATTCAAGCTGGTCAACGACAGCATGGGCCATCTACTGGGCGATCAACTGCTGGAGACCATCGCCGAGCGACTGCGCCAGCAGTGTGTGGATGATTTCCGGGTGGCGCGCATCGGCGGCGACGAGTTTGCCCTGCTGATGCCCGGGGTGGTGGATGAGCAGACCGCGCTGACCCACGCCCAGCGGGTGAACAGAGCCCTGTGCCAGCCCGTCCAGCTGGCCGGGCGGGAGTTGCATCTGGGGGCCAGCATCGGCATCGCCCTCAGCGAACCGCGCTATGCCCGGGCCGAGGATCTGCTGCGCGACGCCGATCTGGCCATGTACCACGCCAAGGCCCAGGCCGAGGCGCCGGCCATCGCCCTGTTCCATCCGCGCCTGTACGCGGCCATCACCGAGCGGCTGCGGCTGGAGAACGATCTACGCCGGACCCTGGAGACCGACGGTTTCCACCTGCACTATCAGCCCATCTATGCCCTGGAGCGCCAGGAGATCGTCGGCGTGGAGGCGCTGCTGCGCTGGCAGCACCCCGAGCGGGGCTGGATCTCGCCCGCCGAGTTCGTCCCCTTCGCCGAGGAGAGTGGCCTGATCATCCCACTGGGCGAGTGGGTACTGGCCGAGGCCTGCCGGCAACTGGCGGCCTGGAGCGAGGCGCTGCCCATGGCGCGGCATCTCACCATGAGCGTGAATCTCTCACCCCGCCAGTTCGTGTCCCCACACCTGCCGGACACCGTGAACCGGCACCTGCGCCAGGCCGGGCTGAACCCCGAACGGCTCAAGCTGGAGATCACCGAGAACGCCCTGCTGCCCGACGCCGAGGAGGTGCATCGGCAACTCACCCGACTCCGCGACATGGGCATCAACTGCCAGATCGACGACTTCGGCACCGGTTATTCGTCCCTGAGCTACCTGCATCAGCTCCCGGGCACCGGCCTGAAGATCGACCAGTCCTTCGTACGCGGCCTGACCTGCTGTAACAAGCAGGCCGCCATCATCCAGACCGTCTTGACCCTCGGTCGCCAGCTGGGCATGGAGGTGATCGCCGAGGGAGTGGAAACCGAGCAGCAGGCTCAACTGCTGCGGGACATGGGCTGCCAGTTTATTCAAGGTTACTGGTATGCCCGTCCCATGCCCGCCGATCAGCTACTGGATCGGCTCCGGGAGCAATCCGCCACGGAAGTGCTACCCGTCTCTAGAAGATCCGCCGCTTGATACAGGGAGTAGACAACATGGCACAGCAAGAACTGGTATTGATTCATAAAGCACCCGCGGTCGCACAATCGTTCATGGAGAATCTCTGCGACCGTCGACCCACCCGGCAATCGCTGCTGGATCGCAACGCCGCGGGTCTGGCCCCGGCATCCTGGCCGGTGGGTATCGGCAACCTGCGGATAGCCCGGTATACCTGGAAACTCTACGGGGTTCACAGCGAGTTGTTGGCGCAGAACACGGTGCTGGGCGACTGGCTGCTGGCGCGGGCGCGCCTGACCATCCTGCTGGTGGATGGCGACGGTCCCGGGGCCGAGACGGAACTGCGTACGCTGCTGGAAGCGCACGGCCAGCCACTGGCGGGGCGGGAACTGGCGGTGCTGATCCAGGCAGCGGAACAACCCGATGCCGATAGCCTGGCCCGCTACTTCACGATCCTGCGCCAGCACGGACATTATGTGCCGGTGGAGTGGGCACCCACAGAGCGGAACGGCGTTCTCGCCAGCCTGAAAGCCATCAGCGACAGCAGCGCCACGGCTGTCGATCTCGCCGCCTGAGGGGCGCTCCGCCCGGGGAAGGTGTCAGTCCCCGGGCGCTTGACGCGCCAGTTCCTCGCAGAGCCGATCCAGCTGGCTATCCAGTGCCTCCACCAGGGTCGGCGAGAGGCTGATCTGGCCGTCCAGCAGACCGCGTAACGACGGCTCCGGGATCTCCGCCAGGGTGGTGATGGCATCGAAGCCGAAGGCCCGGCCCGTGCCGGCCAGTTGATGCACCACCCGGAACAGGATCTTCAGTTCCTCACCCTGGTAGGGGGTCTGCACACGCCGGCAGGATCGGATAGTGGCCAACCGCTCCGGCAACACCGCCCGGAACCGGTCCTTCAGTTCGGCGAGTTCCTGTCTGTCCTGATCGGAAAGAGGCATCCGCGAGATCTCCTGGATTGGCCTTGCCGGTTTTCCACCGGCCCTGCCAGGAGTATAGCCGGGGGGCTCAGGTCGCCGCCAGTTGCCGGGCCAGTGTCCGCCCCTTCTTCAGGCAATCGGCCACCGATACCCCGCCCCACCAGTTGGCGCAAACGTGCAGCCCCTGGCCCGCCAGCCGCCCGGCCAGTTCCCAGGCCGGACCGCTGGCGGCGTCGTACTGGGGGATGGCCCGCTCCCAGCGGGTCAGGCGTTGCCACAGGGGCGGCCCGGCGATGCCGTATAGCCGGCTGAGTTCCGCTGTGGCACGCTCCAGCAGGGCGTCATCCGGGAGCTCGGCATGATCCCGGTACTGGGCGCCCCCCACGAAGGTGGTCAACAGCACCCGATCTTCGGGACAGCGCTCGGGAAACAGCGAGCTGCTCCAGATACTGCCGGCGCTGAACAACCCCTCCACCCGGGGATGCAGCCCCCCGAAGCCGTCCAGCGGATGGCTCACCGCCGCCCGGGAAAACACGCTGTGCACCACGCACAGGGGCGGATAATCCACCGCGTGCAGAATTCCCGGGGCATCCGCCTCCACCCCCACTAGCAAGCTGCCCGCCTGGTCGGCCGGAACCGCCAGCACCACCTGTCGGGCTACCGTGGTGCCCTGCGCCGTCACCACTCGCCAGCCGTTGCTTACCCGCTCCAGCGTCTCCACCGACGTGTTCAGCACCACCGGCAGATCCCGGGCCAGTTGCGCGGGCAGCGCCTCCATGCCGGTGTCGAAGCTGAACGAGGTGCGCCGCCCAGTACCGCCACCGCCACGAATCGCGCCCCGGATCAGCGAGCCGTGCTCGCGCTCGAAGGCCAGCAGGCTCGGAAAGGTGCGCGCCATCACCAGCCGCCGGGGGTCACCGGCGTAGATCCCCGAGACAAAGGGATTCACCGCGTAATCGACGATCTCCTGATGGAAGCGCCGGGCGAAGAAATCCGCCACGCTCTCCTCCTCGGGGCCATGGCCACCCACGAAAGGCTCGCGAAACAACGCGAGCTTCGCCCCCGGACTGAAAAACCCCGAGCCCAGCAGCCGCAGCGGATCCCCCGGCAGGCGCCGGTAGCGACCGGCCTTGAAAATATAGCGCTGGCGACTCACCGGGCGGGGCATGAGGATGCGTTCCTCCAGCCCGAGCTCGGCGATGATCTCCCGCACCGCGTTGTCGGCCAGCAGGGAATTCGGCCCCAGTTCCACCCGGTAGCCCGCTTCCTGCACCGACTGGATCACGCCACCCACCCGCTCAGCGGCCTCGAACAGCCGCACCTCCGCGCCCAGCCGGTGCAGATAATGTCCCACCGCCAGTCCGGAAATACCGGCACCTATCACCGCGATCATGGATCGCCAACCCGGGTGGTGGCACCGGCGGGGTCGGATGTGAAATTCATCCAGTCGATCATCAACAAGCCGAGCATGTTCATTACCTGGAAATTTTCCCGCAAAGGACTGATCCGGAAGACCCTGGCATCGACGAGCGGTATGAATCGCAGAAGCCCGGGACAAGACGAAAGCATGGGTTTCAAGAAATAAGTCGGGTGTATGAAATAAGTCGGGTGTATGAAATATAATGGGCAGTAAACACTCCTGAGCTGACGGCTCTGGAATTCCCGAACTCCAGGCCCGTTCTCTTCCGCCCCTATGACGCCTGAACCGAAGATCGAGTTTCTGTATTTCGAGGACTGCCCTTCCCACGGGGAAGCCCTCCAGCGCCTGCGAGACATCCTCGGCGAGGTCGGCCTGTCGCCCTCGGCGATCCACGCCATCCGGATCGACACCCCGGAGGCCGCCCGCACGCATCGTTTCCCCGGCTCCCCCACCATTCGCATCGACCAGCGGGATATCGACCCCACGGGTCAGGACGATCCGCCGGGACTGGCCTGCCGGGCCTACCACCACGACGACGGGCGGATCACCGCGCTGCCACCGATTCCGCTGATCCGCCGCGCCCTGCGCGCGGCGCTGGACGCCCGTGCTCACAACCCACCTGGAGACCGATCACCATGACCACGCTGCAACTGGGCGATAGCGCCCCGGATTTTCACCTGCCCGGAGTGGACGACAGGGACCACGCACTGGCCGATTACGCCGACCGAAGCGCGCTGGTGGTGATTTTCAGTTGTAACCATTGCCCCTATGTGCGGGCCTGGGAGAACCGGATGGTACAACTCCAGAACGACTTCGCCCAGCAGGGCGTGCAGTTCATCGCCATCAACGCCAACAACGCCGAGACCCGGCCGGCGGATAGCTTTCCGAAAATGCAGGAACGGGCGGTGGAACAGGGGTTCAATTTTCCCTATCTGCACGACGAGAGCCAGCGCGTGGCCAGGGCTTACGGGGCCCAGCGTACCCCGGAGGTGTTCGTCTTCGATGCCGCCCGGCAACTTCGTTACCACGGTGCCATCGACGACAACTACGACGATCCCGCCGCCGTCAAGCAGGATTATCTACGCGAGGCGCTGAACGTCGTGCTGGCCAACCGCCAGCCCGCCGTCGGCGAGACACCGGTGGTGGGATGCAGCATCAAATGGAAACCCTGATTCCCGCGCAAAGGTCCTATACTGATACCCTGGATGGCTGATCACCACCGCGGCCCGACGCCGCCGTGGCGGGGAATCATGGACTCCCCAGGGTCCGCCACGGACCATCGCGCAGATCAGGAAAGCCAGCTTGATATCCGATTCAGGCTCTAGTGACGATGCCAGAGATCCCGGCCCGGCGGCCAACCCGCGGCGCGTCGATCCCCTGTTGGTGGGGGATCCCCATGGCGAGTTGCTGCTGCAACTCCTGTCGGCCTCGCCCATCGGCGCCAGTATCGCCACCGTCGACGGACGCTGCCTGTACGCCAACCGGGTACTGATCGACCTTCTCGGGCTGCCCAACGAACTGGGCACTGAACTCCACCTGGCTGGGTTGTATCAACGCCCCGAGCAGTTCCAACGGCACATGAAACTGCTGGGCGCCGACCGGGGCATCCGTAACGCCGAGGTCCATCTGCTGCACCGCGACGGTGCCGTGCTGTGGGTGCGGCTGAGCCACGAGCAACTATGCTTCCGGGGCCAGGCGACGGTACTCAGCTGGTACGTGGATCTCACCCGCGAGCGTCAGGCCCTGGACGAACTGGATCAGCAGCGGCGTCATTATCAGACCCTGATCACCCAGAGCGCCGAGGGCATCTCGCTGCTCGGCGCCGACGCCAGCATCCTCTACGAGAGCCCGGCCAACAAGCGTATCCTCGGCTACGACCCGATGGATATGTACCGGAAGAATCTCTACGCCATCATCCACCCCGAGGATCGGTTCCAGGTCCAGGAGAAATTCCAGCAACTGCTGGAGGCCGGCGATGGCATGGTCACTCTGGAGGCGCACTTTCTGCACAAGGGCGGCGACTGGCGGGTGATCCAGAGCACGCTGCGTAACGCGCTGGACGACCCCAGCACCGGCGGCATCATCAACAACTTCCGGGATATCACCGAGCAACGGGCGCTGGAGGACCAACTCCGCCGGCTGGCCACCCTGGACGACCTCACCGGGGTCTACAACCGGCGCCACTTCATGGAACTGGCCGAGCAGGAACTGGAACGTCTGCACCGCTACCGGGTCACCCTGTCGCTACTGCTACTGGACATCGATCATTTCAAGCGCATCAACGACACCCACGGCCACGGGGTGGGCGACGAGGTGCTGCGGCAAATGGGCGCTATCCTGCGCGGGCTACTGCGGGTGAACGATATCGCCGGGCGGATCGGCGGCGAGGAGTTCGCGGTGGTGATGCCCAGCACCGGTATCGACGGCGCCACCTGCTTCGCCCGTCGGCTGCGCCGGGCGCTGGCCGAGCGGGTGATCGACACCGACGCCGGGGCGCTGCGGATCACCGCCAGCATCGGCGTGGCGGGTTGCCAGGTGGACGATCGCAGCATCGACACGGCGCTACAGCGGGCCGATCAGGCCATGTACCGGGCCAAGAACGGCGGGCGCAACCGGGTGGAGGTCCATGCCGTCCCCGACGATCCCGCCGACCCCGCCTGAATCCTTGCCCGGGGCCGCCGGGCTCTGTTATTTTGAGAAACTTTGCAGCGTTGCGGGTCTTCCAACCCTTTCACTCACCACCCTTTCATTCACTTCCACCGCTGGAGGCAAGCCCATGCGCTGGTTTTTTTTCGGCAGCCTCATGGATCCCGATATCCTTTCCATCGTGCTGGGCCGGCGACTGGCCGAGCATGAACGGGTGCCCGCCATTTTGCACGGCTATACCCGGCTGGTGGTGAAGGACGAGAGCTACCCGGCCCTGCGCCCCGAACCCGGCGGCAAGGTCCACGGCCTGCTGGTGGAACATCTCGACGAGGACGAGGGCCGGCGGATCTGCTTTTTCGAGGGCGAGGAGTTCCGGCTGGAGGAACACGAGGTGGAGCTAGCCGACGGCGAACGGCGCCGGGCGGTGGCCTTCATACTCACCGAGGACTACGCCACCGAGCATCAGCACTGGGATCTCGGCCACTGGCGGGCGGCCTACAAGTCGGGCTTCCTGGAGATGACCGAGGAGTGGATGCAGTACTACGGCGATCCGGACAATCCCGACTTCGCCACCCTGGACAGCCACTGGATCGCCGCCCGCGAGCGCCTGCAAACCCGCCGCCGGACCGGTTAATCCCGTTCCGCCACGGCTCCCACGCCCCGCTCGCGCCGGGCCAGCAGGCGCCAGTAACGGCGCACCTGGCGCACGAATTCCACCGCCTCCGGTCCCCGCGCATAGCCATGCACCAGTTCCCGGTGGTAGCGGGGTCGGGTCAGCAGCGGCAAGTGTTCCGCCACCGAGGCCCAGCGGTTCGGATCCGCTTCCAGGCGCGCGGTGAGTTGCCGCGCATCCTCCACGTGTCCCGGCCCCAGGTTATAGCCCGCCAGGGCGAACCAGAGCCGCTCCCCGGGCGGAATCTGCGCCGGCAACCGCCTTAATAGCTCGGCCAGATAGCGCGCGCCCCCGTCGATGCTCTGGGCCGGGTCCAGGCGATTGTCCACGTCCAGATAGTCGGCGGTATCCAGGGTCAGCATCATCAGCCCCCGCACCCCGGTGTAGCTGCGCGCATGCGGGTCCCAATGGGATTCCTGGTAGGACAGCGCCGCCAGCAGGGTCCAGGGCAGCTGGTAACGCTTGCCGGCCTGCTCAAACCGTTCGCGGAACGCCGGCAACCGCGTCTCCACCCGCTCCAGGAAGGTGGTGCTGTCGTAGCCCCGTGACCAGACAGGCAGGCTGTAATAGCGCTCCTCGATGGTGACAAGTAACGCATCGGTATCGGGACTGGCGAAGAAGTCCTCCAGGGCGGCCAGCAGCGCCGGGTGTTCCGGCGCCACCACCCAGCCCAGCGGCCGGGGTGGCGAGGCGGCCACCGCCCGCAGTTCCGGAAAAAAGCGCCCCTGAAGGGCCATGATCCGGTGATCCACCACGGTACAATCGAACGCCCGGCGCGCCACCCGGGCCAGCAGTTCCTCCTCGCTGGTATCGGTCTCGGCCCGCCAGTGGGTCTGCCAGCCCTGCCGGTGCAGCAGCGCCCGCGCCTGACTGCCCGCCAGCACCGCCACCCGCAGGGATTGCAAACCCGCCAGGGTGGCGGGCCGCTCGCTGTCACGGTGACACACCGCCTGCTGGCGTACCGCGCCGTAGGTCGGCCCGAACCGGAACAATGCGGCCCGGGGACTGGTGCGCACCAAGCCCACCGCCAGATGCGCCCGGTTCCTCTGGAGAGACCGTAGCATCGCGGCGTCGCTTTCCTCGAAGCGGAAGCGCACCCGCGGTGTAGCCAGAAACCGGCCGAAGGCCACCACCAGTTCGTATTCCGGACCCCGGTACTCACCGCGATCCTCGTAGAAGGTGGTGGGGGCGTTGCGGGTCAGCACCACCAGTTCAGTGCGGGACCAGTCCACCGTGGGCTCGGGCAGCGAGGGTTCGCCGCGCTTCCAGTTCAGCGCGGCGGCCGACAGTGCGGCGGCGCCCAACAGATAGCCCGCGCTTTTCAGATAACCCCGGCGCGGGCTCGCCTGCGGGGTGGCCATGGGTGCCATGGAGTGCCTCCGGGTATTTTATTGTTATCGCCAATAATCATTATTGACCACTTTTCACCGGATAGCTCCCGCGCGCCCCCGGGGCGCCATGCACGGGGGTATCAGTCCGACCCTCCGTCGGACGACTCGTCCAGTTCGCCCTCGATCACATCGTCCTCGTCCAGATCCTCCAGTGCCGACAGGCTCGCGCCGCCCTCCAGGGGCAACAGGTAATGGAAATTACCGGCCCCGCAGTGACACTCCAGCGTCTCCAGGATTTGCCGGGTGCGGCGGGGACTGTCGTGGGGACCCATGGTGAAGAAGGGTTTGCCCTCCTTGCCGAAGCTGAATTCCCGGGTACATTCGTCGGCGTCCACGCCCTCGCCGAGCAACGCCATGCCCATGCGCGCATCGGGATGGGGAGAGAAGCCGAGATCCCCCGCCCAGGCGGTGACCTCTTGCAGGAGTTTCTTCACGCAGGCCGGTTCCCAGTCCTCCGTCGGTCCGGCCACGCTGGCCATGCGCAGGCACATCGCGTAATCCTTCGCATCGCCCACCCGGTACATGGCATTCTTGATGCCGAGACACCAGACGTCCACCAGAAAGGTGGCCATGGCGATCTCGCCGTTGGCCTCGCCCCGGGCGAACACCACGGTGCCGATGCCGGTGTCGAACAGCTGGGTGGGTACCACGCAGCCGAGGACCGGCTTGCGCGACTGGCGGGCGGCCTGATCGGTCTTGCTGAGGCTGCCGGCGGAGCGTATCTGGCGCTGTTTCTCCTTGCGCTTGGCGGTCTTGCGGGCGAGTTTTTTCTGGCGGGATTTTTCGTCTTTGGCCATGGCGATATCGGTTACCTTTGGTTGTGGCACGATCTCAGACTTGGGATCATGTGCGGACATGTGCCACGAATCAAGGTCACCGTGGGTTTCAACCCCGCGATGCGATGGTTAGGCGACGCCCCGACACTGCTCGGCCTGCTCGGCCTGTCTTGAACGTTTCTCGCAGGCGCGCTGGAGCGATTCCATCCGGGACTCTATATCCTGAGCGAACTGTGCCATTTCCCGGAGCAGGTGCAGGCATTCCGAGATTTCCATATCCATCTGGAAATCCCTGGCCTGCTGGCGCTTTTTGAGTTCCAGGATGACCCTGAACAGGTCATGATCGCCATCGGCCTCGGCGCCCAGAAAACCGAGCAGCACCCGCACCCGTTTGCGAGTCAGGATGACCCAGTCACGGCATGTGCGCCAGAGTTCCCAGGCGCCGTCCACGGTATCGTATTTTGCCTCGAACGACTGGTTGAGTTCATTCAAGGACACCACATTGGCGGAAAGACCCTGTTGCCATTCCTCGATGGTGCCATCCACCTGCACGGCGGCGAAACTCAGATTGGTATCCATCTCATCAATGTGTTGTTCCAGTTCCTCCGCCCGATCCCGGGCCTCGCCATGCTGTTTCTCCACCTGCCGCTTGACGGCCTGGATACTGCCAACGGTCACCTCGCCATATTTCATGATCACCAGAACCTCCAAGGATCACTATATGAAAATCAGCCGACAGCCTGTCGGGAAAACTGGATGGATTACAGCCAGCGAGATCACCACCGGGTTTCGGCCCCGGATCTGTTGTTGCCGAGAATTCGCTACCGCGGGTGATTCCGAATCGTTGCCGCCCTCAGGTGCATTGAATAACACAGCCACTCAGTGAATTTTATAAACAACTGTTTCAGAAAAAGAAAAATTCCTTAACGAACTAATTGTCAGCAAGAAATTCCATGTTTTATTTTGTTACACAGAGGTCTACCCGACGCCATCCAATGCCGGCGGATGGATGACAACCCGGGAAGATGCCCCGGCCTTGCCTATACTTGCCCCCAGCCCATGCCCGGCGGACGGCGGCCATCGCCTCCCCGGCCGGGATAAGATTCCTACCCACAGCCCGAGGCGATTCGCATGAAACGACGTCAATTCCTCACCACCACCGGCGCCGCCGCCGCCGGCTTCCCCATGCTGTCCCTGGCCCAGGACGTGCGGGAATGGAAGATGGTCACCAGTTGGCCGAAAAACCTGCCCGGCCCCGGCACCGCCGCGAACTTGCTGGCCGAGCGCATCACCGCCCTGTCCGGCGGGCGGATCAACGTGCGGGTCTACGGCGCGGGCGAGCTGGTGCCCGGCAACGGGGTGTTCGACGCGGTGGCCGAGGGCACCGCCGAGCTGTACCACTCGGTGCCCGCCTACTGGGGCTCCAAGTCCATCGGCTTTCTGCTGTTCGGCTCCCAGCCCTTCGGTCTCACCGCCATGGAACAGAGCGGCTGGATGAACCACGGCGGCGGCCAGGCCCTCTACGACGAGATGTACGCCCGCTTCGACCTGAAGCCCTTTCTCTGCGGGAATTCCGGACCCCAGTGGTTCGGCTGGTTCCGCGACGAGATCACTTCACTGGACGATCTCAAGGGCCTGCGTTTTCGCACCACGGGACTGGCCTCGGAGATGTTCACTCGCATCGGCACCGCGGTGGTGGCCATGGGCGGGCGGGATATGTTCCAGGCCCTGCAAAGCGGCGCGCTGGATGCCGGTGAGTTCATCGGCCCGTGGTCGGACTCGGCGCTGGGCTTTCACCAGATCGCCAAGAATTACTACTGGCCGGGCGTCGGTGAGCCATCCAGCGCCGAGGAGTGCGCCATCAACATGGCGGTCTACCAGGATCTGCCCGAGGATCTACAACAGGCGGTGCGGGTGGCCTGTCAGTCGCTGTACGACCAGGTGCTCACCGAGTACAACACCAACCATGCCCGGGCGCTGCGGGAACTCGTCAACAACGAGGGGGTGAAGGTTCACAAGGTGCCCGAGGAGATCCTCATCTCCCTGGGTAACGCGGCCGGTGAACTCATGAGCGAGTTGCGCGAGCACGACGACGAGCTGGTGCAGCGCATCGTCGAGTCCTTCCTGGCCTACCGCAGCCTCGCCGTGGACTATGCCCGCTACGCCGAGGCCGGCCAGATGAACGCCCGTTACCTGCCGTTCGACTATCCCACTGCCTGAGCGTGGCGGGCCTGCTGCGCGTTGCCGGCGCCATCGACCGGCTGAACACCTGGGTGGGGCTGTCGGTGCGCTGGCTGCTGCTGGTGATGCTCATCGTTCAGTTCGGGGTGGTGCTGCTGCGCTATGTGTTCGGCACCAGCTACATCAGCGTACAGGAGGCGGTGATCTACCTGCACGCCACGGTGTTCATGCTGGGCGCGGGCTATACGCTGCTGGCCGACGGCCATGTGCGGGTGGATATCTTCTACGCCGAGGCCCCGCCCCGGCGCAGGGCGCTGGTGAACCTGCTGGGCAGCGTGTTGTTCTTGATGCCCGCCTGCGGGGTGCTGCTGGTGTTCACCTGGCGCTTCGTGGCGCGCTCCTGGGCCATCATGGAGGGGCCGATCTCGGTGGGGGGGATCCCGGCGGTGTTTTACCTGAAGACCCTGATCCCGTTGTTCGCGGGATTGTTGCTGTTGCAGGGCGTGAGCCTCGCCATCCATTCCCTGGATGAACTGCGCAAGACCCCGCCTCCATGAGCGAGTACCTGGATCTCGCCATGTTCGTGGCGGTGGCCGCCGGCATCCTGCTGGGCTACCCGGTGGTATTCACCCTGGCGGGCACGGCGGTTTTATTCGCCGGTATCGGCTGGGCCACTGGCCATTTCGATCTTGGACTCTACGGCGCCCTGTCCACCCGGCTGTTCGCCACCATGACCAACGAGGTGCTGATCGCCATCCCCCTGTTCGTGCTGATGGGGGTGACCCTGGAGCGCTCGCGCATCGCCGAGGATCTCTTGGAGGAGATGGGCAAGCTCCTCGGCGCGTTACGCGGAGGACTGGCCATCTCGGTGACGCTGGTGGGAGGATTGCTGGCCGCCTCCACCGGCATCGTCGGCGCCACGGTGGTGACCATGGCGTTGATCTCGCTGCCCACCATGCTGCGCCATGGCTACTCGCCGCGCCTTGCCGCCGGCACGGTGGCCAGCGCCGGGACGCTGGGCCAGATCATCCCGCCCTCGACGATGCTCATCATCCTCGGCGAGGTGATGTCGGCGGCCTACCAGCAGGCCCAGTTCGCCATGGGGAAATTTTCCGTGGAGACGGTGAGCGTGGGACAACTATTCGCCGGCGCCATGGTGCCGGGGGTGCTGCTGATGTGCCTGTACTGCGGCTATATCCTGCTGGCCACCCGGGGTAGCACCAGACTGGCGCAGGCCGACGCCGTGGTGTGGGGGCGGCTGGTGCGGGTGCTGGTGCCGCCCATCGTGCTCATCGTGGCGGTGCTGGGGTCGATCCTCGGCGGTGTCGCCACACCCACCGAGGCGGCCAGCATGGGGGCGGTGGTGGCGTTTTTCCTGGCCGCGCTACGGCTGGCGCCGGCAAGCAAGAACCTCCTGGTGATCGGTGGTGGGCTCGCGCTGGCGGTGCTGCTGGTGATGGCCGGCATGCTGGACCTACGCCTCGGGCGCACCACGGTGGGCACCGCCGAGCGGATCGGCATCGGCATCGCCACCGTGTTGACGCTGCTCACCACCGCCGGGCTGATGGCGAGCCTGTGGCGCATCAACCGCGACGGCACGGTGGCGCATATTCTCAGCGGGACACTGAAGATCACCGCCATGATCTTCGCCATGATGATCGGCGCCAGCATGTTCTCGCTGACCTTCTACGGCTTCGGCGGCGACGAGCGGGTCTATGAGTTCCTGAGCAACATGCCGGGGGGCGAACTCAGCGCCCTGCTGTTCGTGATGGTGCTGGTGTTCCTGCTGGGGTTTGTGCTGGATTTCGTGGAGATCTGCATCATCGTGATCCCGGTAGTGGCGCCGATTCTGCTACAGATGGGCATGGAGCCGGTGTGGCTGGCGGTGATCATCGCGCTGAATCTCCAGACCTCGTTTCTCACGCCGCCGTTTGGCTATTCGCTGTTCTATCTCCGGGGCGCGGCGCCGCCGGAGGTGCGCACCGTGGATATCTACCGGGGAATCATCCCCTTCGTGCTGATCCAGCTCGCGGTGATCGTGCTGGTGTACGAAGTGCCGGGGCTGGCGGTGTGGTTGCCCGATTGGCTATTTGGATAACGTTCTCGCCGCCTGTTGCGGGTGCTGGCGCTCATCATCCACCCGCGCCGCCCGATTCTGTCCGCCCCGCTTGGCGGCGTAGAGCGCCTCTAATCCTTGTTATCGAACGACTCAGGAGCGGATATTCATGGAAATTACCGAGGGCGGCTGCCTTTGCGGGGCGATACGCTACCGGATCAATGGCACACCGTCCTGGTCCATCGTCTGCCACTGCCGCAGTTGCCGGCGGGCCAGCGCCGCCCCCTCGGTAGGCTGGTTGACCGTGGCGCGGGCGGATTTCACGGTTCTGTCCGGCGAGCCCCGACGTTTTGCCTCCTCGCCCGGAGTGCTACGGGGCTTTTGCTGCGACTGCGGCAGTCCGCTCACTTACCAGAACGACCGGAGTCCCGGCACCGTAGATATCACCACCGCGACACTGGACGATCCCACGCGATTCCCGCCCACCCACGAGGTCTGGCTGGAACACCGGCTGCCCTGGGAGGCGGATAATCCGCAACTGGTGGCGTGTCCACGGGACAGCGGGGGTTGATCTCCATGGTCTGGACGACCCGTCACCGGCCGGGCGAGCCAGGTCGGGGCGGTGGCGTGGTGGCGCCGCGAGGGCGCCACCCGTGGTCCGGAACGCGGGGGACGACGCTCAGTAATTACACTGGGGATACAACCCGGGCGGCACCTCCCCCAGATAATCCCCGGCCTCGCTGAAGATGAATAGCTGGTTGCCGTCCGCAGCCACATAGCCGGCGACCCCGTCCACCTCGGCCCATTCACAGTTGTCGTCGATCCAGAAGCCGCCGGTATCGACACCGACGTCGTCGGTCATCCACGACGGCTGCGCCCCGGGCTGGAGTTCGGCCGTTTGCAACTCGTCGACCCCGGTGTCGTCGGTCATCCACGACGGCTGCGTCCCGGGCTGGAGTTCGGCCGCCTGTAGGAAGAGTTCGCACTGGCGGACCGCGGGCACCGGCGCCAGGTAATCACCGTCATCGTCGATGATCCACAGTTCACCACCGTCATCCACGATCTGACCAGACACGCCGTCCACCTCGGCCATCATGCAGTCGTCGCTTACCCATACCGGGCCGTAGTCGGTCATCACCGTGCCCACTTTCCGGGCCTGACCGGCCTGCACGCCAGCGGCGCTGACGGGTGCCCGGGTCGCGGTGGTGGCGGTGGATGGGGTGGACCGGGAGCCGGTACTCGTGGGGCTGCGGCGGCGCGTGGGCGCGGTGCCCGCCGTGGCGGGCTGCCGGGAACGGCTGGCGGTGGTGGTCCGGCTCGGGGCTTGAGCGGCGGTGGTGGTCTGGGTGGTGGAGACGGGTTCACCCAACAACGCGGCGGTGACCCCCTGGGCGATGGAGGCTGCCAGATCCTGCTGCTGGGGTTGCTGGGCGGTACCCGTGCCGGGCGCCCTCGCCGTGGTGGGCGCCGTGGTGTTGCCGCTGGTGGTGGCGCTGGGGGCGGTCCGGGTGGTGGCAGCCGGCGCGGCGGCGGGGGCCGTGGTCTGGGTGGGCGTGGTGGCAACGCAGCCGCCAGCGAGCAGTAGCGCGCCCAGCGGGAGGGCGAATTTCAGGCGGCACAGGGCATTCTGGCCAGCCCGGGTGGAGACACAATAAAGATCATTCATGGCAAATGCCTCGTTCGGGTTCAGGTGGGGTGTTTCCGCGTCACCGTCGGTTTCTCTCGACAACCCATGACCTGAAACCCGGTGAATCCAGGGAAAACAACCGGGTTCAGAGACTTGAGGACGTCGATCCGGCGGGTTTACTGGGGCGGCAGATCCAGTGTCATCCGCTGTTGGCATTGCTGCGTGGTGCCGGCCGGCAACTCGTCGCAGTAGGGCACGGTGTTGGTGTTCTTGACGCCGCTATCGGCGGCCGCGCCGGGGGGCGGGGGCGGGGTATAGTCCGGGGGCGCTTCGGACTGGGACGCCTCCTGCGCGGCGATGATCGCGTGGCATTCGTCCGGTGCGTAGGCCAGAAATTCATCACCGGCGTGAACCACCAGATTGCCGGCCTCGTCGTAGTCGATATCTCCGACCACGCCATTGACCTCGGCCTCGTAACAACCATCGTCCAGCAGGATCACCTCCTGGGCCAGGACAACGCCGCCCCAGCACAGACCGCCCAGCACCACGGCGCCAGTCACGTTACGTAGCGTTGAAATCAGCATCGTAAAGATCTCCTCGGGTTGGAAAAAATCGGAGTAAAAGATCGAAATGAACTACAGCGGGGCGATGTTGGCGAGGATCGCGTCGATATCCCCGCGGTAGTAGGCCACGGCTTCCCGCTCTCCCAACGCGAACACCAGCAGGGCGCGGTTGGTGGGCGTGAGGATGACCATGAGGCCCAGATCGGCGTCATAGCCATCGATGATGCCCTGGGCCTCGCCCACCACCGCGGGCATGCCGTTCACGTTGTCGTCGTAATAGCCGGTGGAGCTGAAATCGCTCACCATGGGCATCACCTCGGCCTCCAGCGCCTGGATCGCCGCCTCCACGTCGTTGCCCTCGAACACCCGCATGATGATCCCGACGGATTGGTCCTGGGTGGATGCCTGGATCTGGTAGTCGTCCACCATCGACACCAGCCAGTGGTCGGGGAGATACACGGACACCCCGGCGTGTTGATTGGGGTAGTACTCGGCGAACGCCGGCCAAACCAGCAGAACACCCACCAGAAAAGCGGCAGTACTGGATATCCTCATCGTCTCGGTTGCTCCGGTAAAAGGTGAAAAAAAATCCCGATATACGGGATGCGGGCAGCCTGACTAACTAATTTTTCAGACCGGTCAAACGTGCCGACCAGAAACCACGCTGGCTGGCCGGCAACCCCGCCAGGGCCAGCACCGCTGCGGGTTGCGGGTCCGGCGGGACAGCGCCGGGGCCGGCTTCCAGGATCCAGCGCAGTAGGCCCTGCCATAGCAAGGCCATCATCTCGATGGATTCCACATCCAGCAGGGCGGGCAGGATGCGGATCTCCAGGGTGTGTTTTTCCGGGGTGGCGTGGATCAGATTCAGCAGGTTGATATCGCAGTACTTGGTGAGCGGCAGCGCCCGCAGCGCAGCCCGCGCCGCGGACCAGGACAATCCCGCGAAGTCCGCCGCGCTCACCCGTTCCAGCAGCGCCGGGGGCCAGGCGCCCAGGCGCCGACAGCGGGGATTGGTGGCCATCATCCGCCGCAGGCAGGGTTGTAGAGGGTCCAGCAGGCGTACCAGCGCAGCCAGTACCGGGGCCGAACACAGGGGGGTGGCATCGAAATGCAAATGGGTCGCCCCCTCCGCGGGCAGAGCGAAACCCAGATCCCGGGCCAACGCCAGATGCTCGCCCCAGCGGGATCGGTGATCGGCGCTCACCGGGGCGACGATCAACTCGCAGGGGCGTTCGCGCTCGCCGGGCAGCGGCGCGGCGATGGCGATGGCGGCATCCTCGTGGTCCGCCACCCGCGCCATGCCGGCGCTGTTGGTCTCGACGCGGGTGTGGAACAGCCGGGCCACGGGCGTCAATACCGTCTCCCGCACCGCCCCGGGATCACACTGGGCCTGCACCAGCCGCAGCAGGCGGATATCGTCGCTGACGATCCGGTACCAGCCAGGCCAGGCCGGCCGCTGGGAATCCAGATCGTCCTGCAGGGTGAGATCGTCCACGCAGCGCACCAGCCAGTGGCCGGTGGCATCCAGCACCTCGAAGCCCAGGGTCAGGTTCTGGAACACCGGTTTACCCGGCACCTTGCTGGGTTCTGCCTGGGGATGGAAAAACCGCCGCAGCCTGCCCCCGCACCGGTGGGCGATGGCCTCGGCCAGGGTTTGCCGGCTGAGACCCCGGGGGGCCAGCAGTTCCACCTCCAGTCCGATCTTCCAGTCCAGGGACACTGGAAGATCCGGATATGTGGCGCTACGCCTCAGAAGCCCCGGGCGGCGCCCAGATCTTCCACCACCCGGGCGTTACCCCCGTAGAACAGGGCATCCACCACCCGGAGCTTGGCCTCCTCGGCGTTATTCATTCCCCAGTACTGGGCCAGTAGCCCCAGATCGTCCCAGCTATAGGGCGGGTTGTCGGCATCTTCCAGTCCACAGAAACCGCCCAGGGGCGATTGCTGTTGTTGCGCCTCGGTCATCCCCCGGGCCTGCCCGAGCAGGTCGTCGACCACTCCCTCGGCACCGTTAGCGAGCTTCCAGCCCGCCTCCAGCTTGGCGGTCCAGGCGTCGACGCCCCAGAAGTGGGCCAGCAGTTTGGCGTCGCAGTAGGTGTAGTTCGGGGAGGAGTAAAACCAGTCGGCGTAGGCCGGATCGGTGGCCTGCACTGGCAGGAAGGGCGAGATCCCATGGCGTTCCGCAACGGGCAGGCCAGGGCTCTGGGCGGCGGCGGAGCCCATGGTCAGGGCGGCGGAAACGGCGAGGGATAGTTGTTGTTTGAGGGAAAGAGCAGAACAGGAGGTGAAGCAGTCTCTGGGCATCGTACGGGCTCCGGATTTCTTCTTGGTGGGTATTCTGACTATGGCCTGTTCTAACTATAGTCCAAGATCTCCCACTGGCCAGCACGGATTCCGGAGTCGGTGTTACCGGGGTGGACGGCGCAGCGCCTGGTAGAGCACATCCTCGCTCTCCACCGATACCCCCCAGACCTCATGGGGCAACCCCGGCACCACCACCCGGGTCCTGTGGCGGGCACTGACGGCGTCGAACCAGAGCCGGTTGGAGGCCAGGATCCACGGCCCGTAGGTATCCTCCGCCCCCATCACCACGGCGATGTCCAGGTCCGGAAAGCTTCGCCGGGCGCCGGGGTCCAGCAACGAGCGCCCTGCCCTGTCGAGGCCCGGATTCCGGCAGTCGATCCAGCCGTTCCAGCCGCTCACCAGCGCCCGGACGGTATCCCCGGGAATTTTCCCCGGTACGCCGTCGTTGTTGCCCATGTAGGCCGGATAACCGGGATCCATGCACTCCCGCCCCACATCCACCAGAAACGGCCCGGACAACAACACCGCCCGCCCGGCCAGCGTATCGGCGTCCTCGTAGGCCAGGGCGAACGCGGTGACGGTGGCGCCGTTGCTGCTCCCCACCAGGGTGGTCCAGCCGCCGCGGATCAGGTCCACGCCACCGAGTTGCAGAAAATCCAGCACCCGCCGGTAGACCCGGGCGACCGCCGGATAACCCCGTCGCGTTCCCGACCAGTAGCCCCAGAAGCCGGGCGCCTCGGCCAGCACCGGCTGGCCCGGCGGATGGTTCAGGAACTGGATCTCCAGCGAGCGGATGGCATCGTCCTCCGCCAGTCGGGCTCTGAGGGAACGGCTGTCGGCGGCCCCCACCACGCCCCGCTCGAAATCCCCGTGGGGCCGGCGCCCGTCCACGCCGGCCAGCCACACCAGGGTGGCCTGGCTCGTCATGCCCGGGCGATTCCAGCGCAAGCGGATATCGAAGGGGTCACCATTGTCGTTCAGCACCACCGTGTCGTGGCAGCGCCAGCCATCGTAGGGATAAGGCCGACTGGTTACCGCGCCGTCCGCCAGATCCAGGCTCTCGCAGGGCACCCCGGACAGTTCGGTGGCGGCGGTGCGGGGTTGCGTCACCTGCTGGATGCTCACCAGCGCCTGACCGGCGGCGCCGTTACGATCCCGCAGTTCGGCCACGTAGGCGCCGGGTGGCAGCGTCAGCGCCAGCGCCGCGTCCCGCTCGCCGGTGGGGGAGCGCAGGCTCGCCACCACCTCACTGGCGGTGGGATGGTCCCGCCAGTTGTCGTTCTCCGCCAGCACCTGACCGGAGGATAACGCCCGCACCACCAGCACCGGGTCGGGCAGCGGCACACCAGTCTGATACTGGGACTCGCCGAGGATCACGAAACGCCCGCCCCCGCCGTGGACGATGAAGCCGGCCGCCACGCCGTCGCTGCCCACCTGCACGTTGACCGATAGGTTCAGCAAGGCGGTGGCGTCCAGCGCCATGGTGCCAGGCGCCGACAACACCAGGCACGCCGGGATCATCCAGGGGATGATCCGGCGTGCTCGTGTCCAGACGTCGGGGCCGCGATGGCTCAGAACTGCCCCCCGGCGGTCCGGGTCACGGGATAGCTGGGATAGCCGGCACCGCCGGCAGGCTGGGAATAACCGTACTGGTAATCGGGCTGGCTCTGATAGTTGTAGCCATAGCCCCCGCTCGCCCGCCGCCGATCCATCTGGTTACCCACCGCGCCGCCGATCACCGCCCCGGCGGCACCGCCGATCAGCGCGCCGTTATCCTCGTCCACCTGCTTGCCGATCACCGCGCCACCGAGTCCGCCCAGCGCCGCGCCCGCGGCGGTGTACTGGTACTGACTGTACTGGGTGCCGGCGCAGCCGCTGGCCAGTAGCACGGCACCCACGAGGCCCGCTTTCCAGGTATGCTTGATCATGTCCATGGCCTCCTCAGTAACCGTAGTAGCTGCCGCGCTGCTGGGGATAACGCTGGGGCACCGGCTGGTTGCCGTAGTACACCTGATTCTCCAGACGCCGCTGGCGGTCCATGGTGTTGCCCACCGCGCCACCGATCAGCGCACCGGTGGCGCCACCGATGTAGGCGCCGTCCTTCTTGTCCACTTCCTTGCCGAGAATCGCCCCGGCGGTGCCGCCCACCACCGCCCCGCCCACGGTGTAGGCGCCCACGTTCTGCCCCGGACCGGCCGCGCAACCGCTGGCCAGCACCACCACACCCAGTACCACTGCCTTGATCGTTGTGTTCATGACGCGCTCCCTTGAGAATGCTTCGAGATTGGCTTAACTCTGTTGTTGAATGGCATTATGGGTGGACGCCACTGAACGGCGGCTGAACCGAAAACAGGGGAAAGTTTGCGATGAAGTTCATCCTCCAGATCGCCGCCGGCATCGTCCTCGGCGGTGCCGTGCTGCTGGCCGCCACCGGACTGATGATGGAACATCTGGGCCTGCGGGTGGCCCGGGACGTGACGGCGGCACTGGAGCGCTCCAGTGAACTCCAGGAGGCACAGCTCGCGTTTTTCCAGGCGCAACAGGCCTATCTGGAGGCCCAGCAGGCGCGGATCAGTGCCGAGATCCAGATGGCCAAGGTGACACTGCGCCAGCAACTGGGCACCCCCCCACCGCCCGGGGCGACCACCACCATGGTGGAGGAACCAACACCCCTGGCCACCGCCGAGATCGCGCCGGCGGTGGAGCGTGAGATCATCGCCCGGGGCGGCAACGCGCCGCAGGGCCTGGAAGCCGCGCCCACCCTGGGACCGGAGGAGGCCAGGCGTAAAGAAGAAGCCTGGGCGCGGTTCTACGACAAACCCGACGACTGCCAACTCATCGTCGACCAGGCCACCATGGTGCGCTGTGGCAATCACCATATCGTCCGGCGCCGGGAGTTCGAGCAACTCTGGGAACAGGGGATGATCGAGTAATTCCCTCAGCCGCCCGCCAGCGCCCCCAGCGCCATGCTGGTCGCAGCAAAACTCGGCTCCACCACCGCCACCTCCAGCGCCTCCTGCAAGGGCCTGCGAAACCGCGCCATGCCGGCGCAACCCATGATCAGCACATCCGCGCCGTGCTTATCGCGAAGCGCCCTCCCCACCTCGGTCATCCGCGCCAGCACCCGCTGGTCGTCGGCCAGCTCCAGCACCCCGAGGCCGATGGGCAGATCCCCCGCCAGCCGCCCGTCCAGACCTAGCGAGCGCACATAGCGCAGATGCCGGGGCACTGAGCGGGCCAGGATCGAGATCACCCCGAAGCGCTCGCCCCGGGTGAGCGCTGTCAGCATGGCGCACTCGGCGATACCCAGCACCGGTTTTCCCGCCACCGCCTCGCGCACCGCGTGCAGACCCGGGTCGCTGTAGCAGGCGATCACGTAGGCGCCGGCATCACCGCGCTGCCGGGCGAGCCTCGTCAGCGGCAGGATCACCCCGTCGGCATCCTGCTGGGACTCCACCCCGGGCGGCCCTTCGGCGAGGGTCACGCATTCGATGGCGGGACCGCCGGGGAAGCGCAGAGGCGCCAGCGCCCGGCTGATGCCGTCGGTGACGGCCTGGGTGGCGTTGGGATTGATGACGAGAATGGTCTGGGTCATGGGCCTCTCCCGGATGGACGCTGACGGATACCATTACCCGCAAGTATGGCGACTCGCGCCCGGAAAATCAGTCGGCGCGGGCGCGGTACGCCGGGATCGCTTGAGTGGGTGCCCGCCCTGCCCTAAGCTCTGACACCGTACCCCACTCCGGCCCTCGGCTGCTCTTCGGTGATCCACCATGTCCAATCCCAATACCACCGCCGCCAGCCTCGGCGTCCTCGGCCTGCCCCGCCCCCTATCCAGCCTCTGTGCCGACACCTTCGATGTGATCGTGGTGGGCGCCGGCCATAACGGTCTCACCTGCGCCGCCTACCTGGCCCGGGCCGGCAAGCGGGTGCTGGTGCTGGAGGCCCGCGACCGGGTGGGGGGCGCGGCCACGGTGCGCGAGCCCTTCCCCGGCTACCGGCTGTCGCCCTGCGCCTACCTCTGTGGGCTGCTACACCCGAAGGTCATCCAGGAACTGCATCTGACCGAACACGGCTTTGCCTGGGCGCCTGCCGAGGCCGGCATGTTCGTGCCCTTCGAGGACGGCAGCAGCATCCAGTTCTGGGAGGACGAGGCCCGCTGCGAGGCCGAGATCCGCCATCTGGCGCCGGGTGATCTGCCCGGCTGGCGGGCCATGCAGGCGGTGAAGGGCCGCGCCCGGGATGCCCTGCGCCCACCCGACGATCGCGACCTCTGGCTGGGTCCGGCCCCCACCCGGGAGCAGGTGGCGGAACGCCTGTGCGGCGACGAGGAGGCGCTGGGGTTGATCTTCGAGTGGTCCATGGCCGAGTACGCCGAGCGTTACCTCAAGGATCCGCGCCTGCAGATGGCCCTGCTGGGCCAGGGGGTGATCGGCACCAACGCCAGCCCCATGGACCCGGGCACGGCGTTTATCCATTTCATGCACAGCTCCGGGCGGATGCAGGGCATGGCCGGCACCTGGGGTTATGTGCAGGGCGGCATCGGCATGGTGTCCTTCGCCCTCTGCGATGCCGCCCGCGAGGCCGGCGCGGAGCTGGCCACCGGGGTGCCAGTGGCGAGAATCATCCCCGGCGAGGGAGTGGAACTGGCCGGCGGCGAGCGCCTACGCGCACCGGTGGTGGTGAGTAACGCCGATCCCCGGGCCACCCTGACGCTGCTGGACGGGGCCGCCGACCCGGGCTTTCGCCAGCGGGTGCAGAACTGGCCCCAGGAGGGCTGCACGGTGAAGCTGAACGTGGCGCTGCGGGAATTGCCCGATTTCCGTGCCCGCCCCGGCACCGACGAGCCCCACCACCGGGGCCAGGTGAACACGCCGTTGTCGAAGGCCGACTGGCAGGCCAGCTACCGGGCGGCCCGGGCCGGGCGGCTACCGCAAAGGCTCTGGACCGAACTGTATTTCCAGTCCAGCACCGACCAGAGCCTGGCGCCCCCCGGCAGGCAGGTGATGAGCGTGTTCGCCCAGTACGTGCCCCGGACCTTCAACGAGGGTGACTGGGACAGCCAGCGCGAGGCGGTGGGCAAGCTCGCCATCGACAGCATCGCCCGCTTCTGCCGCAACCTGCCGGATGCAGTGGAGGCCATGGAAGTCATGGGGCCGCCGGATATCGAGGCCACGGTGGGACTGACTGGCGGGCATATCTTCCAGGGCTCGTGCCTGCCGCCGTACATGTGGGAGGGGCGATTCGACCACCGTACCGCCATGGACGGGGTATATCTCTGCGGTGCCTGCACCCACCCGGCGGGCAGCGTGATCGCGGTGAACGGGCGCAATGCCGCCATGGCGGTGCTGGCGGACGGTTGATTCAAAGTTCGCTGTCCTGGAGGTATTTCTTCACCGTGCGCCGGTCCAGCCCGGTCTGGCGGGCCACCGCCTCGTAGCTGCCCAGGCGCCCGTACAGGAGCCGGCAGTAACCGGCCAGCACGGCGCGGGCATCCAGGTCGCCTGCCGCCAGCTGCGCCAGGAACCCGTCCCCGCCGGCCCGGGGCGGTTCACCCCGGTATTGTCGGGTCAGCAACGCCCGGCGCACCGCCTGGGCCAGTTCCCGCACGTTGCCGGGCCAGGCGTAGTCGGCGGGCAGATCCCGCCGCAGTACCTCCAACACCAGTTCGGTGAGCGCCGGGGCGGGCTGGCCGGTCATCCGGGTGATCAGGAAATCCACCAGCAACGGCAACTCCTCCGGCGCCTCACGGAGCCGCTCGCGAAGGGTCGGCACGGTGATGATGTCGGCGCTGAGGCGATAGAAAAAATCGTCACGGAATCGCCCGGCCTGGCGCAACTCGTCCAGGCGCTGATGGGTGGCGGCGATCACCCGTCCGGCGAAACGCTGCGGGGTATGGCTGCCCACCGGGGTGAACTCCCGGTCCTGCAACACCCGCAGCAGCTTGATCTGCACCCCGAGGCTGGCGTCGCCGATCTCGTCCAGTAACAATGCGCCGTGCTCGCTACAGCGCTCGAACACCCCCTGATGGTTGTCCACCGCACCGGTGAAGGCGCCCTTGCGGTGACCGAACAGCTCCGACTCGATAAGGGTCTCGGGATACTCCGAGAGATTGATGGCGATGAACGAGGCGGTGAAGCTCGCCCGGAAGCGCCCGGCCCGCTCGTCGAAGGGGATATAACCGGAGCGGCCGATGGCGGCCGCCGCCTGACCCTTGCCGGTGCCGGTCTCGCCGAGAAGCACGGTGGAGAAATCCTCCATGCGATTCCACAGATAGCGATCGTAGACCCGGGCATCATGGGTGAACACGTTATTCCACAGGCCATGGCGCAGCCGCTTCATGGAGGCGCTGGTGCCCAGCAGGCCGCTGTCGATGAAGTGGTAAGCCCGGCGCAACTGCCAGAACAGCCCCAGGTGGCGCTGCGCCGCCCGCTCGCTGAAGCCCCGTTCGGTCAATGCCCCCAGCACCGCCCGGGCGAAGCCCACCGGCTCGGGTTTACCGCTGTCCAGTTCGGCGGCGATCAGGCGGTCCAGATCTGTCACGAAGCGGTGGTAGACCAGGAACAACTGGGCATGCTCCAGAAGCTCCCGGTCCTCGCCGTGGAAGGGACGGACCGTGTCATGGCCCCGCCCGGCGAGGCGCTGGAAACGGGCCTTCACGGTGGGGATGAGTTCGGTGAACAGATGCGGCGCCCGGTGGTCGGCCACCGGTTCGGCGCCGATCAATTCGCCGATCTCCCGGGGTTCCACCGCAAACGGATTGGTGAACAGGATCCGGTTCAGACGTCGGAAGAAGGTCCGGTCGTCCGGGTCGAGGCTTGCCGTGGCCATGGTCGGGCATTTCCGCTGGATACATGAAATGTCGGGGAGTGTACACCAGATGCCCATCATTCAACTCGGGAACCCGGGATTTACAGAAAAAATATCGGTAATTCATGAAATTATTTTGTTAATCGGATTGGCACGACAGTTGGCTTGCTAAGGAGAGTCCACCCATGACGGAGCCGATCCATGACCCATAACCCACCCCTCGCCCCCATCGTCGCCCCCCCGGGCCTGATCGAACGGGAGCATAGCTTCACCAGTCACGATGCCACCGAGTTGTTCTACCGGGCCTGGCATCCGGGCGAGCCCCAGCGCCGGGGCCTGCTGCTCTGCCACGGCGGACACGAACACTCGGGGCGGTTCCAATCGTTGGTGGAGGCACTGGCCCTGCCCGGAGTCTCGGTATTCGCCTACGACGCCCGGGGCCACGGGCGCTCCCCGGGACGCCGCGGCCAGGCACGCCATTTCATGGATCTGGTGCGGGATCTGGATGCCTTTGTGGACCATATTCGCGACCACCACGGGATCCCGGTGGCGGATCTGGCGGTGCTGGGCCACAGCGTGGGCGCCGTGGTCATCGCCACCTGGCTGCTGGATCGGGCGCCACCGGTACGGGCGGCGGTGCTGGGGGCGCCGGCCTTCGAGGTGAAGCTCTATGTGCCGCTGGCCCTGCCGGGGCTGCGGCTGTTGCAAGCGCTGTGGCCGGAGGTGGGGGTACGAAGCTACGTGCAGCCCGGCATGCTCACCCACGACCACGCCGAGGCCGAGGCCCGCCGCCGGGACCCGCTGATCTCACCACGGATCGGCGTGCGGGTGCTCACCAGCCTGGTGGACACCGCCCGGCGAGTGGTGGACGGCGCGGATGGCATCCGGGTGCCGGTGCTGCTGTTCTCGGCGGGCAGTGATCGGGTGGTGCATGAACGCCCCCAGCGGCGTTTCTTCCAGCGGTTGGGCAGCGCCGATAAACAGCGGGTGGTGTTGCCCGGCTTTTTCCACGAGGTGTTCCACGAACGGGAGCGAGCAACGGTCATTCGCCAGACCCGGGCGTTTCTCGGCGCGCGTCTGGGGCCGGACCGGCCATCGCCGACAGCCGTCCCGGAGAGTAACCATGAGCGGTATGCCGCGCTCTCCCGGGCACTGCCCTGGTACCACCCGGCGGGGCTGTACTACGGCGCCCTCAAGGGCCTGCTGGCGAGTGTCGGGCGCCTCGGCCAGGGCATCCGCATCGGCTGGCGGCACGGCTTCGATTCGGGGCCGATGCTGGATCATGTGTACCGGGACCAGGCCCACGGCGCTACCTGGCTGGGTCGCTGGATCGACCGGCGATTCCTCGACGCGCCGGGTTGGCGGGGTATCCGGGTGCGGGGTCGGTTGCTGTGCGAGGCGCTGGTGGATACCAGCCGGCGACTACGGGCCACGGGTCAATCGGTGCATATCGCCGATGTGGCCGCCGGCCACGGACGCTATGTGCTGGACGCCCTGAGCGTGCTGGACGATCCCCGGGTGTCGGCGGTGTGCCGAGACCGGGATGAAGTGGGGCTGGAGGCCGGTCAGGCCGAGGCCCTGCGCCGGGGGCTGCATAACGTGCGCTTTCAGCAGGGTGATGCCTTCGATGCGGTATCGCTGCAACAACTCCGGCCCCGCCCGGACATCGTGGTGGTGTCGGGACTCTACGAGTTGTTCGCCGACAATGCCCTGATCCACCGCTCGCTGCGGGCCATCCACGAGGTGTTGAAACCCGGCGGCTATCTCATCGTCACCAATCAGCCCTGGCATCCGCAACTGGATCTCATCGCCCGGGTGCTGCCCAACCGCGAGGGTCGGCCCTGGGTGATGCGGCCCCGCGCCCAGGCCGAACTGGTGGGTCTGCTGGCGGCTTCCGGCTTCCGGGCGGAACGCTGGTGCAGCGACGACGCCGGCATCTTCAGCGTCACGGTGGCGCGCCGGGAGACGGCATCATGAGCCTGTACGCCATCAAACCCGGCTTTCAGGGGCTGTTACGGCCCACCGTGGGACTCCTCGCGGACCGCGGCATCAGCGCCAACCAGCTCACCGTGGCGGCCTTGCTGCTATCCGTCATGGGCGGTGGCCTGCTGGCGCTGTGGCCCGGGGCGAGCTGGCCGTTGCTGCTGCTGCCCCCCATCCTGCTGGCGCGGATGGCGCTGAACGCCATGGACGGGATGCTGGCCCGGGAGCACGGTCAGGCCTCTCCCCTGGGCGCGCTGCTGAACGAACTGGGCGATGTGCTGGCCGATCTGGCACTGTACGCGCCGCTGGCGCTGGCGCCCGGGGTACCCGGCGTCGCCGTGGCGATCTTCCTGGCACTGGCTCTGGTCTGCGAGTTCGCCGGGGTGCTGGGACCGCTGGTGGGCGCGACCCGTCAGTACCAGGGCCCCATGGGCAAGGCCGACCGGGCGCTGTGGATGGGCGGGCTCGCTCTGGCGCTGGGTTTCGGCGCGCCGGGCGGTGCGTGGACGGGGGCGCTGCTGGGGCTCGCCTCGGCATTGCTGGTGATCAGCGTGATCCGGCGCCTGCGGGGTAGTCTGCGGGAGGCGCAGTCATGAATCCGATGATCGTTCTGCCCGGCGGTTTCGCGATGGTCATGGGTCTGGTCTACGGCCTGCTGGGCCTGGCCACGGTCACCGGCTGGAGCCTTGCCCGCTGGCGCCCGACGGGGGATTTCGGGGAACTGCGAAGCCGCATCCGCTCCTGGTGGGGCATCGTGTTGACGGTCACCGTGGTGCTGAACGCACCGCGACCCCTGGCCATCGGTTGTCTTGCCCTGCTCAGCCTGCTGGCCTTCCGGGAATACCTGAGCCTCGTCGGCACCCGCGCGGCGGATCGAAGGGTGGTGTGGTGGGCCATGCTCGCCATCCCGGTGCAGTACTTCTGGGTGGCGGTGGAATGGTACGGGATGTTCATCATCTTCATCCCGGTGTACGCCTTCCTGCTAATGCCGGTGGGCATGGTACTGGCGGGCGACACCCGCGATTATCTGCGGGCGGTGGGTAGCCTGCAATGGGGCTTGCTGGGCACGGTGTTTGCGCTCAGCCATCTGGCCTATCTCATGGTGCTGCCGGACGGTCGCTATCCCGGAATCGGTGGCGTGGAACTGGTGCTGTATCTGCTGGTGCTCACCGAGTTGAACGATGTGGCCCAGTACTGCTGGGGAAAGTGGCTGGGCCGCCACCGGGTGGTGCCGCGGGTCAGCCCCAACAAGACCTGGGAGGGTTGGCTCGGCGGTATCCTCACCACCATGACTCTGAGCTGGCTGCTGGCGCCTTACCTCACCCCGTTGAGCGGGGCCGATGCCCTGACAAGTGGACTGCTGATCAGCGTGGCCGGCTTCTTCGGCGACCTCAGCATCTCGGCCCTGAAGCGGGATCTGGGGGTCAAGGATTCGGGCAGCCTGCTGCCGGGCCACGGCGGCATCCTGGATCGGCTGGATAGCCTTTGCTACACCGCGCCGCTGTTCTTCCATTTCTGTCGCTATTACTATTTTTGACCCGGACGGTGGCGCACCGGAAGTGATTTCGCCGCAACTGACTGACAGAGTCGAAAATCGTCCCTGACGGTCGCCCGCCAGCGGTGGTCGATCCAGGGCAATGTCATCACGACCCCACCGGGCCTGCTATCCTACAAGCTAAATCAGCATGGAATGGTTCGATATTCCCAGGGCATAGAGCTTGCTTGAGCAGGTTTTCAGTGCCTGTCGGTACCGGTCCATGCGACGCACAACAATGATTTCCACCAGGGGTGAGGCATCGAGGTACGCCCGCAGATCCGACCAGCGGCCCCACCCGCCGGGAGACGATCCTGTCCCATGTGTCGGCCAGCGACTCCATCAGTAATACACCGCGGCTTCCATGCTGAACCGGCTTCAGCGCCGGTCTCCGGCGTCATTTTCTTGTAGGTAACGAACCATGCGTGAGCAACAACAAGGCCCGGCACTGGGAAAATATCGGGGCATCATCCTGTCGATCACCGTCTTCGGGATCTTGTTTCTGCTGGTGATGTTGATCAACTTCTTTATCACCCTGCAATTTCCCGGCGATGTGGCGAATCTGCGCATCGCCGCCGGGGAGCGAGAGCGTTTGCAGTCCATCCGGGTCGATCTGCTGGCCCTGCAAAACCTCCCCCCGGAGGCCGATAACACCGCCATGCTGGCGCGCCTTCAGGCGGATATCGAACGACTCGATCTCATCCTGCGCCGGTTCAGCACGGGTGGCGCGGTATCCGACAACCAGGGTCGACCGGTCTATCTGAAACCCCTGCGCGGTGAGATGGGACCGGCGCTGGTGGCCGAACTCCAGGGCTTCTGGGGACGCTACCGGGAGGCCCTGGAACTGGTGGTGAACGATGCCCCTGCGCCCCTTCCGGACCGTCTGGCGGCGGCGTTGAATGCCAGCAATCGTTATGCGCCGATGCTGGAGTCGTTGCTGGATCGACTCACCACCCAGGTGGAGCAACGTCCCAACTGGAAAGCCTCGCTCCTTCAGTTTTCCTTCGCGGTGGGGGTGCTGCTGGCGCTGGCGGGTTTTTTCATCATCCTGGTGAACTTCGTCGGCCGGCTGAGCGCCAGCGACCAGCAACTGGAGGCCGCCCAGCGGGAGGTGCAGGAAATCATGGGCACCGTCTCCGAGGGCCTGTTCCTGCTGGATCGGGAGGCGCGCATCGGCTCCCAGTATTCGGCGGTACTGGAGACCCTGTTCGAGCGCGAGAACCTGGCCGGCATGAAGCTCACCGAGGTGCTCCACGATCTGGTTCCCGAGAAGACCCTGCAAACCACCGCGGACTACGTGGAGGTGCTGTTCCAGAAGCACGTGAAGGAAAAACTCATCAGTTCCCTGAATCCTCTGAACGAGATACCCATTCATTTGGATGACGGCAAGGGTGGCTTCATCACCCGTCACCTGGAGTTTCGCTTCAAGCGGGTGCTGGACCAGGACAAGCAACTGCTGCACGTGCTGGTCACGGTGAACGACATCACCGCCCGGGTGGATCTGGCCCGGGAACTGGAGGAATCCCGCCAGCGGGCCGAGGATCAGATGGATCTGCTGGTGAAGATGCTGCACGTGGAACCCCGCACCCTGCAAAAATTCCTGGATCGCACCGACACCGCGCTGATCGAGATCAACGAGACCCTGAAATCCCGGGTGGGCAAGCGCCACCGCTACAAGGAGGTGCTGAACGCGGTGTTCCCGGTAATCCACGGCATCAAGGGCGAGGCGGCGCTGCTGGGGCTGGATATGTTCGAGAACCGCGCCCACGAATTCGAGGACACGGTGGTGGAACTGCGTAACCGCGCCACCCTGGAGGGCAACGATCTGCTGGCGCTGGCGGTGCGGCTGGATCAGTTGATGGACGTGGTGGCCTCGGTGCGCAACATGGTGGATCGCCTCACCGGACTCACCCAGGCCTTCAGCCGCACCGACGGCAACGATAACAAACTCGCCGAACTGGAGCCGCTGGTCATGCGGCTGGCCGAGGGCCAGGGCAAGCATGTGGTGGTCAGCCAGTACGGCCTGAACGAGCTGGATCTGAACGACGACACCCAGGATGTGGTGCAGGATATTCTCACCCAGCTGGCCCGCAACGCCATCAGCCACGGCATCGAGACCCCGCAGGAGCGGGAACGCCAGGGCAAATCCGCCGTCGGCCATATTTTGCTGCAATTTCGTCACACCGAGGGTGGCGCCGCCGAGCTTATCTTCCGCGACGACGGGCGCGGTATCTCTACCGAGGTGCTGAAGGAAGCGGCGATCCGCTCCGGGCGCTACGGGGCCGCGGAACTGGCCGGCTGGGACAACCGCCAGTTGCTGGGCCTGCTGTTCGAGTCCGGCTTCACCACCGCCCCGGAGGCGAGCCGCGACGCCGGGCGGGGCGTGGGCATGGACGTGATCAAGCGGCGGGTGACGGATCTCGGTGGGCGGTTGCGCCTCAACACCCGCCCCGGGCGGTTCTGCGAGTGGCGGATCGTCCTGCCCCGTGCGGTGATCGGCCAGCGTCCCCGCGTGGTGGCGGCGGCCAACGGAGCGGCCTGATGATCAAATTGATGATCGTGGACGATTCCAACACCATCCGGCGACGGATCGAGCGGCTGGTGAATCTCAACGATGTCTCGGTAGTGGCCACCGCCGGTAACGGTCTGGAGGCGGTGCGTATGTTCAAAAAGCACCAGCCCGATGCCGTCACCATGGACATCACCATGCCCCACATGGACGGTATCCAGTGCGTGGAGGCACTGCTGCGGCTCAGAGCCGACACCCGGATTCTGGTGATCTCGGCGCTGGCCGACAAGGCCACCGCGCTGGAGGCCATCAAAAAAGGCGCGAATGGATTCCTCTGCAAGCCCTTCAACGAGGACGAACTCAACGAGGCGCTGCAGGAACTGCTGGAGGATTGACGTGAACGAGAACGATATCAAGGTGTTCGTGGAAGGCGCCACCCATTACTTCCAGCATGTCTCCGATGAACCGGCGGTGGTGCAGGTGCCCTATCTGATCTCCCATAACGAATCGCTGATCTACGACTTCACCGGCATCATCGGCATCTCCGGCAACCGCCGGGGCAATGTGTATTTCACCGCGCCCCGGCCGATGCTGAAATTCCTGCTGATGGTGCAGGGCGAACCCGAGATCACCGACGAGAACTGCTCGGATATGGTGGGCGAGATCGCCAACACCCTGTCCGGCAACGCCCGGCGGGATCTGGGCAAGGATTTCATGATCTCGGTACCGGTGGTGTTGCAGGGCAAGCCCGAGCAGTTGCTGCTGGCCAAGGGCAATCGCTCCTTCGTGATTCCCATCCAGTGGCGCCAGTACACCGCGGCGCTGGTGGTGAGCCTGGAGAAGAACGGTTAGTCACGCAACTGGCGAACCCCCGAAGCCGACTGTAGTCTCTAGGCTGAGCCCCTGCCCGAGGAGACCGTCGGAATGCTCATCAACAAACCCAGCGACATCCGTCCTTCCGAGATCACCCCTTACGAACTCTACCGGGAGCGGCGCCGTTTCCTGCAAACCTCGGCGCTGGTGGCCACCGCCAGCCTGTTGCCCGGGCTGAGCCTGGCCGAGGCGCCGGAGAAATTCACGGATCTCGAAAAGAGCCCGCTCAGCACCGATGAACCCCTCACACCCTACGAGGACGTGACCAGCTACTGCAATTTCTACGAGTTCGGCACCGGCAAATCCGACCCCAAGCGGCTGGGACACAATATGGAGACCCGCCCGTGGTCGGTGGCGGTGGAGGGTCATTGCGCCAGACCCGGGGTCTACGACCTGGAGGACTTCATCGAGCCCCATACCCTGGAGGAGCGGATCTACCGGCTGCGCTGTGTGGAGGCCTGGTCCATGGTGATTCCCTGGGTGGGCATTCCCATGAATGAGGTATTGAAGCGCTTCGAGCCCACCGGCAACGCCAAATACGTGAAGTTCACCACCCTGCTGGATCCCGAGCAGATGCCGGGGCAGCGCTATCCCATCCTCGACTGGCCCTATGTGGAGGGGCTCAGGATGGACGAGGCCATGCACCCGCTGAGCATCTTCGCGGTGGGCCTGTACGGCGAGGTGCTGCCCAACCAGAACGGCGCGCCGCTACGGCTGGTGGTGCCCTGGAAATACGGCTTCAAGAGCATCAAGTCCATCGTCAAGGTGGAGTTCACCGAGGAAGAGCCGCTGAACTCCTGGCAGCAGTCCTCGCCCCGGGAGTACGGCTTCTACGCCAATGTGAACCCGGAAGTGGACCATCCCCGCTGGAGCCAGGCCCGGGAGCGGCGGATCGGGGATTTCTTCAAGCGCGACACGTTGATGTTCAACGGCTACGCCGATCAGGTGGCGCAGCTCTACAGCGGCATGGATCTGAGCCAGCAGTTCTGAGCCGCGCTAGCCCTGGCCGGGCGCGGTACCGGCCACCCGCCCGGCGGGCTCAAGATGTAGATAATGCTTCTCCACCCGCGCCAGGAACGCCCGGCGGCTCTCCGGGGTGGAGACATCCATGTTGTAATGGGCCAGCCAGGTGGTGCGACAGCGTGGATGGCAAAGCGGCTTGAGACCCCGGATCAGGGTGCGCCGGCCCGGATCCCCCACCCAGCGGGTCCACCACCAGGACGCTCCGTAGGTGCTCACGCCGCCGAGCCGTCGGATGTGTTGCAGAGCCGGGCGGATGACCTGGTTGGGTCCGTTCAGGGTGAAGGCCACGTCCAGCGCCCAGACCTTCTCAAGGTAGCCCTTCAGCATGGCGGGCAACCCGTACCACCAGGTAGGATAGACGAACACCAGTGCCTCGGCCCGGCGCAGTTGTGCCACGAAAGGCTCCACGGTGCGGATGTTGACGCCCGATTCGTGGTAATCCAGCCGCTCCTGGCGGGTCATCACCGGCTGAAAATCCTCGGCGTAGAGATCCAGAGCCTCCACCTCGTGGCCGGCCCGGCCGAGGGCTTCCACCACCGTGTGGTGCAGGGCGTTGCAGAAACTCTCCGCCACCGGGTGGCAGTAGATCACCAGAAAGCGCATGGATTCATCCTGTGGGGGGCCTCGGGACCGCGCCAGTCTACACCGACGGCGCCAGCCCCCGCAGCACCGCCAGATCCTCCTCGTCCAGCGCCACCTCGGTACCGGCGCGTATCAGCGCCGCGAAGTCCTCGTCAGGGACCATCACCGTGAGGGTGTAGAGCCGGCCCGCGCCGATGTTCTCGATCACGTGCTCACCCCCCGGCGGCACCAGCAGGCTGTCGCCAGGACCGAGTTCGGTGATCACGCTGCCCGCCCGGGCGCGGGCCTGACCCCTCAGCACGAAGAACATCTCGTGGGCCTTCAGGTGGGTGTTGGGCGGCGTGGCGCCACCCTCGTCGAAGATCTCCACGCAGGCCACGAGGGGTGCCTGCTCGGCGTGGGGGTCGAAAATCAGCGCCAGCCGGTTGCTGTCGTCGGGGCTGATGCGGTAAGCCCGGTACTGGCCGGGCCGCTTCACCACGGCGCTCATGGCAGCTCCCGCTGGTCCAGCGCGGTGACGAGATCCTCGCCCAGGGCGGTGAAGCCGAAGCACTGGCGGACGTTGTATACCGTGGCCTGCCAGCAGAACTCCGGCGAGGTGGTGGCCGCACAGTCCTCCAGCATGATGCAGTCGTAGCCCAGGCAGGCGGCATCGATAAGACTCGCCAGCACGCACTGGTCGGCGTTCACGCCCGCGAACAGCACGGTATCGGTGCGAAGATTGCGGAGGATACTGTCCAGTGGCGTGTCCCAGAAGCCGGACATGCGATACTTGTCCACGAAGATATCGTCGGGCCGGGTGTCCAGTTCATCGACGATGGCCGCAGCCCAGGAATCCTTCTGTAGCACCGGCGTCCCCTTGCCGGGCAGGGGATCGCCGAGTCCCACGCTCTGGCCGTCGCCGTTGTAGACGTGGATCACTCCGGGAGGCAGGTTTGCCTGATCCGGACGGTTGCCCCAGTTCACCCAGATCACCTTGATATCATGCTGGCGGGCCACCGGCAACAGTCGGTTGAGGGGTTCGATGGGACGGCGCGCCGCGCTGAAATCCACGCCGATATGATCCAGCCAGCCGCCGGCAGCGCAGAAATCGTTCTGCATGTCGATGATCACGAGGCTGGTGCGGGCCGGGTCCAGGGTGAGGTGTTGCGGCGCGGCGCTGAGATGGACGGGGCGGTAGGGTGGCGGCTCGCGGCTGATATCCACCCGCGCCCGGTCCGCATACCACTGGTTGTGTCGCCCCCGCCCCAGGCGATGGGGCGGGCGTTGCAAGCGCTCGGTCATGGCCGGTTCACTCCGCCGGTTTCATGTCCATACCATGGCCCTTGTTGACGAACTGGAGGTCGTAAGCGGCCTTGTAGTCCAGATCGGTGGGATAGATCCCCTGCTCGGCCATCAGGGTGAAGAACTCCTCCCAGCGCTCGTCGGTCATGGCGCCGATGCCAAGCTCCGCGGTATCCCCCGAATCGACGATGCCGTACTCCTTCATGGCGTTGATGCCGTAGGCAATGGTCTCGTCGTTCATCTCGGGGTTGTCGGCCTTGATGAGTTCGTTGGCGGGGCCGGGATCGCCATACAGGTAGCTGTACCAGCCCTCGATGGACGCATCCACGAAGGCCTGCACCACCTCCGGCCTGGTATCGATCCACTCCTGGGGTACCAGCACCAGCGCCGAGTAGCTGGGGTAGCCGGAATCGGCCAGCAGATACACCTCGGGGTCGATGCCCTCGGCAATCACCAGCTTGGGCTCGGAGGAGAGATAGCCCTGCTGAATGGCGTTCTCGTCCACCAGAAAGGGCGCCATATTGAAGGTGTACTTGCGAATCTGGTCATCGGTGAAGCCGTACTTGGCCTTCAGCCAGGCCCAGAAGGTGTTCACCGAGGCATCACCGATCATGATGGGCTTGCCCGCCATGTCGGCGATGCTGTCCACATCCTCCCGGGGATGGGTCATGAGGATCTGCGGATCCTTCTGGAAGGAGGCCATCACCGCCGCCGTGGGGGCGCCGGCCTGCACCAGGTTCAGGGGAAAGAAATTATTGGAGCCCATGGCGAAGTCGATGGCGCCCGCGGCCAGCAACTGCTGGTTGTCGATGCCGGGTCCGCCCATGCGGATCTCCACGTCCAGGCCGTACCTATCGTAGAGGCCGGTGGCCACGGCCTGGTAGAAGCCACCGTGCTCGGCCTGGGCCTTCCAGTCGGTGGCGAAGACGATCTTCTCCTTGTCGTCCTGGGCATGGACGGCGACGGCGCCCACCAGCAGGCAGGCGGCGAACAGGGCTTGGTGAAATCGGGTCATGGTGGGATTCCAACGGTGGTCGGGAAATGGAAAACGGCACATGCTGCTGGCTGGCCGTTTAGCAGAATCTGTACCAGTGCGGCGGGGCGGCGCAGGCCCGGAAAATCATCGGCCCGGCGACCCACAGGGATAAACTTAGCACCAACATGGTGCAAATGCCGGAAAATCCTGCACTACAATCAGCCGCACGACATTCTCGCGGACCCGGCTGCGTCCGGACAGAACTGAGGCGGCCCGTCCCGATTGTTTGAATCTCCATCGGGCTCGTCACTCCAAAAAAGCAACGTGACACCGTTCAGAGCCATGAGGGCGCTGTTCGCACAACACAGGAGTGATGACCATGACGACACTGAACAGACTCGTTTTTCCCCTGCTGCTGGCACTACTGCTGGCGCTCGCCGGCTGCACCACCGCGCAGAACTACCGGGGCACCGCCACCGGCGCGGTGCTCGGCGGCGCGGCGGGTGCGGCCATGGGTAACGCGGTGGACGACGAGGGGGACGAGGGCATGATCATCGGCGGTGCCGCCGGGGCATTGATTGGCGGCGCGGCGGGTGCCCATGCCGACCGGGAACGCCGTCGCCGGGAGGCCGGTTACTACGATCCGAATGCGGCCCGGCCGGCGTATCCGGATCCGGTTTATCCAGGCAATAACGAAGTGTTCCCCGATCCCAACTATCCCGCGGGCACCTATCCCCAGGGTTATCCCGATAACCGTTATCTCGGCGGCCCCTATCGTTGATCCCGTGGATCTGCCCGGGCCGACAGGTGCCCGGGCGGGCACCTCGGCAATCGCTAGCGATAGATCAACGTCGGCAACCAGAGCGTGATGGATGGCACGAAAGTGATCAGCAACAATACCGCCACCAGCGGGATCAGAAACGGCGCGGTGGCCGCCACGCAGCGCTCGAAGGGCAGCTTACCCACCCGCGAGAGCACGTAGAGCACCATCCCCACCGGCGGTGTCAGCAGCCCGATCATCAGATTCAACACCATCACCACCCCGAAATGCACCGGATCCACCCCCACCTGCATGACGATGGGCAACAACACCGGCACCAGTATGGTGATGGCCGCGATGGTCTCCATGAAGCAACCCACCACCAGCAGGATCAGCGTCACGATCAACAGGATCACCACCTTGCTGTCGGTGAACGACAGCAGCAATCCGGCAAACTGCTCGGTGACCCGGTTGCTGGTGAGAATCCAGGCGAAGATCGACGCCCCCGCCACGATCAGCAGGATGATCGCGGTGGTCTCGATGGTCTCCATGGACACCCTGAGCAGGCGGTTGGGGGTCAGGGTCCGGTAGACGACGATGCCGAGGAACAGCGCGTAGGCCACCGCCGCGATGGCCGCCTCGGTGGGGGTGAACACCCCGCTGATGATGCCGCCGACGATGATCACCGGAGTCATCAGCGACAGGAACGCCCCCCGGAACGCGGTCCACAGCCGCACCACCGAGAATTTCGCATCCCGCGGATAGCCCCGTCGATGGGCGTACCAGGCCACCATGATCATCAGCGCCACCGCCATGAGGAGCCCCGGAACGAGACCGGCGGCGAACAACTGCCCCACCGAGGCCGAGGCCATCACCCCGTAGATGACGATGGGCAGCGACGGCGGGATAATCGGGCCGATGGTGGAGGAGGCCGCCGTCACCCCCACCGAGAACTCCAGATCGTAACCGGCATCGCGCATGGCCTTGATCTCGATGGTGCCGAGCCCTCCGGCATCGGCCACCGCCGCCCCCGACATGCCGGCGAAGATCACGCTGGCGCCGATGTTCACGTGGCCCAGTCCGCCCCGCAACCAGCCCACCAGCGCCTTGGCAAAATCGAAGATGCGGTTGGTGATGCCACCGGTGTTCATGAGATTGCCGGCCAGGATAAAGAACGGGATGGCCAGCAACGGAAAACTGTCCACCCCGTTCACCATGCGATGCACCACCACCAGATTGGGGATCCGGCCCTGCAACAGGATAAACAGCAGCGAGGCACCGCCCAGGCTCACCGCCACCGGCACACCGATCACCAGCATCAGAAATACCGTGACGAACAGGAAGCTCAGGTGATAACCCATGAGCGCCAGCACCACCGCCAGCAGTACGCCCAGAATCACCAGCACGGTGGAAATTTTCGATCCGGTTTTCATGGCGCTCAGTCCAGGCCCCGGCCATGAGCCGGATGCCGCAGGTTGCTGCCATGGCGCAGATGCTGGATCAGCACCCCCACCGAGCGCAGCGTCATCAGCGCCAGCGCCGCGCAGACGATGTAGTAGAGCACGCTCTTGGGGATATCCACCGACACCATCATCTGACTGGTACGCCCGGCCAGTTCGTAGCAGAGCCAGGCGGTGGTGGCGAAGAAACCCAGTCGCAGCAGATCCACCAGGATGGCGGTGATCCGCCCGAGCCCTGCCGGCAGATAGCGGTAGAAGAATTCCACCTGGATATGGCTGTTGCGCCGCACCGCCATGGAGGCGCCGAGAAAGCCCACCAGAATCAACAGATAGCGGGCGATCTCCTCGGTCCAGGCCAGCGAGTCGTTGAGCACGTAGCGGGTGAAGAACTGGGCGAACACGGTGGCCGCCAGCAGCCAGAACACCACCAGCGTGAGGTAGTCCTCCAGGCTGTAATCGCCGAGCCTGGCAGGCGGTTCCTCGTCGATGAAACCGGTGGTGAACTCGTCGGGATCGTTGTCAAGATCGGTCATGGTGGCAAGCGCAACCGCGGACTCCCGACCCGCCGGAGGGCGGGCCGGGAGTCAGGGTGAAGTGAGGAAGAAGACGACCGGATTTATTCGGCCAGCGCCTGCAGGCGGTCGTAGGTTGCCTGATCCCAGGTGGCGTCGGGGCCATTGTGGTGAGGCATCACCGCCTCCCGGAAGGGTGTGCGATCCACCTCGTTCACCTGCACGCCCTGCTCGCGGAACCAGTCGGCCAGTTCCTGCTCGGCCTTGATGATGTCCTGGGTGGCGCCCTCGGCGGCCTCCCGGGTCACCTGCACCAGAATCTCCCGGTCCGCCTCGCTCAGCCGATCCCAGGTGGGACCGCCGATGATGGTGAGCAGCGCATCGGTAATATGGCCGGTGAGGTTGATGTTCTCCTGCACCTCGTAGAACTTCTTGGCCTGGATGGTGGGCAGGGGATTTTCCTGGGCATCCACCACGCCCTGCTGGAGGGCCAGATACACCTCGGCGAAGGCGATGGGCGAGGGGTTGGCGCCGGTGGCCTCGGGGAACATCATGTACAGGGGCGCGTTGGGCACCCGGATCTTCAGACCCTCCATGTCGGCCGGCGTCATGATGGGATCGTTGGAGGTGACGTGGCGCTCGCCGTAGTAGGTCATGGCGGTGACGTGGTGGCCGGTGGCGTCGGTGTAGCCCTGGCCCAGTTCCTCGAACAGATCCGACACCGTGTAGGCCTGCCAGTGGTCGAAGTCCTCGAACATGTAGGGGGCGCCGGAGATGGCGATGGGACCGAAGGAGCGCCCGGCGAACAGCGCGCCGGTGTAGATGATGTCCACCGTGCCGAGGCTCAGGCCCTCGTTGATGTCCACCTCCTTGCCGAGGCTGGAGGCGGGGAATACATCGATGGTGTAGCGCCCATCGGTGCGCTTCTCGAACTCCCCGGCGGCCCACAGGGCCCACTGGTGGTAGGGTTCGCTGGTCTCGTAGACATGGGCCCACTTGAGGGTTTCCTGGGCGCTGGCGAGACCGCCGGCGAGGCCGAGGGAGGCAAGCACGGCCAGCGCCGCGCCTCGTTGCAACAGGGTCATGGGAATATCCTCGTCTTTGCTGTGGTTGCGAACTGTCGTTATCGTGCCGGGACCGCCCGGGGGCGCGTCCCAATGGTGTGAAATGTAGTCAACAGATCCGCAACCCGCCAGTTTCAAGGAATTTTTTTCCCCCGGTCTCACCGCATGGAGAGTTCCTCCGGACACATGCTGCGCACCACCACCGTGAAGGCATCGAAATCCGGCTCCAGTCCCTTCGTCTCCATGAAGCGCCGTTGCACCGTGTAGGCATCCTCCTCCAGGGCATGCAGACAGCGAACTTCCTGGTCGTGGCCGGCCTCGAACTGGATGAAATGCACCAGTTCATGTACCAGCACCGCCTGCCCGTAGGCCGATCGCACATCGATGTCGCTGGCCACCAACATGGTGCGGGTGTCGTGGTTGTAGATGGCCGCCACGGATTGCTCCAGATTGTCCAGATCCGCCTCGCTGAGGAAGGCCGGCACCTCCTCGCGGAACATGCTGAGCACCAGTTCCCGCCGTTCCAGGCGCTCCACCGCCGGGCGGCCCCACGCCGGGCGGTACTCGAGGGCGGAATGCTGATCGATCCACAGCAACAGGGTGAGCAGTAGTTCGGGCATTGTCGGCTCCATGGATTGACGGAATTGCTGCGATCGCAGCAAAGACCGCGCCACGCCGCCCGATTGGCCCAGAATAGCTATCGGCTTGCCCCTGCCTGGTCGATTCCGCCGGCCCCACCACAACCATGGTGCATGATTTTGCTGCGAGCGCATGATAACGGTGCATCCGGATCCCGACAGGCACGCCCGGGATTGCAAGCGGCCACCGGACGATTACACTCCCCGAAAAGCCCCCGATCGATGGAGGGAATCTGCGTTCATGAGCACCGACACCCCGGAAGCCAACGACATCTACAGCCAGCGGCTGCTGGCGCTGGCCGATAACCTCGATCGTACCGAGCGCTTGCCGGACCCCGACGCCACCGCCTGGGTGCGTAGCCGCCTGTGCGGTAGCGAGGTCACGGTGGATCTGAAAATGGACGGCGAGGTGGTCAGCGATTTTGCCCACGAGGTCAAGGCGTGCAAGCTCGGCACCGCCTCAGCGGCGGTGATGGCCCGCCATGTGGTGGGCTCCGCTGCCGGCGAACTGCGCGAACTGCGCCAGACCATGCGCGCCATGCTGAAGGACAACGGCCCGCCGCCCACCGGCAGATGGGTCGATCTGGAAGTCCTCGCCCCGGCCCGCAAGATCCGCTCCCGGCATCCCTCCATCATGCTCACCTTCGATGCGGTGACCAGGGCCATCGATGAGATCGAGAGCCGTCGCGATACACCGGCACCTTCCGGGCGGTGACCGGCGTCGTCCGGCCCTCAGGGACCGGGTTCGGCGGCCAGCCGCTCGATGCCCAGCGCGGTCTCCAGCACCTCCTCGCGGAGCTTGCGCTTGATCAACCACGGCCCGATGCCCGGCGGAAACCAGAAATCCGGCACCAGGCTGGCGCGGGTGCCCAGGCGCGTGGCACCGGCCTCGGGGCGCAACCGGTAGCGCACCACGCCCTCCCGGAAATCGCTGAGATCCGGCTCCATGGTGGTGAGGATATCCCCCGAGGGCAGGGTCTCCACCCGCTGCACCCAGTGATAATCCAGGCAGAACAGTAACACGCACAGTTCCGAATCCACCGCCATCCGCACATTGCCCCGGGCATCGGGGCTGAGCAGGGTCACCCGGTGGATGCCGTCGTTCAGGCGGGGTAGCTGCCGGTACTCGCCCAGCAGCCGCCGCACCCGGGATTCCGGCACCCTCACCAGCACCTCGGCATACACCGTGAACCGCCCGTCGCGGTGGCTCACCTCGCTCTCCAGCAGTTCCGCGGCAACCGCTGGCCACCCCGGCGCCAACGCCAGCAACGCCGCCAACCAGCACCACCCCACCGCAACAGTGGCGACGCTTCTGCTAGCATCTAGGCAAACGAGCCGGCGCCACCGGCGCCACTGACCGAACCTCAGCCGGTAACAACCATCCATGACCACCATCCTGCAACAACCACTGAAGGACATCGCCGCCGCGCTGGCCAGCGGCCAGGCCGGTGCCCGGGCGCTGTTGAGCGCCGCCCAGGATTGCCACCGCCGCCGCACCGCTGTGCTGGGCGCCTACATGGCCTGGCACGACGAGATGATCCAACATCAGGCCGGGGCGGCGGATCTGGTGCTGGCCACCGGCGGCTCCCTGGGACCCTTGCAGGGCATCCCAGTCTCGGTGAAAGACCATTTCGGGGTGAAGGGGTTTCCCACCTATGCCGGCACCCGCCAGCAACTGCCAGCGGCGTGGGAGCGGGAAGGCCCGGTGGTGAGCGGGCTGCGCCGCCAGTTGGCGGTGCTAGTGGGCAAGACCGTGGCGGTGGAACTGGCCTTCGGCGGCATCGGCCTGAACCACTACTGGGGCAGCCCCCGCAATCCCTGGGATGGCGACGACTACCGGGTGTCGGGGGGCTCCAGCAGCGGCGCCGGGGTGAGTCTGTGGGAGGGCTCGGCGCTGCTGGCGCTGGGTACCGACACCGGCGGCTCGGTGCGGATTCCGGCCAGCATGACCGGCACCGTGGGCCTGAAGACCACCTTCGGGCGCTGGTCGCTGGAGGGTATCGTGCCGCTCAGCACCACCCTGGACACCCCCGGCATCCTCACCCGCAGCGTGGCCGACGCGGTGTTCGCGTTCGCCGCCATGGACCCGGCCTGGGGCGAGCCGGCGGCGCTGGAGCGCCAGCTTGCCGGGCTGACCCTGAACGCGGTGCGCATCGGCACCGGCGAGCCGTCGCTGTGGAGCGATTGCGATCCTGGTATCGTGGAAACCGTGGACGAGGCGTTGCAGAGCGCGGTACGGGCCGGGGCGCGGCGTTGCGAGCATGCCCTGCCGGAGGCCGCCGATGCCATCCATCTGCTGCGCTCCGGCAGCGTGGTGTCGGCCGAGTGCGACGCCTTCCTGGAGGCCGAACTGCCCGCCTGGCGCGCCGCCCTGGATCCCATCGTCACCGCCCGTATCAGCGACGGGGGCGCGATTCCGGTGCGCGAGTATCTGCTGCGCCGGACCCGTATCCAGCGACTCCAGCGGGCGGCCCGAGAGCGTTTCCAGGCGGTCACCGTGGTAGCCGCGCCCAGCGTGCCCATCACCCCACCGCGGCTTGCCGAGGTGGAGCGGTTGGAGGATTACCGGCGGCTCAACATGCTGAGCCTGCGCAACACCTGCGTGGCCAATTTTCTCGGACTGTGTGCCCTCACCCTGCCGGTGGGGCTGGATCGGGCGGGAATGCCGGTGGGCCTGATGCTGATGGCCCCGGGTGGTGCGGAGGAGACGCTGCTGGGAGTGGGCCTGTTGCTAGAGCGGGAACTGGGCACCGCCCGGGAGCGGCTGGGGATACCACCTCTGTGCCGGGACTGAGCAGACGGTTGGAGCAGACCGGAATCGACGCCATAATTTCGCCAAATCATCGGGAATCGGAACAGGGATAACGCGATGTTACGAAGCATGGGCTGGAGTTTGGGAATCCTCGGGATGGTGCTGATCCAGCACCCGGCGCTGGCCGCCGGCACCTGTTCCCGGGAGGAAATCCGGGAGATGATCTTCAGCGGATCATCCATGCGCCAGGTGGAGGAAACGTGCAGCAATGCCCGCGAGGCATTCTCCCGTCCCCTCCCCGACCGACCGGCACCGCCCCCACCAGCGGCGGTAGCACCCGACCCCGAGCCACCGCCCGAGACGGTCACGGCACCGTCCCCGGAGCCGCTCGCGGTGACAACCGACGATGGCGCCGAGGCCATGGACGACGCTGCGCCCATGGCGGAATCCGCACCCACGGCGACGAATCCCCCGACCCCGGCTCCCCCGCCCAGACCGGATCCCCTGGCCGCCCCGGATATCGTCGCGGTGGCCACCCCGGGCAGCCTGGCCAGCAGCGACTGGCGCGCCCGGCTACCCCGGATCGAGGCGCCGCAGGAGTCGGCTATCCAGTTGACGCCCCTCACGGACACGCCAACACCCGGAATGGAGGGGATCGCCCCGGACGAAACCGCAGCCCCCATCGCCGACGCCGCAGCGCCACCACCGGAGGTCGACGCGATCCCGGAGTCCCCGCAGTTACTCTCCGCCTCGGCACCGGAACCGGCCATCCAGCGCACCGGGATCGCCGCCGACGACGAGGTACCCACCGCCGATCTGAGCGCCGTGGCCAGACCGGAGCGCACGGCCTTCGTCGCCCCGGACGACAACCCCGCCGGCCCCGCCATCACGGTGGCCGCCAACAGCTGCCCCCAGACCAGCCTGTGGTGGTCCGGCGGTCCCTCGGCCAACATGGAGTACATCGACATCTGCTCCATCCAGCTGGAGCTCGGCGAACTGGACCGCTACTACAGTCTGATTCCCTTCACCGGCTTGAATGCCGCCACCGATCGGCGCTTCGACGAGGACCGCAACGGTATCTCGGACAAGGGCACCCGGGTGGGCAACACGATTTTCTGGGGAGGGCGGGACTGCGCCGACGGGGTGATCCGGATCCGCCGGGAGCAATGCGATGCGGTGGACAAGAGCGGCTGTGCGGTGGTAAGCCTGCACCTTCAGGCCAAACCCGGACAGCCGCCCACCACCCTGACCCTGCAACCAACGTTTTTCCTGCTCTATCCCAACGGCAGCAGGCTGCCCAGCCCGGGCAAGCCCCAGAGTCTCAACTACCGGGGCTGCACCGGCCAGTAGGGCCGAGGGGAGGCACGTCGCTGGATACGGCGATGTGTTCCCCGTGCCGCGACTGGCGCTGGACGCCGAGCTTCCCGCCAAGAGCAGGACCCTCAGGCGATTTCTCGAAAACACTCACCCCACCCTGGGATCGCCGAGTTGCACTCGGCCCGGCCTGACCGGCAAAAAAGCCGAGTACAACTCGGCGATCCCAGGGGCAGGAATACCAGCCAAACCAGCAAAATCGGCCACTCCCAGGTGGGATGACCGATGGCGCCCTCCGCGAGGGAGATGTTTTTCCGGGAATCGCCTTAGCCGGCGTCGCTGTCCAGATACCGCACCAGGGCCTCGCGCAGGGCGACGAACTGGCGGGCCTCCCGGAGCGGCCGGTTGTCCCGGTCGGTGATGAAGAACAGATCCTCGGCGCGGGCGCCGATGGTGGCGATCTTGGCGTTCTGCACCCGGATATGGCACGCCATGAAGGCCCGGCCCACCCGGCATAGCAGGCCCGGACGGTCGGTGGAGGAGAGTTCCATGATAGTGCGCTGGTTGGCGTCGTCGTCGGTGAAACTCACCCGGGTGGGAGTGCGAAAGTGGCGCAGCAGGCGGGGGGTGCGCCGGCTCGGCACGCTGGGGATAGTGTCGGGGCAGTTCAGTTGCAGGCGAAGCTCGTGGACGATGGCCTTGATGCGGCGCCGCTCGCTGATGGGCTCGCCGGAGTCCTCTACCAAGGTGAAGCTGTTCAGGGCGAAGCCACAGGGGCTGGTGATGATGCGCGCATCCAGCACCGTGAGTTCCAGTTGGTCCAGCACCGCGGTGATCTGGGCGAACAGGTTATCCCGATCCCGCAGGTAGAAGAACAACTCGGTGCCGCCCCGGGCGCGGTCCTCCCGGGCCAGCACCAACACCCGCCCGTCGTCGGCTTTTTTGAGTACCGCGCGAGTGTGCCAGACCACCTCGTCCACCGAGTGGCGCAGGAAATAATCCTCGCTGAAGCTCGCCCAGGCCCGCTGCACCCGGCGCAGCGCGATGCCCCGCTGGTTCAGGCGGATCCGCGCCTGCTGCTGGATCTCGCGGATCCGCTCGTCCCGGTCCACGGGATTGTCCAGACCCCGCAACAGGGTGGCCTGGGTGGCCCGGTGCAGATGGCGCAGCAGGGACTCCCGCCAGGCGTTCCAGAGGTTGGGGTTGGTGGCACGGATATCGGCCACGGTGAGGAGGTATAAATAATTCAGGTGTAGCACATCGCCCATCTGGCGGGCGAACTCGGCCACCACGTCGGGGTCGTGGGTGTCTTTTTTCTGGGCGGTGAGGGACATCAGCAGATGGTTCTCCACCAGCCAGCGCACCAGATTGGTATCGAAATCCGACAGCCCGTGACGACGGCAGAAATCCTCGGCATCCAGCGCCCCGAGGCGGGAGTGGTCGCCTCCCCTGCCCTTGCCGATGTCGTGGTAGAGGGCGGCGATGTAGAGCAGCTCGGGCTTGGGGATGCGGTGGATCAACTCGCTACAGTAAGGAAACTCGTGGGCGAAGCGCGGCACGTAGAAGCGACGCAGGTTTCGCACCGTGAACAGGATATGCTGATCCACCGTGTAGACGTGGAAAAGATCATACTGCATGCGCCCGACGATCTGGGCGAACTCCGGCAGGTACGCGGCCAGCACCCCGTAACGGTTCATGCGTCGCAACTGGTGGGTGACCCCCACCGGCTGGCGGAGAATCTCCATGAACAGGCTGCGAGCCCGTACATCGTTGCGGAAGCGATTGTCGATGAGCGGTCGGTGGACGCGGATCAGCCGCACCGTGGAAGCCCGCACGCCCTTCAGGTCCGGACGCTGGGCCAGCAGCAGGAAGATCTCCAGTAGCGCGTAGGGGTAGCGCCGGAACACGTTCTCCCGGGTTACCTCCAGATAACCCCGGCGGGCCTGGAAGCGGCGGTTGATGGGCACGGGGGTACCGGGATCGTCGGCCAGCAGGATGGCCTCCTCGAACAGTTGCAGCAGCATCTCGTTCAACCGCGACAGTTCCATGATGGTGCGGTAGTAGCGCTGCATGAACTGTTCGATGGCCAGATTGAAACCCTGGTCGTGGTAGCCGAACTGCTGGGCCAGCGGCCGCTGGTAGTCGAACAGCAAACGATCCTCGCGGCGCCCGTTCAGGGCGTGCAGGGCGAAGCGCACCTGCCAGAGAAAATCCTGGCACTCGCCCAGCAGTTGATACTCCGCCTCGGTGAGAAAGCCGTGATCCACCAGATCGTGGAGGGTGGTGGCACCGAAATGGCGTTTGGCCACCCAGCCGATGGTCTGTAGATCACGCAGTCCACCGGGACCTTCCTTGATGTTGGGCTCCAGGTTGTAGGCGGTCTCGTGATATTTCTGGTAGCGTCGCTCCTGTTCCTCGCGCTTGGCCTCGAAAAACGCCCGGCTCGGCCAGATCCGCTCTGGACCGGTGATGCCCCGCATGGCCTGGAACAACGCCTCGCTACCCCGCAGCCGGCGGGCCTCCATGATATTGGTGGCCACTGTGACGTCGTTGGCAGCCTCCCGGGCGCAGTCTTCCAGGGTGCGCACGCTGTGGCCGATCTCCAGCCCCAGATCCCAGAGAAACGCCAGCAACTGCTCGAGGACATCCCGATGGCGCTCCACACCGCCCACCCCGGCGAGGATCATGATGTCCACGTCCGAACCCGGGTGCAGTTCGCCGCGGCCATAACCGCCCACCGCCACCAGGCCGAGATCCTCCGGATCCGCCGGGAAAAACCGCGCCCACACCTGACACAGCAGATAATCCACCAGCGCCGCCCGCGCCGGCACCAGCTCGCGGGCCGGCACTCCCTGGGTAAACTCCTCGCGCAGCCGCTGGTCGCCGGCCGTCAGCACCGCCCGGTACTCCCGGGCCGGGGCGTGGGGGTGGATCACCGGCAGCGGGTGCAGGGGCTCCAAATTGTCGGTACGGCGCACGGTGTTGTCAGGTTGCTGGGCGAGCATAGCGGTCGAATCCTAAAAGGTTTCCTCGGGCTGGGCGGTGAGCACCTCGACGCCGGTGTCGGTGACCAGCACGGTGTGTTCCCACTGGGCCGACAGGCTGTGATCCTTGGTGACCACCGTCCAACCATCGGGTAATAGCTTGGTGAAGCGCTTGCCGGCATTGACCATGGGTTCGATGGTGAAGGTCATACCGGGGCGAAGCTCCACTCCGGTGCCGGGCTTCCCATAATGCAGGATCTGCGGGTCCTCGTGGAAGGCGCGGCCGATGCCATGGCCACAGTATTCGCGTACCACCGAGAAATTACTGGCCTCGGCATGACTCTGGATGGCGTGACCGATATCGCCGAGGCGGGCGCCGGGGCGCACCTCGCGGATACCGATGCATAAACACTCGTAGGCCACTTTGCTGACCCGCTGGGCGATGATGGCCGGCTCGCCGACAAAGAACATCTGGCTGGTGTCGCCGTGATAGCCGTCTTTGATGACGGTGATATCGATATTCATGATATCGCCCCGCTTGAGACGCTTCTTGCCCGGAATCCCATGGCATACCACATGGTTCACCGAGGTGCAGATGGAGCGAGGAAAGCCCTTGTAATTGAGGGGCGCCGGGGTGGCTTTCTGTTCGTGGACGATATAGTCGTGGCAGATCCGATCGAGTTCCTCGGTGGTCACTCCCTCCTGGACGTGATCCCGCACCACCCGGAGTACCTCGGCGGCGAGTCGACCGGCAATCCGCATCTTGGCGATATCCTCCGGGGTCTTCAAAACAATACTCATAAGATCCTGTTCCCGAGCATGAGACTGCACGCTGCATTTGGTTTGGCGAACAGGATATGTTATAAATCGCGCGCTCCACAGGCAAATCCATTCAACATCACTCACACATGCCGACACATGCAGCGGGGTGCTCCTGAAATTAAGGAGTCGCTGCATGGGGCATGTGGAGGCCAAACCCCATACAGGAGATACTCCCATGGCTGATGTTTCCATGCGCCAGATGCTGGAAGCCGGTGTTCACTTTGGACACCAGACCCGTTACTGGAATCCCCAGATGGCACCGTATATCTTCGGCGCCCGCAGCAAGATCCACATCATCAACCTGGAGCGCACGCTGCCGCTCTATCTCGACGCCCTAAATTATCTCGGACGGCTGGCGTCCAAGGGCGGAAAGGTGATGTTCGTGGGCACCAAGCGCGCTGCCCGGGAAATCGTCCGGGAAGAGGCCACCCGCTGCAAGCAGCCCTTTGTCAACCACCGCTGGCTGGGGGGCATGCTCACCAACTTCAAGACCGTGCGCCAGTCCATCAAGCGGCTCAAGAACCTGGAAACCATGGCCACCGACGGCAGCTTCGACAAACTGGCCAAGAAAGAGGTCATCATGCTGCACCGGGACATGGCAAAACTCGAGCGCTCGCTGGGTGGCATCAAGGACATGCCGAGTCTGCCTGATGCGCTGTTCGTGATCGACGTGGGCCACGAGAAGATCGCCATCCAGGAAGCCAATCGCCTCGGGATCCCGGTAGTGGGGGTGGTGGACACCAACAACTCGCCCGAGGGCATCGACTACGTGATTCCCGGTAACGACGACGCCATCCGCGCCATCCGCCTATACGTGGAGGGAGTGGCCCAGGCCATCCTGGACGGGCGTTCGGCGGTACCGAATTTCGGAGCCGAGGGCGATAGCGAGGAATTCGTCGAGGTCCACGAGGAGCAGCCCGCCGAGAGCGGCGAGACGCCGGTAGAGTGAGGACGCATCTTCGCACGGATCCGCAGATCCTGGATAATTCTCGATCGATAGAGGTGTAATAATGGCTCAGATTACCGCAGCCCTGGTCAAGGAACTCAGGGAGCGTACCGGCTCGGGCATGATGGAGTGCAAAAAGGCGCTCACCGAGACCAACGGCGATCTGGAAGCGGCGGTGGAGCATCTGCGCAAGACCGGCGCCGCCAAGGCCGACAAGAAGGCCGGACGGATCGCCGCCGAGGGCACCCTCGCGGTGGCCGACGACGACGCTGCCATGGTCATGGTGGAGGTCAACTGTGAGACCGATTTCGTCGGTAAGCAGGCCGAGTTCCAGAGCTTCGCCGCCACCGTGGCGGAACTGGCCCTGAGCGCCGATCCTGCCACCCTGGAAGCCCTGTTGGCGCTACCCATGAAAGACGGCAAGAGCGTGGACGAGACCCGCCGGGAACTGATCGCCAAGATCGGCGAGAACATCTCGGTGCGCCGCTTTGGCCGGCTCGCAGCCGACGGTGCCCGGCTCGCCAGCTACCTGCACGGCACCCGCATCGGGGTGATGGTGGCGATGAGCGGTGGCAGCGACGAACTGGCCCGGGATATCGCCATGCACATCGCCGCCAGCCGGCCGCTGTGCGTCTCCAGCGACGATGTGCCCGCCGAACTGCTGGCCAAGGAGCGGGAGATCTACGCAGCGCAGGCCGCCGAGAGCGGCAAACCCGACAACATAATCGAGAAAATGGTGGAGGGGCGGGTGCGCAAGTACCTGAACGAGATCACCCTGCTGGGTCAGCCCTTCGTCAAGGATCCGGATCAGTCGGTGGAAAAGCTCCTGAAGAGCGCCGGTGCCAGTGTGCGCCGTTTCGAGCGCTTCGAACTGGGCGAGGGTATCGAGAAGAAGACCGAGAACTTCGCCGAGGAGGTGATGGCCCAGGCCCGGGGAAGCTGAGCCGACGTTTGCATACGCCCTGATCCCCGTTCACCACCACAGCGAGTACCCACCACCGATGGACGCCAGACCGGCTTACAAGCGCATCCTCCTGAAGCTGAGTGGCGAGGCGTTGATGGGCGATGATTCCTTCGGTATCGCGCCGGCCAGTATCGACCGCATCGCCACCGAGGTGAAGCAACTGAACGGCCTCGGGGTCGAGGTGGGCATGGTGATCGGGGGCGGCAATCTGTTCCGGGGCGCGGGCCTTGCCGAGGCGGGCATGGACCGCGTCACCGCCGATCACATGGGTATGCTGGCCACGGTGATGAATGCCCTGGCCATGCAGGATGCCCTGGAACGCCAGGGCATCTACGCCCGGGTGATGTCGGCCATCCGCATCAACGAGGTCTGCGAGGACTACATCCGCCGCCGGGCCATCCGCCACCTGGAAAAGGGCCGGGTGGTGATCTTCGCGGCCGGCACCGGTAAACCCTTCTTCACCACCGATTCGGCGGCGAGCCTGCGGGCCATCGAGATCAACGCCGATGTACTTCTGAAGGCCACCAAGGTGGATGGGGTGTACTCCGCCGACCCCATGAAGGTGCCGGATGCCGAGCGCTTCCACCGCCTGACCTTCGACGAGGTTCTGGATCGCCGCCTGGAGGTGATGGACGCCACCGCCATTGTAATGTGCAGGGAGCACGCTATGCCCCTGAAAGTTTTCGATATTTTCCAGCCCGACAACCTCAGACGGGTGGTTTTCGGCGAGGATGTGGGCACCACCGTGGTACCCTCGCCTTAAGCGCCGGCGACGTCGTATTATCGTCTGCCGTCAGTGTTCGGCAGGTGCCGGAGGATTTTCCATCCGGCCATTCTGGAGGCAAAACATGATCGAAGACATCAAAAAAGACGCGGCGTCGCGGATGGCCAAGAGCGTCGAGGCCCTCAAACACGAACTGGCGAAACTGCGCACCGGCAGGGCCCATCCCAGTTTGCTGGATCACATCCACGTGGACTACTACGGCTCCGAGGTACCCATCAACCAGGCCGCCTCGGTCACCGTGGGCGACCCCCGCACCCTGGTGGTGACACCCTGGGAAAAATCCATGGTGGGCAAAGTGGAGAAGGCCATCCTCACCTCCGATCTGGGCCTCAATCCGGCCACTGCGGGCGAGGTGATCCGGGTGCCCATGCCGCCGCTCACCGAGGAGCGTCGCCGCGACCTGGTGAAGGTGGTGCGCCACGAGGGAGAGAATGCCAAGGTGGCCATCCGCAACATTCGCCGGGACGCCAATCACGATCTCAAGGAGTTGCTCAAGGAGAAGGAGATCTCCGAGGACGAGGAACACCGCGCCGAGGAAGCCATCCAGAAACTCACCGACAAGCATATCCAGGAGGTGGACCAGTTGCTGGAGGTCAAGGAAGCGGAATTGATGGAGGTCTGACCCCATCCCCGACCATTCCCCATCACTTCCCATGGAATCCGCCCAGGATCGGCTTATCGTCCCCTTACCCCGGCATATCGCCATCGTCATGGACGGTAATGGGCGTTGGGCCAGTCAACGGCGGCTACCCCGCCCAGCGGGCCATCTGGAAGGCGTCAAGGCGGTCCGCCGCACCGTCCAGGCCTGCGCCGAACGGGGTATCCAGGTGCTGAGCCTGTTCGCCTTCAGCAGCGAGAACTGGTCCCGTCCTGCCCAGGAGGTGCAGTTACTGCTGGAGTTGTTCCTCACCACCCTGCGTAGTGAGTTGCGTCGCTTGCAACAGCACCAGATCCGCCTGCGGGTGCTGGGCGATCGCCAGGCGTTCTCGCCCCGGCTACGTCATCATATCCAACGGGTGGAGGAGCAGACTTGCCAGAACAGCGGTCTGCAACTGGTGGTGGCCGCCAATTACGGGGGTCGCTGGGATATCTTACAGGCGGCCCGGCGGCTGCTGGAGATCACACTGCGCGAGGGCGGTGCACCGTCCAGCATCACCGCCCGGTGCTTCCAGACGCATCTCGAACTGCCCGATCTGCCGGATCCAGAATTACTGATCCGCACCGGCGGTGAACAGCGTCTGAGTAATTTTTTCCTCTGGCAGGTGGCACAGACCGTGTGTTTTTTCAGTAACCGCCTGTGGCCGGATTACTGCCCGGAGGATCTGGATCAGGCACTGGCCTTCTTTGCCCGCCAGGACGATACGCGCATTGCCCGTCACGGAGTGCATGGTCATGCTTAAGCAGCGGGTGATCACCGCCGCCTGCCTGGTTGCGCTGACGGTGTGGGCAGTGTTGGCCCTGCCCACGGCTTACATGGGCGTGCTGTTTCTGCTCATCGTGGGTGCGGGCGCCTGGGAATGGGGCGGCTTGCTAGGGTTGCATACCGCCGGCCGTCTGCTCTACCTGGGGCTGGTGCTGGTGCTGATCGGGATCAGCTGGTGGCTACGGGAGCAGCCGGTATTTTGCTGGAGCCTGTTGCTGGTCAGCGGTGCCTACTGGTGCTACGTGGTGGTGTGGTTGCGTCGCTACGCCGCCCGGCCATCACGGCGGGATCCCTGGTCGCTCTGGGCGGTGGCGGGGGTGTTGTTGCTGGTCACCGCCTGGTTCGCGCTGATCTTTCTGCATGGCGCCAGCCGCTTCGGTCCCGGTTATGTCCTGTTTCTGCTGTCGCTGGTGTGGGTGGCCGACACCGGCGCTTATTTTGCCGGTCGTCGCTGGGGTCGCCATAAGCTGGCACCTGCCATCAGTCCGGGCAAGACCCGCGAGGGTGCTCTGGGGGCGCTGGCCCTGTCGTTGGTGTTCTCGGCGGTGGGCGCCTGGCTGCTGGATGCGCCGGCCTGGCCGGTGTTCGTGCTGGTCTCCATGGTGGCCGCGGTGTTCTCCATCATCGGCGACCTGTTCGAGAGCATGGGCAAGCGCCAACACGGCATCAAGGACAGCGGCTCAATTCTGCCGGGGCACGGCGGGGTGCTGGACCGGATCGACAGCCTCACCGCCGCCGCGCCGGTGTTTCTGCTGGGTTTGCTGGTATTGACATGACGACGACTTCCGAGCGGACGCCGGATGATGTCATCGGCGTGACCATACTAGGCGCCACCGGCTCCGTGGGTGTCAGCACCCTGGACGTGCTGGCACGCCACCCCGGGCGTTTCCGGGTGGTGGCCCTGACCGCCCATCGCAACGCGGACCTGCTGTTCCAGCAGTGCCTCCAGCACCGGCCCGATTACGCGGTGCTGGCCGACCCGGAGGCGGCCCGGGAACTGCGCCAGCGACTCGACGCCCACGGCGAGACAGCGACAGTGCTGGCGGGTCCGCGGGCCCTGGAGGAAGTGGTGGCGCTGCCCGAGAGCCGCTACGTGATGGCCGCCATCGTCGGCGCCGCCGGTCTCGCCCCCACCCTGGCCGCGGCCCGCGCCGGCAAACGGGTATTGCTGGCCAACAAGGAGGCGCTGGTGATGTCGGGACCGCTGTTCATGGAGGAACTGCGCCGCCACGGCGGCGAGTTGTTGCCCATCGACAGCGAGCACAACGCCCTGTTCCAGTGCCTGCCCCCGGGCTGTGTGGGGTTGGCGGCGGCGGGCGTCCGGCGGCTACTGCTCACCGCCTCGGGCGGGCCGTTCCGGGACACCCCGCTGGCGGATCTGGAACAGGTGCGCCCGGAGCAGGCCTGCGCCCACCCGGTGTGGTCCATGGGCCAGAAGATATCGGTGGACTCGGCCACCATGATGAACAAGGGACTAGAGGTCATCGAGGCCTGCTGGCTGTTCGACGCCACCCCCGAACAGGTGCAGGTGGTGATCCATCCCCAGAGCGTGGTGCATTCCCTGGTGGAATACCGGGATGGCTCGCTGCTGGCGCAACTGGGCCGCCCAGATATGCGCACCCCCATCGCCCACGCCCTGGCCTGGCCAGCGCGTTGTGAATCCGGCGTCGAGCCCCTGGATCTGTGGGAGATGGGCGAGTTACAGTTTTACCGACCCGATCCGGTACGTTTCCCCTGCCTGCCCCTGGCTTACCAGGCGCTGGCGGCCGGGGGTACCGCCACGGCGGTGCTGAATGCCGCCAACGAGGTGGCGGTGCAGGCGTTTCTGGAGGGGCGTCTAAGTTTTACCCGGATCAGCGGGGTGGTGGCGGAAACCCTGGAGCGGCTACCCGCGGAGCCCGTGCGGTCCCTGGAGAGCGTACTGGCCAGTGACGCGGAGGCCCGACGGATAGCAGGCTCGCTGTGCGAGCGATGATGGTGGGAGTACTGACAGGATGAGCGATCCGTTGATGGCGGTACTGGCGCTGCTGGTGACCCTGGGGGTGCTGGTCTCGTTTCACGAATTCGGCCACTTCTGGGTGGCCCGGCGCCTCGGCGTCAAGGTATTGCGCTTCTCGGTGGGCTTCGGTCGCCCCATCTGGTCCCGGCGCGGCAAGGTGGACGACACCGAGTTCGCGGTGGCGGCGATTCCCCTGGGCGGCTACGTGAAGTTCCTGGACGAGCGCGAGGACGATGTCGACCCCGCCGAGCGCCACCGGGCCTTCAATCAGAAACCGGTGGGTTCGCGGATGGCCATCGTCGCGGCGGGGCCGGCGGCGAATTTTCTGTTCGCGATCCTCGCCTACAGCCTGATCTTCATGGTGGGCGTGGAGGGTACCCGCCCCCTGCTGGGCGAGCCGGACCCCGGCTCCCCAGCGGCCATGGGCGGCTTCGAGGCCGGTGATGTGGTGGTGGCGGTGGACGGCGACCCCACGCCCACCCTGGACGAGGTGCTGCTGAAGCTCGTCGATGCCAGCATGGCCGATGCCGGGGTGATTCTCACCGTGGAGGATGCCGCCGGCAATCGCCGCGAACGGGCGCTGGATCTCGAAGGCACCCGGGAGGGCATCGAGGACGGACGGTTGCTGGATACCGTGGGCCTGTCCCTGTGGCCGGTGCCGGCGGTGGTGGGCGGCGTGGCCCCCGACAGTCCCGCTGCCGAGGCCGGTCTCCGGATGGACGATGTGGTGTTGGCCATTGATGGCGAGCCGGTGCGCAACTGGGCGTCGCTGGTGAACCTGGTCAGCCAGCGTCCCGGCGAGACGGTGGCACTGACTCTTCGCGATGACGCGGGCGAGCGCACCGTGATGCTGGTGCCGGAACCCACCGCGGTGGATGGGCGCACGGTGGGGCGGATCGGCATCGCCGGCAAGATCCCCGAGGATCTGGCCGCCGAGATGACCACCACGGTGCGCTACGGGCCGCTGGAGGCGGTGGTACAGGCCAGCGCCAAGACCTGGGAGGTGTCGATTTTCACCCTGCGCATGCTGGGCCGGATGCTGGTGGGCCGGGCCTCCCTGGAGAATATCAGCGGCCCGCTCACCATCGCCCAGTTCGCCGGTCAGTCGGCCAGTATCGGCTGGGAGCGCTTCGTGGATTTCCTGGCGCTGGTGAGCATCAGCCTGGGCGTTCTGAACCTCCTGCCGGTACCCATACTGGATGGCGGCCATCTCTTGTATTACCTTATTGAACTGGTGAAGGGGCGGCCTCTCTCGGAAGCGGCTCAATATTTCGGTCAGCGGGTTGGCATCGTGATACTGTTGATGCTGATGAGCCTGGCCTTCTTCAATGACATCGCCCGGCTGCTCGGGTGAGGCATTGCACGACCTGATGAAGCCAAACCATGACTAAAACCTCGCGCGTCGGTCTCCTGCTTATCCTCGGTCTGTTGCTGTCCTCCGCGGCCCTTGCCCAGTTCGTGGTCCGGGATATCCGGGTGGAAGGGCTTCAGCGCATCTCCGCCGGCACGGTGTTCAACTATCTGCCCGTCACCGTCGGCTCCACCATCAGCGAGGAGGATTACCCGGAGATCATCCGGGCACTGTTTCGCACCGGTTTTTTCACCGACGTGAGCCTGGAGCGCGACGGCGACGTGCTGGTGATCGCGGTGGCCGAGCGCCCGGCCATCTCCGAGATCGACATCGAGGGCAACCAGGACATCAGCACCGAGGATCTGCAAGCGGCGCTGTCCGAGATCGGCCTGCGCGAGGGTGAGGTGTTCAGCCGGGCGCTACTGGACCGCATGGAGCAGGAACTCCTGCAACAGTACTTCAGCCGCGGCAAGTACGCCGTGCAGGTGGACTCCGATGTGCAACCCCTGCCCCGCAACCGGGTGGCCATCAGCCTGAGCATCTCCGAGGGGGTGGCGGCGCGGATTCGCCAGATCAATATCGTCGGCAACGAGGACTTCGACGACGACGATCTGCTGGACGAATTCCAGCTCAGCACCACCGGCTGGTTCACCCTGTTCACCCGGGGCGATCAGTATTCCCGGCAGAAGCTCGAGGCCGATATCGAAGCGCTGCGCTCGTTCTATCTGGATCGGGGTTATCTCCAGTTCAACGTGGATTCCACCCAGGTCTCCATCACCCCGGACAAGCAGGATATCTACATCACCATCAACATCACCGAGGGCGAGCCCTACACGGTGCGCAGTGTGGATCTGGCCGGCGAGGCGCCCATCCCCCTGGCGGAGTTGCAACCGCTGGTGACGGTGGAACCGGGCGAGGTGTTCTCCCGCAGCGAGGTGGTGGAAATCACCCAGGCCATCGCCGACCGCCTCGGCGACGAGGGCTATGCCTTTGCCAACGTCAACGTGGTACCCCAGGTGGACGAGGCGGCCCAGGCGGTGGATCTGAACATGGTGATCGACCCGGGTCAGCGGGTCTACGTACGACGCATCAACTTCGCCGGCAACGTCAAGACCCAGGACGAGGTGCTGCGCCGGGAGATGCGCCAGGCCGAGGGCGCCTGGTTCTCCACCAGCGATGTGGAGCGCTCCCAGGAACGCCTGGGGCGGCTGAAATTCCTCCAGGAGGCCACCGTGGAGACCCCGGCGGTGCCGGGCACCACCGATCAGGTGGATGTGAACGTCAACGTGGTGGAGCGCCCCTCCAACAATCTGATCCTGGGCCTGGGCTTCGGCCAGGAGGCGGGCTTGCTGCTGAACACCAGCGTCAACATGACCAACTTCATGGGCACTGGCAAGGAAGTGGGGCTGGCCTTCAACAACAGCAAGACCAACACCAATTACCGGCTGAGCTACAACAACCCCTACTTCACCCTGGACGGCATCAGCCGGGGCTTCGAGTTGAGCTTCGAGGAGATCGACGCCGAGGAGGCCAACCAGGCCGACTACGTCACCGACAACACCACGGCGTTGATCAACTTCGGCTTTCCCGTCACCGAGTTCGACACCATCCGTCTGGGTGGCGGTTACCGGCGGGTGGCGGTGGACACCACCGACAATACCCCCGACGAGATCCTCGATGAACTGGACGAGAACGGCGACGAGTACGACAATTTCCCGCTGGAGCTGAGTTTCTCCCGGGATAGCCGTAACCGCGCGATCTTTCCCACCCAGGGCGCCTTCAACCGGGTGGCGGCGGAGATCACCGTGCCCGGCAGCACCGCCGAATACTACAAGCTGAGTTTCCGCCACCAGAGTTATTTCCCGGTACAGGACTGGCTGACGTTCTCCGTGCGGGGCGATGTGGGCTATGGTGACAGCTACTCCGGCGACGGTCTGCCGTTTTTCGAGAATTTCTTCGCTGGCGGACTCACCACCGTGCGCGGCTACAAGGCCAACACCCTGGGGCCGCGTTACGAAAGTTCCGGTGATCCCAGCGGGGGCAGTTTCCGCCTCACCACCGGGGCGGAACTGGTGTTTCCCTTCCCGTTGCTGCGCGATGCCGAGGCATTCCGGCTGGCGGCCTTCGTGGACGCCGGCAACGTGTTTGATCAGGCATCGGATTTCGATTTTAATGACATCCGTGTCACCTCCGGGATAGCTGCCCGCTGGTTGTCACCCCTCGGTCCCCTGGCGATCTCGGTGGCGGCGCCCCTGAACGAACAGGACGGCGACGAAACCGAGGCGGTCCAGTTCTCCTTCGGTATCCCGTTCTAAATCCTATTGTTATCCAGATTCGGAGTACTTGCCCTGATGGCTATTCGTGGTTTTTTTCTGGTAGCCGGCCTGTTGCTGGCGTTTTCCGCCCAGGCACAACTCAAGATCGGCTTCGTCAATGCCGCCCAGATTCTCGACCAGGCACCCCAGGCCGAGGCGGCGCGGACTCGTCTTGAGCAGGAATTCGCGCCTCGCGACCAGGGTCTAGTGGACGCCCAGCGGGCCCTGCGGTCCCTGGAAGAGCGACTGGCCCGGGACGGCGCGGTGATGAGCGATGCGGAGCGACGTAATCTGGAGCGGGACATCATCGCCCAGCAACGTGAACTCAATCGCTCCCAGCTGGAGTTCCGCGAGGACTTCAACATCCGCCGCAACGAGGAACTGGGCAAGTTGCAGAAGCGGGTCTACGACATCATCGTCCAGCTGGCCCAGGAGCAGCGCTTTGACCTGATCATCAACGACGGCGCGGTGATCTACGCCAGTGAACAGGTGGATATCACCGATCAGGTTCTGCAAAGATTGCGTTAGATGGGCCGGACGATGGCACCATAACGTGGTTTGCGACCTTGCTTACGCTGGCCGATATCGCCACCCGGGTCGGTGTTTCCCTACGAGGTGATGGTTCAATTCCCATCCATGGTCTGGCAACCCTCAGCAGTGCCCACGCGGGACAACTGAGTTTCCTGGCCAATCCCCGTTACCGACGGCAACTCACCAGTACCCGGGCCTCGGCGGTGATCGTGGCGCCAGAGGATCTGGAACGTTGTCCCGTGGCGGCGCTGGTAAGCGCCAATCCCCTGCTCACTTATGCCCGGGTGGCGGTGCTGTTCCAACCCGTGACGCCACGCCAACGGGGCGTGCACGATACCGCCTGGGTAAGCGACCAGGCGCGGGTGGCCGAGGATGTCTGGGTCGGTCCCCACAGCACCGTGGAGGCGGGCGCCACGGTGGAAGCCGGCGCGTTCATCGGCCCCCACTGCGTGATCGGCAGCGGCGCGGTGGTGGGCGCGGACAGCTGCCTGCGGACCCATGTGACCATCTGCCACGGGGTGCGGCTGGGTCGCCGGGTGTTGATTCACCCCGGCGCGGTGGTGGGTAGCGACGGTTTCGGGCTCGCCCGGGATCGCCAGGGCTGGGTGAAGATCCCCCAGCTCGGCAGTGTGTGGGTGGGCGACGACGTGGAGATCGGCGCCAACACCACCATCGACCGGGGCGCGCTGGACGACACGGTGATCGAGGAGGGCGTGAAGCTGGACAACCAGGTGCAGGTGGCCCACAACGTCCACATCGGCGCCCATACCGCGGTGGCCGGCTGCGTGGGCATCGCCGGCAGCGCCCGCATCGGCAAGTACTGCAACCTGGCCGGCGGCGTGGGTATCGCCGGTCATCTGGAACTGGCCGACCATGTCACGGTAACCGGCATGTCCTTGGTGTCGCGCTCCCTCACCGAGCCGGGGACCTACTCCTCGGGCTTGCCCGTGCAACCCAACCGGCTCTGGAACCGCATCGGCGCGCGCTTGCGGCAATTGGACGAGTTCGCCCGACGACTCACTGCGCTGGAGAAAAAAGTTACCGTGGAACAATCCGATGAGTGAACCTGACACCGGAGCCGTGCTGGATATCCGGGAAATCTTGCAGTATCTGCCCCACCGTTATCCGTTTTTGCTGATCGACCGGGTACTGGACTACCAGATGGGCCAGCGCCTCACCGGTCTGAAGAACGTGAGCTTCAACGAGCCGTACTTCCCCGGGCACTTTCCCCAGCAACCCATCATGCCGGGCGTGTTGATCCTGGAAGCGCTGGCCCAGGCCACCGGCATCCTCGCCTTCGTCAGCGAGGGCAAAAAACCGGACCAGAACGCCATGTACTACCTGGTGGGTATCGATAAGGCGCGCTTCAAGCGACCGGTGGAACCGGGCGATCAACTGATCCTGGAGGTCTCCATGGCGCGTATCCGGCGGGGCGTGGGCGTGTTCAGCGGCGAGGCCAGAGTGGACGGTAAACTGGTGGCCGGCGCTGAACTGATGTGCGCCCGACGGGACATTCAGCCGTGATCGACCCCCGCGCCGTGGTGGACTCCGATGCCCGACTGGCTGCGGATGTCACGGTGGGTCCGTTCTCGGTGATCGGCCCCGAGGTGGAGATCGACGCCGGTAGCTGGATCGGCCCCCACGTGGTGATCAAGGGACCCACCCGGATCGGTCGGGACAACCGGATCTTCCAGTTCGCCTCGGTGGGCGACGATCCCCAGGACAAGAAATACCGGGGCGAGCGCACCTTCCTGGAGATCGGCGATGGTAACGTGATCCGCGAGTACTGCACCATCAACCGGGGCACCGTGCAGGATGCCGGCATCACCCGCATCGGTGACGACAACTGGATCATGGCCTACGTGCATATCGCCCACGACTGCGTGGTGGGCAGCCACACGGTATTCGCCAACAACGCCTCGCTGGCCGGCCATGTGCGGGTGGAGGATCATGCTATCCTGGGCGGTTTCAGCCTGGTGTACCAGCGCTGCCGGGTAGGCGCCTACAGCCTCTGTACCTTTGCTAGCGGCATCCACCGGGACGTGCCGCCGTTTGTCACCGCTGACGGCTACCGCGCCGGGCCCCGGGGCATCAACACCGAGGGGCTGAAGCGCCACGGCTTTCCCGCCGAGGAGATCCGCGCCATCCGCCATGCCTACAAGCTCCTCTACCAGTCCAATCTGCGGCTGGAGGAGGCGGTGGCGCAACTCGCGCCGCAGGCCGAGACCTCGCCGGCAATCCGGCGCCTCGTCGAGTTCTTGCAAAGTAGCGCCCACAGCATCGTCCGCTGACAGTTCCATGCGCATCGTGCTGGTGGCCGGGGAACTGTCCGGCGATGGCCTCGGCGCCGGATTGATCCGGGCATTGCGGATGCGCTACCCCGAGGCCAGTTTCGAGGGCATCGGCGGCCCCGCCATGCAGGCCGCCGGCCTGCACAGCCTGGTGCCGCTGGAGCGGCTGAGCGTGATGGGGCTGGTGGAGGTGCTGCGCCACCTGCCGGAACTGCGGGCCATCCAGCAGCGCCTGCTGCGGCGTTACCGGGACCAGCCGCCAACGGTATTCATCGGCATCGACGCGCCCGACTTCAACCTGCGCCTGGCCCGTCCACTGCGGGCGCGGGGCATTCCCACCGTGCATTACGTCGGCCCCTCGGTATGGGCCTGGCGCCGGGGCCGGCTGCGAGGCATCAGCCAGGCCGTGGATCTGATGCTGGTGCTGTTGCCCTTTGAATTACCCATCTACCAGGCCCATGGCATCCCCGCCGTGTGGGTGGGGCATCCCCTGGCCGACGAGTTGTCGCCGCCCGCGGATCGGCAGGCCCTGGCCAGGCAACTCGGTCTCGATCCCGGGACACGCTGGGTGGCGTTGCTGCCGGGCAGTCG
>JGI12109J20283_10052157_pt1 | contig 85071 bp, 66 predicted proteins | sample ElkSlonscriptome_12_FD_20283 | JGI IMG/M metagenome (IMG submission 20283) | reverse complement strand
GAAGCGGATGCTGAGCGAGAGCGAGCGGAAGAAGGCGGCGCGGTCGGCGAAGGACAAGGCGGCGACGGGCTGACCCCCCCCCCCCCCCCCCCCCCCCCGGGCCCCCCTCCCGGGCCCCCCTCCCGGGCCCCCCGGCCCCCCCTCGACCGTCCTCCCCCGGGCCTGCGGCTACCCTCCCGCGGTCCTCTCGGTCCCTATCCGCCCGTCGCGTTCTTGCCCATCTTCTTCCCGAGCTTCCCTCCCGGCCCCTGGTTGCGGGGAGAGGGTTGTGGGCGGTTGACGGCGAGTGGTGAGCGGGGCTTGTGCAGGGTCGGCGGAAGTGTGGTATTGTTCGCGGCTCGCTGCCGCGGATTTGGTCCGGGGTGGCGGTGTCGTGTCGGCGGGCGTGTGCTGCGAGAGCGCGGCGGCGTGTGGTCGGTGCGGAGGTTATTGAGGGGGGTGGCGACCCTGGTGGGCAGGGTTTGTGTGTGGAAGTGTGTCGGACGCCGCGGCCCGCCCCGGCGTCTCGTGGTCGCCCGATCGGCTCGAATCGGTAGGGCGAGGCTCAAGAAATCGACTTGGAGCACGCCATGAAGGTTCGGTCCAGCGTTCGTCGCATCAGTAAGGATTGCCAGATCGTCCGCCGCAAGGGGAAGGTGCGGGTGATCAACAAGAAGAACCCGCGGTTCAAGCAGGTTCAGGGCTGATTGCTGTCTGAGGGCGGAGCAGTCTGAAGGGGGGGCTGAGCGTGGTGGGGAGCGAAGGGTTCGGCGGGGGAATGGTCGTGTTGGGGGTGGAATCGTTGTCGGGGTGGGGTCCGCTCGCGGCGTCGGTCGCGGGGGTCGAGTTGTCCGGGGAAGTTGGGGGCTTAGAGGAATTTCGGAGTCGCCCATGCCGCGTATCTCTGGCGTTGACGTTCCCGACAAGAAGGCGATTCGCTATGCGCTTCGCTACATCCACGGGATCGGCCCCAAGTTCGCCGACGACATCATCCGGGAGTTGAACCTGGACCCGACGACGAAGGCGCAGGACCTGACGGAGTCGGAGGTGGCTCAGATTTCGCAGTTCATCGACCGGGAGTACCTGGTCGAGGGCGGACTGCGTCGTCAGACGGCGCAGAACATTCAGCGGCTGCGCGACATCAAGTCGTACCGGGGCGATCGGCATCGTCGTGGCTTGCCGACGCGTGGGCAGCGGACGAAGTGCAACGCCCGCACGCGGAAGGGCCGGAAGAAGACGGTGGCGGGCAAGAAGGGCGTGAAGGGCTAAGGCCCGGCGCCGGGGGGAGGATGGCGGGGGCGTGGGGGAGTTCGGGTGGGGCACGGATCGTCGCCGCGTGCGTGTAAGCGTGCGCGGCGAATTTGTCGGAGGGGTGGGTGGAAGGGCGGGGGGCGCCGACGGCGGGGCCGAGTGGCGGCGTCCGTTGAGAATCAGGTGCTCCGGCGTGCGGTTTCGTGCGTCGGTTGAGAAGCGAGAACGGATCGAATGGCGAAGAAGCAGCGGAAGCAGCGGAAGAACGTCGGCAAGGGCATCGCGCACGTGCGCGCGTCGTTCAACAACACGATCGTGACGATCACGGACCTGAACGGCGAGACGCTGTGCTGGGATTCGGCGGGGACGATCGGTTTCAAGGGTTCGCGGAAGTCGACGCCGTTCGCGGCGACGCGTGCTGCGGAGTCGGCGGGTCAGAAGGCCCGGAAGATGGGGATGACCGAGCTTGAGGTTCGGCTGAACGGCGCCGGCGGCGGGCGGGAGTCGGCGGTGAACGGTCTGGCGTCGGTGGGTCTTCGTGTGACGGCGTTGGAAGACCGGACGCCGATCCCGCACAACGGCTGCCGTCCTCGGAAGAAGCGCCGCGTGTGATGGCGAAAGGACGGGTGGGGGCGATCGAAGAAGGGGCGGGGGCGATCGAGGAAGGAGTGGGGGGCGATCGGCGAAGGAGTGGGGGGCGAAGGAAGAAGTCGGAGGCCGGCGGCGGAATCGCCTTCGGTCTCGTTCGTAAGCAGCCCGTTACGACAGAAGGTCGCCCGTCCCGCCCGGCAGAGGGTCGGTCGAGCCGCGAACGAAACGGGCGTCATCCCGAGATGACCCTGCCGGGAAGTTCCCAAGGACGACGACTATGGCGTTGCGCGTGCGTTGGCGTGGGCTCGAATTGCCGAGCCGTATTCAGGAAGACCCGAAGTTCGGTTCGGACACGTTCGGTCGGTTTACGATCGAGCCGTTCGAGCGCGGTTTCGGGACGACGATCGGCAACTCGCTGCGGCGGGTGCTTTTGTCGAGCCTTGAAGGGGCGGCGGTGACGCAGGTTCGTATCGCAGGGGCGGAGCACGAGTTCACGACGCTTCCGGGCGTGATGGAAGACGTGACGGACATCATCCTGAACGTGAAGAACCTGGTGGTGAAACTGGACGCGGACGAGCCGAAGACGATGCGTCTGGCGGCGACGGGGCCGGGCGAGGTGACGGCGGACCTGATCGAGGCGGACACGGCGATCACGATCGCGAACAAGGAGCTTGTGATCTGCACGCTGTCGGACGAGGTGGACTTCGAGATGGAGTTGACCGTGGAAAAGGGCCGGGGGTACGTGCCGGGTCATGACCGCGCGAAGATGGCGCGCGACGAGCAGGAGATCGGGATCATCCCGGTGGACTCGATTTTCAGCCCGGTGCAGCGCGTGCGGTACAAAGTGGAAGAGACGCGGGTGGGGCAGAAGACGGACTACGACAAGCTGACGATGGAGATCTGGACGGACGGCACGGTGACGCCGGAGATGGCGTTGGTGGAGGCCGGGAAGATTCTTCGGAAGCACCTGAACCCGTTCGTGCAGTACGCGCAGGCGGGCGAGGAGCGTGTTTCGGAAGAGGCCGCTGCGGCGGCGTCGGTGGATGACGAGCTGATCCGGAAGCTGATGATGCCGATCGGCGATCTGGACCTGTCGGTGCGTGCGTCGAACTGCCTGGAGTCGGCGCGGATCAACACGGTGGCGGAGCTGGTGACGAAGACGGAGTCGGACCTGTTGAAGGTTCGCTCGTTCGGTCGGACGTCGCTGCGTGAGGTGAAGAAGAAGCTCTCGGAGATGGAGTTGTCGCTGGGCATGCCGCTGCCCGAGGGTTTCCAGCCGTCCGGCGTGGCGTAAGCCGGAGCGTTGGGGTGAGCGGGGAAGCGGGGGGACGGTTCACGGGTCGGGAGGGACGTCTTTGGGGGTTGGAGCGGGGGGCGCCCGGCGCGAGCCGGTCGTTGCAGTACCTTTCTCGCCGGGGCGAACGCCGCCCTGTCGGACAGCACGATGACCTGAGAGGTGGACGATGCGTCACCGCAAGGCCGGTTACAAGCTCGGACGGACTTCTTCGCACCGCAAGGCGACCTTGCGCAACCTGGCCGTGGCGCTTTTTGAGCACGGCCAGATCGTGACGACGGAGCAGAAGGCGAAGGCGTTGCAGCCGTTCGTGGAGAAGATCGTGACGATCGCGAAGCGGGGCGACCTGCACTCGCGGCGTTTGATCATGCAGAAGCTTGGGTACGACCGCCGGGCGTTCGCGTGGCTGTATATGGCCAAGGACGCGACGGAGGAGGAACGCGAGGCGGTGGAGCAGCTTCGCGAGCGTGCGGAGCAGTTTTTCGCGATACCGGAATCGGAGTCGGTGGAGCGGAACCGGTACGGCGAGCTCCGGAAGGCGCCGCGGATCGTGAAGCACATCGTGGAGAACGTGGCGCCGCGGTTCGAGGATCGTGCGGGCGGGTACACGCGGATCGTCAAGCTTGGCAAGCGTCGGATCGGCGACGCTGCGGAGCACTGTCTGATTCAGTTTGTCGGCGCCGAGGACGGACCGGAGATCGGCGGGAACCCGTCGCGTCGCCGTCGGAAGGCGGACCGCCGGACGGCGTTCGCTGCTGAGCTTCGCAAGGGCTGGTCCGGCGGCAAGGCCGACAAGGGCCCGGAGGCGGCGGAAGAGGATGCCGGTGCGGCGACGGCGACGGCCGAGCCAGCGAACGATGCCGGCGAGGTGCCGACGGACAACGGCGGCGACTCGGGCGGCGAGGGCGGCGAGTCGAAAGACTGAGCGGGCCGAGGCGGCTTGAATTGGACGATTGATCACGCCCGCCGAGCGCGGGCGTCTTTCGTTTTGCGCGTCGCGTTTTCGGCGGACCCTTCGCGCGAGCGGGCGTCGGACCGGGGAACGGGCGGGCGCGTCAGTCGCGTTGGGGGAGGGTGTAGTCGCGTCCCGGGCCGAGTTCGCTTTGGAAGCGCACGCGGAGCTCGGCGTGCTCGAGGGCTGGGAAGAAGGCGAGGGCGAGGTCGTCGCGTGTGGGCCATCGGGGCGGGAGCGGTTCGCGGAGCCAAAGTGCGTCGATGGTGAGCGAAGGCGTGGCGCCGCTGGCCGGTCCGGTGGCGGCGACGTCGAGCTTCCAGCCTTCGAAGAGGTCGGGGTGGTGGGCGACGGTTTCGCGGACGGCGTCGGCTGCGCGGCGTTCGGCGCGTTCCTGTGCGGAGCCGGCGAATGGTGAGGCGTTGGAGCCGCCGGTGCCGCCGGCGCCTGGGATGTTGGGCAGGATGACGAGGGCGATGATGAGGGCGGAGCCGCCGAAGACGAGCGGCCGAGCGATGCGGCGGAGTATGCGGGCGCTGCGGGTCGTCGGCGGCGCATGGTCGTCGGGGGTGTCGGGACCGCGGGTGGGTTCGCGGGCTTCGTGTTGCTGGGGGGTGTCGGGCATGTGGGCTTGGGCGTGGGGGTGGTACGGCCGAGGAGCGGCGTGGGGGCGGCGTCGCGGTCAATCGGCGGAAGTGGCGTCGTCGTGTTCGTCGTCGTCGGGGGCGTGGTCGTCTCGCGAGCCGAAGATGGCCGAGCCGACGCGGACCATGTTGGCGCCGTGGGCGATGGCGGTTTCGAAGTCGCCGGACATGCCCATGGAGAGGATGTTGAATCGGCCTTCGCAGAGCTTGAGCTTGACGATCTCTTCGTAGAGTTCGCGGGCGCGGTCGAAGGCGAGTCGGGTGTCACGATCGTCTTGCGAGGCGGGGCCCATGGCCATGATGCCGCGGACTTTGAGGTGGACGAGCGAGTCGATCTGTTCACAGAGGTGACGGGCAGCGGCGGGGGCGCATCCGTATTTTTGTTGTTCGCCGGTGACGTTGACCTGGACGAGGAGTTCGACTTCGACGTCTCGTTTGAAGGCGACGGAGTGGATTTCGTCGACGAGTCGGAGCGAGTCGACGGAGTGGATGAGTCGAGCGGCGCCGAGGCACTTTTTGACTTTGTTTCGTTGGAGGTGGCCGATCATGTGCCAGCGAACGGGTCGGTCGGGGCGTTTGTCGTCGTCGGCGGCGTCGCGGTAGAGGCCGCCTGGTCCGATGGCGGGGTCGAGCTCGGGGAACTCGCGTCGGCGGGTGAGTTGGTGCTCGAGCATGTCGGCGCGTTGGACGAGTTGCTGGACCTGGGATTCGCCGAAGTCTCGATGGCCGAGGTCGGCGAGTCGGCGGATGTCGTCGAGCTCGGTGTATTTGGAGACGGCGATGACGACGACGTCGGTTTCGCGTCGGCCTGCGGCGCGGGCGGCGGCGGCGACGCGGTCCATGACGTCGCGGTAGCGAGCGGCGAGTGCGGCGGGGGGGGCGGGGGCGGCGCCGTCGGGGTTGCCGCGGTCGGGGCTGGCGTCGCCTTCGGTCGATCGAGGCTGGTTGGGCGCGTCCATTGCGTCTCCGTTGGGCCGACGTGGGGTCGGGCGCGGCCTAAGGTAGACTCGGCCCGTGACCGCACGCGGCAGCGTGTCGGTCCGTTGACGAGGATATCCCATGCTCGGCGGATTGTGAACGGCTGGCGTCGGCGAGTCGTGCCGAGCGAGTTTCGAGCGATGATTTACGCGTCGGACGCCGACGCTCTGGAGAGCACGATGAGCACGAAGAACGATCATCTGACGCCGCGCGAGCAACCGATCGCCGTTGGAGACGAGGCGCCTGATTTCAAGCTGATGGACCAGGACAAGGGTGAGTGGACGCTGAGCGAGGAGGTGAAGAAGGGCGACGTGATGTTGTGCTTCTACCCGATGGACTTTTCGCCGGTGTGCTCGACGGAGATGCGGTGCGTGACGGACGAGATGCAGAAGTTCGAGGAGAAGAACGTGGAGGTGGTGGGCGTTTCGTGCGACTCGTTCTTTACGCACAAGGCGTACGCCGACTCGATGGGGCTGCGTCAGACGCTTTTGTCGGACATGCACCGCGAGGTGTGCAAGGCGTACGGGCTGTACTTCCCGGCGTTGAACGTGGCGGCGCGGGGGACGGTGCTGGTGGGGCAGTCGGACGACGGGAAGGGGAAGGTGAAGTGGGTGCAGTCGCGGGACATTCCGCAGGCGATGGAGGTCGAGGAAGTGATGGGGGCGCTCGGTTGAACGAGTCCGGCGCGGCGGGCGTTTGGAGAGGTCGGCGAGCGTGTGCGAGGGAGAGGCCGGGCGATGCCGCGTGTGAAACTTGACGGCAAGCCGATTCTGATCACGGGCGCGTCGTCCGGGATCGGGGCGGCGACGGCGGAGCGGTGCGCGGCGGCGGGGATGCCGGTGCTGCTGATGGCGCGGCGGGCGGATCGGCTTGATGAGGTTGCGCAGCGGATCCGGGACGGGGGCGGGAAGGCCGAGTCGTTCGTGGGTGACGTGACCGAGCCCGAGGCGTGCCGGGAGGCGGTTCGTTCGTGCGTCGATTCGTTCGGGTCTGTTTACGCGGTGTACGCGAACGCGGGGTACGGGTTCGAGAAGGCGACGCTGGACACGAGCGAGGAGGAGCTTCGGGGCATCTTCGAAGTGAACTTCTGGGGGATGATGAACGTCGTGCGGCCGGCGGCGGAGCGGATGGTCGAGCGGGGCGAGGGGCATGTGTTGGCGTGCTCGTCGTCGATCGGGAAAATGGGGATCCCGTTTTACGGGGCGTATTGCGCGACGAAGGCGGCGCAGTGGCCGATGATTCAGGCGCTGCGAGGGGAGTTGCTGGCCCGGGGCGTGTACGCGTCGACGGTGCACCCGATCGGCACACGATCCGAGTTCTTTGACGAGGCGAAGAAGCGCAGCGCGGGCGCGATGGTCAGCGACAACACGCCGGCGTTTTTGATGCAGTCGCCCGACCGTGTGGCTCGGGCGATCGTGCGGTGTTTGCACAAGCCGAAGCTCGAGGTGTGGACGAGCCTCGGCAGCCGGCTGGCGATCGCGGCGCTGGTCGCGTCGCCCGGGCTGGCGGACGTGATGAACCGAGCCGTGTCGCGGAAGAAGTCCAAGACGAGTTGAGCGGGCCTCGTGGGGCGGGCGTGGGTGGTGGGTGTGGGACGTCGGGCCGTTGGGCCGTCGAGACGTTTGAACGTTGGAACGCGCACGCCGGATGCGCGTCGGCGACGGCCGCGGCGGGCTGCGCGACAAGCGGTGAGGGCGGCGTGCAACGCAGATGCCGCTCGGTGAGCGTGTGCGTTTGTTTGGTTGGGGCAAAGGGCGTGGGGGGCTTGTCGCGGTGGGGTGTGCTCAGGCGGTGGCGACTTCGAGGAGTTCGAGGCAGCGTTGGACGATTTGGCGTGAGGAGAGGCCGACCATTTCCATGGTTTCGTCGGGAGTGCGTGCGGACTTGGGGATGCGTGTGACGTGCATCTGGGTGATTTCGAAGCCGTCGCCGGAGGCGGAGATGGCGTCGGCGACGGCGGATCCGAAGCCGGCGCCGTAGTTGTCTTCGAGGGTGACGACGCGACCGCCCGAGGCGGCGACGACGTCGAGGAGTTTGTCTTCGTCAAAGGGGAGCGAGTAGAGGTCGACGAGGGCGGCGGAGACGCCGGCGTCGTCGAGGCCCTGGAGAGCCTTGTTGGCTTCGTGGACCATGTAGCCGGAGGCGACGAGGACGAGGTCGCGGCCTTCCTGAAGCTGCTGGAATCCGCCGAGGTTGAACACGTCGTCCTCGCCGTAGATGAACTCGGTTTCGGGGCGGAGGGTGCGCATGTAGCAGGCGCCGTCGTAGTCGGCCATGACGGCGGTCAGGGCGTAGGCGGCGAAGGCGTCGGCGGGTTGGAGGACGTAGCAGCCCGGGTTACCGCGCTGGTCGCGCATGGTGGCGAAGCTGCGGAACCAGGCGACGTCGGGGAGGGACATCTGACTCGGTCCGTCGGCGGCGAGGGAGACGCCGGCGTGGGAGCCGATGATTTTGATGTTGGCGCCGGAGTTGATGGCCATCTCGATCTGGTCGTAAGCGCGTGTGACGAACTTGGCGAAGGTGGAGACGAAGGGGATTTTGCCGGCGGCGGAGAGACCGGCGGCCATGGAGACCATGTTTTGCTCGGCGATTTTGCACTCGAAGAAGCGGCTGGCGGTGGCTTTGTCGTCGGCGAAGTGCTTGGAGAAGGTGGAGTTTGAAACGTCGCCGTCGAGGGCGACGACGTCTTTGTTGGCTTTGCCGAGCTCGACGAGTGCGATGCCGTAGGCCTTGCGAGTGGCGAGCTTGCCCGTGTGATAGACGCTGAGCATGTCGCGGCGTTCGAGAGCCTGCTTGAAGGTCGGAATGTCGGCGGGGGCGGTGTAGTCGTCGCTCTCGATGACCTGCGGCGGTTGGATGGTGAAGGCGTCGGAGGAGGTGAGGGCTGAGGTGAGCTCGGCGCGTTTCTCGGCGAGTTCGGCGAGGGCGGTTTCGAGCTGGTCTTTTTCGGCGGGCTTGCCGTGCCAGCCGCCGCCCTGGAGGGAGGGCGCGCCCCAGCCCTTGACGGTGTTGGCGACGACGGCGATTGGCTTGGCGTCTGCGTCGGCGTCGGCCGAGCGGGCGACGAAGGCGTCGAAGGCGGCCTTGATTTCGGCGGGCTTGTGCCCGTCGATGGCGTGCACCTCGTAGCCGAAGGCTTCGAGCTTGGCGGCGAGCGTTTGGGGCGACTGCTGGCCCGAGACGCGGCCGGCTTGTCCCCACTGGTTGCAGTTGAAGATGGTGCAGACGTTGGTGAGTTTGCGTTCGGCGATGTAGTCGAGGGCTTCGGAGATCTGGCCTTCGCGTGATTCGCCGTCGCCGACGATGCAGTAGACGCGTTTGTCGTAGCCGTCGAGTCGTGCGGCTTCGGCGACGCCGGCGGCGACGGAGAGCCCCTGGCCGAGCGAGCCGGTGGCGGCGTCGAAGAGCGGCATGCCTTCGACGGGGTTGGGGTGACCGTCGAGGACGGAGTCGGCGGCGCGGAGGGTGTTGAGGTCGTCGATGGTGAGCGGTCGGCGGTCTTCGAGTCCGCCGACATGGACGCCGAGTTTGGCGGCGGCGGCGTAGACGATGGGGACGGCGTGGCCTTCGCTGAGCACGAGCCGGTCGGAGGTGGGGTAGTCGGGGTGCTCGGCGGAGTAGCGCATGGTGTTGAAGAAGAGGACGGTGACGATGTGGCCGAGCGACATCGCCGAGGTGGGATGACCGGAACCGGCTTCGGCGCACATCTTGAGGGCGAGCCCGTCCAACTCGATGGCCTGGGCATGGATGGCGGCTTCGAATGACATGTAACGGTCCTTCCGCGAAGGGGGGGCGGATCGGTGCCGGGCGGGCGAACCGCGACCGACAGCCGGCCCCTTGAAGTGGGGGAGAGCGACGGGGAGCGCGCCGACTATCTCTACGGCGACCGCGCTGGACCCGCCGGTCCGCGACGACGAACCACACAGTATCGGACATTGGCCCCGCGGCGACAAGCGCCCCCCCATCCTGCCGCCGCGACCGGATGCTGCATGCGCCGTGCATCCGCACGCTTTCGAGCCGTGGCTTCCCGAGCCTGGCGCGAGCGGTTCGGCCGCGGTCTTGTCCTATCGGTCCGACTCGTCCGGTTCGTGTGCCTCGGCTCCGGTCTCGGCTTCGAGATGCCGCCGGAGCTTCTCCAACTCCTCGTGCATCTGGCGCTCGATTTCCTCGCGTTGCGGAGCGGAGCGGTTGAGTTCGCGAGCGGCTTCGCTGACGGCTCGCTCGACGGCCTCGCGCTGGTCGCGGAGCATTCGTCGGAGTTGCTCGGTTTCGAAGCGGTCTTCGAAGCCGGTCGCGCGGTCGTCGAGCGTTTCGAGGACGCGTTCGAGCGTCTCGACGAGTTCACGCTCGACCCGTTCGTCAAATTCGGCGTCGTGGAGTCGGCGGACCGCGTCGTCCAGCGCGCGCTCGACGCGTTCGACCGCGCGTCCAGCCGCGCGTTCGGCGTCCTCGATCGTGCGGTCGGCGGCGTCGGTCGCGGCTTCGCCGGTCCGCTCGGCCGCCTCGCGAGCCCTCACCGAGGCCTCGTGCATGCGCTCCATCGCCTGTTCGATGAACGCGACCGCCCGCTTCTCGCCGCGCACGACCAGCAAACCGGTCTCTTCTTCGATTTCGAGCCGCACGTCGCCCGCGATCTCGGCCGCCCGCTCGAGCGCCCGGATCACCTGCGTCCGGCTGAACCGCCCGAGGTCGGTGACCTGCTCGAGAGACATCGCCATGAGGCGTTCGGTGTCGCCGGAGTCGTTCGTCGAGTGATTCCGCGGGGCCGGTGCTTCCGCGGCGGCGTCTTTCCCGCGACGCTGGGTCGGATGCGTCGCGGGTTCGCGTTTCGGGCCGATGACCACGACCTCTTCCAAACGATGGAGGTCGATCGAGTCTTGATGGAGTTCGTCGAGCAGCATCACGGCTTCGATCGCGCGGACGTCGTCCAGATGGATCGGGCCGACCGGTCGATCTTCGACCGCGGCCTCGACGACGACGAAGCGAACGCCAAGCGCTTCGTGGAGCGTGTCGACGTATTCACCGAGTTCGCCGCCTTTGAAATCGACGTCGATTCGGGCGAGTGGGACGTGCAGATAGACCGAGCGGATGGCCTCGGCTCTCGACGCGGCGGGCATGGCGCGCCACGCGCTGGCGCCCATGTCGAGCCCGCTGGGCATCGCCCAGGCGCCGGTCGCCGGCGTCACGAGGAGCGCGGCCGCTGCGATGGTCGCTTGGAGGGTCGCTCGAACGCGCTGGGCTGTCGTGCAGTTCCGCTGTCTTCTGGCGTTCTCGTGCATGGGGTTGCTCCTGGGTTGGTGTGTCGGTCGGAGGGTCCGACGCTTGGGGCTGGGCCGCAGCACATTATTGGAGCGTCGCCGCCCGGCGGGGCGCCGCGTTGCGCGGTCGGGGTGCCGGATGGATATCGGGCGTCGTCCCGTGAGAGATATACCCAGCGTGCGATCGGTGGTGGCGTCAGGGCCGGTCTCACGCGGCGGGCGGGGGTTCTTCCGTGGATCGGGTCCGGGGACGGGCGGTCTCGCCGCGATCCGCGGTTCGCTGGAGGCCGATTCCGGGCGACGCTTTTGCTGCGGGACGCATCGACCCGCAGGCTTTTCGCGGTAGATTGTTCAGTAGAGACAACGTCCGCGCCGAATCGTTCGGCCGGTCAGGCCCGCGGCTGATGCTGGCCGGGCTATGCAGGAACCTCCCGCCGCCGCGTCGTGCGTAGGTCGCGGGACGAAGCCAAGAGAGATTCGACATGTTGAAGACTATCGCTTTCGCCGCTGCGGTCGGCGCCGTTTGTTCGTTCGCCGCGGCCGACGACCTTTTGTATTCGCAGCCGCAGGTGTCCGGCACGCCCGCGGGCATCTCGCTCACCGAGGGCGGGAACCAGTTCTCTTTCGCCGATCGTCGGCGTGCGGATAACTTCGCGTTGCCGTTCCCCGCTGAGGTGGACTTCGTGCGCTTCTGGGGTGGTACGGAGTCGGACTTCTTCGGCTCGGACAACATCTCGAACATCGACGCGTTCAACATCCGCATCTTTGCGGATGATGGAGGCGTTCCCGGGTCGATCCTGCTCGACGAAACGGTGTCGAAGGCGGCGGTCAACCCGACGCTGGTGCCGGGTCAGCAGGTGGGCTTCCTCAACGCGGACATGTTCCGCTTCGAGGCGGCGCTGCCGTCGTCGGTCACGCTCGCGGCGAACCAGCAGTACTGGGTGTCGGTGGCGGCGGACGTGATCAACCCGGTGGGTCTGAACGCCGAGGGCTGGCAGTGGGCGGCGAGCGACGTCGGTGACGACGTGCTGGCGCAGCGGAACTTCGACGGGGCGGGGTACTTCGTCAACGTGAACTCGCCGCGCGACGCGGCGTTCGAGTTCGAGGGCGTGATCATCCCGACGCCCGCGTCGGCGGCGCTCTTGCCGTTGGCGGGGCTGGTGGCGATGCGGCGCCGTCGGTGAGAGACGCGCGTCCGTATCGGACGCTCTCACAATCCGGATTGACCGAGTGACCCGGGCGGGAGCGCTTCAAACGCTCCCGCCCGTTGTTTGTTTGTGGGCCGAACTACCCATTACGAGCGGCGTCAGCGGAGGCGGAATGGAGTACGAGCTGCGTGTCGCGCTGGCACGACAGCGCGGCTTGACTGTGGCTCGCGGCTGCGGCCGTCTCGTCGGCGCCGACTTGTCGATGAATCGACGCTGAAACCCGCTGCGGCGGCTTCCAAACAAGGTCGTTACGGCGTACCACTTGTGGTGAGCCCCACGCGCCTTCGCTGTGCGCTGCTGTCGCGGCGTGCGCCGCCGCGGCGCCCGCTTCGATGTCGCCGTTGGGCCGCCGGCTTCTGCTTCCGAGCGCGACTCCGGCCGCTCCGACTCCTTCTTCTCGAAAGGCCCTCCCATGCGCAACACCGGCATCGCCTACCTGCTGTGGCTCCTCGGCCTCGCCGGCTTCAGCGGCATCCACCGCTTCTACGCCGGCAAGTGGATCACCGGCCTTATCTGGCTCCTCACCTTCGGCCTCCTGTTCATCGGCCAACTCATAGACCTGATCCTCATCCCCTCCATGATCGACAACGCCAACCGCGCACAAGCCCACGACGAAGCGCGTCTGCGGGCTCACGCCGCGGCGAGGTATGTGTAACTTTGCCATGTCGATGCGGGAGCAAGATGCCAAGCATCTTCGCTCTCATGTTTCTGAAAACTGCTCGGTGGCGTCGATCGTGCGGAACGGAAACCATTTGGTGCGAACGATTTGGCTCTTCCTTATGCCTGGGCGAGTCAGGTTACAGATCAAACGAAATTGGGCCGAACCTTCATCAAACGCCGAGCGTATCTGCGAACCATATTTCATTCGCTCTTGCACGTCCCTGGTGATAAATCCAACGGTGATATCACTGTGACCCTTGACAACGGTTGGACATAGCACATCAGCATATTGGATACCATCACCGACCTCGGCCGAAACAAGGTAACAACCAGCTCCCGGTCTTACCAGAAATTTGGTGCTCCGCTGCCGAATTTCTGCGGTGACCGCCCGGGGGATCACGATCGGCGACGATGACATGTTCACGAAGTGCATTCCGAACGACCATCGAGACTTACGCTCAAGGATGCCCCTCAGGTCCGATTCGGCGGATGAGAGCGTGCGGGCCTCGGTGTCGCCGATGTCTTGGGCGTTCTTCAAGACATCTTTCAGTCGCAGATCTTGCCGTGCTACCAATTCGACAAACGGCATCGTTCGAGATCTCACAGCTTCGTGCTGCATGCTTTGGCCAAACAGTTTGGCGCGGCCCGGGAATCCAATCCATACGGCTCCTTGATGATCGTCTCGAGTGTCTTCATTGATCAAGAGGACTCTTTCGCCTGTTGCTGCGGGAATGTCGAGCCGTTCGGTCGCGAGTATCGTTGTCATGAATAGCGAAAACATGCTTTGTTCGAATAAATCAGGAAGCGCCTTGACCATGTCGTCTGCACTTTCTGAAGAAATGGCCCGGGTCATTGATCTACTTATATCCGGCCATGAGGCAGCCATCTCGACACATTTCTCATGTGCCTGACGCACCGAGTTTAAGCTTGATCGTGGGAGGACTGGCGATAGGAAAATTGAATCTTCTGCGATTTTGGTTAGTCTTTCGCCTAGGTTCTGTTTGACGGATCGTTTGTTCGGCGCTCGTCCGGTTGCGCGATGCTCTGGCTGTGTGGATGCTGGTCTCCGGCAAGGAGGCCACGATGGCGAAGAAGAAAGGCCGCACCGGACGCGGCGTCGATGGGCGACCCGGACGCCGCTACGAGCTCACGGACGACGGGTTCGAACGCATCGAGGACCTGCTCCCGAAGCAGCGACGCGGCGGGCGGTGGGCCGACCACCGCACCGTCCTCAACGGCATGTTCTGGGTCCTGAACTCCGGCGCCCACTGGCGCGACATGCCCGCACGCTACGGCAAGTGGGAGACCGTCTACGGACGCTACCGGCGCTGGACACGCGAGGGACTATTTGATCGCATCCTCGAGCGTCTGCACGTCTCGCTCGACGACGACGGACGCATCGACTGGAGCGTCTTCGACGTCGATGGCTCGAACGTGCGTGCCCACCGCGTCGCCGCTGGAGCGTCGGAAACCTCGAAAAAAACAGGCCCGACGAGCCGAGCGACCACGCCCTGGGACGATCCCGCGGCGGCTTTGGCACGAAGCTTCATCTTGTGACCGACGGACGCGGCGTGCCGCTGGGCGCGCTGGTGACGGCCGGGCAGGCGCACGAGTCGAAAAGCTTCGAGGCGCTGATGGACACGGTCAAGATCCGTCGTCGTCGCCGCCCCGATGCCGTCGCGGGCGACCGAGGCTACAGCTACCCGCGGATCCGCGGGTGGTGTCGGCGTCGCGGGATCGAGGCGGTGATCCCGACGCGTCGCGACCAGCCGCGCGAGCGTCTGGACCGTCGCAAGTACCGGCGCCGGAACGTGGTGGAGCGGTGCATCGGATGGCTGAAGGAGAGCCGCCGCGTGGCGACGCGATACGAGAAGCTCGCGACGCATTATCTCGCGATGGTCAAGCTCGCCATGATCCAGCGATGCCTTAGGCTGCTCGATCCGTCAAACAGAACCTAGGCCGATTTCGGTTCCGGCGCCTTGGAAAGTCCGACTTTCTCGGACGCCCATTGCACCAGGAAGTAGAGCACCGGCACCAGCAACACGGACGCGACGGTCCCGATCAGCATGCCGCCGAAGACCGTCGTGCCGAGGGCCTTGCGTGCTTCGGCGCCCGCGCCGGACGCCACGAGCAGCGGCAACACGCCGAGGATGAACGAGAACGCAGTCATCAGCACCGCTCGGAACCGGAGCCGGGCGCCGGTGATCGCGGCGTCGCGGATCGAAAGACGCTCGTCTTCGCGCTGCACTTTCGCGAACTCCACGATGAGGATCGCGGTTTTGGTCGCGAGCCCGATGAGCAGCACGACGCCGATCTGCGTGTACACGTTGTTGTCCATGCCGCGCAGCGCGAGCGCCGCCACCGCGCCCGCCAACGCCGTGGGCACCGCAAGCACCACCGAGATCGGCAGCGTCCAACTCTCGTACTGCGCCGCCAACACCAGATAGACGACGAAGACCGAGAACGCGAACAACGCCAGCACGCCACGCTCGGCCTGCTTCTCCTGGTACGACAACTCCGTCCAGGAATACCCGACGCCGGGCGGCAGCACATTGTCCAGCACGTTCGAGACGATCTCCATCGCGTCGCCCGAGGTGAAGCCCTCGGCGGCCTGACCGCTGACCCGCGCGGCGGGGTACAGGTTGTGATGCTTGACGACCTGCGGACCGACGGTCTGCTGCACGTCGACGACGGCGCCCAGCGGAACCATCTCGCCGTCTTGCGTGCGCACCTGGAGCGCCTCGATGTCCCGAGGCTCGGCCCGGAAAGGAGCGTCCGCCTGCGCGCGCACCTGGAAGATGCGGTTGAGATACACGAAGTCGTTGACGTACACGCCGCCGAGGAAGGTCTGGAGCGTGTCGAACACGACGCCCATCGAGAGGTTGAGCTGCTTCACCTGCTCCCGGTCGATGTCGACGAACAACCGCGGCACCGACGCCGAGAACGACGAGAACACGCGCGACAGCCCCGACTGCTGGTTGCCGCTCGCCAGGAAGTCGCCCGTCACCGCTTCGAGCAGTTGCAGCCCGGCCGAAGCGCGGTCCTGGATCATTACGGTGAAGCCGCCCGCGCCGCCCACGCCGGGCAGCGAGGGCGACGGGAACGCCACCGACTGCGCGTCGGGATTGCGGGCCATCGCCGCGTTGATCCGGCCCATGATCGCCTGCTGGCTCAGCGCCCGGCTGGTGCGCTCCTCCCACGGCTCGAGCGCGATGAACAGCGAGCCCGCGTACGGCAGGTTCGCCCCTTCGAGGAACGAAAGCCCCGACACCGCGATCACGTCGGCGACCCCGTCGATCTCGCCGACGTCGGCCGCGATCTCTTCCACCACGTCGCGTGTCCGGTCCAGCGACGCACCCTCGGGCAGCGTGATGCTGCCCACCGCGAAGCCCTCGTCCTCCTGCGGCACGAAACCCGCCGGCAGCCGGAGGAAGCCCCACGCCGCGGCGCCCGCGATCGCGACGAACACCACCAGCGACACCGCCGACGCGCGGATCAGCCAGCCCAGCCCGCGCGCATACCCGTCGGTCGTGCGCTTGAGCCCGCGGTTGAACACCCGGAACGGCGCAAGAGTCCGCTTGCGCCGCGACAGCAGCACGCCGGCGAGCGCGGGGCTCAGCGTCAGCGCGTTGATCGAGCTGAACACCGTCGCCACCGAGATCGTCACCGCGAACTGCTGGAACAATTGCCCACGGATGCCCGCGAGAAACGCCGTCGGCACGAACACCGCCAGCAGCACCAGCGTCGTCGCGACGACCGGGCCGGTCACCTCGCGCATCGCCCGCCGGGCGGCTTCTTTCGCGCTCGGCTCGTCCTCGTCCTGCTCCAGGTGCCGCATCACGTTCTCGACCACCACGATCGCGTCGTCCACCACGATGCCGATCACCAGCACCAGCCCGAACAGCGTGAGCTGGTTGATCGTGAAGCCCAGCAGCAGCAGCACCGCGAACGTGCCGATCAGCGACACCGGGATCGTCACCGCCGGGATCAGCGTCGCCCGCAGGTTTTGCAGGAACACGAACACCGTCGTCACCACCAGCGCCAGCGTGATGAACAGTGTGATCACCACTTCGCGCAGCGACGCCCGGATGATGTCCGTCGCGTTGTAGGTCACCTGATACTGCAAACCCTTTGGAAACCCCGGCGCCAACTCCTCCATGCGCTGCTTCACGCCGTTGGCGACTTCGATGGCGTTCGCGTCGGGCAACTGGAACACCGCGATCGCGGCGGTCGGCTGGCCGTTGAGCGTCGCCGATGCGTCGTACGTTCGGCTGCCGAGTTCCACCCGGCCCACGTCGCGCACGCGCACCAGGGCGCCGCCCTCGCCCCGCTTGACCACGATGTCGGCGAACGCCTCGGGCTCGACCAGCCGGCCTCGCACGTCCACCACCAGCGTGCGCGCCGTTCCTTCCGGCGCGGGCGGCCCGCCGATCGAACCCGCCGCGACCTGCACGTTCTGCTCGCGCACGGCCGCGACCACGTCGCCCGCCGTCAGGTCGCGCGCCCGCAGCAGTTCCGGGTCGAGCCAGACCCGCATGCCGTAGTCCGACACGCCGTAAACCAGCACGTCGCCCACGCCGGGCACGCGTGCGATCTCGTCGCGCAAGTAGATCGCCGCGTAGTTCGCGAGAAACAAGTCGTTGCGGATCGGCTCGCCGTCCTCGCCCCGCTCGGACATCAGGTTGACCAGCAGCGTCGTCTCGGGCGATCGCTTCTTGATCTTCACGCCCTGCCGCAGCACCGCCTCGGGCAACCGCGGCTCCGCCACCGCCACCCGGTTCTGCACGAGCACGTTCGCGATGTCGAGGTCCGTGCCGACGTCGAACGTCACGTCGAGCTGCATCTGCCCGTTCGACGACGAGGTGCTCGTGAGATACGCCATGCCCTCGACGCCGTTGATCTCCTGCTCGAGCGGCGTCGCGACCGTCTCGGCCACCGTCTCCGCGTCCGCGCCGGGATAGGTCGCGGTCACTTGGATCATCGGCGGTGCGATCTGCGGGTACCGCGCGATCGGCAGATTCAACGCCGCGACCGCACCCAGCGTGATGATCACGATCGAGATCACCGACGCGAGAATCGGCCGCTTGATGAAAATGTCGCTGAACACGGCTCAGCCCTCCCCGTCCGCGTCGACCGGCGGGCTTTCGTCGCCCTCGGGGTCGCTTTGGTCCGACGCCGCGCCGCCCGCAGCGCCGGCGCTCGTCGCACCACCCCCGCTTCCGCCGCCCGTTTCTTTCGCCTGCACCTGCGAGCCCGGGCGGGCGCGTTGCAGACCGCGGACGACCACGCGCTCGTCGCCGCCGAGGCCTTCTTCGATGACGACGCTGTCCTCCACCATCCGCCCGAGCGTGACGCCGCGCCGCTCGACCTGGCCGTCCGAGTTCACCACCATGACGTAATCGCCGCTGATGTCGCGCAGCGTCGCCGCCACCGGAATCAGCGTCACCGTTTCCGTCGGCAGCGGCAGCCCCACGCGGGCGAACAAGCCCGGGATCAGCGCCCGCCCCTCGTTCGGGAACACCGCTCGCAGCTCGAGCGTGCCGGCGCCTTCGTCCAGCTCGACGTTCGCGAAGTTCACTGTGCCTTTCTGCGGGTAGGTGTTGCCGTCGGCGAGTTGCAGCCGCACGTTGTCGAGCGTCCGCGCACGCTCGGCGAGCGGGACGCGCTCGAGGTAATCAAGCACTTCGCGCTCGTTGACGTCGAAGTACGCCTCGATCGGGTCGTAGGCGACGATGACGGTCAGCAGCGTCGGCCCCTCGCGGCCGACGAGGTTGCCCACGTCCACATACGTCTCGGAAATCCGGCCCGAGATGGGGCTGGTGATCTCCGCGTACGACAGATCGATCTGCGCCTGCTCGAGCTGCGCCCGGGCGGCCTTCAGTTCGCCGCGCCGCCGCTCGGCCTCCGCTCGCGCACGCCGCACTTCGAGCTCGGTCGCCGCGTCTCGCGCCAGCGCCGCCGACGCCCGCGAAAGCTCGGCCTCCGCCAATTCCACCTGCGCCTCCGCAATCGCCACCGCCGCCTCCGACGCGTTCACCACCGCCCGCAGCGGCTCGCGCTCGATGCGGAACAACACGTCGCCCCGCTCGACGTCCTGGCCGTCTTCGAAGAGCGCCTCTTCGAGCACGCCTTCGACGCGGGCGCGGATCTCGACCCGCGCCGACGCCGCGATGCGCCCGGGGTGTTCGTCGTAGAGCGTCATCTCCTGCACCCGCGGCTGCTGTACAAAAACGACGGGCGGACCGGTCTGCGCCGCCTCGTTCTTCTTCGATTCGCCGCAGCCGAGCGGGAACGCGATCGTCGCGGCGAGCGCGGTCGCGAAGGCGGCGATTCTCGCCGCCCGAACGCGGCGCATGCGGAGACGCGCCGCCCGAGTCGTCGGTTCGGTCTTCATAAGAGACGATGCTAGCGCGGTCGGGCGTGCTGAAAGCGGCCCGGACGGGTGGATATGTGGTCCCCCTGCTTCGATCGGGCGTCCGATCTCCACGCCTCGCCGTCTCGGCCGTCCGCCGTTCGTCCGCCGCTCAGTCGTTCGTCATGCCGAGCCCCGTGTGCTCAGCGATGAACGTGTACACGTCGGCGAGTTGGTCGAGCCGCATCGACGTGGGCATGCCGGCGCCGTGGCCCGCCGAGGTCTGAATACGGATCAGCACCGGGTCCTCCCCGGCGTGCGCTTCTTGAAGACGCGCCGCGAACTTGAAGCTGTGCCCCGGCACGACGCGGTCGTCGGTGTCGGCGGTCGTGACCAGCGTGGCGGGATACTCCACGCCGTCTTCGAGGTTGTGATACGGCGAATACGCGAAAAGGGCCTCGAACTGCTCCGGATCGTCGGACGAGCCGTAGTCGTCCACCCAGAACCGCCCCGCGGTGAACTTGTGGAAGCGGAGCATGTCCATGACGCCGACGGCGGGGACGGCGGCCGCGAAAAGCTCCGGGCGTTGGATCATGACGGCGCCGACGAGCAGGCCGCCGTTGCTCCCGCCTCGGATGGCGAGATGCTCGGGCGCGGTGTAGCCCTCGTCGATGAGGAACTCGGCCGCGGCGATGAAGTCGTCGAACACGTTCTGCTTGTTGAGCTGCGTTCCCGCGCGGTGCCAGGCTTCGCCGTATTCGCCGCCCCCGCGGAGGTTCGCGGTGACGTGGACGCCGCCCATGTCCACCCAGGCGAGCTCGGAAATCGAGAAGCGGGGCAGCAGCGGGATGTTGAATCCGCCGTAGCCGTACAGAATCGTCGGGTTCGAGCCGTCGAGCTCGATGCCTGCGCGGTGCGTGATAAACATCGGCACGCGCGTGCCGTCTTTCGACGTGTAGAAGACCTGCGTCGTCTTGTAGTCGCTGGGGTCGAACGAGACGTCGCTGGTGCGGAAGAGCGTGGATTCGCCCGTGAGCAGGTCGTATCGGTAGATCGACGGCGGCGTGGTGGGCGACTGGAACGTGTAGAAGGTCTCGACGTGTTCCGGTCGGCCGCCGAAGCCGGAGACGACGCCGACGCCCGGCGCCTCGACGTCGCGGACGTACTCGCCGTCCAGCGTGAACATGCGGTAGCGGTTGATCACGTCGCGGAAATACGACGCGACGAGCATGTTGCCGACGTGGTTCACCGAGCGCAGCGGCTCGTCTTGCTCGGGCAGGATCTCGACCATCGACCCGAGCCCCGCCTCCGCATCGATCCGCACGACGCGGTCGTTCTTCGCCTCGAAGTCGGTCTGCACGAACAGGTGTTCGCCGCTGGAGGCGACGACGGACCAGTCGTGCTCGAAATCATCGACGAGCACGCGCGGCTGGGCGTACGGCTCGTTCAAGTCGCGCACCAGCAGCCGGTTGCCCTTCTTGTGCCCGACGCCTTGATAAATCACCAGCCACCGGCCGTCGTCGGTCACGAAGCCCCAGTTCGACCATTCCGGATGCTCGGGCGTCGCGTACACCAGCACGTCGTCGCTTTGCGGCGTGCCGAGGCGGTGGTAGTACACCGCCGCGTTCGTGTTGCTCGCGGTGAACTTCTCCTCTTCGGGCACAGCCGGGTACCGCGTGTAGAAGAAGCCCTTGTTGTCGTGCGTCCAGCTCGGCCCGCCCCACTTGGTCCACGTCAGCCGGTCGGCGAGCATCTCGCCCGTGCGCACGTTCATGACGAACCAGTCCGACCAGTCGCTGCCCGCCTCGGACTTGCTGAACGCGAGATAGTCGCCGTCGGGCGAGAATCGCATCCCCGCCAGCGACGTCGTGCCGTCCTCGCTGAACGTGTTCGGGTCGAGCAGCACCCGCGGCTCGGCGTCCAGCGAATCCTGAATGTAGTACACGCTGTGGTTCTGCAAGCCGTCGTTCCGCGTGAAGACGTAGTAGTCCGCCACCTTCGACGGCGCCCCGAACCGCTCGTAGTCCCACAGCCGCTCGACGCGCTCGCGGACCGCGTCCCACTGCGGCAGCTCGCGCAGATAGCCGAACGTCACTTCGTTCTGAGCCGCGACCCAGTCGGCCACCCGCTCGTCCACCCGCACGTCGTTCTCCAGCCAGCGATAGGGGTCGGCGACCTCGACGCCGTGATAGACGTCGACATGATCGACGGTCGGCGTGGGGGGGTAAGAGAACGACTGAGCGGAGGCGACAGGCGCCACCGCGGCCGCGGCGAGAACGATCGGCGCCAGGGCGCACACAGACAACGAACGGCGAAATCGAAACACGGCAAGGCCTCCTTCAATGACGGCGGAGAAGCGTACTCGGAGTCGGCCGTGCGGATGGGAGGAACGTTCGAAGCCGATGAAGGAAGGACGGGGCTCCCCCGTACCCGCCTTGGTACAATCAGGCATGAACACGCCCCGCGTCTGACGCCGGACCGGCGGAGGCATCGGCGCCTCCGAGATGAGCCGGCGCCGTCGGCCGCGAACGGGTCGACACTCGTTCTCTTTCACCTGTCTCATCCCGGCCCGCGGGCCGAGCCGATTGGAGCCCCACCATGACCGTCGCCGAATCTCGCGCCCACGAACTGCTCGGCAACGAGGCCGACCAACTGCTCTCCCACACCTGCAAAATCTCCAAGGATCGGCTCCACCTGCCCGGACCCGACTTCGTCGACCGCGTCCTCATGGCGACCGACCGCTCCAACTCGGTCCTCCGCAACTTCCAGCTCATGCTCGACCACGGCCGCCTCGGCGGCACCGGCTACATGTCCATCCTCCCCGTCGACCAGGGCATCGAACACTCCGCCGGCGCCAGCTTCGCGCCCAACCCCGACTACTTCGACCCCGAGAAAATCGTCGAACTCGCCTACGAGGGCGGCTGCAACTGCGTCGCCTCCACCCTCGGCGTGCTCGGCGCCTGCTCACGCAAGTGGGCCCACAAAATCCCCTTCATGGTCAAGATCAACCACAACGAGCTGATGACCTACCCCAACGCCTACGACCAGCGCCTCTTCGGCAACGTGCGCCAGGCCTTCGACATGGGCGCCGTCGCCGTCGGCGCGACCATCTACTTCGGCTCCGACCAGTCCACCCGACAGATCGAAGAAATCTCCGCCGCCTTCGACGAAGCCCATCAGCTCGGCCTCGTCACCGTCCTCTGGTGCTACATCCGCAACGACGCGTTCAACCAGAAAAAACAGGGCGGCAAGGACAACCACACCGCCGCCGACCTCACGGCCCAGGCCAACCACCTCGGCACGACGATCCAGGCCGACATCATCAAGCAGAAGCTACCGACCCACACGGGCGGCTACGTCGCGCTGAACATGGGCGACAGCTCGTACGGCAAGTTCGACAAGCGCATCTACACCGACCTGCAAGGCGCCAACGAAGACGGCACGGGCGGCGACCTCATCGACCTGACGCGCTACCAACTCGTGAACTGCTACATGGGCCGCAGCCCCCTCCTGAACTCGGGCGGCGCCTCGTCCGGCGCGGGCGACCTCGGTGAAGCGGTCAAAACCGCCATCATCAACAAGCGAGCCGGCGGCGTCGGCCTCATCTCGGGCCGCAAAGCCTTCCAGAAGCCCCTCAAGGAAGGCGTCGAACTGCTCAACGCCGTCCAAGACGTGTATCTCGACTCGAACATCACCGTCGCCTGATCGCGGCGAAACCCGGCGAAACGCCCAACCGACGACTCACCTCCGACGCGCGGCCCGCTCAGCAAGCGGGCCGCGTCGTCGTCACGCGCGACCGGCGCCGTTCTCGCCGGGCGACGGAGCGTCGCGCAGCCGCCTCGCTGCCCAAGGCCGCCGTCATTTCAGCATCGCGATCGTCGCGTCATGACCCGCGAAGTAGTCCTGCCTGAACAGCACGTTCGGCGTGAGCGAGAGCGCGAACTCCACCATCGGCGCCGGTTCCCAACGAACCGCCGGGCTCGGGTCCACCGCGTTCGGCACGTGGTTCTTCGCCGACAGAAAATTGAACACCACCCCCTCCGCCGCCGCAGCCCAGGCCCGCCTGAGAACGTCCGTCGCCGCCTCGGAGCGCAGCGTGTTCAGCGAACCCGAGAACGTCACCACGTCCGGCTTGAACCGCGCGAAGGCGTCCGGCTCGGCGACAAAGTCGCACGCATGGAACGACGCTTCGGGCAGCCCTCGCTCGCTCGCCGCCCGCACCATGTCGGCGAGCCCCTCGAGCCCGACGAACCGGCCGTAGGCGACCTCGTGCTCGATCAGCCACTGCGCGAAATCGCCCAGCCCGCAACCCGCGTCGAGCACCACGCGGCCCGTCAGGTCCGCCAGACCCGCCATCACCGCGAAACGCCCGAGTTGCTTCTCCTTGCTGGCCCAAAGCATCGCCTCGAACGAGACGCCGAAGTCGTCGATCGCCCGCCGGTAAGGCGCCAGGTAGCCCGGGCCGGCGCTCGCGCCTTCGCCTTCGCCTTCGCCGCGTCCGGCGTCGCCTGATGTCTCGTCGCGTCCTCGCATCGCCGGCAATTCTAGGACGCCGCACCGCCACCGCCGACGCCGACGCCGACACCGATCGTCGATGATTCCCGTCCAGCCCAGCGATCCGATCGTCGGTCGGCTCGCCTAGCATCGCCCCACGGCGTATGAACGCCGCTGCGTCGGTTCCTTCGCACCAGCTTTCTCCGAGTCACCGGAGTCGATCATGCCCGAGCACATGTCCGCCGAAGTTCTTCTCGCCGAGCTCAACCGTCTGCGCAACGACCTCGACAAAGACCCCGAGGACATCGAGTGGCTGACGCTGCACCACGCCTTCTGCTTCGTCTCGTTCAAGATCGGCGAGTTCGAGCAGTATGTGAAAGAACAGGACGAACGCGGCGCCTTCGACGAGTACAAGAAAGCCGAGATGTGACCCGCCCGGACGGGAGTCGAGACGGCTCGACCGCCGCCCGGCCGACCTGATCCCGATCGCCGGCACAAGCGACGCTCGCCTGCGGGCGTCCGACGGCATCGTTCTACACTGCTCGCATGGCCGCCTCTTCCGACAGCCCGACCTCATCCGACGTCCGCGCCGCTTCCGACTCCCGGGCTGCTGCCCACACACCCAGCGCCCCCGCCGCTTCCTCGTCATCGGGCGCCCCCGGCGCGGCTGCGGACGACACCGTCGCGCCGCCCGACGCCTACTCGCCGCTCGCGCCGCACTGGTCGCGCCTCGACCGCTCGCGGGTCTTCCTCAACCACGGCTCGTTCGGCGCCGTGCCCGACGCCGTCATCCAGCGGCAACGCGATCTGCGCGACGAACTCGAAGCCGACCCCGTCGCGTTTATGGTCGAACGCCTCGAGCCGATGTGGTGCGACGCCCGCAACGAACTCGCCCGTTTCGTCGGCGCCGACCCGGCGGACATGGTCTTCGTCGTCAACGCCACCACGGGCGTCAACGCCGTGCTGCGCAGCCTTCACCTCGAACCGGGCGACGAGATCCTCACCAACACCCACGAATACAACGCCTGCGTGAACGCGGCGAGATTCGTGACCCGCCGCGTCGGCGCCCGCGTCGTCGAAGCGCCGCTGGGCGACGCCGGCGGGCGCGTCGACTCGCCCGAACAGATCGTCGAGCAGACGCTCGACGCCGTCACGCCCCGCACCAAGCTCGCGATGCTCTCGCACGTCACCAGCCCGACCGGGCTCGTGCTCCCCATCGAGACTCTGGTCCGCGAGCTCGAGCAACGCGGCGTGCCGGTGCTGGTCGACGGCGCGCACGCGCTCGCCATGCTGTCGCTCGACCTCGACGCCCTCGGCGCGAGCTACTACACCGCGAACTGTCACAAGTGGCTCTGCTCGGCGCGCGGCGCCGCGTTCCTGCACGTCCGACGAGACCGCGCGGGCGACTGGCACGAGCTCGACATCCCCGGCGCCGCCGTCCGACCCCTCACGATCTCCCACGGCGCCAACTCCTCACGACGCGACATCCCGCGACTCCACGTCGAGTTCGACTGGCAGGGCACCACCGACCCCACGCCGCCGCTGTGCGTCCCCGCCGCGATCGCCGCCGTCGCCGCGATGCACCAACGCGGCTGGCACGGCGTCATGCAGCACAACCGCGAACTGGCCCTCGCCGGCCGGCGTCTCCTCATCGACCGCCTCGCACTCGAACCGATGGGACCCGAATCGATGATCGGCTCGCTCGCCGCGCTCCGCCTGCCAGACCGTCCGGGCGGCGCAGGCGACGACCCGCCCGGCATGGGCCTCACCTACCCCGAGGCGCTGCAACGCGAACTCGTCGCCGGCCGATGGTCGAAGCGAATTCCGATTCAGGCGCCGATCATCCCGTGGACGACCCCCGCGGGCGCCAAGGGCGGCCGGCTGGTCCGCCTCTCGGCCCACCTCTACAACGCGCCACACGCCTACGAACTGCTCGCCGAAGCGCTGGCCGAGTTGATGCACCGCGCGTGAGAACGCCGACGGGCGATCGGCGATCGGACGCATCGCAGCGATCCCGCCCCGACCCTGCGAAACGGCGACGCCGATCGAACTTGGTCGGGCGTTCGCGGCAGATGACGGTTCGACGCATCCATCTTGCGCAGTAGATTCGGGGTGTGTCGATTCGCTATGGCGAGCGCCGGCGCACGAGACAACAACCATCCGCCATCGATAGCAAGAGAGATCCAGATGAACACGACGACGCTCCGCCTGGCGGCCGCGCTCGGCCTTGGCGCCGCCCCAACGCTCGCACTGGCACAAACCCCGTTCCGGGTCGACGCCGCCGGTACCGGCCAGATCGACGATCCGTTCGCCGATCAACCAATTCAAGTAATCGACGGCGAGTTCTACCAGAACCCCTTCGCCACCGACTCCGCGCCGCCCGCGGCGTTCCTCGCTCCGGTCCTGCCGGCGTTGATCGGTCTCGAATACGACACCTACATCGGCCTCGACGGCTTCGGACCCTCGACGCCGACCTACTCCAGTCGCCGCCCCATCGAGGTCCTCAGACCATTCGACGACTCGTTGTTCTCCAGCGACCAGGCCGCCGGCATCTGGACCGCGAACCTCTCGTCCGCCGGCCGCATCCTCTCCGACGACGGCGGCGGCGCTTTCGACATCTTCCTCGGCCGCTTCACGCACAACGGCTCCGCCCTCGCCGGCGCCCTTCGCTTAGGCAACGTCAGCACGGCTCCTTCGGGCGGCCCGGTCGGCAGGCTGCCACTCAACCTCGACGGCACGCCAAACAATCAATACAAACTGTCGAACGACGCGATCATCACGCTTTCCCAGTTCTACCGACTGGAGACGCGCGAAATCTCCATCCCCGCCGATGTGCAGGACGTCATCGGCCCCAATTTCAGAACCTTCGATCTGTACGTCGTCGCGATTCCCTCCCCCCACGCCGCCGCGCTTCTGCCGCTCGCCGGCGTCGCCGCGGTCCGACGGCGACGCTGACGGCCCGACCGCTCGTGCTTCGGCGCGTCGATTCGCGACGACGCCGAAATCGCCCGTCCACTCGTCGGGATCAATGACAAACGGCTCCGCATCGGCGGAGCCGCTTCGATTCCTTCGCTCGCTCGACCCGACCTGGCGTGTCGCCGTGCGTTCGGACCGAAAGCCCGACGCGGGCGCCCCGCTCAGTTGCCGCCCGCCGTCACGATGTCGTCGAACGAGTCGATCGGCTTGGCGTCGTCCGGCAGCCGCGCGTCGCTGAACCCGCCCGAAGGAACGAACGCCGCGGCGTCCGCGTCGCCGTCGGCGACGAAAATCCGGTCGGGACCGGCCGACTGGAGAATGACCGCGCCGCGCGAGTCGGCCGGCACGTACAGATTCGCCCCGCTGCCGAAGTCCGGGCCGAACTCGTTCGGCGCCTCCGACGCCAGGATCGGCAACGCCGGGTTGCCCACGATCGCCCGGAGGGTCGCCGCCCGATCCTCGCGCGAGTTACCGTCTTCGGAAAGCAACGATCGGTCGCGCTGGTTGATCGTCTCGCGGCCGAGCTCTTCGCTGTTCAGATAAGCCCCGTTCGCTTCCACGTAGAACGCGATTCGCTCGCCGTCCCGAGACTCCGTATCCGCCATCCCCGCGCTCTTGCCCGCGAACACGTTCTTCTGCCACAGCAACAGCGGCTGCCCGAACGGATCGACGATGTCCGGCAGACGCTCGCGCTCCGCAGCCGGATCGCCGACCTGCCCCTCGATCGGCCGCAGCACGTCCGCCGCCAAATCCAAATAGTTCGGCCCGCTTTGACTGCCGATGATGTCCGGCACGACGTAGACGCGGCGCGCTTGCGACTCACCGGCGGCCTGCGCACGCAGTTCGACCTCGTTATCCGCGTCGCCCGGGTCGCCGATGACGCCGCCGGCGAGCTCGAGGATCGCGTTCTCCATCGCCGTGACCCGCAGACCGTTCGGCGAGCTCTGCGTCCCCGCCAACTGGTCCTGACGGAACACGCCCGGCAGCCGCTCGTTGTCGGCGCGGAACTGCGCGAACGACGCCAGCACGCCGCTCATCAGCGACTGCGACGTCGCCTCGCGAGCGCTGTTCCGCACGCTGCCGATCGCCGGGATCAGCAACGCGATCAAAATCGCGATCACCGCGATCACCACCAGCAGTTCGGTCAGCGTGAAGCCGGCTCCCGCCCGACTCGTGCGTGTCGATCGGTCCCGGGTCGCGTGCGATTCGTTCATGGTGTGCTCCTCAAGCGGTCAATTCGGCGGTCGCCCGCGGGACTCGGCAAAGACGAATAAAGCGATGAATCTCGCCCGGCGGAACGACACACAAACCCTCGGGCACGACGCTCCGCGGCGGCCGATCAGCGAACGCCGACACTCTAGCCGATCACGAGCCGGACCCGAGCCCAGGTCGATTCGTCCCTCGGGCTCCCCATGTTCCGGCTCGGCAAGGGCTTAGCCCGTGTTCGTCGCCCCCGCCCCCGCCGAGCAAGCCGCCGAAGCCCGGCCGACGCGGACCCGATCGTATCCCGACTATCCCGCGGATGTCGGTTCGCATTCTCGCGGCCCCCACCCCGCACGCGGCCCACCCCGCAAACAGCCCATCCGCCGGACCAGACGACAACACGCCGCGACCGTGGCGGCGTGCTGGAGCAAAGGGTGGTCTGTCTTCACCGAAGAGTCCCCGGCTGGCGACGCGGCGCCCGCCCAACCCAAAAACTCAGCGCCCGCCCCACCCAAATGTCAGCGCCCGCCGAGCGCAGGACGCTCAACCCCGCGAACGCCGGGCCGTCGCCGTCGCCGTCAGACGACGCACCGGCGGCCGGTTGTCGTCCAGCCGTTCATCCACTTCACCCACCATCGACAGCCCCACCGACGTCAGCGTGTGCCGGAGTTCGCCGGCCGTGAACGCGTACGGCGGGCCCGCCCGCTCGTCCAGCGGCTCGGCCTCGGTCCGGCCTCGCGCCACCGCGACAAGCACACCGCCCGGCGCCAGCAGGTCCGACATCCCGCGCGCCAGCGACGACCGAAACTCCGGCGGCAACGCCTGCAACGTGTGCACCTCCACCACCACATCGAAACGGCCCCGCATCCCCTCGGGCAGCGTCAGCACGTCGATCACCCGGAAAATGTGCTCCAGCCCGGGGTTCTTCCGCCGAGCCCAGCGGATCGCCTCGACGCACGCGTCGAACGCCGTCACCTCGTACCCACGATCCACCAGCTCAACCGCGTCCGCCCCTAGGCCGCAGCCGACCACCGCCACCCGTGACCCCACCGGCGCCAACCGGCGACCCTCGCCGTCCAGCCACCGCACCAACGACGGCGACGCCTTCTCATGACTCCACGGCACCGCGTCGATATCACCCGCCGCCTCCCGGTACACACGATTGAAACGATCTACCCACTCGTCGCTGTTCACCCGGTCAACGTACGGCTCCTCCGTCGGCGCCGCGACCCTCACCCCGCGCGACACCGCCGCGGGACGGCGACGGGCCGATGCCCCCCGCCGGACGCGTTCCAGCCGCGAACCGGCGGCTGCGGAATCAGTGTCCGATCCCCCCGAAGCGTTCGTGGCGACGAATTCGGTCACGGGAGCGGTCGAGGGGCCGTCGTCAGGGGCGGCGTTGCGCATGAGATTTCTCCAAGGGGACAGCGACATGGGGGAAATGCCCCCGTCGCGGCGGCGACATCGTAGTCGTTAACCCCTAAATTGAAACACCTATGACGCGCAGGGGAAAGCAAAATCCCCGCCGCATTCTAAAAACCACCTACATTGGGAAAGGGATCGGCTGATGCGGACTGCATGTAAAGCGTTCTACTAAACCCACTTGAGCATGGGGGCTGACGATGTCCACACGTCCTCCACACACCCGGATCCGTGGGAGGCGCCCCATGACGGATCATCGACCTCGCCAGCCGACCATCTGTTTTCACGCTCACCCGGCTCGCCGATCAGGCCGACGCTCCGCTTCCATGCTGCGGTAGGCTTCGCCTATCCGCGTCCAGCCGAGAGTGGAACGATGGAGTTGTACTCATCGTTGGTGATCTGGATGGCGTTACCCGTGCTGGGCTGCGCGGTCGTTGACCGGTTGGCGCCGCGCCTCCTGAGCGCGGGCTGGCTCGCCGGGCTCGCGGTGGGCGGCGTCGCCGGAGCCGCGCTGCTGGCGCCGCTGACCGTCGCGGGTTATCTGCTCGGATGGCCCGCGTGGACCGTGGCGGTCGCCCTCGGCGTGGGCGCCCTCGCCGGCGCCGCCGACCTCGCCCGCAGGCGTCGCTGGCGCCTCTGGTTCCGCGACCTCCGCCGCACGCCGGTGCTCGTCGCCGCCCTCGTCGGACTTTCGTTCATGGCGACCCTCCGCGTCGGCGCCCCGCTCGACCGCGACGAGATCGCCGCCGGTCGCGGCTACGACTCGGTGCTGCACGTCGGCCGCATCCGCCACCTCGCCGAGCAGGGCTTGAACAACCGCGACTTCTCCGTCGCCGAGCCCCACTTCTTCCCCGTGTATCACACCAACCTGCACCACGCGTTGCACGCCGCCGCGGTGAACACCCTGCCCGGCACGCCGCTGGACGTCTGGTTCACCTCGGCCGCGCCGCTCCAAGTCGCAGCCGTCGCCGCCTTCGGCTTCGCGGCCTGGTGCGTCGGTAAACGCCGCCGATATGTCTGGGTCGGCCTGGCCGCCGGCGTCGCCGTCGTCGGCTGGCGCACCTTCGCCAACCTGCCCAACCAGACCGCCGCCTTCACGCTCGCGCCCATGGCGGTCGGCCTGACCTGCCTGCTCTGGCGCTCGGGCTCGCCGAAGATGCGTTGGACCGCTGCGGCGGGCCTCGCCGCCGTCTCGATGGCCACCGCGCTCACGCACGGGCTCTACAGCGTGTTCCTGGTGATCCAGCTCGGCCCGGTCCTCGCGCTCGCCGCGGCGCTCGCCGCCTATCGCCGGTTCAAACACCGGCCGACCGCAGGCGCGCCGCCGCGCGGCGCATTCGACGCCCGCGCCTCCCTCGCCGCCGCGGCGCCCGCCATCGCCGCCGGCGCCGCCCTCCTCGTCGGCCTCGTCTCACCGGTCGTCTCGCGGGCGACCATGCCGCCGCTCGCGCCGGGCGAAGTCCTCGGCCGCGGCAACGTCGAACCCGAATTCCTCCTCGAAACCATCGGCGGGCTGGTCATCCGCAATCCCGAAACCGGCGTCCTCCGCGACTTCGCGCTCCGCCCCGCACTCGTCGTCGCCGGCGTCGCACTCGCCTGGTTCCTCGCCCGCCGCGTGCGCCGCGGCCTCACGCCACTCGTCGCGATCTACCTCGCGGGCCTCGCCGTGCTCTACGTGCCGTTCCTCGCCACGCCCGTCCTCGAAGCGCTCGGCCGGGAGTGGATGCTCGACCGCTTCGAAGAACTCCGCAGCCCGCTCCGCGCGATCGCACTGAGCGTCGGTCTCGCCGCCGCGAGGTGGTGGACGGCGCGTCGCTTCATGAGCGGTCGCCCCGGCCGCGCGGGCGTGACCACCGGCACGACGAGCGGCCCGCGCCGTCAGCCACGCCGAGCCGCCCGACTCGCCGCGTGCCTCGCCGTCGTCGCCGTGCTCGTCTCGCTCGGCTCGTGGCGCCCGTGGTCGCTGCTTCTGCAACACGCCGCCCAGCCCGCCGCCGTCCGCATCGGCTCGACCCTCGAACCCAAGCGACAGTGGCGCGACGAACTCGACCGCCGCCTTCCCGACGACGCCGTCGTCGCCGCACCCGAGTGGCTCGCCTCGCTCATCACCATGGTTCACCCCGCGACCGTGGTCTCGCCCCGCACCGGCGCCAACGGCGTCACCGACCGCGCCGAACGCCGGCTCGCGAACGTCGTCATCGGCAACGCCTCTTTCCCCTGGCTCGAACGACGCGAAGCCATCCGCCGATTCGGCGTCACACACGCCGTCCAACCGATCGCTCGCCGACCCATCCGCTTCGGCCGCGCCGCCGAACGGCTCGGCTCGAACGCGCTCTACGCGTTCGTCGAACTGCTTCCCGAAAGCCAGCCGATCGACGACGCGATCGTCGCCTTCGAGCGCGGCGAACACGAACGCGCCGCGGCGCTGTTCGAGACGCTCATCCTCGCCGCCGGCGGCGCGAACGCCGCCGCCCTCGACGTCGTCGCCACCTCCGCCGACGCCCACGCCTCGATCGGCGAGCGCGCCGTCGCCGAGCGCCGCTATGTTCAAGCCATCCGCGCCGCGCCCGCCGACGCGTTCCTCCGCACACGCTACGCCGCGCTGCTCACCGCGCGCGGCGACGCCGAACGCGCGCTCCGCCAACTCGGCCGCGTCGAACCAGCCGCCCGAAGCAGCGCAGACCCGACGTTCCGCGCGATCGTCTTCACCGAGATCGCCCGCGCGCTCGCCGCCACCGGCGACCGGTCGCGCGCCGTCGACGCCGCTCGGGCCGCCATCGCCGCCGAGCCCGAGTACGCGCCCGCCCGCCGGTTGCTCGATCGGCTCGACCGACGACGCTGAATCCCCCGCATGCTCTCAGGCGAACGCCTTGAGCCCGCCGTGTTTGACGATCTCGACGCCGAACCGTTGGGTCAGCCCAGCGATCAGCTCGTTCATACCGATCGCGTCCGACGCGAGGTGACCGGTCACCACCACCGTGCCCGGCTTGCCCTCCGACGCACGCCGCTCGAGACGCTGCACGCTCTCGCCCGACAGGTGGATGTACACCACCGTGCGCACCGGCCCCCGCGAGTGCCCGGCCGTGCAGTCGAACAACGCCTCCGCCGCGTCCGCCCCCCCGTTCGTCCCGCCCGCGTGCATCACCGCGATCCGCCCCGCGCTGCCCGTCGGACCCTCCGGGACGTGCAGCACCTCGTTCAGCGGCGAAGACAATTCGGCCAGCTTCCTCAACGCCGAAATCGCCTGCTCCACCGTCGCCTCGTCGTCCAACCCCTCGAGCGCTCGCAGCATCGCCAGCCGCCCCAGCTCGTCCGCCGCCAGGTGCACGTTCACCAGCGTCAGGTCGAGCAACGCCGCAGCCGATGCGAGATGATCCCAGTCCGACGCGTGGTCGTTGTACCGCGCCCGCCGTCGCAGCGGCCTCGTCGCCGCCCGCGCCGCCTCCGCCGGCACGCCGTGCTCGATCAGCATGTCGATCATCCGCTCCAGCACGCGATGAAACTCGCGCCGCGCCGAACCCGCCAGCGGATGATGCAGCAGATACCCGTCGCAACCGAGCTGCTTCGCAAGCAGCAGATCGCCCGTCGTCGCGTTGATCGACGACAGCAGCTTCGTCATCGGACGACCGCTGTCGTACACCACGCACGAATCGGCCGGCGTCTCGCCGAACCCGGCCAGTTCGTTCGCGAACGCCAGAAGGCCCCCCGCCGTCAACGATTCATCCGCGGCTTTCGACATCGCCGCATGCTACTCCCACCACGCAGCCCACGACCCAATGACCGCCCCACCCCCGCGCGGCCGACGCCAACCGTCGACCACGCACCCACCAAGGCGAACATTCCCCCACTCCCCCGCTTTCCTCTCGCCGCGTGCCGTCACGGGCAAGCCGTGCCGAACGCGCCCAGCACCACCAGTAAATCGTCCGCGTTCACCGTGCCCGAGTCGTCGAAGTCACCGTCCGCCACGCCGCCGGCGACCGCCGTGCCGAAGGCGCCCAGCACCACCAACAGATCGTCCGCGTTGACGAGCCCGTCGCCCGTCGCGTCGCCCGGGCACGGCTCAGCAGGCGCCGTCGCGACGAACAGGTCGAGGTTCGTGCCGGTCGAGTTGTCGGCGCCCGGGTCCAGTTCGGGCTGCTCCGAGCGATACGCGAGCGTCCCGTCGAAGGCGACGGAGACGTAACGCCGGCTCGCATCGGTCGACAACGCCGCGTCCGAAATCAGCGGCGTTCCCGTCGTGATCCGCTCGATCGTGTCGGCCGCAATGTCGTACCGATACAGATCGCGCAGCGTGCCGAGCTGCTGGTCCGACTCGAAGAACACCGCCGAGCCGTCGGGCGCCATCTCCATGGTGAACGGATCGTTGTCGTCGTTATCGATCGCCGGCCGCGCCACCCGCGTGATCGTCCCCGCATCCCGGTCGATCACCTGCAAACCGTTGAGGCTCGGCTGGTTCGGATCGAAGCCCCTCAGAGAGTAGAAGCTGACGAATCGGCCGTCGTCGGAAATCTGCGGCGCGTCGACACGCGAGTTCGTCCCGCTCTGATTCGTCAGGTTCGTCGTCGAGCCGTCGAGCGCGTCCCACAGCATCACGTTATTCGGGTTGTTCTGCGCGTACACCACGAACCGGCCGTCGCCCGAGATATCCGGAAACGAACGCAGCCCCGACGTCGAGTCCGTCACCTGCACGACCGAGCCGTCCGTCCGATCGACCCGGAACACCTCGAAGTTGCCGTCCGGGTTGCCGCCCGTCAGGTCGGCCGCCGTCACGAACACCACATACCGCCCGTCGCCCGACATGCGGTAATCCTCACGCACCTGACCCGCCGCGATGTTCACCAGCCGCGAGAACGTCTGCGCCGCCACGTCGTACTCGTACAACTCGAACTGCCCGCCCTGCCCGTCGCCGACGAAGTCGAACAGCGAGCGGAACACGATCGTCCCGCCGTCGGGCGTCAGCAGCGGCGTGAAATTCCCGATGCCGAACGGTGTGTCCGTCACCTGCGTGAACGTGGCGGAAGGGATGTCGTAGAGAAACACCTCGAAGTTGCCGCCGTCGTTCGGCCCGTCGAGGGAACCGGTCGTGCGGAAGGCGATGCGGTCGGCGCTCGCCTGCGCGATCGAGACTTCGAAGACGCTTGTCCCGAAGCCGAACTCCGTGACCTGCTCGAACGAGTAATCGGCCTGTGCGGTCGCCGCCGAAACGGCCCCCCCGCAAGCGACAAGAACGGCGAGACGGGCAAGCTGAGCGGTATGCGTGCGGCGGGTCGTCATGACGGTTCGCTTTCAAAATCGAGGAGTTCGTGCTCTCGGTCCGACCCGATCGCTCGCGCGACCGGCAAGGCGGCCCCGACGCCCGACGCCCGACGCCCGACGCCCGACGCCCGACGCCCGACGCCCGACGCCCGACGGATGACGGATGACGGATGACGGATGACGGATGACGGATGACGGATGACGGATGACGGATGATCGGACGGACGGCGATCGACGTGCCGATCCGCGTCCCATGGAAGGTACGACGCGACCGGGCACGGTCAAGATTTTTTTGAAAAAAGCTGCTTGCGACGCGGGCCTCCCCCCGCCAGACTGCACCCTCGACCAAACGGAGGCGACACGTGCCGAACGCCCGAACCAGCCCGCCTCGCCGCGACGCCGCCTTCGCCCAGGACGCCGCACGGGTCATCGCCGAACTCCGAGAAGCCACCCGCCGCCTCCTCATCGCCACCCTCGGCCGCGAACCCACCGGCGGCACCGACCTCACCAAACAACTCGCTCTCGACACCACCCTCGCTTGGCGCGTCGCACGGCTCGTCGGCGAACGCGACGACGCCTTCGCCGCCGCCCGCTTCGTGCCCGGAGAAATGGCCCTGCGGCGACTGCTCGACGCGGCCCGCGACGCCGGCGCACCCGACCAGGCCTGCGACTCCTTCGAGCGCGCCGCCGCCGCCTTCGGCGCCTTCGTCAGCGAACGCGCCGGCTCCCGCAAAACCTTCGACCTGCTCACCGAAGGCGTCCGCACCCACACCGGCGAGAAACACGAACGCGAACTCCGACGCAGCGGCTTCCACGCCGCCTCCTTCGTCCACGGCCTCCAGGCCGCACTCGAACTCACCATCTCCGTCATGTTCCCGAGCGCCGACGACCACCACGCCTTCGACGTCGCCGTCATCAACGGCGTCCTCGGCCTCCGCCAAATCCGCTCCGGCGCTCGCTGGCGCATGGGCCGCGCCTATCGCCGCGGGCGACAATCGGGACGCCTCGCACCAGGCTCCGACTGGAAACCGCTCGAACGCGGCGGCGAGATGCGCGACGGCGAGCACGCCATGCCCATCCTCCGTCGCTTCTCCACCGACCCCCTCCCGCGCTGCGTCGTCCGAACCCTCCCAAACGGCGGCGCCGTCTACGACCTCGAACCCAACGACGTCGGCAAACGCGACGAGGTCGATTGCCTCACCGGCGTTCTGCTCCGCCGCACCGGCTTCCGATACAACGACCCCGAAGCCGCCGGCGTCGCCCAAGAACTCGCCGCCTCACTCGCCAACTTCCGCACCGCGCTCCGACCGCGCGTCCCCAGCGCCCGCTTCCTCGCCGTCTTCGCCGTCCACCGCTCGCTCTTCGGCGGCGCGGCGCCCACCGCCGACGTGTTCAACAACCACTTCGCCGGCGAAGAGGCCGACTTCGAAACCTGGGACCGCGTCCCGCTCAACCTCAACGTCGAATCGCTCGCGGGCCCCGCCGACCCGCGCCTGCGCGACCCCGGCTTCGACCGCCTCCACGAAGCGCTCCGCCTCGGCGTCGACGCTTCCGAACTCGACCCCGACAGCTTCCTCGTCCACCGCGTCCAGGTCGAGTTCATCCCCGCGCAAACCACCATGCAACTCGTCTGGCCCAGGCCCAACCCCCCAGCCTGACCGACCTCAAGCGTGCAACCGCCCGCCGACGCCGACATACGACACGCCCGCCGACTCCCCCCAACTTCCCCCTTTCCCAGCCCCCAGCCCCCAGCCCACAGCCCCCGGCCCCCGGCCCCGGCCCCGGCCCTCCATCTTCCCAGCCGGCCCCCCCAACCGCCGAGCCGGCCAGCCCCAACCGACCGTTACGGGCACGTCGTGCCGAACGCGCCCAGCACCACCAGCAGGTCGTCGGCGTTGACCACGCCCGAGTCGTCGAAATCCCCGTCGCCCACGCCGCCGGCGACCGCCGAGCCGAAGTTGCCGAGCACCACGAGCAGATCGTCGGCGTTGACGAGCCCGTCGCCCGTCGCGTCACCCGGACAGGGCTGGGCGACGCCGGGCCAGACGGCGAGCCCGGTCGGCGTGACGCCCTGCGTGTTCGCCCGGCCGCCGAGCTGCGTCAGCGAACCGTCCGGAGCGAACTTCAGCGAGATCACGCCCGACTCCCGGTCGATCGCGTTCGAATCGTCGAGGACGTAGAGCACGTCGTTGAACACGCCCATCTGCGCGACGGTGCCCTGCAGCCCGACGTCGAACGTGGCGCCCGTCGAGGTCAGCTCGCCCGTCTCGCCGTCGACCGCGAAGCTGCGGACCGTCGCATCCGTCCCGTGTGAGACGAACAGCAACGAACCGTCTTCGGAGAACACGCCGGCGTTCGGCGAAGCGCCCGGCGTGATGAACGGCGAGCCCGGGAGTTCGGCCGGGATGAAGTTCGCGTCGAGCCGGAACCCCTGGATCGACTCGCCGCCGCCCGAGATGCCGCTGAACGAGTAGAGATAGTCCGCAGCGGGCGAGACCACCGGGTCGATCGGAAACAGACCGGTCGCGACCTGACCCCGACTCGTGAGGAAGCCGGTCTGGTCGGCGTCGATGACGTAGATCACGTTGTTGCCCAGCGAATCGCCCGCGTACAGGATGCGCTCGGTCGGGTGCTTTTCGAGGCTGGTGGTGAACGAGCCCGTGTTGGACGAGCCGACCTCGTTGAGGCTGGCCATGAACCCGCCCGAGGCCGGCGCGAAGCGATAGGCGATCACCCGGTTCGTCACGCTGAGGTCGCTCACGGTCGCGACGAGGTACTCGTCGTCGATCCACTGCACGTCCAGCGGCGTGGCGGGGGTGCTGAACTCGCCCTCGATCGACAGCGTGCCGTCCGGTGCGACCTCGATGATGGTCAACTGCCGCACCGGGCTGGTGCCGCCCGCCGCGTGACCGATCGCCAGCCACTTACCGTTCGGCGACAGCGAGATGGCGTTCGCGTTGGTGCCCGGATCGTCGTCGTTGTCGCTGGTCAGGATGCGGTCCACGAAGTTCGGCTGACCCGTCACCGGATCGATCGCGAACGAGGTCACGCTGCCCTCGAGATTGCCGTTGTTGGCGACGAAGAGGCTCGGCACGTCGGCCTGGCCCGCGGCGACCCCGCCGAGCGACAACGCCGCGACGACCGACGCAGCCACGGCAATCGGTCGCGCGCGGCGGGCGTGGCGGGCGGAACGGAAACGCTGCATCGGGACGGACTGCTTCATGGAAATGCTCTCTTGGCTGGTGAGGTTCATGGCCGGCGTCTCTCTGAATGCTTGGGGTGCACAACGGCCTCAAACACCGACGGCGTTCGCCCGACGCCCTGACCGTAGCAGCGGAAAGCCCGCGCACCAAGGCCGAATTGTCGCAGCGGCGGCGGGGCGGGCGCCTGAACGAACGACGTTCGGCCCAACGGCCCGCTGCGCCGGGCCGAGCCCGCGCGGGCCCGCGCCAAAGGGTTCCGCTCCGCTCCACCCGCGCGCCGGCGGATCATGCCGAGCGGCGGACGTCGCCCGCGCCGTCTTCGCGCCGCCGACGCGCGTCGGCGGCGGACTCGGCCGACCCCACGGCGTGGGACACGTCGCGCAGCGCCTCGCGCAGACGACGCTGCGCGTCCTCGAGCCCGGCGAGCGCGCGGGTGTTGTCACGCACGAGTTCGACCAGCGCGTCGAGCTGGAGCCGCTGCGCGAGCACGCGGTCGTGCGACTCGGTGAGCTGCCGCTCCCGGTCGACGGACGCGCGGCGCTCGACGAGCCACATGCAGGCGACGAGTCCCGCGACACCCAACGGCGCCGCCTCGCCGGCGAGTTCGAGCATCTCCGCGGCGATCGACAGAGTCATCATGGCTCGCTCCTTACACGATCGTTCGAGCCGAGCCCGCGTCGACGGCGGCTCGGGCCCCACGCGACGCTTACGCGATGTCGATGTACAGAATCTCGTAGGGCATGCTCACCAGCCGGCCGCGATCGACCGGGCCCGTGGAAGCGAAGCGCATCATGCGGACATCGGGCCACGTCCGGACGCCCGGCAGCGCCAGCGTGCCGGCGGTCTGGCCCTCGGCCACCGCACGCACCGCGTCGGCGAGCGCGAAGAGCGCGCTCTCCGTGCCGGCGACCAGACGGCCCGTCTGCACGAGCCGCACTTCGAGCGGCCCGAGGTCGAGCGTGAAGCCGTTGAAGTTGTCGCCCACGCCGGGCGGCAGGTAGTCGCGGCCCGAACGCTCGAGTCGAACGCGGTGCGGCCCCGAGCCGAACAGATTCGTTCCGTTCCAGGTCCACGCGGCCATCACGCACCTCCGGGATCGTCGGAGACGGTGACGGGCGCCGCGGCGCCGTCGGTCGAGAGCGCGACCGCTTCGATCAACTGCTCGGCGCCGTCGTTGCGGTCCACCTTGTAGACGATCGACGAGATGACCACCTCGGCGCTCACGCGAACGCCCGGACCGTCGCTGCCCGTCGGAGCCGTGCGCATCTCGAAGGCGAGCGCGTCGCCGACGGCCAGCGCGAGGTTCTCGTTGCCGAGCACGCGCCGTCGGAGCTTGACCGTCACCCGCCGCTCGGGCGCATCCACGAACTGCGCGTGCGGGCCGGCGTCGCCGAACTCGACGACGAACCGCTCGGCCTTCTCTTCGACGGTCACATGCCGCACTTCGCCCAGGCTCACGGCGCCGAGCGAAACGTCTTTGGGGTTCAACCAGATCATGTTCGTGCTCCTTGCGAGCGAAACGGTGGAGACGGGCGGGACGGAAACGAGGCGCGTTGCGAAAGCGGCGCGAGCACCGCTGCGAGCGCAGGGGGAATCTGGGGGGGTCAGTGGCGGACGAGGCGCATGACGTTGATGCGGCGGAGGACTTCGGGTTCGCCGTCGCCGTCGAGGTCGATGGAGGCGCCGACGACGGCGCGGGCTTCGTGGAAGCGTTTGCGGTAGTGCTCGGCGCGGACCCACATGGGCGAAGAGGGCGCGGCGAGCGCGGCGGCGCCGGCGAGGATCAGGTGCAACGCGCCGAGCGCCTCGACCTCGGCGAGTTCGTGTCCGTTGAGGATCTGCGAGGCGAAGACGGTGTCGTCGTTCGCGTCGGTGTCGGGAGGCGCCTGCCCCGGTTCGACGCCGAGGGCGCGGAGGAGCGTTCGGTGGACGGCGCCGATCTGCGGGGCGAAGGTGCCGCACGACGCCTTGCCGGCCCAGGCGCCGGCGGAGACCGGGACGGCCGGGCCATCCGGTTCGGCGCGGAGTCTGGAGACCGTGAGTTGGTTCGAGCCGCTGGCGTCGGCGACCTCGCAGAGGCCGAGTTCAGCCAGCTTGAGAACAGAGCCGACGCCGACGCCGAGGGCGGGCAGGTCGGCGCCGCTGACGAGCAAGAGCGTGCCGCCGGCGTCGAGCGCGGCGTCGCGATCGCGGAAGAGGGTCTGGGCCGACCAGGCCACGTGCTCGAATAAACCGGGCTCGTAGACCATGAGGTCTCGGTCGCGTGCGAACATGGTCGTCGCCTTTCGTGCATACGCGGCGCCCGAAGAAGCGGACGCGGGGTTCGGTGGAACGTCGTCGTCGTCGACGTCGTCGTTCAAAGCCCGCCGGCGGCGACGAGCCGCCGACGGACGCACAGGAGGAGAGAAGAACCGTCCCCCCCCGGGGTCCCCCGCTTCCCCTCGACAGTCCCCCTTCCCCCCCGGTCCCCCTTCCCCCGCGCTTGTCGTTGGCCTCGCGGTTTGCGCGTGTGTCTCAACGTTTGGGGCTGGCGGGTGTGTTGAGCACGCGTCGGGCTTGGCTTGGCGAACGAGGGTGCGCGCGGGGGGCAGGGGGAGGGGTGAGAGCGGCGGGATTCAGACGGTGAGGCCGGTGATGACGCCGTGGGCGTTCTCGTTCATGAGTTCGAGGGTGTATTCGCCGAGGACCATGCCGCTGTCGCGGTCGCCGCTGGCGGCGAGCGGTTTGAAGTGGAAGCTGCGACCGGCGAGTGGCATGACGCTGATGCGGGAGGAGTCGAGCAGCATGACCGTGTCGGCCGGGGCCCAGCGGCTGAGGAGGACTTTGCAGACGCCGAAGTCGCTCTCGTAGACGCTGACCATGTCGCTGAAGGTGGTGTCGCCGGGCTGGTAGCCGCGGAGCTGGCTGGCGAATGAGTTGATGCGTCGTTTCTGGGCGCCGCCGACGACGATGGTGTCGATGGAGGCGGCGGACTGTTCCCAGATGGCGCGGAGCGCGGCGTTGAGGAGTTCTTCGTTGAGGTCGTCGCCGGCGCCGTCGCCGAGGGGCATGTCGCCGACGCCGGGCGCGAAGCGGTTGGTCTGGAGGCTGCCGAGGATGCCGTTCATGGTTCGACGGACGGTGGACGTGCCCTGAGGCGAGGTGGCGGAGGCGACGCCGTTGATGACGCTGTTCTCGAGGTCGCGGAGCAGTTCGCGGAGGCGTTCCTGCTTCTGATACTCGAGTTCGTCGGCGACGGCGATGGTGTCGACGGCGCGCTGCGAGCCGCTGACTTCGACGGCGGCGGTGAATATCTGCGTGTAGTTGCTCTTGCGGTTCCGGTTGGTGAAGCGGGCGTCCGGGGCGTCGTCGCCTTCGAGGGCGGCGTTGCCGATGATGTTGAGTTTCAGATCGTCGGCGAGCGCTTCGGCGGTGGTGCCGCCGTAGCCGCGAACGACGACGACGGCGGACGCGGCGGTGTTGACGGCCGTGACGAGCATGACCTCGGCGGAGCCTTCGGCGCGGAGCTGGTCGCCCACGCGGAGCCGACCGACGTGATCGACCGCGAAACCGGTGGCGCTCGTCGCGTTGGGCGAGAACGACGCCTGGTCGATGAAGGTGAAGTTGGGGTTGAGCGCGTCTTCGAGCCACTCGTGCACGGTGGAGCGCGCTTCGCGGCGCGGGTCGCCGAGGTGGTCGAGCAGGGGGGTTTCGTGGGGGCTGACGATGCCGATAATGTCGGCGACGTCTTCGGCGATCTCGGGGAGCGTGGCGCCCGCGGAATATGTGGCTTTGCCGGTGAATGCCATGGTGGAGGCCTTTCTTCTTCTCGTGCCGACCTGTGCTGTCGTGGGTGACGGACGGGCGTGCGCCCGGACGAGCCGCGTCGCGCGCGGCGGATGATGGGGCTGTTGGTCAGGCGCCGCGGCGCATGCGGAGGTAACGGAGGAGTGCGCGGCGGTCGCCGGAGATGGCGGCTTCTTCGGCGGCGCCGGCGAGTTGCGCGGCGGCGGCAGGCGCGGCGCCCATCGTGGAGCTGGGCGCGGCGGCGGCCTTGCGGACCGAGCCGCGCCGGAAGAGCCAAGGCCGAGCCGACTTGAGTTCGGCGACCGCGTCGTCGACGCCGCGCTCGGGATCGCGCTCGAGTTCCGCGGCGGCGAGCAGCGTGGCCGCTTCGAGGTCGATGACGCCGGCCTGCGTGAGCGACCGCTCGACGGCGAACGCCTGGGCCTGACCGGCGAGCAGTTCGTCGCGCTCGGCGAGCTGCGCTTCGAGTTCGGCGACGCGGGCGCGGAGCGCCTCGAGTTGCTCCTCGGCGTCTTCGAGGCGGGCGGCGGCGCGGGCGGCGACCTGCACCGGTACGCGCGCGTCTTGTTCGCCGTCGGTCTGCGGCTGGTCGGCGTCTCCGCCGTCGTTGCGTGTCTCGTCGCCGGTGCGGTCGACGCCGTCGCCGGAAAGATCGGGGTCCATGGCGGTTCCTTTCTGAGGTGGATGCGGTTCGTGTTGAACGCGGGTGCGGCGAACGTCGCCGCGGGGTTGGTGTTGATCGGTGCGGGCGGCGCGTCCGCGTCCGAGAGGCGGGGCGCACGGGGAAGATCGGGAGCGAGTTCGGAGGGGTCAGACGACGCCGTCGTCGGCGTCGCCGTAGCCGAGTTCGGCGAGGACGCGTTCGCGCGGGACGCCGAGTTCGACCTTGCTGAGCGCGGCGGCGACCTGCCGGTTCTCGTCGCGGGGGAGCGGGTCGGGCCAGCGGAGGCGCAGTTCGCGTTCTTCTTCGGTGGTGGGCAGGAAGCCGGCGAGATCGAGCGCGGCGAGCGCGATTTTGGAGGCGCGCAGAATGCCGCGGCCGTAGGTCATGCGTTTGCGTTGGGCCTTGGCGAGCACGCCCATGAGCGTGACGCGGAGGGCGTTCTCGCTGGAGAGGTGTCCGATCTTGGCGCGGAGCAGGCCCAGCACGACGGGCGAGACGCCGCTGGCTTTGTCCATGGCTTCGCGGATCTGGGTGATGTGTTCGTCTTCGCTGGGCGAGTAGAGATCGCCGCCGAAGGCTTTGACGTCGGCGTCGGGGTTGTCGGTGGTCCAGACCTGTCCGGGGCCGACGGGGTAGTCGCCCATGCCCTGCATGCCCTTGGCGACGTACATGCGGAAGCTCTGCATGGTGACGCGGTGGGCGCGGTCGCTGAGTCGGGTGTTGAGCTCGTCTTGCAGCGGGATGAGCGGCTCGACGTCGCTGAGCCCGGCGTATTGGAAGGGCTGGCTGAGGTTCTGGACGTGGACGACGGGAAGGACGCCGAGGGGGTTGGGCTGGTCGACGATGCGTCGGCCGTCGGCGTAGAGCTGTCGCGCGGAGGCGGAGAAGAGTTCGACGATTTCGCCGTCGCCGGCGCCGGGGAGCAGGCGCGGGGCGTGGCCTCGGGAGCGTGAGCCGAGCCAGCGGCCGACGGCGGAGCGTCGGTCGGCGTCGGAGCCGTGGCCGGCGGCGCGGGCGGCGGTGCGGGCGGCGCCGTCGCGCTCGGTGCGAACCACATAGCCGAGGAGGTTGCGGTAGTCGGCGGGATCGACGAGCGGGATGCCGCGGGTGGGTTCGATGGGCTCGAAGCGGACGAGCGAGCCGGCGAGGCGCATGGCGTCGCGCTTGGCGAGCTGGTCGTCGCCGCGCATGACGGCCGCGACGCGGCGGGCGGCTTCGTCGGCGGCTTCACCCGAGAGGGCGTCGTCGGGGCGGACGAGCAGGTCGGCGTAGCCGTAGACGCCGCCGAGAAGGGCGAAATCTTGGAGCAGTCCGACGCCGCCGCTGGCTTCCCAGGCGGCGTCGAGGGCGGCTTCGATGAGGGCGCGCTTCGCGGGGTCGGGGGCGAGGCTCTCGATGCGGGTAGGCTTGCCGAAGACGAAGTCGACCATGGCGTCGACGCGCCAGCCGATGTCGTTCTCGATGACGATCTCGGGCTTCGGCGCGTCGCCGCGGCGGCGGCGGAGGCGGTCGGGCAAACCGACAACCTGGGCGGCTTCATGAGCGACCGAGCCGTGCGTCGCGCCGGCGCCGGGCAGACGCACCGGGTTTCGGTAGTACGACCAGAGTCGTTCCAGCCGGGGGCGCCAGGACGCGTGGTGCTGCGAAGCGAGCTCGCGGAGGCGGGCCTCGTCGAGGTCGATCTCGGCGAACGGGGAGAGGTCGAAAGGCATGGCGGGCTCCTGTTGCGACGGCGGAACTCGGAACGGAAACGCGAGAAACGGCGAGGTCCGCGACGTGCGTCGCACGAATCGCACGGCCTCTACCTCTGCCGAGCGGAGCCGCGCCCGCGCGCACGGCAGGCGTGTCTCGGAGCGGACGGCGCGGCGTAAAGCCCGGCGGCGCAAGGGCGAAAGTTTTTTGAAGTTCGTCCCGGCGCGCGGCGCGAGCGGGGCCGGGCTGCGCGCACGGCTCGCGACGACGACGGCACGCCGTCAGCGGGTGGACGAGCGTCGACGCGGGGCGGATGCGTCGCGGGGCGGGGCTGGACGCGCGAGCGGCTGGCTTGGAGCGGATATCGGAAGATGGACGCGGTTCGGAGCGGCTGCGGAGCGATTGAACGGGCGGTGTGAGCCTCGTAGCTGGACGGCCGGCCCGGTTCCGGGGTGGGACGGGGCCGCAGACGTGCATACGCTTTGAGTCCAATGAACGACCGCCCCCTGATGAACGTCGGCGCCGAGGGTGGCGCCTCGGCCCCGACCGCTGAGCAGACCGCGCGGAGCGTGCCCGCGGGCGCGGAGAACGGCCGGCTGTCGAACGCCGAGCCCGAGGGCCCGGACGCGGCGTCGGCGTACGAGCCTTTCTTCCGGCCGTTCACGATCGAGCGGGGCGGGCTGACGCTGCGGAACCGGCTGGCGATGGCGCCGATGACGCGACGGTTGGCGCCGGACGACCGGGTGCCGACCGAGGCGATGGCGGCGTACTACGGTCGTCGGGCCGAGGGCGGCGTGGGGCTGATCGTGACCGAGGGGACGCACATCGACGACGAGGGCGCGCCGGACTCGGAGAATGTGCCGGGGATGTTCACGGACGACCAGGCCGAGGGATGGCGCGCGGTGACGGGGGCGGTGCACGAGGCGGGCGGTGCGATCGCGTGCCAGTTGTGGCACACGGGGCGGCTGGCGATGCGGCCGATCGGGCCGTCGGCGATCCCGGCCGAGAAGCGCGGCGGGGGCTTTCGCGCGACGCCGCGGCGGATGACGGTCCGCGACATCGAGACCATCGCCGAACGCTTCGCCGAGTCGGCGCGGCTCGCGAAGCAAGCTGGCTTCGACAGCGTCGAGATTCACGGCGCGCACGGCTACCTGCTGGATTCGTTCCTCTCGCCGCTCGCGAACAAGCGGACCGACCACTTCGGCGGCGGGTTCAACCAGCGCATGCGGTTCCCGATCATGGTCTGTGAAGCGGTGCGCGACGCGGTGGGCGACGACTACCCGGTGATGTACCGCTTCAGCCAGTGGAGCATCGACGACTACGCGGCCATGACGTATCCGAACCCGGAGGTTCTTGGGATGTGGGTCGAGGCGCTGCGGGCGGCGACGATGGACGTGCTGCACGTCTCGACGCGCGACTGCACGGCGCCCGGGTTCCGCGGCAGCGAGAAGACGCTGGCGGGCTGGACGCGCGAGCTGTCGGGGCTGCCGACGATCGCGGTGGGGCGGGTGGGCTCGTCGAGCGGGATGAACGAGGGCGACTTCGTGCCGATCAGCGACCCGGCGCCGGCGGCGGCGCTGATCGAGCGCGGCGAGGCCGACATGGTCGCGGTCGGCCGCGGACTGCTGGCGAACCCGGACTGGGCGCACCTGGTCCGCGACGGGCGGTGGGGAGAGCTGCGGCCGTACGACCGGGCGATGCTGGCGAGTCTGTCGGACGAACCGGTGAAGACGAGCGGGGCGTAGACGGCGCCGGTCGGGCGGCCGGGCGCGGCACGCTGGTCGGCGGTGAAGCAGGGAGGAAGGGGCGGGGGCGGAGGAGCAAGCGGGGGCGGCGCGGGGGGAGGCGGCTTCTCGAACGACGATCAGGCGGCGGCGCTGCGGCGGTCGCTCGTCACCCATTGCAAGCAGGCGGCGATCAGCGCGGCACGGTCGATGGGCTTGCTCTGGTAGTCGTCGCAGCCGGCCGCGATGCAGCGCTCGCGGTCGTGGGCCATGGCGTGGGCGGTGAGCGCGATGACGGGGGTGGCGACGCCGCGTTCGCGGAGTTCGCGGGTGGCGGCGTAGCCGTCGAGTTCGGGCATCTGCATGTCCATGAGGACGACGTCGAAGGCGGCGTCTGCGGCGGTGACGGCGTCGACGGCCTGCCGACCGTTCTCGGCGAGCGTGACCGAGGCGCCGGCCTTCCGGAGGTGGAAGCCGATAAGGCGCTGGTTGTCCGGGCCGTCTTCGGCGAGGAGGACGCGGACGCCCCGAAGCGGCTTGGTGGCGACGTCGCGAGCGAGTCCGCTGTTCGGAGCTTCTCCGGTGTTTTGCGCGGCGCCGGCGCCGTCGAGCGGAACGAGGGTACGAGCCTCGTCGGCGGTGAGCGGCAGCTCGACGCGGAACGTAGAACCGACGCCGAGAGCCGACTCGACGCCGACGCGACCGCCGAGGATGGTCACGAGATTGCGGGTGATGACGAGTCCGAGTCCGGTGCCGCCGAAGCGGCGCGTGGTCGAGGCGTCGGCCTGGCTGAAGGCGGTGAAGAGCTTGGCGAGCTGCGATTCGGTCATGCCGATGCCGGTGTCGACGATATCGAAGCGCAGGACGGCGGCGGGGGGCGGTTGGGCCTCGGTTCGGGAGGCGCGGTCGGTCGATTCGGGCGAAGCCGATGCGTCGGCCGCTTGGTCCGCGGTCTGGTCGGCAGTCGGGTCGGCGGTCGGTTCGGCGGTCGGTTCGGCGGTCGGGTCGGCGACGAGCCAGTCGTCGTGGACGCCGACGCGCAGCGTGACGCTGCCGTGTTCGGTGAACTTGATGGCGTTGCCGACCAGATTCAGGAGCACCTGACGCAGACGGACGGGGTCGGTGTGCACGGCGGCGGGCAGGCCGGGCCGATCGGCGGCTTCGGGCGCCTGTTCGACGGTGACGGCGATCCCTTTGCCGCTGGCGCGGGTGACGAGAAGCTGTTGAACCTCGGCGAGCACCGCGTTGGGGTCGGTCTCGACGCGCTCGATCTCGAGCTTGCCGGCTTCGATCTTCGAGATGTCGAGGATGTCGTTGATGACGGCGAGGAGATGCTCGCCGTTGCGTTTGATCGTGCGGACGTGGGCGTCGCGCTCGTCGGCGGAGACCGCGGGGTCGAGCAGGAGATCGGCGAAGCCGAGGATGGCGGTCATGGGCGTGCGGATCTCGTGGGACATGTTGGCGAGGAAGGCGCTCTTGGACTTGCTGGCGGCTTCGGCGTCGGCGAGCGCGTCGTCGAGGCGCATGCGAGCGAGTTCGCGTTCGGTGATGTCGCGGCTGACGCCCAGCAGGCCGATCAGTTTGCCGTCGGGATCGATCAGCGGGGCCTTAAGCGTCGCGAGCAGGATGCGTCCGTGCTCGGGATCGTCGACCCACTCTTCGTTCAGCCGCGGCTGTTGGGTCTCGAGCATCGCCTCGTCGTAGTCGCGGAACGATTCGGCGACGTCCGGTGGGAACAGGTCGTGATCGGTCATTCCGACGATCCACTCGCGGCTGCGGCCGACGAAGCGGGCGAACTCGGTGTTGCAGCCGAGGTAGCGGCCGTCGAGCCCTTTGAAGAAGACGACGTCGGGGATCGAGTCGAGCAGACCGCTGAGCAACGCGGAGCGATGGCGTAAGGCGGCTTCGGCTTCTTTGCGGCCGCTGATGTCTTCGATGAACGACCAGATTCGTTCGCGTCCCGACTCGTCGAGCACCTTCACGCCGTTGAGGAGGACCGGATACCGCGAGCCGTCGGCGCGCATGAACTCCTTCTGATACGGCCCGTATCGACCGGTGCGTTGGAGCTCCTCCAGTTGGAACGTTTCGGCTTCCATGTACTCTTTGGGCGTGACGTCCCAATAGCTGCGCGTTTTGACGCCGTCGCGGGTGAGCGCCATCGAATCGGCGAGGGTCTGGTTGACGTCGAGGAACTCGCCGGTTTCGAGGTCGTTGAACGCGATGCCGATGGGCGCGATCTCGAAGAGCTCGCGGAAGCGGCGCTCGCTGGCGGCGAGGCGTTCTTCCGAACGTTTCTGGGCGTCGATGTCGATGTGAACGCCGACCATGCGGAGCGCCCGGCCGTCGGGATCGCGCTCGGTGACCTCGCCCACGTCGAGGATCCATCGCCACGAACCGTCTTTGCACCGCAGGCGGTGTTCGGCGCGATACTGCGCGGTGGCGCCGGTCATGTGCCTCGCGATCTCCGCTTGGCACACCTCAAGGTCTTCCGGGTGGGTCAAGGTCTTCCACGTCTCGAGCGTCATCGGCAGTTCGCCCGGCTCGTAGCCGAGCATCGTGTACCACACGTCGTTGAAGACGACCTCGTTGGCGCGCATGTCCCAATCCCACATCCCCTGGTTGGCGGACCGCAAAGCGAGGTCGAGTCGCTCGACGGCGCGGTGGCGTTCCGTGACGTCCTGGTTGATGCCGATCATCGCCTTCTTGCGGCCGTCGGCGTCGAGGCGAGTAACAGCGGTCGCGTGAACGACTCGGTCGGAGCCGTCGGGCCGGACGACCCTGAACTCGCAGTCGAAGGTCGTAGCGCTTTCGAGCGCGATCCGGATGGTCCGTTCGGCGCGTTCGCGGTCGGCTGGGTGCAGGCGTTCGCTCCAGTCCTCGTACGAGCCGTGAAACTGGTCGGCGGAGATCCCGTAGAGCTCGAACATCTGATCGTTCCAGGTCAGACGGCTTTCGTCGACGTCCCATTCCCAGACGCCGACGCCGACCCCTTCGGTCGCGAGTTCGAGCCGCGAGGCGACCGAGCGCAGCTCGCGCTCGAGTTCGCGGTGCCGCGTGATGTCCGTGGCGACCATCATGACCCCGCCCGCCGGCGCGGCGTCGTCGAGCGGTTGGAACTCGATACGCAGCGTGATCGTCCGGTCGGCGACGTCGCGGACCTCGCTCTCGCCGCAGAACCCGCGGCAACGATCCGCGCCGGCGATGCCGATGAGTTCGTCGAGGCCCAAAATCGCCCAGACGTCGGCGCCCACGGCGCTGCCGCCCGGCGGGATGAAGGCGCGCTCGAACGCGGCGTTCGCGCGCACGATCCGCCCCGAGTCGTCCGCGACCACCACCATCGAGTCGGTGCGATCGAACACGAGGGCCAGCACGTCGTTCTCCGCTCGGCTGCGCTCGAGGTTGGCCACCAACTCGGTGAGTTCTTCCGCCATCGCGCGGAGTTCGTTCCGAGGCAGCCACGCGCCGACTTTGAAGGTCCGCCGCCCTTCGGCATGTTGCAGACCTTCGACGATCTTCGAGATCGGGTGCAGCGCCATCACATGAAGCACGAGCCACGCCGCCAGAGCGACGCCGACCACCGTGAGCAAGGTGGAGACGGTGTACCGTCGGACCGCGCTCGCGAGGGCGGCGCGCATCTCCACATCGTTGAGGACGACGACGACGGCGCCGGCTTGCTCCTGACCGCGTTCGTCGTACCGGCTGAATCGGGTCGCGAAGACATGTCGCGGGGCGCCGCTTGCGGTCGATGTGATCGTCCCGTCGAGTCGCACGCCGCTGCGCGCTTCCTCGACCAGCCCGGGTAGGGCGGGCACATGGTTCGCGTCGATCGGACGCCCGACGTCGACCCGGTCGCCCGAGGCGACGACCAGCCCGTCACCGTCGACGATGAAGATGCCGCACACATGCGGGCGGCGTGCAAGATGTTCGATTGTCCGCCGCAGATTCGCGAAATCGCCGGTCTCGAACAGCGCGCCGGTCACGACGTCGGCGTGCTCGACCAGATCGTGGCCGAGGTCGCGCAGGTCCGACAGTTGCTGGTCCCGGGTGTGGAGATACTCGCGCGAGAAAAACGCGATCGCGGCGACGCTCACCACGAGTACGAGCGGCAGGACCACCTGATCGGACAGTCGGCGAGGCACGATCATCGGGCCGCCCCCGCCACGATGGTTCGACGAGCGGACGAGGCGGCCTCGACCGCCGAGCCGTCGAACTGGAAACAGCTCGGCGTGGCCTCGACGCCCATGTCGCGCAAGCCGGCTGCGAGCGCGTCGAGTCGTTCGCTCAGACCGCCGCGCACGAGCAGCCGTTCGTTGAGGCGTTCGTCTCCGGGCCGCAGACCCGCGAAAGCGGCGGCGAAGTCGGCGCCGTCGCAGCCGAGCGTGGTGCCGATCGCGGCGAACGCTTCGTCCGGCCGCTCTCGGACGAGCGCCTGCACGTCGAACCACGCCGCGATCAACGCCTCGACCCGGTCTCGTTCGCGCTCGAGCGTCTCGCGCCGCACGACCATGCAGTCGATGACTAGCGTGTGCTCGGCGCTCGTTCGGTACAGCACCTTCCCATCGACGCGTTCGACGAGGTCGGAGAGCGTCGGTTCCCACAACGCCGCGGCGTCGACGTGTCCCTCCAGAAACCATTCGGCGACGACCTCGTTCGCGCCGTCGCGCACCGTTACGTCTTCGAGCTTGAGCGGGGGCGAAGCCGAGGCGAGCGCTTCGGCGAGGATCAATTCGTCGATGGCGCCGCGTTTCGCACCGATCGTCCGACCGCGCAGATCGGCGAGGCGGTCAAAACCCGCGCGTGCGATCAGCCCGTCGGCGCCGTCGGACACGTTGGTGATCAGGACGATGACGAGGTCGTCGGACGCGGCGGGGTTCAGCGCGAGATCGCTGACCGAGGTGAACGCGGCGTCCACGTCGCCCCGGCTGACGGCACGTGTCGCGTCGAATTGACTGCTGAGCCTGACAAGATGCACGCGCTCGCCGTGGCGCTCCATAATCGTGCGGCCTTGGGCGTCGCTGAACGTGTCGTCGTCGGCGAGCGCCAGCACGTCGAAGCCGGGCCACGGACCGAAGGCGATCGAGAAGCGGTCGTGCTTCGTCACGGCGTCGAAGCGCCCGAAGAGGCTAATAACCGCGATGGCGAACGCCGCCATCAGGACCAACGCCGCCGGCGCCGGGGGCGTGCGACGCGTGACGGCGACGGCCGTTCTCCATAGCGCGGCAAGGCTGCGCGGGCCGGGCGCAGGAAAACGCGTCGCCGCGTTTCCCGCTCCGCTTGTGCTGGTTCGGCGTTCCGAGGCGGGCATAGACCCCGGTTGCATCGGCCCAACAAGCCGCGGGCTCAACAGGGGACGCCGGCGACTCCCGGAAAGGCTGGCCGAGCGTCCGCGCCAACTCCCCCAGCGCGAAAGAAACCCCCGCAACGGGTGGCCGCCGCGGGGGTGCGTTGGTCGATTCGTCATCGCCGACCGCGTTGTCGCGGCTCGGAGGCGCTCAGCCGCCGCAGGCCGAGCCGAAGTTCGCGAGCACGATCAGCAGGTCGTCGGCGTTGACGTTGAACGAGTTGTCGACATCGCCCGAACCGGCGCCGCACACGTCGGACTGGCCGAAGTTGCCGAGCACGGCCAGCAGATCATCGGCATTGATGACGTCGTCGCCGTTGGTGTCGCCCGGGCACGAGGAAACGTCCAGAGCGGCCGCGGTCGCGTCGACGTCCGCCTGCGTGATGACCGAGGCGTTGCCGCCCATGCCGTCGTCGGCGGTGTCCATCGCGAGCATGATCATCACGGCCTGCAGGTCGGCGTTCTGCCATGTGTAGTCGGTGACGGGCAAGCCGAACGGATCGGTGCCGGGCGTGGTGTCGTCGAGCGAGGCGCCGACGCGGGACTCGATGAGCGCGAGGTCGTCGCAGTCGATGACGCCGTTGAAGTCGAAGTCGCCGTCGCGGAAGAGTTGGCCGTCGAAGTTCGGCGGCAGATCGACGCCGGACTGGGCCGCAGCGAGGCGATACTGAAAGACGCCGACGCCGTCGTTGTAGTCGCCCGGCGTGAGGGCGAAGCCGTCGACCACGAGGTCGGTGAAGAAGAAATCGCCGCCCGGCGCCGGGAGGCAGGTCGCCCCGGAGGCTGGGGGGGCGGGCTCGGGGTCGCACGAGCCGTCGAACGGCTGCGCGTCGCGGTCGGTGGGCGCCTTGGTCGCGAGGTTGCCGGCGATGTCGACCGAGGTGTCGTAGACGAGCGACTCGGGCAGCGACACGCTGGTGGACGGGATCTCGCCGTACACCCACGACTCGTCGGCGATGCGGGTCGGCACGATCTCGAACCCGCCGCCGGCGAGGTCGCGCGTGCGATGGCCGCGCATCGGGTTGGCGACGTAGTAGCGGACGCGCGACGCGGCGTCGGGATTGAAGCCGGGCGTGTCGGAGATTTCATTCTCGCTGTCGGCCACGTACTCCTTGCCGCCGTTGTCCGACCACGCGAACTCGTTGACGCGCTGGAGCGGTTGCACGGCGAGCGCGATCGACGTGCCGAAGAACGGCGGCGGCTCCGTGCCGAAGTCGATCTTTCCGTCGAAGTTCGCGTCGTGCTTCACCTCTTTGCGGAAGTTGCTGGGGTTGGCGCGCAAGCGGACGAGTACGTAGCTCGACGAGCCGTCGTTGTTCAGGCTGCCGGCGGTGTCGGTCGTCGGGATGTGCACGTCGGCGAAGGTCGCGGACGTGGTCTCGGGCGGCAGGAAGAAGGGGATGGCGCTGTTGAAGTTGTTGTCGTTGTAGATCACCAGGAAGCCGTTGGCGCCCAGCGAGAGCCCGTCGAGCGAATACGCCTCGTCGATTTCGGGAATGTTGTCGCCGCCGGTGCCGTCGGGGATGTCGTCGCCGTCTTGGTCGAACCCGCCCTTGAGCTGGCCGAGGGCGAAGCCGTCGAGGCTCATGCCGGGTCGGCCGTAGAGCTCGATGTACTCATAGATGGCGTCGGTCGAGCCGGGCGGGTTCTCCCAGACTTCGTTGATGAAGACCTGGGCGGAAGCCGTTCCGGAAATGGCCGCGAGCGCGGCGACGGAGGCCGCGCATGTCACTTTGATTCGGTTCATGGTTCGCTTCTTTCTCTAACTCTCGCTCTTGCACGCTAGCCGCGTCCGCCGCACGAACGGCGGCCGCCGCCACGGTTGGAAATATCGCCCCACCCCGCCGTGGAACCCACCCCGCCGTAGAACCCACCCCGCCGTGGAAAGAGTGTCTCCATAACCGCCGCGCTCGCCGAGCGATGGTGCGGCGCTCGCGCGGCGGCTTTCACGACCGCGGACGTGCGTCGCTTGCACCGCTTGCGCCGCGCTTGCAGCCGCTCAGAACCATTCGCCGGTGGTGAGCTTGCCGCCGAAGACTTTGTCGTTGAAGTCGTCGTCGTCGTAGCGGAGCGTGCCGGTGTCGGGGTCGATCACGAAGCCGAACGTGCCGTCGTCGGTGGTGTCGGCGAACGTGTCGACGTGCCCGTCGGCGAAGGCGATGTTGCCGAGCGTGCGGCCCGAGTCCGAGTCGCCGTCGCTCATCGCCTGCGAGCCGATGTGGGCCGGGCCGAAGTCGTCGTAATACTGCCGACCGGTCTCGCGGGCCCGCGTGAAGTGCGGTCCGTCGGTCATCTGTTTCACCGCCTCGTACGACACGCCCTCGAACGAAACGCGGTCTTCCGAGAAATCGATCCGCGCCGTTCCCATCAGCGGCACATACGACGAGGCGACGCGCATCCGGCTGGCCCGCAGCGGGCCCCGCGTGAACTGCGGGTTCTTCGTCTCCGCAGTGAAGCCCTGCACGTCCGTGTGGCCCAGGTACCACGAGTTCGTGTAATTCGTGTTGAACCCAGCCCGGATCAGCTCGTCCACGTCCTCAGCGTCGAACGGCTTCCACGCCTTCTCGTTGATTCGCACGATGTTCAGGTTCTGCGAATACTCGGCCGGGTGCGTCGGGCACAGCAGCTCGCCCGGCTTGCCGTAGTTCCCGAGCACCATGTCCGCCACCCAGCCCTTCTCGTCGATCGCGCCGAGGCTCCGCGTGCGGCGGTTGTCCCACGGGCCCGTGCAATACGCCCCGTTCAAGTCGTCGGTCGAGAACGCCGAGAGTGACGTCGCGATCTGTCGAAGGTTGCTCTTGCAGACAGTCAACTGCGCGCTGGCCCGCGCGCCGCCGAGCGCGGGCAGCAGCACGGCGATCAAAATCGCCAGCACCGCGACCACCACCAGCAACTCGATCAGCGTGAACGCGCTTCGTTCTCGCCCCGTCCAACATTTCACGCGTCGCGTGCCTTGACCCACAGCGTCTCCTTGCGATTCGGCGACCCACCCGGACCGGACCCGAGAGGACCCGTCCATCTCGCGCCGAACAATCTACGGCCGCCAACCTCGATCAAGGCCCTTCGCGATGTCAAGATTGCATGAAAGACGCGGCGCACGACGCCACGCCACCACTTCTCAAGAGCGACGGCGACTTCACGTTTCCAGTGATGCGCCTCCCGACCTATCTTCACCCCGAAGCGGCGATCAGCGGCTCGGAAGGCCGATCCCCACGCGACGCGGGCGCGACGCAACACCCGGAACTCGATCCGTTTACGAACCGGACCAACGCGCGATCGGCGGACGTTCGTTATGACATGTATCCGCAGCCGCTTACACAATCTTTGCTCGCATCCAACCTCGCCCCAACATCCTCCGCGAGCCGCCTCTGCATACTCCTCGCACGAGAGAACGGGAGCGGTGTGCTCCCGCGACGTTTCGCACTTCGCGCCCGGCGACCGACGCCGGACACGGCCCTCTAGAGAGAGAGCATCCCCATGAACAAGCTGTTCGCCACCGTCGCGATCGCCGGCCTCGCCGGCGTCGCCTCCGCCCAGTCCTTCTCCATCGCCGAGATCTACCCCGGCATCTCCGGTGAAGACGGCACCGCCGACTGGTTCGAAATCGTCAACGACGGCCCCGGCGCCCTCGACACCGGCTCCGTCTTCTGGGACGACGACGGCCCCAACGCCGCCGACGGCGCCTTCCTCGACAGCATCATCCTCCAGCCCGGCGACGTCGCCGTCTTCCTCATCGCCGACGATCTCTCCGACGTGAACGACGGCGACAACTTCTCCGACGTCATCGTCGAATTCGAAGCCGTCTGGGGCAACGTCGCCAACGTCGGCATCACCAACGGCGGCGGCAACCTCTCCCAGAACGGCGACTCGGTCAACATCTCCACCGACGGCGGTCTCACCTTCCCCGTCAACCTCGCCTTCGGCTCCGGCTTCGCCAACTCCGGCGCCACCATCGACGCCGTCGGCGCTCTCGCCGACTCGGTCGTCGGCGTCAACGGCGCCTCCGTCTCCAACCCCTTCTTCAACGACAACGACCCCTTCGGCACCGGCAACACCTCCGAGCAGGAAACCCTCATCGGTTCGCCCGGCCTGATCCCGACCCCGGGCGCGGCCGCCCTGCTCGGCCTCGCCGGCCTCGCCGCCGTGCGTCGCCGCCGCTAAGCCGATCGCCACGCGGCCCACGCTCGACTTGAAGCGAGCGGCGCCGCCCCTCGGCACACCCCAGCAACCCGACGCCGACCGCCAACGGTCGCGTCGGGTTGTCTTCTTTTTGACGCGCCACGCCGGTTTCCGCAGCTCCCCGCAACTCCCCGCCCGACCGGTCCAGCGGACCCGCCCACCCGACCGACCCGCCCCCACCGTCGTCACTCGCCGCCGACCCCCGCGGATCCGTCTTCGATCACGGCCTCCCCCGCTTCGATCACCGCCTCCCCCGCGAAACTTGCCTCCGGTACGCGCAGCTTCGTATCGAAGAGCACTTCCGCGATCGAGCCTTCGCTTTCGTAGACCACCCGACCCCGAACGCTCGCCGGCCGGCCGATCAGCCAGCCGCCCAACGGCTCGCCGTCGTACTCCGCCACCCGCGCCATGACCTCCTCAGCCCTGATCGCGGCGGGCAACTCGAAGAACTGCACCCCGAATCGCGGCAGCGTCACTTGCGCCTCGCGCGTCCCGCCGAACAGTCGCGCGCCCGACACGCTCACGCTGTAGTCCACCCCGCGCAGCGGCAGCTCGAACTCGTTGCGGTTCTCGCCGCGGACGACGAACCGCACCACCGCCGCCTCGCCGCCGGCCTCGACCAACGTCGCCTCGACGATCTCGAACGTCGGCGCCCGCTCGGTCGCGCAGCCCAGCAGCACGGCGGCGGCGGCACCCAGCGCCAGCGCGGCCCGCGCCGCACGCGCCCACGCCCACGCCCACGCCGGCGCCCTCCCCTTTCCGCTCGTCCGTCCGTGCGACATATGCATCGCAGCGAGCATAGCATCGCGGCTATGGCCGATCCCGCGGGCAACCACGATCAGTCGCCCGATCGCGGGCGGCAAGGCGGCGCCGAGCGGCGTCCGCCCGGCGATCCCGAACCGCGCGATCTTACCGCCCGCCCCGACGCCGCCGACCCGCAACGACCGCAGCCCGCACGCGACGACACCGGCGCCACCGACGAGTCCGACGGGCCGCGGCAGCGCAACGTCGACACCGCCCTCGAAGACACCCTGCCCATCGGCCTGTTGCTGCGCCGCGTCGCCGCCCTCGCCTGGAAGCACAAGGTCGCGGCGCCCCCCGTGCTCGCCGTCACCGTCGCCGCCCAGGGGCTCATCCTCGTCTGCTACGCCGCCCAGGGCCTCGCCGTGGACGTGTTGCACCGCGCCGCCGACCCCGGCGCCCGCAAGATCGACCTCCCGCTCGGCCTCGGCATCCCCGCCGACTGGTCGCTGGCGACCAGCGTGTCCGTCATCTCCGGCGTCGTCCTCCTCGCCGCCGTCCTCGCCGCCGCCATGCGCTACTTGCAACGCGTCACCGAAGAAGCCTTCGCCCAGCGTTGCATCATCGACGTCCGCCGTCGCATGTACGACAAGCTCCAGCGCCTCGACTTCGGCTTCTTCGACGAGCACGAGACCGGTCAAATCATCCAGCGCCTCACCGCCGACGCCCAGCAGGTGCGCATGCTCGTGCAGGGCCTGCTCGTGCGCATGGTCATCGCCATCGTCACGCTGGCCATCTTCCTGACGTACATGCTCGACCAATCGGTCTGGCTGACGCTGACCGTGCTCGCCGTGCTGCCGGTGCAGAGCTGGGCCGTCGCCCGCTACGGCCGGGTCACCAAGCCCCGCTTCAAGGAACAGGCCCGCCTCGTGGACACCGTCGTCCACCGCCTCAGCGAAGCCATCGCCGGCGTGCGCGTCATCCGCGCCTTCGGCCGTCAGGGCCACGTCACCGAGCGGTTCGACCGCGACGCCGATCTCGCCAAGAAGCACCGCATCGACCTCGCCAGAAGCCAGGGCCGCTACATCCCCGCCGTGCAGGCCGGCAACCTGCTCGGCACGGGCGTGCTCGTCTGCGTCGGCGTCCTGCTCGTGCTCGACGCCAACGCCGAAGCCGACGCCGCCGCCGCCGGCGCCGCCGCCGCCACCGGCCTCACGCTCGGCGCGCTCTGGTCCTTCCGCGGGCTGCTCCGCTCGCTCTCGGGCCAGCTCGAATCCATCATGTGGTTCGCCGCTCAGGCCCCCGAGTCGCTCGCCGGCGCCGACCGCGTCTTCCGAATGCTCGAACAGGACGAGAAGGTCACCGACAACATCGCCATCCACGCCGCGCAGCACCCCCGCGCCGATGACGCCGACGACGCCGACGACCCCCGCCACGCCCAACCCGCCTTCACCGAAGGCGGCACATGGCGCGGCCCGCTCGTCTTCGACGACGTCTCCTTCCGCTACAAGCCGCACACCCCGGACGTGCTCAGCAACGTCGAACTGCGCATCGAACCGGGCGAGACCGTCGCCGTCGTCGGCCGCACCGGCAGCGGCAAATCCACCCTTCTCTCGCTCGTCTCCCGCCTGCACGACCCCACGCAAGGCCGCATCACCCTCGGCGGCGTCGACCTCAAAGACCTGCCCCTCCGCGAGCTGCGCCGCCGCGTCGCCTGGGTCTTCCAGGAGCCCTTCCTCTTCTCCAACACGGTGCACAACAACATCGCCTTCGGCGCCCCGGCCGCGTCGCGCGAGGAAGTCGCCGCGGCCGCCGACGCCGCCCAGGCCGCCGACTTCATCGCCGAACTCAACGCCTCCTACGAAACCGTCGTCGGCGAACGCGGCGTCGACCTCTCGGGCGGTCAGCGGCAACGACTCACCATCGCCCGCGCTCTCGTCACCGACCCCGACATCCTCGTCCTCGACGACGCCCTCACCGCCGTCGACCCCGTCACCGAAGCGCTCATCCAGCAGGCCCTCGAACACTCCGGCCCGAAGCGCACCACCATCATCGTCGCCCACCGACTCAGCACCCTCCGCCGCGCCGACCGCATCGTCGTCATCGAGCGCGGCGCCATCGCCGGCGTCGGCACCCACGAACAACTCGTCAACCAGCCCGGCCACTACCGCGAAGCCGCCCTCATCCAACTCGCCCTCGACGAAGACGACCCCGCCGCCGCCGAGCCGCGCCACACCATGCGCGACCAGCCCGCGCCCGACTACGACGCCGACGCGAACACCGACCGCGAAACCGGAGCCGCGTCATGACGCCTCCGACGCCTCAGAACGACCCACGCCGGGGCGGGGACCGCTCGTCCGACGCGCCTTCCCCGGGCGGCGCCGACCTCAACACCCTCGCCGACGCGGGTCGGCCGCACGCGCCGAGCGTCGGCGAGAACTCGCGCCAAGGCCGCAAACGCCTCGTCATCGGACAGACCACCGAAGAACACGCCGGCGAGAAATATCGCCCCATCGACTGGCACGTCACGCGCCGCCTGCTCCGCTACATGCTGCGCTACCCCAAGCTGCAAGGCGCCATCGTCCTGTACGCCGTGCTCCTCGCGCTGGTCACCACCTCCGTCCCCTACGTCGCCACGCTGACCATCCGCTACACGCTCGACCAGCCCGAGCTGTGGCGCGACCTGTTCCCACAGCGGCCGCTCTGGCACGCGGCCGTGCTCGGCGGCATCCTCATCGCCGCCCTCGCCGCCGCCTACTACGCCGTCATGGGCGTGCGCCTCGTCGCCGTCAACCGCCTCGCCGAGCGCGTCATCTTCGACCTCCGCCACGACATCTTCACCCACGTCCAGCGCCTCGACGTCGCCTTCTTCGATCGCACCAAGCTCGGCCGCATCCTCTCCCGCGGCACCAGCGACATCAACGCCGTCCGACAAGCCGTCGCCCAGATCATCCCCCGCACCCTCATCCACTCGCTCGAAATCGCCATCACCTTCGTCGCGATGTTCACCTTCGACTGGGTCCTCGCGGCGCTCGTCCTCGCCCTCGGCCCGGTGCTCTACTTCCTGAACGCGGTCTTCCGCAAACGCATGGGCGAGGCCTACCGCCGCGTCCAGGAGTCGTTCAGCCGCATCACCGCCAACATCGCCGAAACCGTCTCCGGCGTCCGCGTCACGCAGGCCTTCGCACGCGAACAAGAGAACGCCCGCATGTTCGAGGGCCTCCTCGAAGACCACCGCCAGCACAACATGTTCGCCGCCCGACAGCACGGCCTGTACATCCCCCTCTTCGACCTCGCCTCCCAGACGACCGCCGTCATCGTCATCGCCGCCGGCGCCTGGCGCGTCTCCTCCGGCGCCATGTCCGTCTCCGACCTCGTCGGCTTCCTCTTCTTCTCGGGCCTCTTCTTCGGCAGCATCATCGTCATCGCCGAGCTCTACAACACCACCCTCCAGGCCATGGCCGGCGGCGAACGCATCTTCGCCCTCCTCGACACCAAGCCCACCGTCGTCGACCACGACCAGCCTCAAGACCTCCCGGCCCGCCCGGCCCGCTCGCGCGACGACAGCGCAACGCCCGAACCCACCACCGACGACGCCGGCTCGCTCGGCGCCCGCATTGACTTCCAGAACGTCTCCTTCGCCTATTCCAAAGACGCCCAGGTGCTCCGCGGCGTCTCCTTCACCGCCGAGCCCGGACGAACCGTCGCCCTCGTCGGACACACCGGCGCCGGCAAGACCACCATCGTCAACCTCCTCGCCCGCTTCTACGACCGCACCGCCGGCGAGATCTTCATCGACGGCGTCCCCATCGAACGCATCCGCCTCGCTTCGCTGCAATCACAAATCGGTCTCGTCCTGCAAGACAACATCCTCTTCGCCGGCTCGGTCATGGACAACATCCGCTTCGGCCGCCCCGACGCTTCCGACGACGAGGTCCGCGCCGCGGCCGACTCCCTCGGCTGTCTCGACATATTCGAAGCCCTCCCCGAGGGTCTCTTCACCGACGTCGGCGAACGCGGCACCGGGCTCTCGCTCGGCCAGCGTCAGCTCATCTGCTTCTGCCGCGCCATGATCGCCGAGCCCCGCATTCTCATCCTCGACGAAGCCACCTCCGCCGTCGACACCCACACCGAGCACACCGTGCAGACCGCCCTCGAGCGCCTCATGCAGGGCCGCACCAACATCGTCGTCGCCCATCGCCTCTCCACCATCCGCAGCGCCGACCTCATCCTCGTGCTCGACCACGGCGAGATCGTCGAACGCGGCTCGCACGACCAACTCATCGCCCGCTCGGGCCGATACCGCGAGCTCTACGACCAGTTCGTCCGCTTGAGCGCCCACGCTGAGTAAGCCGGGCACGCCGCGTCACGACGTCTGTGCATCCCACAGCAACGTGCGATCGACCATCGCGGGTGCCGACGCCGGCGCGACCCGATCGTCCCGGTGGGCCAGCCCAAATCGCCCGTTCCGCCCGATAAACCGCCCAGCTCACCACACCGAAAACAGCCCCCCAACCAGCCGCCAAATCATGCACTTCTCACAAAAAGCCGCTCGACACCGACCGATCTGGTGGTAGACTCACGCTGCGAGAGTTGTCGCGCGACTGCACATCGCGTGGCGACAAGCCCGATAACGGGCGCACCGGGGGGTGAGGTCGGGAGGGCGGGGAGCAACAGGGATTTCGTCGGGGGTGGGGAGCACATTGGGATTCAGAGGAGTACGGGGCCGCACAGCCCCCTAGGAGAGAGTTCGAGGTATCAACGATGCAACTGCATCCATGTTTCGTGCGCGCCGCTGGCGCCACGGCTGTCGTATGCGTGGCTTCCACCACCGCCTCCGCCGCCATCACCCAAATCCAGGGCGGCGGACTCGGCGGCGCGGAACCCGCTGTCTGGAATGTCCTCAATAACCTCGTCGGCGGCGGCGCTTCGTTGTCGCAATCCGACGTCAACACCGGCGGCATCAACATCGGCGGCGTGACGGGCCTGTCCCGTGTCGACGACGACTTTGATCGCCTGTTCACCGGCACCCCCGTCAGCGTCACCGTCGAGGGGCTGTTCTTCAGCAACCCCGACATCAATAACCCGTTCAACGGCGTCGAACACGACCTCTACTTCGAGAACGAGACCACCCTCGCGCTCGCGGAGAAGGTCACCGACGACACCAGCGTCATCGGTCCGATCACGACCGGCTCGGGCGACGTTTGGAGCCTCACCGCCGTCCGCGGCAACGCCACGTTCAACGGCACGCAGGACCTCGCCAAGCGCGACATCGCTTCCTCGATCCCGAGCGAGAATGTCAGCACGGGCGACTCCGGCCCCGACCGCATGGTCACCTTCAGCGTCGACCTCGCCGAGATCCCGACGCTGACCAGCCTTAACGGTCAGACCATCGATCTCGTCGCCCTCGCCGGCAACACCAACAGCCGCACCGCCTACATCCACTTCTTCGACACCGGCTCCGACGCCGACTTCCAGGACGCCGTCTACATCACCGTCGGCACCCGCAACATCCCGACGCCGGGCGCTCTCGCCCTCGCGTCCATCGCGGGTATCGCCGCCTTCGGGCGTCGTCGCCGCCGCAACTGATCCGCTCTCGTCGGGGTGACCGCACCTCGCGAGAATCCCAGCGAAATACCACGACGCACGCGTGCCATCATCGGCAGGCGTGCGTCGTGTCGTGCGCGGATGCTTGATCGGTCCTTCGCCCAAACGCCCCGCCGCGGCGCGCAATCTCCGCCGCCCCCGCCCCCGATCTCCGCCGCCCCCGCCCAAGCAGTCTGCGTCTTACGGCGACTCGAACTCGTCCGGCGTCACCGGCTCAGTCGCCAGCAGGCGCCGCGCCAAGTCTTCCGCGTCCGTCAGCGGGAACACGCCCGTGATCATCCCGCTGCCCGCCATCGGGCCGTCCACGCGAGGCGTGACGACCACCCAGCCGTCCACAATCGCCGCAATTCGCTCGCCCGAGTTCTCAGCCGTCCAATTCGTAAACGCCGCCCCGGTGTCGGGCGCGAAGAAGAACGCCACGCTCGGCCGCGAACGGATGTCGTACGTCACTTCCGCCGACTCCAACGCGAAGCTCGGCAGCGTGTCGGGGCCGAAGGTCCGGCTTAGCGTGTTATGGCAAAGCACGAACAGTCTGTGTCCCTCTTGCGCCACCACCAAACCCAAACGCGCGTCGTCGCGCGGCATCGGGTTCGTCTTCGGGAACGCGTACGTCTTGCCCACGTCGCGCCATGACGCCTGCTCGGCCACCGGGAACCACACGAACGGGTCGTCGGTCGACGGCGCCTGCCCCGCACGCTCGCGCGCCTTGAACGCCACCGGATCGCCCGGCGCGACCGCCACCCGGAACGCCAAGTCCGCGCTCGTCTTCTTGTCCGGGTCCCGTGTGTCCGGCGTCGGGCGGTCGTCGTACCGCTCCACCGCGTCGATACCCGCGTGCGCCGCCGCACGCTCGAACGGCTCGAGTCGCTGGGCGCAGCCCACCAACGCCAAGCCCAGAACCGGAACCGTCAGCGACAGTCCCACCCGACGACAAGTCAGCGAGGTCTTCATGGCCTCCTCCATCGGTCCACGCCCGCCCCACCTTCACTCCGCCTGACCGCTTTCTCGGACGACTCGCCCACTTTCACGTCCGCCGCCCCCTCTTCAGGCGGCCTCAGCCGTACCCGTCGGCACAAGCTTCGCAGCACTTGCGCTCCCGGCCGCAACAAACCACCACCGACGCCGACAGCGTTCCCGCCGACCCCGCGCCCGCTACAAACCGACGCCGTGCGCACTCCCACCTTCCCGGGCCTCGCCTGGCGGCCGGTTCAGCTCCGCCCCGTTCTCCGCTCGCTCCGACCGGGCGAGCGCGCCGTCGGCTGGGCCGCCGTCGTCACCGACTACTCCACAAGCCGGGCCCTGCTCGGCGCCGCCCTGATCGCCAACCCCGCCACCTCCTTCTTCGGCATGGTCGTCCTCTCGCAAGCCCAGCAGCTCGCCGTCCTGACGACCGAGCGCCTGCTCGTCGTCCGCAACCGTCGCCCCGGCCGCAGAGCCGGCATCGAGCCGCCCACCCTCCTCTTCGACTGGCCGCTCGACGCGCTCACCACCACCGCCACCCGACGCGGCGCCGCGTGGAGCCGCCACCTCCAATACACCGTCCTCGTCGCGGGCGACCCCAAGCGGCACACGCTCAAATTCGCCACCCGCCGGCCCAGGCCGGCCCATCGCCGCCTGCTCCAGGGCCTCGAACTGCTCGCCGACGAACCGACCGCACGCCGCGACTGACCGCCAGCCGCCGCTTCGCCGCTCGTGGTGGGCCGTTTTCGCTACGAACACCTCTCCTGTGGCCCCCGCACGCCCTTTCATCCCTTCATCCGATGATTGGTTGCAAGCCCCCTTGTCATCGTCTACACTCCTCGTTGGATACCCGCCCTCCGCGGCCGGCGGCCGCTGCGCCGCCCAACTCGCCGCGCACCACTTCCCCCTGGCGGGGCTTCTTGCAATCGAACCCCGCTCACACCGAGCCCTTTCTTCCGGAGATCACCGACCATGCCGCGATCCCTCTTCACCTCCGAATCCGTCTCGATGGGCCATCCCGATAAGGTCGCCGACCAGATCTCCGATGCCGTCCTCGACGCCATGCTCGCCCAGGACTCCAACTCGCGGGTCGCCTGCGAAACCATGGTGTCCACCGGCATGGCCATCGTCGCCGGCGAGGTCCGCACCGACGCGTATGTCGAGATCCCCGACATCGTCCGCGAGGTCATCGAAGAGATCGGCTACACCTCCGGCGACATGGCCTTCGACTTCGAGTCCGTCGCCGTCCTCTCCTCCATCAAAAAGCAGTCGGCCGACATCGCGATGGGCGTCGACGAGGGCAGCAAGGGTGAAGAAGGCGCGGGCGACCAGGGCATGATGTTCGGCTTCGCCTGCAAGGAAACCGAAGAACTCATGCCCCTCCCCATCCAGCTTGCGCAGCGCCTCGTCGAGAAGCAGGCTGAGGTCCGCCGCAACAACACCATCGACGGCCTCCGCCCCGACGCCAAGAGCCAGGTCACCGTCGAATACGACGAAGACGGCAACCCCGACAAGGTCGACACCGTCGTCATGTCCACCCAGCACGCCCCCTCCTGGAACGACCTGCAGGAAGAACTCAAGCGCGAGGTGGTTCAGCACATCTTCAAGCCCGTCCTCGGCGACCTCTGGCACGACGGGATCAAGGTCCACGTCAACCCGACCGGCAAGTTCGAGATCGGCGGCCCCCACGGCGACGTCGGCCTCACAGGTCGCAAGATCATCGTCGACACCTACGGCGGCCGCGGCCGCCACGGCGGCGGCGCCTTCTCCGGCAAAGACTCCACCAAGGTCGATCGGTCCGCCGCCTACATGGCCCGCTACATCGCCAAGAACGTCGTCGCCGCCGACCTCGCCGACACCTGCGAGATCCAGCTCTCCTACGCCATCGGCGTGCCCGAGCCCACCTCCGTCCGCGTCGAAACCTTCGGCACCGGCAAGGTCGATGAAGACAAAATCGCCCAGGCCATCCGCGAGACCTTCAAGCTCACGCCCCGCGGCATCATCGAAGCCCTCGGCCTCCGCAACCCCATCTTCAAACCCACCGCCCGTCACGGCCACTTCGGCCGCACGCCCAGCACCATCACCGTCATGACCGGGCCCGACGGCAAGCAGAAGCCGACCGAGTTCCACACCTTCACCTGGGAGCGTGTCGACAAGGTCGACGCCCTCAAGGAAGCCGTGGGCCTCACCGCCGCCGCCACCGCGTAAACCGATACGCGGCCGACGACGGCCGATCCGACACAACAAGAATGATTGAACCGCGGCCCCTCTACGACGAGGGGCTGCGTGTCGTTTTTGCCGCTCATCGTTTCGACGGTCGACGCCGCGTCGATCGCATCAGTCGCCGACGCCGACGCCGACGCCGACGCCGAGGCTCGGGGCGGACGCCGCTTCGGGCGTCATTTCAACCGCACATACGCCCGCAGGCCGTGCACGCCGCCTTCGCGGCCCATACCGCTTTCCTTGTAGCCGCCGAAGGGCGACGCCGGGTCGAACTTGTTGAACGTGTTCAACCACACGACCCCCGCCTTCAGCTTCGACGCGACCGCGAAAATCTTCGAACCCTTGTCCGTCCACACGCCTGCGCTCAAACCGTACGGCGTGTTGTTCGCGCGCTCGATCGCCTCCTCCGGCGTGCGGAACGTCATCACCGCCAAGACCGGCCCGAAAATCTCTTCCCGCGCGATCCGGTGCGACGGCTGCACGTTCGTAAAGAAGCACGGCGAGCAGAAGTACCCGCGGCTCGGCAGCGCGCGACCGTTCGGCTTGTGCAGCTCGGCGCCTTCCGACTCGCCCGCCGCGATGTACCCGTCGATCGTCTCGAACTGCTGCTTGCTGTTGATCGCGCCCACGTCGGTGTTCTTGTCCAGCGGGTCGCCCACGCGCAACTGCTTGATGCGCCGTTCGAGTTTGCCGATCACCAGGTCGCGGATCGACTCCTGCACGAACAGCCGCGAGCCCGCGCAGCAGACGTGGCCCTGGTTGAAGTAGATGCCGCGCACGACGCCCTCGATCGCCTGGTCGATCGACGCGTCTTCGAAAATGATGTTGGGCGACTTGCCGCCCAGTTCCAGCGTGACGGGCACGCCGCGCTCGGCCGCCGCCGCCGCGATGCGCTTGCCCACGCTCGTCGAGCCCGTGAACGCGAGCTTGTCCACGTCGTCATGGTTCGTCAGCAGTTCGCCCGTGCGGCCGTCGCCCGTGACGATGTTGACCACGCCCGCCGGCAGCTCGACCTCACGGCAGATCTCCGCGAATCGCAACGCCGTGAGCGGCGTCGTCTCCGCCGGCTTGAGCACCACCGTATTCCCGCACGCCAGCGCCGGCGCTATCTTCCACGCCAGCATCAGCAGCGGGAAGTTCCACGGGATGATCTGCCCGCAAACGCCAAGAGGCTCGGGCCGCACGCCGGGGAACGCGTACTCCAGCTTGTCCGCCCAGCCCGCGTGATAGAAAAAGTGCTGGGCCACCTGCGGCAGGTCCGCGTCGCGGCTTTCCTTGATCGGCTTGCCCCCGTCCATCGTTTCCAGCACCGCCAGTTCGCGGGCACGCTCCTGAATACGTCGCGCGATCCGGAACAGGTACTTGCCGCGCTCGGCGCCCGACAGCTTCGACCACTTCCCATACGCCGACCGCGCCGCCGACACCGCCGCGTCGATCTCCCGCTCGCCCGCCTGCGTCACTCGCGCCAGCGGCTCTTCCGTCGCGGGGTTGATCGTCTCGAACGAACCGGCTTTGCCAGCGGGCTTGGTGAACTCGCCGCCGATGAAGCAGCCGTAGGCGTCGTCGATGGCGACCTTCGCCGTCTCGGGCGCCGGGTCGTACTCCCAGCCCGCTCCCGCCGGCGTTCGCCGCTCGCTCGCCCGCGCCGACCCGGCCGAACCGCCGCGGCTCGTTCGAGCCGAGCCCCCCCTCCGCTTCGTCGTCTTTGTCCCGCTCGCCTTCGCCATGCTCGTGTCGCCCTTCGCCTTCGTGCCGCGCCATCGTAGCCGACCGCGAAGAGCCGCTCGGCGACCGTCGGCAGACGCCGACCCCGGGGGGCTGCACGCCGCGAACGCCGCTCGAAGCCGCGTGCTCAGCCGCCCATCGGCCGAGCGAGCCGCCTCGGCAGGCGCCGACGCTCGACGTACACCAGCGCCGCGCTCAGCAGCACGCCCGCCACCGCAAATCCTAAGATCGGCGTCTGCGCCGACTCGCCCGTCGACGCATCGGTCAGCGTCGGAAACACACCCAGCGGCGTGAACAGATGCGCGCCCACCGCCCCCAGCATCACCACCAACGCTCCCAACGCCCCGATCGCCCGCGTCGCCGGCACGAGCACCAGCACCGCGACCACCAGTTCCACCACGCCCGTGAACAGCCGCAGCGGATCGGCCAGCCACTCCGCCGGCGCCACCTTCGAAAACAAATCCTTCGCGAACCCGTCGCCCAACAACTTCGGCGCCGCACCCACCGGGAACAGCATCAGCACGCCGATCAACGCCGCCAACGACCACGACGCGATCCGCGTTCCGCGCCCCGGCGCGGCGCCTTCGGCGGGCGACGAAACCGGCGCGGCTCCGGATGAGTCATCGGGAACACGACCGCTCGAACGGGCGGCGGAGAGATCGATCACGCTGTCATCCATGGCTTCGCTCCAAAGGCAGAGGGTTCTTCCGCCCGAGCGAACGACCTGACCACGCCGGCTATTCCAACCTCCGGCGATTCGGCGCACGCAACGCGAACCATCCGCGGTCGCCTCCGCCGCCCGCCGCCCTCACTCCCGTTCATGCCCCCCCACCCCGCCTCACCGCGCCGGCGACAGCACGTTCGCCGTGTTCATGTACGCCGTGTTCGGCGCCGTCGCCGGGTACACCGTCCACAGCTCGATCGCCTCGTGCGTCTCGCCCGGCTCGAGATCGACCAGCGGCCCGTACAGCTCCGCTTCGATCAGTTCCGCGGCGGGGTCGATGTACAACGCCACCGGGGCCTCGCCGTTCTCGATCAGCCGCTCGGCGTTCACCGCGGCAAGCTGCCGCCGGTGCAGCCAGAACCCGCTCTTGCGCTTCTTGCCCTCGGGCACCCAGACCGCGAGCTCCGCCGGAGCGTCGAAGTAGAACTTGGTGCCGCCGGCCCAGTCCGCTTCGGTCAGGTCGATCAGATACCAGCCGTTGGCGTCGGGGCCGCGCATGACGTCGCGCAGCGGGCCCGCCGACTGCTCGTTCCACGCCCACAGCTTCGCGCGCCGCCGGATGTCGTCCTCCCTCGCTTCCGCTTCGGGCGACGGCTCGTCACGCGCCGCCTCGTCCAGGGCGGCGGGCGTGCCGGCGTCCGCCTGCTCGAGAGCGCCCTCCACCTCCGCCGGCGTCGTCTCGGCGCGGTCCGCGTCGTCGCCGTCGCCTTCCACCATCTCGGCCGCCCCCACCGCGACCGACTCCATCTCCGCCATCGCCGCGTCCACCTCGCCCAGCACCGACTCGGCGCCGAACTCATAGCCCGGCAGCCGCACCGCCACCACCGCGTCGCCCGGCGTCGCCGTGTTGATCCACACGCCGCGCGACTTCGTCTCCTCGGAACGGTTCGTCAATCGGTACCGCACCTCGAGTTGACCCGGCCCCGTGATCTGCACTTCCTTCTCCTGCACCAGCCCCGCCCGGTCGATCGGGTTCACGGCCGTGAAGCTTGTATCGGTCCGCGACACGACCCGCGCCGGGCCGCGGTCCATCGCCGGGTCGGGCGGCCACGCCCGCGTCTCGCCGCTCTCGTCCGCCCAACCGTTCGGCCCGTGCTGCGGGCTCACCCAGAAGTACGCCCCGCCGAAGAACGTGTAGCCCGCGTCGTCGTCGGGCTGCTGCTCCAGATTCGCCGTGTGCAGCAGGTTCGGCCCGTCCTCGGGCGCGATCGCCAGAATCCGATCGAGCTCGGGCGAATACTCGACCCGAAGCCCCGCCGCGTCGATCCGCAGCGCGTCCGCCTGCGTCTCGGGTTCCGCCCCGGGCAGCACCACGAATCGGCTCGAGCCCACGCCCCGGCAGCCCGTCATCGGCGCCGCCGCCACCGCCGCTCCGATCATCACCGACGCCGCCGCCGTCTTTGTCGCCTCTGGAAGATGCATCGCGTCTCCTCGCCCGCTTCGGGACTCGTTCGTGCTCGCCAAGCCCGCGCCGGGCGGTCGGTAATTTACGGCAAACCGCGCTCTCGAACGGCGCCCACACCGCCCCAAATCTCACGTCCCACCCGCCGGGCTCGCTCGGCACGCCGCCGAACCGCCCGGCTCGCGCGCCCCTATCCTTTGGACATGGAACCCTTCGCCGACGCTGTGCTCGAAGTCGTCGCCCATACGTGGCACGTGCTGGCCGAGGCCGCGCCTTGGCTGCTCTTCGGCCTCTTCGCCGCCGGGCTCGTCAAGTGGGCCCTGCCCGAACGCCGCCTCGTCAAGCTCATGGGCCGCTCGTCGATGACCCAGGTGCTCCGCGCCACCTTCATCGGCGCCCCGCTGCCGCTCTGCTCCTGCGGCGTGCTGCCCGCCGCACTCGGCCTCCGCCGCGAAGGCCTCACCAAGGCCGGTACCTCCTCCTTCCTCGTCGCCACCCCACAGAACGGCGTCGATTCCGTCGCACTCTCCTACGCCTTGCTCGGCCCGGTCTTCACCGTCGTCCGTGTGCTCACCTCGCTCGTCTCCGCCGTCGCCGCCGGCGCCGCGACGCTGCTGCTCGACCGAGCCGCCGACGCCCCCTCGCCGCGCCGCGCAACGTCCGCCGAGCCCAACCCGACCGCGAAACCCGCCACCACCGCCTCCTGCGGCTGCTCGTCCAACGACGGCCTCGCCTCCGCAACGCCAAAGACGCCCGCGACATCCGCCCCCGTCGCGCTCGGCGTCGAAACGCCCGCCCAAGGCACAAGCTGCTGCTCGTCGAGCGCGACGCCCGCCGCCCAACCGGCCGCCGCGTCCACCCAAGCGTCCTGCTGTTCCTCCGCCGCCGCCGACGCCCCCACCGCCCCGCGCCAGACGTTTCTCTCCGGTCAGAAGTACGCCTTCGGCCGCTTCCTGCTCGACATCGGCGGCTGGCTCGCCGTCGGCCTCATCATCGCCGGCGCCATGAACGCCTTCGTCGGGCCCGGCGGACTCGCCGAGTTCGGCTCCGGCTTCCTCGCCATGATCGCCGTCCTCCTCATCTCCATTCCCATGTACATCTGCGCGTCGGCCTCCACCCCCGTCGCCGCCTCCATGCTCATCGCCGGCGTCTCGCCCGGCGTCGTCCTCGTCTTCCTCCTCGCCGGGCCCGCCACCAACTTCGCCGGCGTCGCCCTCATCAAACGCGACCTCGGCCTCCGCGCCACCGTCGGCTACCTCGGTGGGCTCATCATCTCCGTGCTCGCCCTGGGTCTGCTCGCCGACTTCTTCATGCTCTCGCTCATGGACTGGACCCCCGCGCCGATGGGCGAAGCCGGGGGCCATCTCCTGCCGCCTTGGGTCGGCGCCGCCGCCGGGTTCTTCATCCTGGCGCTCTACGCGGGCCTGCACGTCGCCGAGTTCGTCAAGACCCGGCGCTCGGATCGGCGCGACACGCCCGAACGCGATCGCGGCGCCGGCGACGACGTCCAGCCGCGGACCCACGCCCACGCCCACGCCTGACGGGTACGCTCACGCGGTCATGCTCGCCGCCCCCCTTCCTTCTCCTTTCCGACCTGCTCCCGCCGCGCGTCGTCTCGCGCGCTCGCACTACGAGAACTTCGCCGTGCTCTCGCCGCTGCTCGCGCCGGACCTGCGGCGGGACTTCGCGATCGTCTACGCCTACTGCCGCGGCCTCGACGACGTCGCCGACGTGCCGGCCCCGCCCGAGGAGACGCCCGACCGTGCCGAGGCTCGGCGGGCGACGGCGTTACGCGACCTCGCGCAATGGCGCCGGGCCGTCCATGCCGCGTTCGGCGCCGACGCCGCCCACGCCACCAGCGCGGACACCGGCCCGTCCGCGCCCGCACCCGATGCCGAGCCGCACCGCCCCTCGCTCGACGAACTCGCCGCCGACCCCGCGTTCCGCAACGCCGTGCCGCACCTCTTCCAAGACGTGCGCGATCTCGCTCGCCGCCGATCGCTCTCCCCCGAGCCCTTTCTGTATCTCGTCGACGCCTTCGAGCGCGACCAGACCCAACTCGTCTACCGAACCTGGGACGACCTGCTGTCTTATTGCAGCCGGAGCGCCGACCCCGTCGGCCGCATCGTCCTCCGCCTCGCCGGCATCGACGACCGCGACCCCGCCCACGCCGATCTCGTCGCCGACGCCGACCGCGTCTGCACCGCGCTCCAACTCGTCAACCATTGGCAGGGCGTCCGCAAAGACCTGCTCACCCTGGGCCGGGTGTACCTGCCGACCGAAGAAACGGGCCTCACGCCCGACGACCTCCGCGCCATGATCGCCGCGCCGAACGACCCCGCCGGCCGCGTCCGCTACATCAAGGCGCTCCGCCCGCTCGTCCAGCGGACGCGAGAGATGTTCGAATCCGCCCGCGGCCTGCCCGACCGCCTCCGCGAAACCCGCGCCGAGCTCGCCGACGGCTCGCGCATCGCCGGGCCCGTCTGGCTCTTCCTGCACGGCGGGCTCGCCGCCTGCCGCAGCGTCGAACGCCAGGGCTGCGCAACGCTCTGGCGCGACGCCCGCGTCGGTAAAGCCGCCAAGCTGCGCTTGCTCGCCGAGGCGCGGATACGCTTTGGACGTGGAAGATCGCGCGAATCCCACCAGCACCGCGGCTGAAACGCGTCGCCGCCGCGTCGCCCGACGCAACGGCGCCGCCAACGCCAACCAATCCGGCGTCCGCGGGTCCATGGCCGCCTGCCGCGGCGTCGTCCGCTCGCGCGCCCGCAACTTCTACTACGGCCTCCGCCTCACCCCCGAGCCCAAACGCTCGGCCGTCTATGCCGTCTACGCCTGGATGCGCGCCGCCGACGACATCGCCGACGGACCCGGCAGCGCCGAAACACGCCTCGCCGAACTCCAGCAATTCGCCGACATGACCGCCGCCGCCTTCGCCGCCGCCAAAGACGGCGGCGTCTCACTCTCCGACCGCTGGGGATGGGCCGGTTGGGCCGCCTTCGTCGCCACCATCCGACGCTTCGACCTCGACGAATCCGAGTTCTTCGACGTCATCGCCGCACTCCGCACCGACCTCGGCGCCGACGGACACACCGACGGCGCCGCCAGCGCCGGATGCCTCTTCGAAACCATGGACGAACTCGAGGTCTACTGCTACGGCGTCGCCTCGACCGTCGGCGTCATCTGCGTCCGCATCTGGGGCTGGGAAACGTGGGCCACCTGGACCCGCGCCCGCGAACTCGCCGTCAAACGCGGCCTCGCCTTCCAGTTCACCAACGTCCTCCGCGACATCGGCGAAGACGCCGCCGCCGGACGCATCTACGTCCCCGCCGAACTCCTCGAAACCTACGAACTCGCCCCACGACAGCTCGCCACCTGGGACGAGCCCGACCGCTGCGCCGCCCTTGTCCGCGAGCTCGTCGCCGAAGCCGCCGCCCATTACCACGCCTCCGCCGAACTCGACCGCATCGTCACACGAGACGGCGCCGCCACCCTCTGGGCCATGACCCGCATCTACGAGAACATCCTCCAACGAATCGAGCAACAGCCCCGCCTCTCCGTCGGCAAGGGCCACGAAGACGACCGCGACTCCCGCGCCGCCCTCTCCGGCAGACACAAAGCCGGCATCGCCGGCAAGGCCGTCGTCCGCTCCATGCTCGGCGTCCGATGAACCCAACGCCCCGCCAACGACGACCCCGCGTCGCCGACCACGACCCAACCGGCGACCCGCCGCAACACGTCGCCGTCGTCGGCGCCGGCATCGCCGGCATCGCCTGCGCCGTGCACCTCGCGCATCGCGGCGTCCACGTCACGCTCATCGAAACTCGCAAAAAACTCGGCGGACGCGCCACCTCCTTCTCCGACCCACGCACCGGCGAAGAACTCGACAACTGCCAGCACGTCGCACTCGGCTGCTGCACCACCTTCCTCGACCTCTGCCAAACCCTCGGCGTCCGCGATCAGATCGACTTCTCCGATCGGCTGTGGTGGATCGAACCCGGCGGACGCATCACCGTCATGCGCGCCGACATGGCCCTTCCCGCGCCGCTGCACCTCGCCCGGGGCTTCGCCTTCGCTCGCTTTCTCACCGTCGCCGAGCGAACCGAAATCGCCGCTGCCGTCGCCGCCGCCGCACGCGCCAACCGCCACGATTGGCGCCACCGAACCTTCGCCGAGTTCCTCGACGACACGGGCCAAAGCCCCGGCGCCCTCGACAAGTTCTGGCGACCGCTCATCATCAGCGCCGCCAACGCCCAGCCCGAACGCACCGCCGCCAGCGTCGGCATCCACATCGTCCAAGAGGGCATGCTCGCCAACCGCCGCAGCTTCACCCTCGGCGTGCCACGCGTGCCGCTCCGACGCCTCTACGACGGCGCCGCGGACATCGTCGAACGCGCCGGCGGACGCGTCATGCTCGGCGCCTCGGCGGGCGCCGTCTCGCCACGCTCCGTCACGCTCCGCTCGGGCGAGGTCATCCACGCCGACCGCGTCGTCCTCGCCGTTCCCGTGGAACGCGCCGGCGCCCTTCTTGAAGCCGGCGGCGCGACGCGCGACGACGACCCCCGCCTCGCCATGCTCGACGCCTTCGACCCGAGCCCCATCCTCGGCGTCCACCTCCGCTTCGACCGACCCGTCATGACCATGCCCCACGCCGTCCTCGTCGGCCGCGACACCCAGTGGCTCTTCCGCAAAGACGGCGCAGGCTGCGTCGTCCACGCCGTCATCTCCGCAGCGGACGACTGGACGAGTCTGACCGAACAGGCCGCGACCGAGCGCGTCCTCGCCGACCTCCGCGCCTGCGTCTTCCCCACCCTTTCAAACCGGGATCGCAACGAGAGCACCGGAGAAAGCAGCGACGCCAGCAAAGCCAACGGCCAGCACGACCCGGGAAACGCCATCGGACCAGGCAGCGGAGGAAGCCAGGAACCCAAGCTCCTGCGCAGCCGCGTCGTCAAAGAGAAACGCGCCACATGGGCGCCCACGCCAAAGGCCGAGGCCAACCGCCCCCCAGCGATCAACCCCCGCTCGCCCGAACGCTCCCACCACCCCAGCACCACACACCCCGGCGTCATCCTCGCAGGCTGCTACACCGACACCGGCTGGCCCAGCACCATGGAAAGCGCCGCGCGGTCGGGGGCGATCGCCGCGGCGGCGGTGCTGGGCACCGGGAGAGATCGTTTTCTCTCCGCCCCGCTTGGCGTTGAAGCGATCCCGCGTGCGATTCGGTCGCCTTTGACCTCACCCCTGAACGGAGCCCTTGCACGATTGACCGTAAGCGGAGGCTTGACCTGATGACCGACAACGAACCCATCGACTTCTCGAGCAGACTCGCCGAAGACCAGCTCACCCGGCTCCTGTCCGAACTCTATCTCCAACGCGGCATCCCTCTCGATCGTCTCGCCTACACCACGGATTTCGACCAGATCTACGAGGACGTCACGAGCCGCCGCGAGTACAGCAACCTCACCAAAGCCGACGTCTTCCAGAAAATGCTCGGCCTCCGAAAAGCCGGCATCCTCCCACGCATCACCGCCTGACCCCCCCTCCCGGCCGCCCCCCCCTCCCGACCGCCCCCCCTCCCGGCTACGCCCTTCACCGTGCCGCGGTCGGCTCGCCCGCCCCGTCTTCTTCCGCTTGCCGGCGCTGCCGCCGCTCTTCCACGTCCGGGCTCCGGTCCATCATCGAGTCCAGCATCGTCCCGATCAGCGCCGTCGTCTCCGCCGAACCCATCTGACCGCCGCCGGCCCCCTGACCGTTCGTCATGCCGGCGCCGCTCACCATCACACGCGGCGTGATGTTGATCCCCGTCTCGCCCACGATCTTCAACAACTCAACAAGCGCAGCATTCCCGGCGCCGATCTGGTCCGCGATCTGACGGAACGCCTCCGCCTGCGCTTCAGCCTGAATCTGGATCGACTCCGCCTCCGCGTTCGCCGCGATGATCCGCTTCTCCTTGTCCTGCTCAGCGATCTGCACCTCATACCGCGCCGTCGCCAAACGACGCTCTTCTTCCGCTTCCTGCTGCGTGCGCGACAGCTCCTTCTGCTGCTCGGCGGCCCGCTGCTGCTCCTGGAACGTGATCTGTTCCTGCACCGCGATCTCGCGGTCGCGCTGCGTCGTCAGCAGATCGCCCAGCGACTCCTCGTCGCCGATGTCGCCGATGAACACCGCATCCACCGTCGCGCCCAGCGTCGCCATCTCGGTGCGCAGCATCGCCAGCGATTGCGACTCCTGCTGCGAACGCTGGTTCACGTAGTCCAGCGCCTTCACGCTCTCCGCGTTGTTGCGGAAAATCGCCCGCACCGCCGACGTCAGGTTGTCTTGCAGGTTCTGCTTGTCGTCGCCCACCTTCGCGATCAGCGTCGGCGAATCGTTCGGCTCGATCCGGAACTTCACGCGCACGTCCACCGGGAAGGTAAATCCGTCGCTCGTGCGCACCGAGATCGGCTTCTCTTCGCTCATGGCGCCCGCCGCCCCGGACCGGTCGGCCGTGAACCGCACGATCCGATCCGCCGTCGACACGATCGTCACGTTGAACGCACGCGTGTTGATCGGATACTGACCCTCAGGCAACGGCTCGGCGCGGATGCCCTTCTCACCGTCCTCCGCCAGCCGCACCGTCCGCGCGTTGTCCTCGTTGCCCGCGACCGTGATCGACGGCGGCTCGCCGAAGTTGCTCTTCAGCACCGCCACCGACGCCTTCGGCACCTCCGTCTGATCCTCCATCGTCACCGTGTACAGCTTCGTGTTAAGACGGTACTTGCCCGGCGTGAGCACCGACACCTGCTGACCCTTGCGCCCCTCGCCCTCGGTCAGGAAATACCGCGCGTCCAGCATCCGCTGGAACGTCTCACGATCCCACTCCGGCGCGAACACCTGCCCTTCGTCCAGCGGCAGGCCGTCCTTCGTCTCGATCAGCCCCACCTTGCCCTCGGGCACCTCCACCAGCGGCACGACCTCGACGTCGTAAATGAACGGCCAGTACCACAGGTGCCAGCCCGGCGACAGCACGTCCGCCTGCACGCCCTTCTCCCCGTCCGTCGCGATATAGCTCGAACCGTCAAGCGATTTCGAGCCCACGTTTTTCACCACGATCCCCACCGAGTCGGCGCCGATGAACCGCACCGACGCCGCCGAGAAGAACGCGACCAGCGACACCAACGCCGCCAACGCCAGCCCGAGACGGGCCGCCGAGTTCTGAACCTTCGTCATCGACGCCACGAGGGCGCCCGCCACCAGCACGCCGACCACAAGAAACATCGGGGTGAGCATCGTGTCTCCTCCTTTTTCGCTTCCGCTTCTCTCACAGCGCGCTCGCAGCGTCCGCTTGCGTCAGACTATACGCGTCGCGCCTCAGAATCCCGCCCACCAAAGGCCGTGGGTCGCGATCGGCGCACAAGCCCAGTCGTTCGCGAACGCCGAGCGATCCAAAGCTCGTTCGCCGGCGACCGGCAACGCCGACAACGGCGCATCGAACGAAACGATGCGCCGCACCCGACACGCCACCCGCCCCGACTGTCCCGCTGGAACGGGCGGCAGCGTCGGAGCGACGCGCGGACAAACCGTCGCCCCTCGGCCGCTCGCTGTTCCGTCTTCCCGCCCACCCCACTCGACGGCTGGCCCCGCGGAGCCGCCCCGGATCTCCCACGATCCCCGCGCCCCGGTCTCACCCGACGCGACCCGAGCAGGATGCGAACCGTCACCATCTTCTTCGGGAAGCGGTACGTCCGATTTCGCGCTCGCACATCCGCCCACCCCGCCGCGGAGAACCCCCTCCACGCCCGGCTACACTGACGTCCCTTCCCGTCGATCGATCGGATTTCAGCGCCGCCGCTCGCCTCTCCCGGAGTGTTCCATGTCTCAGCAGACCGCCGCCGACGCGCCCCACTTCCCCGTCACCTGCGCCCTCCACGCCCGACCCGGCACCCGCGCCACCGTCCGCGGCTGGGTCCGCACCCGCCGCGACTCCAAAGCCGGCCTCTCTTTCATCAACCTCAACGACGGCTCGGGCTTCGCCGACCTCCAGATCGTCGCCCCCAACGACCTGCCCAACTACGACAGCGAAGTCCTCCACCTCACCACCGGCTGCGCCGTCGAAGCCTCGGGCGAACTCGTCGAGTCCAAGGGCAAGGGCCAATCCGTCGAACTCAAGGCCGACACCCTCACCGTCGTCGGCTGGGTCGACGACCCCGACACATACCCCGCCTCCGCTAAGCGGCACACCTTCGAATACCTCCGCGAAGTCGCGCACCTCCGCGTGCGCACCAACACGTTCGGCGCCGTCGCTCGCGTCCGCAACACACTCGCCCAAGCCGTCCACCGCTTCTTCCATGAGCGCGGCTTCTACTGGGTCCACACGCCCATCGTCACCGCCTCCGACTGCGAAGGCGCCGGCGAGATGTTCCGCGTCTCCACGCTCGACGCCCTCAGCCCGCCCACCACCCCCGAAGGCGCCGTCGACTTCAACGAAGACTTCTTCGGCAAAGAAGCCTTCCTCACCGTCTCCGGCCAGCTCAACGTCGAAACCTACTGCCAGGCCCTCTCCAAGGTCTACACCTTCGGCCCCACCTTCCGCGCCGAGAACTCCAACACCTCGCGCCATCTTGCCGAGTTCTGGATGATCGAGCCCGAGATCGCTTTCGCCGACCTCGAAGACGACATGCAGCTCGCCGAAGACTTCCTCAAGCACCTCTTCCGAACCGTGCTCGACGAGCGCGCCGACGACATGGACTTCTTCGCCCAGCGCATCGAACCGACCGCCGTCGACCGCCTCAAGCACGTCGTCGACGCCGACTTCAAGCGCGTCAGCTACACCGACGCGATCGACATCCTCAAAGACTCCGGCAAGTCGTTCGAGTTCCCCGTCGAGTGGGGCGCCGACCTGCAAAGCGAGCACGAGCGCTTCCTCACCGAGGAACACTTCAAGGCGCCCGTCATCGTCCACGACTACCCGAAGTCGATCAAAGCGTTCTACATGCGCCTCAACGGACCCGAGAAGGCGGGCCCCAACGGCGAGGAAACCGTCGCCGCCATGGACGTGCTCGCCCCGGGCATCGGCGAGATCATCGGCGGCAGCCAGCGCGAAGAACGCCTCGACGTCCTCGACCAACGCCTCGCCGAAATGGGCCTCAACATCGACGACTACTGGTGGTACCGCGACCTCCGCAAGTACGGCACCACCCCCCACGCCGGCTTCGGCCTCGGCTTCGAACGACTCGTCCAGTTCGTCACCGGCATGGCCAACATCCGCGACGTCATCCCCTTCCCGAGGACGCCGGGGAACGCGACGTTCTGAACGACGGATACGCGCCGTCTCCTCATCATTTCGTCCGCCCCCTCCCCCACTCCGTCTCTTCGTCTCTCCGTCTCTCCGTCTCTTCGTCTCTTCGTCTCTTCGTCTCTCCGTCTCTCCGTCTCTCCGTCTCTCCGTCTCTCCCCACTCCCAGCCCTACAACACCCCATGGGCATCCTCATCGCCATCCCCGTCGGCCTCCTCATCGTCGTCGTCGTCGTGCTCGTCAAGGCCCCCGCCTGGCGCAAGCGCCGCCGGCTCGACCGCGAACGCGTTCCCTACTGCACCCACTGCCTCCGCCGGCTCGACGACCTCGACCAAAGCCGCACGGAGTTCTGCCCAGACTGCGGCCGCCGCTTGCCTCGTTTCGCGATGCGCAAACCCGCCGCGGAGGTATAACGGCCCGGAGACGGCTCGCCCCGTGACCGTCCTCTATTTCTTCGTCGTCTCCATCGTGATCGCCTACGCCGCCGCCGTCGCGCTCGAACCGGGCGCCGCCTTCGTCGACGTGTTCCAACTCCTGACCACCATCGGCGTCCTCACCTTCGCCGCCGGCGGCGTGCTGGGCGGCATCTGGTTCGCCAAGCCCGCCCGCGTCTTCGTCACGGACTTGGTCGAAGCGCTTCTCTACGCCGCCACGGTCGGCCTCGTCTTTGCCCTGCTCTGGCCCGCCGCCGATGCCGCCGCCAACACGCTCGAGTCCGCCCCGGGCCTCGGCTGATCCGCCCCTCCCCACCACTCGCCTTTCCACCAGCCCGCACCACCCCCGTTTTCCGCCTTCCGCTTCATCGCCGCGCTCCTTCGACCGATAGCCGTGGCATGTCGCATGTGCACGCCGACAACGGGGCCGCCGCGCCGCGCCGACGCCGACGCTCCGGCGCCGCTCGCGCCCGCGACGCCTGCGTCTTCCTCGTCGTTCCACACGATCGGCCCGCCGCCATCGCCCGCGCTGCCGCCTTCTGGGACAGCGTCCGCGCCGCCTGGCCCGAGCACGACGACGCGCCCGAAGGCGTTCCCGTCCCGCTCAACCTCGCCGCCGCCCTCGTCCGCGACCGCCCGGCTGAAGCATGCCTCGTCTTCGCCGACGGCGACGGACAGCCCGACCAGCTCTTCCACCTCATCGACCAGCTCTGGGAGCGAGCCCTCCCCGCTGTGCTCCTCTTCGAAACGCTCGACGCCCACCATCAACAAATCGCCGGCCGCTCCGCTCTTGCCCTCCGCACCGACACCGCGCCCGAGGTCCTCGCCGCCTCCATGCGCGCGCTCGTCTCGCGTCAGCCCATCATCGAAGAACTCCGCGACGAGGTCCAGATCGCTCAGCGTTTCCAAGGCGGCATGCGCGGCGAAATCGACAAGATCCACGAAGAGCTCAACCTCGCCGCCTCCGTCCAGCGCGAGTTCCTTCCCAAGTCGCTTCCCGACGTGCCCGGCCTCGAGTTCGGCGTCTTCTTCAGACCCGCCGGCTACGTCTCGGGCGACATCTACGACGTCAAACACCTCGGCGACGCCGCCGCAGGCTTCTTCCTCGCCGACGCCGTCGGTCACGGCGTCCCCGCCGCCCTCATGACCATGGTCCTTTCCCGATCGCTCACCGCCGCCGTCGGCGACGCCTCGAACGATCGCCCCATACCCCCCGCCGAGGTCGTCGCCCAGCTCAACCGCGAGATGATCCAGCGACACGGCGACGTCCCACGCTTCGCCACCGCCGCCTACGGCCTCGCCGACGCGCGCGCACGCCGCGTCACACTCGCCGGCGCCGGCCACCCCGCTCCCCTCGTCTTCGGCGCCGCCGACAAACCCGCCCTCGTCGAAACGCACGGCGGACTCCTCGGCATCTTCCCCGACGACGCCTTCGACGAAGCGACCATCACACTCGACCCCGACGAAACACTCATCGTCTACTCCGACGGCTTCGAAACCGCCTTCCCCGACGACCACGCCGACGCCTACCAGCGCCGCGTGCCGAACAAGCGCTACCTCCGCGTCTTCGCCGAAGCCGCCGCCGCCGCACGGACCCACGGCGTCGCCGCCGGCATCGAAACACTCACCACCGCCGTCAACGCCGGCGCCGGCTCGCTCCACCAGATCGACGACCTCACCGCCATCATCCTCCGCATCAACTAACCCGCGATCCCCCGCCGCTCCACCTCTCGATGCACGCCCCGCGACCGCGCCGCACGCGTTTCGACGCGCCCGCCGCGGACGTATACTCGCGCCGAGCGCGCCGCCTCCCGCTCCGGCGCCGACGGCGTCCACTTGCCGGGAGTGCCATGCCACCTTCGCCCGACGTTCATCACTCCTCAGCCGTCGATCCCACCGCGACCATCGACCCCTCCGCCACGATCGGCCCCGACAACCGCATCGGTCCAGGCGTCATCGTCGGCCCGCGCGTCGTCCTCGGCCGCGGCAACGTCCTCCATCCCCGCTGCATCATCCAGCAGGACGTCCGCATGGGCGACCGCAACGCCGTCCACCCCTTCGCCATCCTCGGCGGCGATCCGCAAGACCGCGCCTTCGACGCCGACCAGCCCGGCGACGTCGAGATCGGCTCCGACAACATCTTCCGCGAATACGTCTCCATCCACCGCGCCACACTCCCCGACACCACCTCAAGCACCACACGCATCGGCGACCATAACTTCTTCATGGCCTCCTCCCACGCCGGGCATAACTGCGTCATCGGCTCACGCAACACGCTCGCCAACGGCACCAACCTCTCGGGCCACGTCCGACTCGGTAACGACTGCACCTTCTCCGGCGGCTGCGGCGTCCACCAGTTCGTCAACGTCGGCGACGGCAGCATGTTCCAATTCGGCGCCGGCCTTTCCACCCACGCGCCCCCCTTCTGCCTCTACCGCAACGGCATGAACCGCCTCGTCGCCCTCAACGCCGTCGGCCTCCGACGCAACCCCAGGTTCACCGACCAAGACCGCGACGAAGTCAAACAAGTCTTCCGCGCCGTCTACAGAACGCGCGGCGCCGCCTCCATGCAGGACACACTCGCCGAACTCGCCAAGCGCGACTGGGGCGACGCCGCCGCCGACTTCATCCGCTTCTTCCACCAATGCGCGAACGACCCCGACCCCCGCCGAGCGCGACGCGGCATGTGCGCACGCGCCTCGCACCGCGGCGACTAACTGCGCCAGCATCCGTCGATCAGATCGACGCCCGGATCAACATCGCCCCGCGTTTCGACCGTTCGGCGCCGAGCGACCGGACCCACGCCGCCGGCACATCGCTCGCCCTGCCCCGCCCACGGTCCCCCCGAGCCCGCCCACGGTCCCCCCGAGCCCGCCCACCCACACCCCGACCCCGCCCACCCTCACCCCGCTGCAAAGTAATCCGTCAGCAGGCCCGGCTCGGTCGCCAATTCCGGCTTGTCCGGAAGGTCCGTGTGCTCCGGCGTGTCCTCCGTCGGCACCGGCGCGTTCTTCAACGCCTCGGCACGCTCCATCATCTGGTTCGCACGCTGGTACCGACCCTCCGCCTGCATCAACATGCCGACCAGATACCACGAGTCCGACGTCCGCGAACGGTTCGCGTGCGCCACCGCCCGCTGCACCAGCGTCCGCAGATCGCCGTCGTCGTCGAAGTATTGCGCGCCGCGCAGCGGCTTCCGCGCCAACGACGGGTCTTCCTCGTACGCCTCGCGGAAGTTCTCCGACGCCAGGTCGAACTCGCCCTTCGCCGCGTACGCCAGCGCCAGCAGACGCTGCGCCGAGCGGTCGTTCAACTCCGTGGGCCGCGCGTTCTCGAGATCGTCGCGACGCTGACGGTCCGCCAGCTCCGCGTACACCGAGATCGCCGAGTCGAAGTCGCCGCGCAACATCGCACGCTGCGCCGACTCGAGCCGCGACGGACGCTTCGGCGTCGTCGCCGGCGCAGCGTTCGGGTTCACCAACTGCGGGTCCACCGCGCGCGCCAACCGCAGCAACGCCGCCGCGTCCACCGACGGGTCGTCGTCGTAGTAATACTCGTCGTCATAGTCGTAGTAACCGCGCCCGTACGAGCGGTAGCCGAAATACAGATACGGATACGGGTAGACGATCACGAAGTCGCTGTCCGGCAGGTCCACGTCCGGCGGCGTCGGCGCGCCCGGCACATCCGGATACACCGACCGGTTCGGCGAGCGGTACGACCCCGGCGTCGCCGACGGCGCCGCACGATTCGGGCTCACACCGGGCGACGAACCGCCCGTCGAGCGATACGTCCCCCAAGGCCCCGCCCAGGCGGCGCCCGTCGCCAACGCAAGACCGGCTGCGGCCACGAGAACGGTGCGGATCGGCTTTCTGTTGACCTGACGCGACATCGCGACGCCTCCAGCGCTGAAGTTCGACAAAGCCCGCCGACGCATCGGCTCGCTTCGTCATGCCCCACCATCTCGATAGTACGGCGCGCTCGCGCCAGTGGTTTCCACCGTTTCAAGCTCTCGCCCGACCCCCCATACCCCTCGCCATCCCCCTTGGGTCTCCGACCGCCCCACGATTCGTCTCCCAGACGGCCCGGCCGCCGACCGGCTATGCTCAAGCCGTGTTCAGAGCGTCCCAACGCCGTTTTTCCTGGATCACGCCTCGCCGGTGCGCTCCTGAGAGGCGGGATATCGCCGGCCCGCCGACAGCGTGCGAAAAGGCGATGCCCCTCGAAATCCGCGCGTCGCACGACCGCCGAATCCATCGCTACGGCCGCCCCGACGCCGATCTCGCCGCCCACGCCCCCCTCCTCCCCGTGCTCCTCCGCCGTTCGCCCGCGCCGCGGCGCGCTCCCATCTTGACCGCCCTGCTCGCCGCTCTCGCCGCCGCCGCTTCGCTCGCCTGCACCGCCGAACGCGCCGAACTCTCCATCCTCGCCCGCGACGGCGGCCGCGTGCTCGCCACCAGCGCCGGCGACGCCGCCCCCCGCGACGCCGGCCGCGTCGTCTACACCTACGCCGACGAGAACACCGTCGATGTCTACTTCACCGACGTCCCGCCCCGCGCCCTCCGCGCTTGGCTCATGGGCGAACCCGCGCCCCGCTGGACCGACGGCGGCGTCGTCGCCCACCTCCACATGTTCCTCTGGCCCGTCGCCGGACGCACACCCATCGACTTCGACGCCAGCAACGCCACCATCACGCTCGCCGTCGTCGCGCCGCACCCCTCGGGCCGCGCCGAGTCCGTCGCCATCTACAGCGGCGGCGGCTTCATGCTCCCCACAGGCCTCGCCGACGCGCCGGGCGGCGCCTGGTTCCGCGCCCGCACCCGCGGCGCCACCATCGAACTCCGCGCACTCTCCCCGAACGCCGAAGCCCCCATCCGCGAAGGCGCCGCCACCGGCAGCGTCCGCGCACGACTCGAACCCGAGACCGCCCGCGAAATCGCCCTCGGCCTGCTGGGCCTGCTCGACGCCGCCGAATCGCGCCTCCCCGAAGAAGCCGACGAACGCTGATCCGAAGACCACCCGCCCGCGCGCACGCCGCGACCGCCGCTCGTTCGCCCTCCACGCCGCACAATGAAGGGCGACCGCCGCGCGACGCGTTCACTCGCCCGCGTGCATCCGCGCCGCCACGCCCGACCCACGCCCTCGTTCCCGCAGCGAACTGGAGATAATCGACCGAACCGGCCGACTGTTGGGAGATGCTTCATGTCGCTGCGGCGTCCGATCAACCCAAACCGCCCCCCGGTGACGCGTCACCCGACGAGGCGCGACAACCCCAACGCGCCGCCTCCGAGCCGACCTTTCTCGACGGGCGCTCCGTGAGCCCCGCCGACCGCGACGTCTGGAATCTCCACGGCGCCCGATGCCACCTCGTCGGCATCGGCGGCTGCGGCATGTCCGGTCTCGCCCGCATGCTCCGCGCCCGCGGCGCCGCCGTCACCGGCACCGACAACGCCGACTCCGCTGTCGTCCAGGGCCTCCGCCGCGAGGGCGTCGCCGTCTCGCTCGACCAGACCGGCGCCGCGCTTCCAAACCATGCCGACATCGTCGTCGCCTCCGCCGCCATCGGGCCCGACCACCCCGAACTCGTCGCCGCCCGCGAACGCGGCGCCGAGACGCTCACCTACGCCCAGGCCCTCGGTCGCTGCATGCTCGGACGCACCTCCGTCGCCGTCGCCGGCACCCACGGCAAGAGCACCACCTCCGCCATGCTCGGCGCCACCCTCCTCGCCGCCGGACTCGAACCCACCGTCATCGTCGGCGCCGCCTGCGCCCAAGTCTCGGGCGAAACAACCGCCCCGGTCGTCTCCGGCTTCCGCCTCGGCGCCGACCGCATCCCCCGCGGCCGGCTCGCCGGATCCCCCGGCGCCCTCGTCGCCGAAGCCTGCGAGTTCAACCGCTCCTTCCACCACCTCCACCCCACCATCGCCGCCATCACCAGCGTCGAAGCCGACCACCTCGACGTCTACGGCACGCTCGACGCCGTCGTCCGGGCCTTCGCCGACTTCGCCGCCAGGCTCCCCGACGCCGACCGCGGCGGCCGACTCCTCATCGAACACGACCGCGCCCACCGCCGCGAGATCACCGCTGGCCTCCGCTGCGACGTCCGCACCATCGGCTTCGCACCCGGCGCCGACTACGTCGTCTCCGTCGAACGCACCGCCCCCGCCGCCGACCGCGCCGCCGCACGACAGTCCGTCCGCGTGCGCACCGCCGCCGGCGATGAACTCGCCGCCTTCCAACTCCGCCAGCCCGGCGACCACATGGCCATGAACGCCGCCATGGCCGCCGTCCTCGCCGACTGGCTCGGCGCCGAACGCGACGACATCAACGCCGGCCTCGCCGCCTTCCGCGGCGTCGAACGGCGCATGCAGCCCCTCGCCGACCTCCCCACCTCCGACATGGGTTTCGCCCGTCTCTGGGACGACTACGGCCACCACCCCACCGAGATCGACGCCACCCTCCGCGCCCTCCGCCGCTTCGAGCCCACACTCGCCGACGCCCCGCGCCCAGCCGACGCCCCGCGCTCAGTTGCAAACCCGGCGGCCGCTTCGCCCTCCGCCTCACCCCCCACCGGCCGCCTCATCTGCGTCTTCCAGCCCCACCAGCACAGCCGCACGCGCTTCCTCCTCGACGAGTTCGCCCAGTCCTTCTCCGCCGCCGACCTCGTTGTCGTCCCCGACATCTACTTCGTCCGCGACTCCGCCATCGAGAAGACCAAAGTCAGCGCCGCCGACCTCGTCGACCGCCTCCGCGAACGCGGCGTCGACGCCATGCACCTCTACCCCTTCCAGGCCATCGCCGACCAGCTCCGCGCCATCGCCCGTAACGGCGACGTCATCGTCACCATGGGCGCCGGCCCCGTCTGGAAGGCCGCCG
>JGI12109J20283_10772313_pt1 | contig 85113 bp, 67 predicted proteins | sample ElkSlonscriptome_12_FD_20283 | JGI IMG/M metagenome (IMG submission 20283) | reverse complement strand
TCTTCATGATGCTTGCCAGAGCCTTTATGATCTTTGTACCTGCTGAGAATGCTGCAATGATGGTAAACATCATGTCTGCCCTTGCCAGTTCCTTTACCATTCTTTTCCTTTTTTGGACCATCACTGCCTTTGGAAGGAAAATTGCGCTAAAAAGTGGGGAAATGACTGACGGTAAGCTTTTTGCCGTAATCGGCAGTGGCTTAGTTGGCGCCCTGGCTTACACTTTTACAGATTCATTTTGGTTCTCTGCGGTTGAAGGCGAGGTATATGCCCTTTCTTCTTTATTCACCGCAGTTGTTTTTTGGGCAATCTTGAAATGGGAAGGGGTGGCTGATAAAAAGCACAACCTTCGTTGGATCGTATTAATTGCTTATTTGATGGGGCTCTCCATTGGGGTTCACCTGCTAAACTTATTGGCAGTTCCGGCAATCGTAATGGTATATTATTTCAAAAAATTCAAGCCCAACTGGAAAGGTATTATTCTGGCACTTATCGTTTCAGTTCTTTTACTTGGGATCATCCAATATGGCATCATCCCGGGTGCAGTTAAGGTTGCCAGCTGGTTTGAATTGCTTTTTAGCAACTCTTTCGGACTGCCTTTCAACACCGGCTTCTTATTCTACGTGCTTCTCCTTATCGGGCTAGTGGCTTTTGGATTGCATTACTCACACAAAAATCGAAAAGTGGTGCTGAATACCGCTTTGCTCTGTTTTGCCGCCATTCTTTTGGGCTACTCTTCCTTCGCAGTGATCTTGATCCGCTCAAACGCAAACCCTCCGATGGATGAAAATAATCCTGAGAATGCATTTACTTTATTGTCCTATTTGAATCGAGAGCAATACGGCGACCGGCCCTTGTTCAATGGACAGTCGTTCAATACCCCTTTGGATACTCAGGAGCCATACAAAGATGGGAAACCGGTTTATTTTCAAGACAAGGAAAAAGGAGAATACATCATCAGCGATAAGCGCGAAAACTCCGTTCCGAACTACGATTCAAGATTTTTAAGCCTTTTACCCAGAATGTGGAGCTCGGATGGAAAGCATCGCTCTCACTACAGGAACTGGTCGAATTTTGAAGGCAAACCAGTTCGATACCGCTCAGCAGACGGACAAAACAAGGTGATCAATACGCCAACCATGGGAGAAAATCTCACCTTTTTGTTTCGTTATCAGCTAAACTGGATGTATTGGAGGTATTTCATGTGGAACTTCTCCGGGCGACAAAACGACGTGCAAGGTCACGGAAAAATTACCCAGGGAAATTGGATCTCCGGAATCCCGTTCATTGATGAAATGAGGTTAGGAACTCAGGAGAATCTTCCCGAATTCATTAGCAATAGCCCGGCGAACAATAAGTATTACATGCTCCCGCTTATTCTGGGCTTACTGGGGTTTGTGTTCCATCTGGTCAATGATCGAAAAGATGGATTTATTGTGTTCTTACTCTTTTTCTTCACCGGGATAGCCATTGTACTTTACTTGAACCAATACCCCTTACAACCCCGGGAGCGTGACTATGCCTATGCAGGCTCTTTCTACGCCTTTGCGATTTGGATAGGCATTGGTGTCTACGCCCTCATCGATGCAATTACGAAGCAAAAGCCAAGTAAGATCGTGTCTATTGCCACTACCGTATTATGCCTCGCGCTGGTCCCGGGAATTATGGCCTCAGAAAATTGGGATGACCACGACCGATCCTCACGCTACACCGGACGGGATTATGCCAAAAACTACTTAGATTCTTGCGCTCCAAATTCCATTTTATTTACCAATGGAGATAATGACACTTTCCCGCTTTGGTACGTGCAAGAAGTAGAAGAATACCGCACCGACGTGCGCGTGATCAACCTCAGCTTGCTGAATACCGATTGGTACATTAATCAAATGCGCAGAAAGGCCTATGACTCTGATCCGGTTCCTTTGAATATCCCTGAAGAGAAAATTCGTCAAGGCACCAATGACTATCTGCCCGTATACGAGCGCAAGGAGATCAAAGGGCATATTGACGTGGATGATTTGATCAACTTCATCAAAAGCGACAACTCACAAACTAAGGTGCGAGTTGGACAGGGTAAGCGGATCGACTACATCCCAACTAAGAAATTAAAGATCAACGTAGACAAACAGAAGGTGATCGCCAATGGCACAGTCACGGCAGATGAAGCTGATCAAGTTCTGGACGCTATCAAGTGGGAGATCAAAAAGGACTATGTGATGAAGAATGACCTCACGATCCTGGATATCTTGTCGGCCAACGATTGGGAGCGCCCCATTTATTTTGCCAGCACAACCGGACTTTCTTCTTACATCGGCCTTGAAGACTACTTTAGAGCCGAAGGAATGACCTATCGACTGGTACCGGTCAAGGCGCCTAAGAACCCAGAAGGCAATCCTGGCTATGTAAACTCTGACATCCTTTACGACCGTATGATGAAGGATTTCCAGTGGGGTGGCGTGGATGAAAACGATGTCTACATGGACGAAACCAATCGAAGAATGACCATGAGCTTACGAATCACCTTCTCTAGATTGGCTGATCAATTGATCGCGGAAGGTAAGAATGAGAAGGCGAAGGAAGTGATCGACAAAGCATTTGAGGTGACTCCTGAGCACAACGTACCTTATGATGTATTTGTGATGTATCTCGCCGAGAACTACTATGCGATCGGAGAAAACGAAACCGCCAATCAAATCGTTGACCGGCTTGCAAATATCTATCAGAAAGAGGTTGATTATTACGATCGCTTGGACCCGAAATTTGCAAAAGGCATCAACCGAGATCGTCAACAAGCAATTGCAATCCTAGGCCGTTTGGTCACCATGACCAATCAGATGTATCCGCAAAAAGAGTTTGGCCCTGAGCTTAGAGAAAGATTGTCGATGTATTTTGGTGGGATTAGTCCGCAAAATCGTTAAATTCGGGAACAATTAACCAATCCCAAAAATAGAATGGATCAAAAAAAGGTTCTTTTTTCTATTTTCTTCTTGTTGATTTCCTTTTCATACTTTGGCCAATCGCGCAATGCAGAGGCAGATAGCGTAGAAATGACGGGCATGATCTTCAACGATACTGATCCCATCAGGGAGGCCACCATTAATATTTTTGATGAAAATGATTTGATCAAAGTGGTGAAAGTGAAACGTTCCAACCGCTTTAGAATCAACTTGCCTATAGATAAATCCTTAACTGTGGAGATTGCAGCGCCCGAATTCCACACCAAACGCTTCATCTTTGACACCAACTTACCCGATGATGCAAAGAAGATACCTGATTTCGATTTTGACATGGACATCTTTTCAAGAGAAGAAATGGCCAATGTGAACACCTCTTTGCTCGACTTCCCCATTGGCATGGTGAGTTATCATGAAAAGAAAAAGAAGTTTCTGAGAAATGTAGAGTACACCAAAAAGATGAAAGCCAGGTACATGAAACTCTTAGAAGAGTCGATCATGTCCGACCGGGCTACTGAATAGCGGCGCCTTCGCCCGCACCCCTACCAGTTAGAACTCAATACGCATATGGATACCGAAAAAGCAGTAGATCTCATTAGTGAAGAGGTCCAATCATGGCTTGAAAGTATAGTTGGACTGCTACCCAATATGGCCGGTGCAATCACGGTGGTGATCGGCTTTTACTTCTTGGCTCGTCTCTCTCGTGTCGCCGTAGAAAAAGGCCTTAAAAAAACCAAACTGAATCTAGGCTTGGTCGACCTCAGTGCAGCAACAGTGTTCATCGGAGTAAATATTTTCGGTCTCTTCATTGCACTTGACATCTTGGAACTCGAAAAGACCGTTACTTCCTTGCTGGCAGGAGTTGGGGTGGCTGGTTTGGCGCTTGGCTTTGCCTTTCAAAGTACCGCAGCCAACTACGTTTCCGGAATAATTCTAGCCTTCAGAACGCCCTTTCGCATTGGGGAAATTGTGAAAAGTGGAGAAGTGATGGGTACCGTAGAGAAGATCAATCTCAGATCAACCGCCATCAAATCGTTTCAAGGTACAGAAGTGATCATCCCCAATAAAGACGTATTGCAAAATCCCATCTACAATTTCCAAAAGAGCGGTAAAAGGCGTATTGATCTTGCCTGCGGAATAAGTTACGGCGATGACCTTGATAAGGTAAAACGACTTGCTGTAGAGACCATTGAAAAAGTTGGAACTATCGACCAAAGCAAATCAGTGCAGTTTTTTTACACCGGTTTTGGAAACAGCTCGATCAACTTTTTGATCTTCGCCTGGAGTAAAGAAATTGATCAGGCCGGTTTTCTTCAAACCCAAAGCGACATGATTATCGCCCTAAAAGGTTGCTTTGACGAGAATCAGATCAGCATCCCCTATCCCATTAGAACGCTGGATTTTGGAATCAAGGGAGGTGAAAAGCTGAATGAAATGTTGAAAGAAGAAGCTTAATTTTGTTGCTTTTTCAGCCTCAGCATCCTCGCTCTTCATGCTTCAAAAGTCGATTGTTTTCTTTTTTCTTTTTTCCATTTGCAGTGCAGCCAATGCGCAATTTGATACACTACTTACCACCACTGGCGAATTATTTATTGGCACCGCAAAAAGTTTATTTGAATCGCGCCTGACCTTTTCCTCTAAAAGTGGCAGGGAAGACTTTGTGATCGATTGGAAAAACGTCAGCCAACTCAACACCAATCATTTGCTCCGCGTGGTTTCTAAGACCAAAGAGGTGCATGAAGGAGTGTTAAAAGACGACCAGCCCGGAGACCCTTACCTCTATTTTCACGTAGACCGAGAGATTTGGAAAATCGCCTATGATGACATCCTCGCTATGAGAAAGATCGAAAATAGTTTCAAAGACAAACTCGACCTTAGAATTAATGCCGGTTATACTTTCACCAAAGGAACTAACACTACCCAACTCTCGGTCAGGTCTGCGGTTGGTTACAACACTGAAAAGTGGTCATTTGATGCTGACTATAACGAGTTCCTCACCATCATCGACACCCTGCAAAATAATCGCCTCGATGCCTCGGCAAGTAGCCGTTACTTGATCGACAACAGCTGGTTTGCCAGTTCGAGCGCCAATTGGTTCAGCAGTGACGAGCAACAATTGAATCTCCGGACCACCATTCTTGTGGGAGGTGGTAAATACCTGATCTACAATCAGCAGAGCAACTTAAGACTTGGCCTGGGGGTGGCTTGGAATAACGAAAGATTTAGCACCGAAGTGCCGGTAGTGAGAGAAAGCTACGAAACATATCTGTCGGGACGTTACCGCCTCTTTGACAATAAATACTTGAATATCCAGACCAACTTCATCGGCTTTGCCAGCCTTACCGAGGATGATCGCTACCGAGCAACCTTCAATCTGGACTTAGGGTGGGATCTTGGCGAAAACTTTGACCTGATCTGGGGATATGGCCTTAACTTCGATAGCAATCCTCCGAACAATGCCCAACAAACTGACTATGTGATCAGCTTGACCGTAGGATGGTCTTTATAAAAGAGCTTGAAAGCATTAACTTTGAAATTGGTATGAAGCACAAAAAAATTGCCTTGATCATTCTCGACGGATGGGGATACGGAAAGCGCGATCAGAGCGACGCCATTTACGCAGCCAACACTCCCGTCTTTGACCAACTGATCAAAGATCATCCAAATAGCAAATTACACACCCACGGCGAGCATGTAGGGCTTCCGGATGGTCAGATGGGTAATTCTGAGGTGGGTCATTTGAATATTGGAGCCGGAAGAGTCGTCTTTCAAGACTTAGTAAAGATCAATCGATCCATAGCAAGTGGCGAGTTCGCCAACAACAAAGTACTACTTCACCAACTGCAAGAAGCTAAGGCCAAACAAAAGAATGTGCACCTGCTTGGCTTGGTCTCTGATGGGGGCATTCACTCCCATCAAAAACATTTACAGGCGATCCTGGACGTTTGTCAGCAGCAGGAACTTCCAAATGTATTTGTGCATGCCTTTACGGATGGACGAGATACCGACCCCAGATCAGGGCTCGGTTTCCTTAAGGGTCTTCAATCTAAACTAGACGGTTCAAAAGCAAAATTAGTTTCTGTGATAGGGAGGTATTATGCAATGGATAGAGACCAACGCTGGGAGCGGATCAAGAAGGCCTACGACTTGATCATACACGGCGTGGGTGCGCGCAGCATCAACATCCTTGAGTCCGTTGAACGTTCTTATCAGAATGATATAACCGACGAGTTCATCGAGCCCATTTGTCTTTCTAATGAAGATGGACATGCAGTCGGTAGAATAGAAGAAGGAGATACGGTGATCTTTTTCAATTTCCGAACGGATCGCTGTCGCCAATTGTGCAGAGCCCTTAGTCAAGAATCCTTCAATGATTTTGATATGAAACCAATTCCCATTGATCTGCTGACCATGACCACCTACGATGAGAATTTTGAAGACATTGGAGTGCTTTTCGAGAGAGATAATCTTAAAAATACCTTGGGAGAGTTGGTGAGCAAAGCCGGCAAGAGTCAGGTGCGAATTGCAGAAACAGAGAAATATCCTCACGTAACCTACTTCTTTTCGGGTGGAAGAGAAAGTGAATTTGACGGAGAAAAGAGGATCATGGTTCCTTCGCCGAAAGTGGCCACTTACGATCTTCANCCAGCAATGAGTGCGGAATCAGTAACCGAAAACATCATTCGGGAAATCGACGAACACCATCCTGACTTCATTTGCTTGAATTTTGCGAATCCAGATATGGTGGGCCACACCGGAGTATTCCCGGCTATAAAAAAAGCAGTTGAAACTGTCGATGCTTGCCTGGGCAAAATTGTAGAAAAAGCTACTGCCGAGGGATACGGCTTGCTGGTCATCGCCGATCACGGTAATGCAGATTGTGCGGTGAATCCCGATGGAAGCCCCAATACTGCGCACACCATCAATCCGGTTCCCATCATTTTGATCGGCTCTGATTATCCAAATTTGAATGATGGAAAATTGGCTGATGTAGCTCCCACCATCTTAAAACTGATGGGCATTGAAAAGACCAGTGAAATGCAAGGAAAAGTCTTGGTCTAAGTGTCGCCTTCCCTAGGTGAAATTCCTAACTTTATCCAACAAAATTTGATTTATGGATCAATTGAAAGAATACCTCAATTCAAATAAAGACCGCTTTATTGATGAGCTCATCGAATTACTAAAGGTGCCCTCAATAAGCGCAGACTCCACCTACAAGGCTCAAACGCATCAAGCTGCAGAATTGGTCAGGCGGCAACTTGAAGCGGCCGGTGCAGAAAACACAGCCTTGTGCCAAACAGAAGGTTATCCGGTAGTCTATGGCGAAAAAATCCTCGATGAAAGTCTACCTACGATCTTGGTATATGGCCACTATGACGTACAACCTCCAGACCCTTTGGAGTTGTGGGATAGTCCGCCCTTTGACCCGGTTATCAAAGAGGAGAAGATCTATGCGAGAGGTGCAGCAGATGATAAAGGCCAGATGTACATGCACGTCAAGGCTTTTGAATACCTGATGAAGACCGACTCACTGCCTTGTAATGTGAAATTCATTATTGAGGGCGAAGAAGAAGTGGGTTCTGAGCACCTCGAAGACTTTATCAAAGAGAATAAAGAGAAATTGAAGGCAGACGTGATCCTCATCTCTGACACATCCATGCACTCTTTGGAAAACCCTTCGATCACTACCGGTCTGAAAGGATTAAGTTACCTAGAAGTTGAAGTGGTAGGTCCAAATCGAGACCTCCATTCGGGAGTTTACGGAGGAGCGGTAGCGAATCCCATCAATATCCTTTGTGAGATGATCGCTTCTTTGAAGGATGAGCATAACCACATTATCATTCCTGGTTTTTACGACAAAGTACAAGAGGCAAGCAAAGAAGAACGTGAGAAATTGGCCGAAACACCATATGATGAAGAAGCTTACAAGGCCAAACTCGGTATAGAAGAGGTTGAAGGTGAAGCCGGCTATTCGACTATTGAAAGAACCGGGATTAGACCGACCCTAGACGTAAACGGGATCTGGGGAGGCTACATCGGTGAGGGCGCTAAAACTGTGCTACCTTCCAAAGCGAATGCAAAGATCTCCATGCGATTGGTTCCTCATCAGTCGGATGAAGAAATCACGGCTCTATTTAAAGCCCACTTTGAATCCATTGCTCCCAAGTCTGTGAAAGTAGAAGTAAAGCCGCATCATGGAGGAGAGCCCTATGTGACCCCGATTGATACTTTAGAATACGAGGCGGCAAGCATGGCTATTGAGAAATCATTTGGAAAGACCCCCATACCCGTTAGGGCTGGCGGAAGTATTCCAATTGTTTCGCTATTCGAAGATATATTGGAGATAAAAACCATCCTCTTAGGCTTCGGCTTGGATACGGATGCCATACATTCGCCTAATGAGCATTACGGTATCGCTAATTTCATGAAGGGAACCGAAACCATCGTTCATTTCTACCACACCTTCAGTGAATTAAAGAACGCATGATTAAAAAATGCCGTTTCCTGATTCTTTCAGTTGGCGTGATCTTTTTAAGCTCTTGTTTTCAGATCGAAGACGTAGAGATCAAAGAGATCAAGTCAGTGAAGTTGTTGGAGCTATCTCAAGATGGCCTGGTCGTGGAATCGGAAATCAGAATTAAGAACCCCAATCGATATGATATCGAAGTCGTGGAGTCTGATTTCAATGTAAAAGTCAATCAACGCGCAATCGGCGACGCTCAAATCATTAGCAAACTCAGCATACCCGGCAACTCAAGTGAATTTCATACCCTGAAATTAAAAAGCAAACCAAAAGATCTCACTGCGTCCGCTATTCCGTCTTTGATCGCAATTACTGCCGGAGGTGCTGACGAGCTCGACTTTGAAGTGGATGGTTTTATCGTTGGTAAAGTCTGGGTCTTTAAAAAGAAAGTGGACGTAGACCATAAGGGCAAAGTAGATCTGAAGCTATTCTGAACTTAATCTTCCAACAGGGTTACCGTTCCCTGAAAGTCGCGAATCTGATTGTTCAGATCGCGGATTACGATCCGGTAAAAATAAACCCCCGAATGGGCCTTTTTCCCGTTAATTCGACCGTCCCATCCCTGACCAAGCGATCTAGAAGCGTATACTTCTTCTCCGTAGCGATTAAAGATCTGCACAAAATAATCATAGACCCCACAGGCTCTCACTTTGAACTCATCATTGATTCCGTCGCCGTTTGGCGTAAAAATGTTGGGAATCTCAAATTCATATTCATCGAAGACAAAAAGATCTGCGGTAGCGGTGTCTAGGCATTCAAACTGATTTTCAGCGACCCAACTAAAAACGAATGAGCCTGTATCAGTAGGTTCAAACAGACTGAGATCGCTTTGTGAGATCAGTCTGTCTTCAAAAAACAAGCTGCCCTCACGGTAATTCATGCTATTCCTCGCATCCAGTTCAATTTCAGCCCCCTTGATACTGCTCGAATCTCTTGAAATCTGGAGATCAGCCTCCGGAGAAGGGAATATGCGGATGGCACTATCAATTCTAAGATTCAAAGTATCCCTGCAACTATCTGACGTGATCAAAAGCAAGCCAATGTCATAATAACCACTATCCGTGTAGGTAAAAGTGGGTTGCACTTGATTCGATAGTTGGTTGTTGTCGAAATCCCAGAANTAATCGGCACTACCAGCGAATTGAGAGGTGTCAAAGAAGTTGACTTCGAGCGGCGGACAGCCTTGTTTGGGTGTAAAATCAAAGCCAATCTGGTTCGTACTGAAGCTGCTTGAAGCAAATATCGAATCACGAAACGCTACCGTATCTATGCAGCGATCCGTAGCAATTACGTTCAAGACCACTTCGTAGGATCCACTTCCCTCATAAGTATGTGAAGGGTCACTCAGATTCGAGGAGTCCCCATCACCGAATGTCCATAAAAAATCTGCACTACCGGCCACGGTGGAAGAGTTGGCAAAGGTCACCGGGAATGGAGGGCAGATCTGGTTAAGATCGGAAGTGAAGTTGGCTAAGGGGTTGGGAAAGAGCTCAATCACCCTACTCCTCACTTCGCGACAAACGTCTTGGTCTACTTGAAGACTCACAGTGAAGTTACTCTGAGACGCAGTAAAACTTACGTTTCTCACGGTATCTTGATTACTGTTCAAAGGGGTAGCTGCCGGACCAAAAAACCAGTTGAAAGAGGCATAATCTTCGAAATTCCCGCCGACGTTAAAATCAAGTGAGTTACTATCCTGACAAAACAATCCGCTTACTTCAATTTGCGGGTCTAGAGACTCGTACACCCGAAATTGAGTGGTTGCAGTATCGCTGCATCGTAAACCGGGGTTGGCAATCAAGGTGATGGTATACGTTCCGGTATCTGCGTACGTGTACGTGGGATCATCATCTCTTGAAGTATCGGCAAGCGTAGTGGGATCCCCAAAGTCCCAAAAGAAACCCTTGATGTTATATCCCGGGACTGAAGGGGTATTATTCTGAAAGTCAACGGTTCTTCCATCACAAAGTAAGGTCTGATCTTGCACGGCGGTGAGAATCACAGGATTGCAATTCGCCGTGTTGATCTGAATGTCTCTTCTGCTTGTGCTCAAAAGTACCCCTTGCCGGTATTCTTCGATACAAAACCCTAGCACATACTGTCCAATGGAAGTTGGCGAACCCGTTAAAAATCCACTTTGCGAATTAACTGCCAAAGCCGGATTTGAAGGCACCGGGAAGGTGGCCGTCTGGGGCAAAAGAAAATTAACCGTGGCATAAGGAGGGTCTATTGCAGGTATTGGTTCAGGGTCAAACCGCGGCGAGGTGTAGGGAGCGCAAAAAGAATAGACCAGGCTGTCCCCGTCGGCATCAGTTGCAGAAAGGTCTAGATTCAGCGGTTGAGAAGGGCAAAAGGCAACCGGGGGGTTGGTGCTGTAGGCAGGTGAACTATTGCAACCGGTTTGATCAAATTCCGGCACTTCAATGGTCCAAGTACTTCCCCAGTCGTTGGTGGGTTTGGTGAGGTTATCAATCGAATTGTTACGGCAACACCGCTGGTACACCAACAAATGAGTGCGGTCACGCTCCAATTGAATCACTCCGCTGTAGAAGCCTTCTTCGAGTTCTAAACTATCTATGCGGACAAAACAGGGGTCTTCAATGCTATCGGCTACAAACTTGGTATTCTGAAGGACAATCGTGGCCACCCGATTGGTGCCATTGCTAAAAATAGTGATCGGCAAGGTATTAGTGAAAACGGCTCCCGGGTTTGCCCTGAGTACATCGCGATACAGCACCACTTCTACACGATAATCGACAGTACTGGCGTTTGCATTGCCTAAGCAGTCATAACGGATATAGCCACCCACTATATGACTGGCAAAGCTGTTTGCTGCGCCGAGCAAGAGGAAGAACAACAAGAGATAGTAACTCTTAAAGCCCATATGGTAAAGTTATACAATTCGACCGCAGTCTGGAACTGCATTTACGCATTTGCTGCCTAACTTTGGTGGTTATGAAGCCCATGGCCAAATTGCTCTTCGGCGTGTCACTTTTGATGGCTTGCCAAAATGAAGGTAAAAAACCTCTAAATTCCGACTCTTCTATGAACTCTGAAGCCAATCGATTAATTCACGAAAGTAGTCCGTACCTCTTACAACATGCCTATAATCCAGTCGACTGGAGGCCGTGGAATGAAGAAAGCCTGGCTGAAGCGCAAAAAAATAACAAGCCCATTCTGATCAGTATAGGATATTCTGCTTGCCATTGGTGTCACGTGATGGAAAAGGAATCTTTCGAAGATGACAGCGTAGCGCAGCTTATGAATGAACACTTCATTTGCATCAAAGTGGATCGGGAAGAAAGGCCAGACATTGATCACTTGTATATGGATGCTGTTCAGTTAATGAGTGGGAAAGGCGGTTGGCCGCTGAATTGTTTTGCGCTGCCAAATGGTAAGCCTTTTTACGGAGGCACCTACTACCCCAAAGCACAATGGATCGATGTGTTGAATCAAATCGCGGAAGTCTATCGAGAAAACCCCGAGAAGGTAAACGAATATGCTGAGAAGTTGAGTCAAGGACTGAAGGACCAGTCGGTGGTAGAGATCGAAGATGTGCCGGAAAATTATAATTCGGAAGGACTGATGAAAGCGGTGCGTGAATGGAAAAAGAGCTTTGATCCACAGCATGGAGGCAACAACTACGCGCCAAAGTTTCCCATGCCCAACAACTTTCAGTTCCTTTTGCACTATTTAAAGTTCTACCCAGACACGGAAGTCGAACAGCACCTAATTAGAACGCTTGATAAAATGGCGATGGGTGGCATCTATGACCAAATCGGTGGCGGCTTTGCCAGATACTCTACCGACATGGTTTGGAAAGTGCCTCATTTTGAAAAGATGCTTTACGACAACGCTCAACTTATAAGTTTATATGCACAAGCCTATAAAAAGTATCGAGACCCGCACTATGAAAAAGTAATTCGCCAGACCATTGATTTTCTTTCCAGAGAGCTTAGAGACCCCTCGGGGGCCTTTTATTCTGCATTAGACGCCGATTCCGAAGGTGAAGAAGGTAAATTTTACGTCTGGGAAAGTAAAGAAGTGGAAGCTATCCTGGACGAAAAGCAATTTGCAATTGCAAAGGACTATTATAATATCAATGAGAAGGAAAAATGGGAAGGCAACATAATCTTACTCAGGAAGGAAAGTGATGCGGAGTTTGCTAATAAAAGAGGCTTAGACCTTGAGGAATTGAATGATACCCTTAGCCAAATCGAGCAGTTACTGCTTGAAGCGAGGTCTAAAAGAGTGAGGCCCGGCCTCGACGATAAAAGCCTGACCTCATGGAATGCCCTAACCATGATGGGACTGCTGGAGGCCCATGAGGCACTTGGAGATCCGCACTACTTGGACCTGGCCATTGCTTGTGGGAAATTCTTGGTCAATGATCAATTGAAGACAGACGGAGGCCTTTACCATAGTTTCAAGGAGGGGAAAAGCAGTATTAACGGATTTCTGGAAGATTACGCCTTTGGCATTCAGGCCTTTGTTCAACTTTATGAAAACACCTTTGATGAGTACTGGATCGATCAGGCGCAAAAACTAGCCGAGTATTCTATTGCCCATTTCTACGACGAGAAAAGTGGATACTTCTATTTTAATTCTGATCAAGATCCTGAGTTGGCCGTTAGAAAAATCGAAAAAAACGACAATGTGATTCCAGCTTCGAATAGCGCGATCTGCAGAGGACTCTTTGAGTTGGGTACGCTATTGAACGAACAGAAATACCTCCGGATCTCTGATCAGCTTTTGAGTAATTCAGAAAAACTGATCGAATCCTATATCCCCTACGCAAGTAATTGGGGCATTCAGCTCCTGAATCGTGCTCATCGATTTTATGAAACGGCTGTTGTAGGTAAAGATGTGAGCGGCGTAAAAGAAGCAATACAAAAGAACTACCTACCAAATGCGATTCTTCTTGGATCCAGAAAAGAAAGCTCTCGTTTGGCGCTTTTGAAGAATAAATGGGTAGCTGGACAAACCACCATTTACGTGTGCTATCAAGGTACATGTAAACAGCCTACCACAAAAGTTACTGAGGCATTAGAAGCAATGGCAGAAGAATGAGGGTCTTCCTTGCCGTGTTATTCAGCCTGGTCCAGCATCATGTGTATGCCCAATTGTTAGACCCCTCCGCCGATTGGTTTTCACTTCAGGACTTCTTCCAGGAAAGGTATGTGAAAGAAAAAGCGATCGTTAGCCTGAACTTGTCTGTGGAAGAAAAAGCCGATGGAGAAAAGATCAGAGATTCTGGAGAAAAGCTAAGCTACTTCTTCAATGCCTCGGGCAAATTGATCCGTGCAGAAAAGAAAATACCACTTAGCCGTGGCTTTGATACCGCTTTTGTCGACTATGAATACGATATTCGGGGTAGATTGACAAAAACCGTTGAACACTACGGCCCTTATCACTTCATTTACCTTAACCATTTTGCCAATGACCTTGTGTTTACAAGCTTGAAAATCAATCCCAAGTTAAAAAAGAGAGATACCTTATATAACCGTACCCATCGGATCGATCGAAAAGAACAAACTGAAATAGAAAAAATTTCCAATGAAAAAGGTGGAGTATTCATTGAGAAGAAAAGAAGCTTTGATGCTCAAGATCGGCTTATTCAAGAAGAGGTAGGGTATACCTATAGCCGCAATCGCAGTCGCGCCCGCTACATGTATCAGCAAGATCAATTGATCGAATCCCTTCTCATAAAGGATTTTAGGGTTCGTCAAGAGGAACGTCGTCGATTCAGTTATGAAGCAGGCAAATTAAAAGAGGTACTTTATTTTAAGAATGATAAATTAAATACTCGTACGGCATTTACCTACGCCCAAGGTTTGTTATCGGCCATCATAATAAGAAACCAAGAAGAAGGTTGGATCAAGATCTATCGACTTCATTATGAACTTTATTGATTGACCACACTATTCATCAAAGTTGATCAGACTCACTTCCACTTCCGTATAATCGTAATCTTCCAGATTTCGAATTTGTTGTGAAACGTATTTGTTCCAATTGATCTGTTCCTTGATTACATTAGAGAAATTGGTGTCCTTATCGTATCGGTTTTGCATCATCTTATAATCCCTACGCCAGACGGTATTGATGATCTCATTAAGTTTTTCCTTATAATTCGACTTGGTAAAGTTCGCTTCCAATACTTTCTTGACGATCAACCTTCTATGCAGCTCGGCAATATCAAAATGCAATTGCTCGTGCTGTAAAAGCACTTTGTTTCTCTCTGCAGGCTTCGACCAAGATTCATTCTTGATGAAACACACATTGATGGTCAGGTTCATGACGGCCTCCCCATCACTCGTGTAGCTGTATGGCAAACCAATGCTCGACAAAGCGGCCACCGTCGTTTCTTCCTTTGGACTTGCCTCAAAGTCAGACCACTCTAACTTGTACCAATCACTCCAATAAATTCGATTGGAGTTGTCTGTTTGATCTTGGCCAAATAGCGCACAGACCCAAATCAAACCCAAAAATGTGCTTATGCCGAACCTTTTTTTCATGTTATAAATATAGAAATAATGCTTGGCTTGATGATGATTGATGCCCAAGTCCCAGATTTGGCGCTATATTAGACGAGCTTCTTCGGTTTTCCCGCTATAAATTCTTTAAAATAGTTAGGCTGAAAATAAGCAAGATCTACAAATTGCTTTCCGAGAAGCTTTTTATAGCCAATGGCACCCATATACTGCGATGAAATAAAGTGATCCTCTAGAAAGATTGCATTTTCAGATTGAATCAAGTCTCTGCATTTTGATGCCCCATCCCCAAAAAAGTAAATCGTATTCTTTTCCAATGCGTCTTTGAAAGCATGCTCATCGATCACTTTGGGGGCTACTTGCTGAACGATTTGATTAGTCGCTGAATACAGCCCGGTATACACTTCCATTCTTCTTGCGTCGAGCATCGGGCAGTACAATGCGGCTTGATCATTTACGGATCGAATTGCTCCCCAACTCATGGCATCTAAGGTAGGAATGGCAATTAAGGGTATCTGTGCCCCTGAGCAGATGCCTTTGGCCAGGGATAGGCCAATGCGTAAGCCGGTGTAGGATCCGGGTCCTTCGCTTATGGCCACCGCCGCAAGATCCATCAGCTTCACTGATTTCCGGGTCAGCAATTGATCAATAAACGCCGCGAGATTCTCGGAATGTGAGTAACTGCCTTTTTCTTCTATGCTATCAATTAGCGCGTCTGCTTTGAACAAAGAGACGGAGCAATTCTTACTGGCTGATTCTATGCACAGAACATGATTATCCAAGATCAATCTTTTTTCGAGAACAGCTCGTCTTCAGCTACCACTTGCACACTTTTTCCGGCTCTCAATTTTCTAGAAATCGCTGAATAAGGACCGGTAATGACCTTTTTGCTGGTGTCTAATTCGCTTTTAACCTCTATATGCATGGTGTTTTGTATTCCTGTTTCTACGTAAACCAGCTTGGCTTTCTCCCCATCGTAGAGAAAAACGCAGATGTTCTTTTCCTCCTCATCCAGCAGATCATCCCCGTTTTCGTTGCTAGACTTCCCTGAGGTATCTGCTCGGGTGGTTACCGCTTGAATAGGTATAGAAATTACATTCTGAGCAACGGTAGTACGAATGTCCACGGTGGCTGACATGCCCGGACGAAATGGAGAGTTCTGTTCTTGGTCTCCTTTCATGAGTTCAGCATAAGAACCTTTGAGCATTCGAATCTTGACGTCGAAATTGGTGACTTGATCTGCGCTCATGCCTTCTGTATTCGCAGAATTTGCGATTTCAGTAACCACTCCTTTAAATGCTTGATCTAAATAGGCGTCAACCTCAATTTCTGCGGTATCTCCGATATCCACGCGAACAATATCATTTTCGTTCACCTCTACTGCCACCTCCATCACATTGAGGTCTGCTACGGTCATAATATCGGTTCCAGCCATTTGTGCCGTACCCACCACCCTTTCTCCGGCTTCCTTGTTCAGCTTTGTAATGGTACCGTTGATCGGGGAGTAAATCGAGGTTCTTCCCAGGTTTTCCTGAGCTTCCGTTAAGGTGGCCTCTGCGCTTTTTACGTTGAATAGCGCTGCATTGACCGACTCTTCCGCTGCTTCCACATCCGATTGAGCCACTTCATAATTCGCCTTCGCTTGATCGAATTCCGCTTGAGAAATCACCTTATCCTTGAACAGTTTCTGATTACGTTCGAAAATGGCCTTTGCATTTTCAAAAGTGGACTCGGTCTGAGCCAAACGCGCTTTCGAGCCGCTGAGGTTCGCCTTGGCAGTATTAAGAGACGCCTCTGCTCTGCTCAATGCAGATTCAACAAGATCAGGGTCGATCTTGATCAACAAGTCGCCCTTCTTCACCTTATTCCCTTCTTCCACCGCTAAAAAGATGATTTCTCCCGATACATCCGAGCTGATCACAACCTCTGTTTCTGCCTGTATCTTTCCACTAGCGGCAACCGTTTCCACGATGGTTCGTATTGCAGCTTTTTCAGCAGTGACCTGAAGAGAGTTACCGCTGCTTTTTCCTTTGATCAGAGCAATAACTACCAATACTACAATTGCCCCTAGCAAAATGTAAATCCACTTTTTCGATTTCATTGAAAAGCCTTAATTGTTAAATGAAAGAGTTTGTCCGCGGTAAAAATCCAACACTTTGGTCCTAAAAATGTACTCGTATTTGGCTTGCAATAGCTCTGATCGCGCATTATTCAGTCGGTTCTTCTCGTTATTAAAATCAAAGGTGTTCAACAGTCCAACCGTAAAGCGTTGATTAGTATACTCAAAAGAAGTTTCTAAAGCTTGAACCGATTTGGTAGCGGCTTTATACCTTTTCAAAGCAGCCACAGCCTCTGCATGTGCACTTTCGATATTTTGCCTCAATTGTAATTTTGAATTCTCAAGATTCAATTCCGCATTTTTCATATTGAGTTTGGCACGTTGCACTCCAATTCTGCTACTTAATCCATTAAACAAAGGAATGCTTAACCTAAAACCTACTGAGGTATTGAAGTTATCTTGCAGTTGATCATCCCACACTTTGGTCCGAAAATCGTTGTCGTCAAAAATGGTCTGTTCTTGAAGTGAGAGCACTTGTTGTCCGCTTCCGGCCACCTGACCGATGGGAACACGTCCGATATTAGTCCCATCCCCGGTTCTTATCCGGTTAGCGCCTGAATAACCAGATCCTACTGATCCGGTTAAGTTGAGCGTCGGATAATACCTCCCTTTTGCCACTGAAGTGGATTTCTCGGCGGCAAAATAGTTGTATTCAGCACTTTTGATCTCCGGCATTTCCTGTACCGCAGATTCATAAAGTACGCCTGGATTGACCAGTTCCGATTCGCCCTGAAATGCATCTAGATCTGGCTCGACAACTTGAATTTCATCATAGATTTCGAGATTCAATAATTGAGTGAGATTGATTTTAGACAACCTCAGCTGATTGTCTGCATTCACGTATTGTAATTCTTCTGTGGCTAGCTGGGCCTGAATCTCTTGTAGGTTGCCCTCGGGAAGTACGCCCGCTTTCACCTGCTTTTCTATTCGTTCTACCTGGATCTCTGTCACTTTCATTTGATTGGCTGCATTCTTGGCCAACTCCTGGTTAAAAAGGATCTGTAAATACGCATTGGCGATGTTCAAGGCAATGTCGTTTTTAATGGCTTCCAAATTGTAGCGATTCGCATCCAGTTGAGCCTGACTCAATTTGACATTGTTGACATTTCGAAACCCATCAAAAATGGTGAGCGTACTGGAAAGCCCTAATTGGTTAGAGCGCACCTGGGTGGTTGCAAAGGTATTGGTGAAAGGATCAATGGTCTGTCCGAAATTGTAAATATGCGCGGCCGAACCATTTAAGTTTGGCAATACCGAATACTTTGACGCCTTGAGGTCTTGTTCTGCAATTCGCATGTCAAGGATGTTTTGCTGCACCTGGATGTTATGCTCGTATGCATAATTGATGCAGTCATCCAGCGTCCATTTCTTTCCTTCTTCTGCTTGAGCCAAAACTTGAGCGCAAAAGGAAATGAATAAGGATAAGCATATACTTTTTAGGGTCAAAAAGTTTGGTTTCATGGCAACTGGTTTTGAGCAGGTAAAGTTAAGATGGTCATGCTTGTCGAGCGAAATTTCTTTACGAGAGGTTTTCTTGACCCATCAACGGGAAAAACCACTATTGGAAACGTCTTTTAACAAGCAAAAGCAGAGCTTCAGCTAATTCATTGTCCTTTTCCCAACCATAGGCCTTCCTCAACTCTTCGTTAAAATACCGACTCGCTTCTTGCTCACTTTCCAGCTCATTCAATATCCTGATCGCTTTTTTAAACTCTTCAATGTCACCACCAAAAAGATCATTGGCGTACAAATACCTTTCGTTAAGCCCGATCGCAGTGAGCAGATCTGCAATGGGTTGCTTTTTTAATTGTTCGCTAAGGCTTCGATCTTCTTGTTCGTCCGCAAATTGGTCATTAAGATCAACCTGCGCACTCATCCCTGCCTTGTCTTCCATCTTCTTGATCTCTGATTTGATGTTGGCGCTATCCTCGACCGATTGGAACTCAGGCTTAAGGTCAATTTTACGTTCGTCGATATCAAGATCATCTTCTTGCTCAGGATCATCGTCGTAGGAATCGATATGATCTTGCTCTTGCTCCTGAGATTCTGCTGCATTTGAATTTTCATCTTCCTCTACATCGGCAACCTGATCCAAGTTAGGCAGATCGGGAGAGAATTCTTCCTCTTCATGATCCTGCTCTTCAGCGATAAGGTACTTTAAGACCACAGCAGTTTCATGCATGCGATTGATCTTGGAAAGGATGGCACTCACCTCCAAGACAGGCATGTGAGGCATTTTCTTTAGGCGGTCTGAATGCTCTTTGATGTTATTGATCAAGTCCTCTAGATCTGCTCTTTTTTCTTTGCTATTCATTGGTATCTTTTCGAAGTGAAAGGATTAGCCTTACCTTTGCATCTGCCAAAATTTAAAGCTTTCAGCAGACTTAATGTTCCTCGAAAATACGATAAATTCGAAAAAGCGCAACGGTTGGATTGAAGTCATCTGCGGCTCCATGTTCTCCGGAAAAACTGAGGAGTTGATCCGCCGTCTGAAAAGAGCAAAATTTGCCAAGCAAAAGGTAGAGATCTTCAAGCCTGAGGTAGATGTGCGCTACGATGAAAATGCAGTGGTTTCTCACGATGAGAACCAGATCCACTCCACGCCTGTTCCTGCATCAGCTAATATCCCACTCTTGATCAATGACGAGGAAGTAATTGGCATCGATGAAGCCCAATTCTTTGATATGGAGTTGGTAAGCGTTTGTAATCAATTGGCGGATCGAGGTATGCGGGTGATCGTAGCCGGTCTGGATATGGACTTTAAAGGAAAGCCCTTTGGTCCTATTCCTGCCCTGATGGCTACCGCAGAATATATTACCAAGGTGCACGCCATCTGCATGAGGTGCGGCAATCTGGCAAATCATTCGCATCGTATCGAAGGTGGGGATGAGTTGGTGATGCTGGGTGAAACAAATAGCTATGAACCGCTTTGCAGGAACTGTTTCCATGAAGCGAGAACCAAAGAAAAGAAGAGCTTGTGAAAGAGGCCGATAAAGTACATCAAACCGAATTTCGAATTAGCCTGACGGCGCTTCGGAGAAACTTGGAGACTTTTTCCGATTGCCTTGAGCCGAAGACAAAGTTAATGCTGATGCTCAAAGCTTCAGCTTATGGTCATAGTTCAACTTTGCTTGCGAGGGAATTCGAAGGCGATGAGCGAATCAGCTACTTTGCCGTTGCCTACGTGGATGAAGGTGTGGAGTTAAGAAAAGCAGGCATCGAGAAGAATATTCTGGTGCTAAATCCCTCACCGAATTCATTCGACAAATTGGTCAATCACTGTCTAGAACCCGAAATACACAATCTTGATCTGCTCAGAAAATTCAATTGCTTTCTGGATCAGCATCATCAGCAGATGGCTCCCTATCCGGTACATCTAAAATTCAATACCGGTATGAACCGACTTGGCTTTGAGCCTCTAGAAATCCCTCAACTGGCCTCTTTCTTTTCTTCGCAAAAAAATCTACGCACACAGTCGATCATGACTCATTTGAGCTCTTCTGATCTTCCTAAGGAGGACGAGTTCACCAAAGATCAATTGACTTCTTTCGCTGAAATTATAAAAGCCACAACCGATTTTCAAGACGAAGACACTTTTTTCCATTGCTTGAACTCAAACGGGATTTACCGATTTCCTGAACATCAATATGATCTGGCAAGATTGGGTATCGGACTTTACGGCACATCCACTATTCCCCAACTCAGGGAAAAGCTCATCCCTGCGGCTAGCCTTCACACCAAGGTTTGTCAGATCAGGAACGTCAAGAAAGGAGATTCGATCTCTTATTCAAGGAGCGGAAGAGCCCCTCAAGACACTCAAATTGCCACGCTATCTATCGGTTATGCAGATGGCTTCAATCGCTTCTGTGGAAATGGCAGGTGGCAAGTAGAGATTGACGGTGAGCTATACCCAACCATTGGAAACGTGTGCATGGACCTCAGCATGGTGGACATTGGCCATGCAGAAGTTCAACTTGGCGATGAAGTGACCATTTTTGGAGGTAAGAAAAGCATCTATGAATATGCAACTCATCTGGGTACCATTACCTATGAAGTGATGTGCGCGCTTGGCTCAAGGGTTAGAAAAAAAATGATCGCCTGATCGCCCTTAAATTAATTCCTGAATATATTTCTTGATCAACTCCCTTTGCTCTGACAGATCCAACTTCGGCGAAGGGGGTCTAAACTCAGCGGTGAAGGCCCTCTGCAAATCTCTTTTTAGGTCAATTTCTTTCTCCAAGACGGTGTAAAAATGCTTCGCAGCGTGATGAAGCTTAGCCAAATACTCTTGCTCGCTTTGACCGGGAGTTGGCACCATTAGCGCTTGTTTACCCAGGTAGCTAAGGTCCATAATGCTGGAATAAGCCGACCGGCAAACGATGCCTTTATGAGTTTGAATTAAGGTGTAAAGTTCTTGCGTATTGGCCAGGGGAATGCATTGAATAAGTTCCTCTTGATTGTGAAGAGCGGCCGAATGAGAACCTTGGACCAAGCTAAGTGGTATTTTCTGAATCTTCGCAAGATGGACCAATCGCTTTTCAAACTTACTTCTGGCCGGTTCTGGGCCTGATAATATGGCTAAATATCGATCCTTCTTGTCATATTGTGCTCTTTTTGCCTCAGATCCCAAGAGGCCNAAATGACTCAGTACTCCAATGTATTTTATCGGTCGGCTGATCCCTCTAAGAGACGATAGCACTCCGCTCAAACCGACTGCTTGTTCATCCGGAACCCAAAGTTGATCGAAATGACCCACCAAGCTTCTCATTACCTTAGCAAGAACTGCGGTACCTACGCGACTTTGAAGATTCAGTTGATGGGTTAGTAATACGGATGGGACGGATGTTGAGTAAAGTCCGTAGCGGTTGTCAGAGATGATCAGATCAACTTGATGGTCTCTAAGATATCCATCCAAAGCGCTGCGCTCTTCTCGGTAAACTTTCATCAATTTAGGGAGTTGGGCAAAGATGCTCCACTGCAATCCCAAAGCAGAATCATAATGAACCCTGGGGTTGGGTAATCTCAAGCTGTCCTTGTCCGGAAATTCTCTCCGAAGAAATTCGAGGGCTGCTCCATCTGAAGCGATCACGATCTCAGCTTTAAGCAAGTCCAATTGTTTGATCAAGCAAGCTGAACGACTTGCATGTCCCAAGCCCCAATTCAAGACCCCTACCAATATCTTTTTCCCGGCGATCACCTCTGACGAATTTAGCTAAATTTAGCGCTATGAAAGCAATCATAAGCGGAGCCAGTAGAGGCATTGGAAAGGCTTGTGCATTGGCCCTTGCTGATGCCGGTTACGATCTTTGTTTAATCAGCCGAAGTCGAAAAGACCTGGATGACTTAAAAAGTCTCATTGAAAAAGAAAATAAGGTAAGTGTGAAGCTAATAGCGCTCGACCTCACCGACTTTGAACGGATCGGGTCAATGGATTGGGGGTCTTTGTGCGGCTCAGATGAAAAGTTGGTTTTGGTAAACAACCTTGGCGTCTATGCAAAAGACGAAGCTTCAAAAGTATCCATTGCAGAAATCGAGGTCGGTCTGCGATTGAATTTAGCCAGCGCGGTGGCGCTGAGTCAGAATATCATCCCAAGCATGAAAAAGGCCAATGCAGGATTGATCATCAATGTAAATTCCGTCAATGGTCTCCATTCAGATCAAACTTCAGCTTCCTATTCAATATCCAAGCATGCCTTGAAAGGTTGGAGCGACGCACTTAGAGAAGAATTGAGAAAATCAGGCATAAAAGTGACCTCCATTTATCCGGGAGCGGTTAACACTTCTTCCTGGGATGGGCTTTCGGTGGATCGGCAACGCATGATTCAGGCAGAAGATATTGCGCAACTTATTGTTGCCATTGGTGAACTATCCGTTCATGCGCTTGTAGAGGAAATCCGGATCGATCCGATGGATTTTAGCCACTAACTTAAGTCTAATCGATAACCTACTCCTTTCACTGTACTGATCAATTCTTCCCCGATCTTCTCTCTGATCTTCCGTATGTGCACGTCTACCGTTCGGCTGCGCACTTTTTCAAAATTATCCCAGATGGCATTTTTGATCTCTTCTCTGGAAAAGACCTTGTTTGGCTTAGAATAAAGCAAGGATAGGATCTCAAACTCTTTTTTGGGTAAATAAAACTCCTTGCCTTCCTTGATGATCAAAAAGCGGTCTTTATCTATCACCAGGGCTTGTTCTTGCCAATCAGCCTGACTCAGTATTTTACGTTTTAACAGTGCCTTGATCCTGCTCAGTAAAACCCTTTCTTGAACCGGTTGAAAAATGAAATCATCAGCCCCAGAATCCAATCCCGCGATAAGTCTAAAATCTTCTTTACGCTGGCTGATCAAAATGATGAAGAATTGCTTATCCGAGGCCGACTTTAGTTGATGGCACAGATCGATCCCGTTGCCGTTTTTTAGTTCTACCGGGAGCAACAAAAGGTCGGGCTGCTTGTCCTCAACTTGCAAGGCCAGCTTATCCGTTTCATCGAGTTGAAAAACGGTAAATCCTTCTTTGATCAAGAATTCTGAAAGCCACCTGTCGTGGCGTCTTTGCTCTACAATTAATACGCTGTTCTTCAACACCTGAATTTGTTCGGCAAACATAGATTCATCGGCTTTGATAGGCGTTAAAAGAATTTTAAATGTAAGTGAACGTTCTTGCGATTCTGAGGTATGCTTGCTGATCGCCTGCTCACCAAAAATTTCAAAGTCCCTTTATGTCGTCTGATTTACAGGAGGGATTAATATAAACTTAACACGGAAGCTCATGATTCTAATTAGTTTTGCGCCTCTTTAATTCTGCTACATTTACGCTATGGATTTCGGTTTATTGGACTTTTTAGAATTACTTGGAGCGCTTGGGTTCTTCATTTATGGAATGAAGGTAATGAGTGATGGAATTCAGCGCACTGCGGGTTCTAAATTAAGAGACATACTCAGGGGCATGACGCGTAACCGTTACCTGGGAGTTTTCACCGGATTCATCATTACCTGTTTGGTGCAATCTTCATCTGCTACCACAGTGATGGTGGTAAGTTTTGCCAATGCGGGATTATTGAGCTTGGTGGAGTCAATTGGCGTGATCATGGGTGCGAATATAGGCACCACCATTACCGCCTGGCTGATCGCTTTCTTCGGATTCAAAATTAAGATCTCCGCCTTTGCTTTGCCCATTATTGCGGTAGGGTTTCCCATGATGTTTTCGAAACGCAGCACCACCAGAAACTTTTCAGAAGTGCTGATTGGTTTTGCTCTACTTTTCCTTGGCCTAGATGCCTTGAAGAATTCAGTTCCTGATTTAAATCAAAATCCTGAATTCCTAAAATTTCTGGCCACCTTCACCAACTATGGAATACTTTCTACGCTATTTTTTGTACTCGTAGGAACCATCGTTACCATAGTGGTGCAATCATCTTCCGCAGCCATGGCGCTCACTCTTACTCTACTTTTTAACGATGTGATCACTTTTGAGATCGCCGCCGCCATGGTATTGGGTGAGAATATTGGCACCACAATCACCGCCAACCTTGCTGCCATAGTGGCCAATGTGCATGCGAAGAGAGCAGCACGGGCCCACCTTATCTTCAACGTAGTCGGAGTGGTTTGGCTTGTTTTGCTCTTTCCGATTTTCCTGAATTTCGTCGAGTACTTGTGGACCCCGGCTCAAAATTTCTTGCAACGCTTCATATCGGATCTGGACAAATCACAATCTGAGCTTCAATTGTCACTGTTCCATACCGTGTTCAATTTGATCAATACTGCATTGATGCTCGGATTTATTCCGTTAATAGCCCGTTTGGTGACCAAGATCGTGCCCTCCAAAGGAATTGAGGACGAAGCCTACAATCTCGAATATATTGGTACCGGAGCAATGATGAATACCGAGGCCTCTATCTTAGAAGCTAAGAAAGAACTTTTCAAATTTGCAAAACTGGTGAATAGAATGACCGGCTTCGTGGCAGATCTGCTGGTAGAAACGGACAATAAAAAGTTCAAGAAAAGCTTGAGCAGAGTAAAAAAATACGAAGAGATCACCGATAAGATAGAGTCTGAGATCGTGGTATATCTCGCTAAAGTTTCTGAGGGTGAACTAACCGAATCTGCTTCTCTGCAGATCAGAGCAATGTTGAGTATCGCCAACGACCTCGAGTCTGTCGGCGATATTAATTACACCATGGCCAGGATCATAAAACGCAAGGCAGAAGATAAGATCTACTTCATACCTCATCAAAGAGAAAATCTATTGGAAATGTTTAGCCTACTTGAAGTGGGAATGGAGCTGATGCTTGAAAACCTGGATAACGATCTGCAAGGAAACCAGCTTGAGAAAGCTTATGAAGCTGAAAAAGCAATCAATAAGAAGCGAAATCAGTTGAAAAAAGCACACTTGGAGAGCATCGAAAAAGGAGAATACAAATATCAGAGTGGAATGATCTATACCGATCTTTTTTCAGCCGTAGAATCTGTAGGTGACCGCGTGATCAGTATTAGTGAAGCTTCTACTGGAAAGATCAGTTAAGCCCGATCCAGAACCTTGGGCTTTCGATCGTGTTCGACTGGTTTCCTGCCCGGTCTACTGCATATCCTTGATAGAACAAGGAATCAATGTTGTCGATCCTCAGCAGATCCAGATCATCAATATTTAAGCGAAACTCCCCTTCCACGCCGTTTTCAGTAGGAACGTCGCGAATTTGGGGAATGCGATAATTGGTCGACGGCAATTCTACAGCTTGTCCGGCTTCGATGCTGAAGACAGATAAAATAAAATTATCTGCGTCATTGTCGTTCCTTACGCCAAAATCTCCGTCTCCATCCGTAAAACCGATGGTCCAAACCACTCGATCTTGAGAAAACTGACTAAATTCCCTCACCGTGAGCTCGGGAGTGGATGGAAACTCACTATCCTCCCTGCAGGCGAACAAGAAAAAGATTATCAAGAGACTTAAACTTAAATTTGACCAATTCACTTATTAAAGTTAATCAGATTAAATGAATTAGGGTGAAAATAGAGCAGTCAGAAGAACTTCAGAAATTAAAAAAATCAATCTTCAGTATTGGCACAGAAAAAGAATTCAAGTCGGCGGCCATAGCTCTATTCAAGCTACAATTTAAACACAATAGCGTTTATCGGAAGTATTGTAAGCTTCTTGGTAAAGGCGAAAAAGAGGTGAAGCAGCTAAAAGACATCCCTTTTTTGCCCATTCAGTTTTTCAAGCACCAAGAGGTGAAGACAGGTGACTTCACCGCCGAATTGGTTTTTAAAAGCAGCGGAACCGGCGGAGCACGAAGCGTTCACCATGTGAAGGAAAAAAGGCTTTATGAGCAAAGTTTTTTGCAAAACTTTTCCGCTTTATATGGCCCGCTCCAAGACCTCACCATTTTGGCTTTACTGCCTTCTTACCTGGAACAAGGAGAGTCCTCTTTGATCTACATGTGCGATCGGCTGATCCAAGCGACTAAAAGCCCCGAAAGCGGTTTCTACCTCCACAATTATTCTGAATTGGTTTCACAGATGGCAGCACTAGCCGATCAAAATCGTCGTGTTTTGCTAATTGGGGTAAGCTATGCCTTGCTTGACTTAGTTGAACAACATCAGTTGCCCCGGCATCCCAAACTTGAGGTTATGGAAACCGGCGGCATGAAGGGTAGAAGAAAAGAATTGATCCGAGAAGAATTGCACCACAAGCTAGGCGAGGGCTTTGGGCAAGAACACATTCATTCTGAATATGGAATGACTGAATTACTCTCACAAGCCTACTCAAAAGGCCACGGAATATTTCAATGTCCGCCCTGGATGAAAGTGTTGATTCGCAATCAGGAAGATCCTTTCAGCTACGTGAACGACGGTCAATATGGTGGCATCAATGTGATCGATCTCGCCAATATCGATTCCTGCGCATTCATTCAAACCGATGATCTGGGAAGAGGCAAAAAAGAAAAATTCGAAGTACTGGGTCGCTTCGACAACAGCGAGCTTAGAGGTTGTAATTTACTGATCGCCTGACCTCTACTTCAGGGTCGATTTGTAAATTGCTTTGCCCTTTTTTTGATGCTTTTTCAGCTTGTTTTCCAGATCTTTCCCAAGCTTGGTCATGTCGCGCCTCAAGTCTTTGAGAGCTACTCCTTCAGTTTGGTAATTATCACTTCTGGGATTTCTGGGTTTGATCAGAAAGCGATCCGCGAGCGCAACCAGTTCTCCTTGTTTATCGAAGACCTCATAATCGACCTGATGAATTGACCATTTCAAAAATCCTGAGCTTTCCCAACTTCCTCTAGAGGTAATTACCTTTCCGAGGATCTTGTATTTGCTGATCACCATGAAATAATCTGCACCCATGTTATTGAGGTATTCTTTAAGCTTCCCGCTTTCGTGCAAGTCTTTCAAGTCTACCCCATTGTGACTGATAGGTTCTCGTTTATATACCCTTGGCAAACGACGTTTCAATTGTGAATTGGTGTGCTCGTCTAAACTGAGGATACTTATAGAATCTGAAGCCGCGTTCATGGCCTCTAATAGTGCACTCGCGTAGGCATCATACACCATGCCCGGGTCTGAAAGCTGATTGTGATCTGCGATTTCTTCGATTGGCATGGGGCATTCAAATTGAAACTTATCGAAGGCTACGACCAAGACCCTAAATGACTGGCTCCACGCACCCACCGTGAAAAAAACAATCAATGAAATTAAAAGTGTTTGTCGCATTGGCTTAGATCACCCGAATCAAATAATACTTCTTTTTCCCTTTTTGGAGCAGAAGATATTTGTTCAGAATTAAGTCTTCGATCACTATCACACGATCCATGCCAACTTTCTCTTTATTCAAACTGAGACCGTTGTTCTGCAACATTCTACGAGCTTCACCATTGGAATTGAAGGCATCCGTAAATTCGACCGATAAGCGGATGATGTCTAGTCCTGACTCCACCTCAGCCCTTGGAAGATCACTTTGAGGAACACCTTTGAAGACGGATAGCAAATCACTTTCCGATAAGGTTTTCAATTGTTCTGTGGTGGCATTCCCAAACAGAATACTTGAAGCCAATACCGCATTATCTAAAGCCTTTTGCGAATGCACCCTTATGGTGAGGTCTTCCGCCAGCGCTTTTTGCAATTTTCTTTGATGAGGTGCTTCACTATGCGCCTCTTCCAGTGACTTTATTTCGTCTTGAGGCTTAAAAGTGAAAATTCTCAGGTATTTGGCAGCATCTTCATCGCTGGCGTTCAACCAAAATTGATAGAATTCATAAGGACTGGTCTTTTCTGCGTCTAGCCAGACGTTGCCACCTTCAGACTTTCCAAATTTAGAACCGTCTGCCTTGGTGATCAGCGGGCAGGTAAGGGCGAAGGCTTCATTTCCGCTTTTTCTTCTGATCAATTCTGTACCACTTACAATGTTGCCCCATTGATCAGAACCTCCCATTTGCATTTTACAATCGTGATGCGTGTTGAGGTAATAAAAGTCAAACGCCTGTATCAATTGGTAGCTGAATTCTGTGAACGATATTCCTGTTTCCAAGCGCTTTTTAACCGACTCCTTTGCCATCATGTAACTCACGCTGATGTGCTTGCCGGCATCACGCAAAAACTGCAGGAAGTGCATTTCCTTGAACCAATCAAAATTATTAACCATCAAAGCTTGATTCGCTTTACCGGAATCGAAGTCGAGAAACTGCCTCAGTTGCTTTTTTTGACAGTCAAGATTGTGCTGGATGGTCTTTTCATCAAGCAATTTACGCTCCTCCGACTTCCCAGAAGGATCACCGATCATCCCGGTTGCTCCGCCTACCAGTGCAATAGGCTTATGTCCGCAACGTTGAAATTGAGCCAGTAACATAATTGGTACCAAATTGCCGATGTGAAGCGAATCAGCCGTTGGATCAAAACCCACATAGGCCGCTGTCATTTCTTTTTGCAGTTGTGCTTCTGTTCCCGGGGTAATGTCCTGGATCATCCCCCTCCACTTAAGTTCTTCGACAAAATTCATAGCTCAAATTTGTAAGACAAAGATAAAGATTCGAATAGGTCTATGCTCTACTGCCTTCCCTCAATAAATAGCTAAATTTGGATCATGATTTTAGTCAGTGGCGGAAGTGGATTAGTAGGTTCTCACCTGTTGCGATTATTGATCAAAAAGGGGGAAGCTGTTAGAGCAACCTATCGCTCCTCATCAAGCATTAAAGCCTGTGCCAAGGTCTTTGAAGCTTTTAATGAAACTGCTCATTTTGAAGAGATCGATTGGGTTCAGGCAGACCTTCTCGATCTTACCGCCCTCGAAAAAGCCTTTGAAGGGGTTGATCAAGTCTACCATTCGGCAGCAATGGTCTCCTTCAAAAGAAAGGACAGACCAACCCTCTTCGAAGTAAATGTTCAGGGGACAGCCAATATGGTAAACTTGGCTCTCGATTTCAAAGTGAAAAAGTTTTGTTTTGTAAGTTCCGTGGCCGCCATCGGCAAATACAGAGATAAGGATTGCTCCGATGAACAGGCAAGCTGGAAACAGGAAGGGGGCACTTCAGACTACTCGATCTCTAAATACTACGCTGAAAATGAAGTATGGAGGGGTGCAGCAGAAGGCCTTCCCATCGTGATCGTAAATCCTTCCACCGTATTGGGTTACGGCGATTTAAAAAGGTCGAGCAATAAGTTATTCGAAAAAGTTGATCGAGGGCTACCTTTTTATCCCGGTGGATCAAACGGTTTCGTAGGCGTTGATGATGTAGTGCAGTGCATGTACGCGCTGATGGAATCCGAAATTCAAGGGGAGCGCTTCATTCTCTCTTCTGAAAATATCAGCTATCAGCAACTATTTAATTCGATTGCTGAAGCTATGGGAAAAAAGCCGCCGTCATTTGAACTGCAAAAATGGATGGCAACGCTCTATATGTACCTCGACTCTTTTCTTTTCTACCTGGGTTTGCAGGACTCCCCGATCACAAGAGCGAACCTAACTACGGCATTCAATCACAAATGCTTTGATACGGCTAAAATAAAAGACCGACTTGGGTTTGATTTTGAGCCGATAGAGGCAGTAACCAAGAGACATGGTGGATTCTATCGCAGGGAATCCTGATCCACCGATCCAGCCGCGCCTGCAGAACGTTCACTTAAATTCGTAAGCACTTCTTCGTAGATCTCAGCCATGGCTTCCGGGTCATTCATGTGATAGTGATAATTACTATCAAATTCGGCTTCTGAGACGTTGAGCTCTTCATACATTGCGGCGTAAATGCTGTCGCTGTGAAACACGCTATCCGGAAATCGATGATAGCCTAATCTGATCACTGCTTCCGTGACTTGAAAATCGGTAAGCACCTCCACGAACTTTTCTCTCTCCCACAGATAAGACGGCTTCTTTTCTTCACTTTGGCAAGCCAGCAAGATGCACATGCTTAAGCCTATCAGATACTTCAAACTAATCCCTTTTAAAATTCAATCGCATTCCCTTGGCGCTCTCATCGAAAGATCCTTGATCGTAGGCAAGGTGACCACTGACGAAAGTTTTTTCGACTGACGCCCAAAACTGTTGGCCTTCAAAAGGAGACCAGCCACATTTGTACAATATATTTTCTTGGTTCACTTGCCAAGGTTTGTGGAGATCTACCAACACCAAGTCTGCAAAATATCCCTCACGCAAGTAGCCCCTATCTTTGATTTGAAAACAATCGGCTACGGCATGAGAAGTCTTTTTTACAATGGTTTCAAGACTGTAAATTCCCTCTTTATGCATTTGAAGCAAGGCCGGAAGTGCGTGTTGAACCAAAGGGCCTCCGCTGGGCGCGTTGAAATAAGTGCTTTTCTTTTCTTCGATGGTGTGGGGTGCGTGGTCGGTTGCAATCACGTCGATCACATCCTGCTTGACTGCATTCCGAATTGCTGAACGATCTTCCATACGCTTCACCGCCGGATTCCATTTGATCAAGCTACCTTTGCGTTCGTAATCCTCATCAGTGAACCAAAGGTGATGGATACACGCCTCAGCGGTAATTCGCTTGTTGGCAATAGGACCTTTTTCAAAAAGTGAAAGTTCCTTCGCCGTAGAGATGTGGAGAATATGTAATCGGGTGTTGTGCTTTTTGGCCAATTCTGCTGCCTTGGAAGAGGACAAATAGCAAGCTTCTTCACTTCGGATAATCGGATGCTGTTCCATGGGAACGTCTTCCCCATATTTTTGCCTGGCAAGCTCCATGTTTCGCCTCACGGTGGGTTCATCTTCGCAGTGGGTGGCAATCAGCAAAGGGCATTCTTTGAATATTTCATTCAAGACGGCGTCTTCATCAACCAGCATGTTTCCGGTTGACGAACCCATGAAGATCTTTACCCCACATACTTCTTTGCCATTGGTTTTTAAGACCTCATCCAGGTTATTGTTTGATGCCCCCATAAAAAAGCTATAGTTCCCGAGCGATCGCTGAGAAGCTATTTGGTATTTGTCTTCAAGTAATTCTTGAGTAAGGGTATTGGGCACCGTATTGGGCATTTCCATGAAGGAAGTAATCCCCCCGGCTACCGCAGCTTTAGCCTCTGTGTAAATTTCTGCCTTGTGCGTGAGGCCGGGCTCTCGAAAGTGTACCTGATCGTCAATCAATCCGGGCAAAAGGTATAGTCCTTCGGCATCGATCAAACGCTCACTTCCCTTCTGATCAAGACCTTGTTTGCTGATCTGCTCGATCCTCCCTTCCTTGATTCTAAGGTCTGCTTGAAAGGTCTCTCCTTCATTGACCAATTTGGCGTTTTTAATTAAAAATGCTTTAGACATGCTGGGGGTATTTTTTAAAAAGAGACGACAAGCGCAGGTAGATCACTCCAAAAAAAGCTTCTTTGAAAATACCGGTGCTCATCTTGCTACTTCCTTCTTTTCGATCGGTAAAGATGATAGGGACTTCGACGACTTTAAAGCCCATTTTCCAGGAGGTAAACTTCATTTCGATCTGAAAGGCATAACCCTTGAAACGGATCTTATCCAAATTAATGGTCTTCAAGACCTCAGCGCTGTAGCACTTGAATCCTGCAGTAGCGTCGTGAAAAGGCATTCCGGTTACGTAACGCACGTAAACTGAGGCGTAATAAGACATCATCACTCTTCCCATCGGCCAATTCACGACGTTGACGCCGGTTGCATAGCGCGAACCGATAGCCAGATGGTTGCCTTCTTTTTCGCAGGCATTGTAAAGTCTGATCAAGTCTTCCGGATTATGACTAAAATCGGCATCCATCTCAAAAAGATAGTCGTAATCACGAGCCAGCCCCCATTTAAATCCATGGATGTAAGCCGTTCCCAACCCTTGTTTACCACTACGTTCCTCGATAAAGAGCCTGCCCTGATGTTTAGCTATCAAGCTTTTTACAATATCGGCGGTCCCATCCGGTGAATTATCGTCTACGATCAGCAGATGAAACTCCTCCTTGAGGGAAAGCACCTTTTCAATGATCTTTTGAATATTCTCAATCTCATTGTAAGTGGGTATGATAACTAGCTTTGTAGGCATTGGAGATGATCCTTAATAAGGCGTAAAGATAAAAAAGAGCTAAGAAAAGCCTTTGGTAGGCCGCCTTAATCTTTCATAAAATCGGTCAATATCCGATAAAAGGCCTTTGGTTGTTCTGCATGCACCCAGTGTCCCGCTTTTTCTACTTCCTCCAATTGATAGTTGGGAAACTTACGATTGATTTCAGCGGCATCGTGCATTTGAATGTAATCGGAACGTTCTCCTTTTACAAACAGGCTTGGCTTTTCGAAGACGCCTTCACTTATCGGCCATGCCGATATGGGCACAATATTCTCCTCCAACACCTTCAGATTAAATTTCCATTGGTATCCCCCATTTTTTGTTCTATCTAAATTCTTCAAGAGAAATTGCCTCGTGCCAAAGTCGGGAATTAAGGGCAATAGCTTGTCATCGGCCTGCTGTCTGTTTTGCAAAGCCTGAGGATCAATGGAATTCAAGGCTTCAAGGATTTTATAGTGATGCACTTGATATTTTACCGGAGCAATGTCTACGACGACCAACTTCCTCAGCTGCTCGGGGTGCCTGATGGCAAACTCCATTGCGGTTTTGCCGCCCATGCTGTGACCGACCACTATTGGGTTTTGAATCTGATGAGTTTCTGTAAAATGCTTTAAGTCTTTCGACAGATGCAAATAAGAAAAGTCGTTGGTATGGCCTGATTTGCCATGATTTCTTTGATCGATCAACCATACCTTATAATCAGAAGACCATTGCTTAGCCAAGCTCAACCAGTTGTCTAATGAGCCAAATAAGCCATGCAGGATGATCAGGTCTCGCCCTTCTCCCAGCACTTTATAGTTCAAGGCCACCGGTTTGATCGCTGAATACTCCAATTCCATTTAAGCTAATTTTCTAAGATATTGTTGAATGGTATTCTCTATACCATAATACAGGGCATCGCAGATCAGAGCGTGTCCGATCGAAACCTCCTCCAATTGAGGAATCTCCTGATGAAAAAAGCTCAAGTTTTCCAAGTTCAGGTCGTGACCGGCATTCACACCTAGACCCAATTCACTTGCATAGGAAGCGGCTTCTTTATAGGCCTTTATGGCTTCTTGAGGATCTTTTGGATAGGCTTCTGCGTAAGGCCCGGTGTAGAGTTCTATTCGATCAGTACCCGTATCCACAGCAGCCGCGATCTGTTCTTTGTCGGTTTCCATGAAGATAGACACCCGCATTCCATTAGAGACAAGCTCCTCGATCACTTCCTTTAATAATCCCATTTCTTCTATGGCGTTCCATCCTGCGCTGGAAGTGAGCACTCCGGGGGGGTCAGGAACCAAAGTCACTTGGGCCGGCTTCACATCATGCACAAGTTCCAAGAACTCTTTCGACGGATATCCCTCAATGTTAAATTCAGTACTTAAAATGGGGCTTAGCTGCTGCACATCCTGATACCGAATGTGTCTTTCGTCGGGTCTGGGATGAACAGTGATGCCTTCTGCGCCATAGCGCTCACAGTCTTTTGCAAACTTTATCAGATCGGGAAGATTTCCTCCTCTGGCGTTGCGCAAAGTGGCGACTTTGTTCACGTTTACACTTAATCTTGTCATGATTAAATAAGTAATATTGTAAGAGAATGTTCAATGCTCATCTCTCAAAATTAAAGCTTTCAATTTAGCCCCCCAATGTTAGCGATCGATCTAATCAGTGAAGAAATTCAGCCGTTAAAGTTTTCCGACAACGGAAGTTTGGCCATGAACTGGATGGAAGATCTCAAATTATCTAATCTCCCGGTTGTCAAAGAACAACATTATTTGGGATTGATCAGTGAAGAAGATATTTTGGACCAAGACGATGAGAATCAGCCGATAAGCGAATATTCCCTTGAACTAAAAAAGCTATACGTGCACCAATTTGAACACGTGTATGAGGTAATTAGTCGAATGTCTGCTGCAAAACTTAGACTGATGCCCGTGTTGGGAGAAGAGGCTCAATACCTGGGTTGCATCTCCTTGGATACCATCGTTGAAAAGATCGCCAATCTGGCGGCCATGAAAGATCCCGGTGGTATTCTTCAACTGGAAGTCAACATCAATGACTATTCGCTTTCTGAGATCTCGAATATCGTAGAAAGTAATGGAGCAAAGATCCTTAGTTCTTACATCTACACCCACGATGATTCCACTAAGATGGATGTCACGATTAAGATCAACAAGACTGACCTGAGCGCAATCATCCAAACTTTTGAACGCTACAATTACACCATTGCGGCCTCGTTTCATAAAAGCGAGATGGAAGCAGAGATCAAAAAGAAGTTTGATGCCTTTATCCATTATCTGAATATGTAATGTGCCGTGTAATTGCACTGCTGAGCTTGCTTTTTCTTTCAAGCTATTCTTACTCACAGGCCTTCAAGGTTGATCGCGTAAGGGCTGACAGCAGTCTTTATAAAAGTGCCTTTAAGATTGTTAGAGAAGTGAAGATCATTGGCAATAGAACGACCAAGAGCCAGATCATCATGCGAGAATTAAGCTTTCCGCTTAACGACAGTATCCCAAGCGAAGATTTTCTCGATGAACTAGAGCAATCCAGAAAAAACATTCTAAATACCTCACTTTTCAATTTTGTGCGCATCGATTGGGCGCTAGACGGACCGGAAGAAGTACTACTGGTAATTAACGTACAAGAACGATGGTACATCTTTCCTACTCCCATCTTTGAAATTGACGACAATAACTTTAATACCTGGTGGGAAGACAAAGACTATTCGAGACTCAATTATGGCTTTCATGTAATTCACAACAATTTTCGCGGAAGAAAAGAGAAACTGACCGTTACCGCCCAATACGGATTTACCGAACGGTATCGTCTGCGCTACGAGATCCCTTACATCAATCGCAAGCAAAAGTTAGGGTTGCGATTTAATTTTTCCTATAACCGAAGAGACCAGATCAATTATTCGAGTTTTGATAATGAACGCTTGCAATACAAGAGTATTGAAAACGACGCCTTGAGAAATCTTTCCGGTTCTGTAGCCCTTAGTTATCGAAAAGCAATTTTCAGTCGGCATTACCTCGGTTTAGAGTTCGACCAGAACCGAATAAGGGACTCCGTGCGAATATTGAATCCCAATTACCTAGGGAATTTTAGAGATCGACTCAAGTTCTTTTCGCTTTACTATACCTTTAGCCGAGACCTCAGAGACTCAAGGAACTACCCCTTAAAAGGCTCGTTCCTCAACTTTCAAATCAAGAAATACGGTCTTGGAATCATCGACAAGTCTATTGACCTTACCAATCTACAGCTGCAGTACAAAAAGTTCTGGCAACTAGAGGATCGCTGGTTTTTCGCCTCTTCTTTTCGGGGAGTAATGGCCACCAACAACAATCAACCTTATTTACTTCAAAACGGACTGGGTTACAATTCATTTTCCATTCGCGCTTATGAATATTACGTCATCGATGGGCAAAATATCGGCTTGTTCAAAGCACAATTTCGGTATCAACTGGTAAAACCGAATCAGGCCAAGCTCGACTTTATCCCCATGGATCGCTTCAATAAATTCCATTATGCCTTTTATTTGGGCATCTTCTCTGATGCCGCTTATGTAGATGACCAAACGGGATTCCCAAGGAACGGGCTCGCCAATGAGATCCAATTCGGTTATGGCATCGGACTTGACTTTGTAACTTACTATGATGTGGTGATTCGAACAGAATATTCCTTCAATAAATTGGGAGAGCGTGGTATTTTTCTTCACTTTGTAGCTCCAATTTAAGCTGATGAAAATAGCCATCTACGGAAAACGAATAGAGCCCAAGAAAGTGGATGACTTCAAGCAGTTGTTCCAAAAGCTAAAAAAAAGCAACTGCGAAGTACTGATCTTTGAAGCGCTCAGCAAAGAAGTGCAGCAGCACTCAGCCCTCGAGCCCGTTTCATGGCCCACCTTTAGTTCACATCAAGATCTCAAGCAGGGTATCGACTTTTTAATTAGCGTAGGCGGAGATGGGACTTTCCTTAACACGATTCTGTTGATCAGAGACCTGAATATTCCTGTGCTGGGCATCAATACAGGAAGATTGGGCTTCTTATCGAACGTGCCTACTAGTGAGATCGATTGGGCAATTGATTGCTTGTTGGCAGGAAAATACTCTACAGAGACCAAGAGCATGCTTCAATTGAACAGTGAAACTCCGCACTTTGGAAAAGACAATCTTGCGCTAAATGAAGTCAGTATTTTAAAGCGGGATTCTGCCTCTATGATCATTATCCATGTAGAACTCAACGGACAGCATTTGAATTCATATTGGACGGATGGCCTGATCATTAGTACTTCTACTGGCTCAACCGCTTATTCTCTTTCTTGCGGAGGACCTATTCTTATGCCAGGTGGAGGCAACTTTGTCATCACCCCGATTGCTCCACACAACCTCAATGTGCGTCCTATCGTAATCTCTGACGATTCGATCTTGAACCTGAAAGTAGAAAGTCGCTCAGATAAAAGTCTGATCGCGCTTGATTCTAGATCAGTTGAAGTGGCGAATGAAGAAGAGATAAGTATTCAAAAAGCTCCGTACTCACTGAATGTGATACAATTGGACGAGAATTCTTTCATCCAGAGCCTGAGGAATAAATTAAATTGGGGACTGGATAAACGCAATTCATGACCCTAGAAACTGATAAAAGCGATATATTTGCCACTAGCTTAAAAATGAGACGAATAGTTGTTATATCATTCTTGGTCCTCTGGTTGATTCCACAATTTGCTGAAGCTCAGCGGTGGCGGAGATTCAGAAAGCAATTAATTGGCGGGGTTGGCGTGGCAAACTTCCTCGGTGATCTTGGCGGAGGCAATGAGGAAGGTAGAGGAGGTCCTCTGGATCTTGACCTTCCCGCAACTAGACCCAGTCTTAGCGTCGGTTTCCGTTATCAACTGAACGATTACTTCTTTTTACGAACCAATTTAAATTGGGGAATCCTAAGAGGTTCCGATGAGTACACTGATGAACCCGCAAGAAGGGGTAGAAATCTTAGCTTTCGAAGTAGCTTCACCGAGCTGAATGTAATGGGCGAATTTTTCTTTGTCCAAAATGCCCAAGGAAATCTATATCGATTAAGAGGCGTGAGGGGTAGAAATGGCTTGGGCTTAGACATTTACGCTTTTGCTGGGATCGGAGTAATGTACTTTAATCCCAAAGCAGAATACCAAGGAAGGTTTATTGCCCTACAACCATTAGGTACTGAGGGACAAGGCTTACCGGGCGAAGCGGAAAAGTACAATAGAGTTACCGTTACCGTGCCTTATGGTATTGGTTTAGGAAAAAGCTTAGATCGATATTGGTCGGTGAATTTCGAGGTGACCGTACGCCAAACCTTTACCGATTACATTGATGACGTAAGCGGGAACTATTACGGCAGAGATCGTCTTTATCAAGCAAAATTAGCCGCGGGTGAACCTGAAGCAGAGGCCAGAAGAACGGCAGACCTTTCAGACCCAAACATCTACAACTTAAGCAACAACACCGATGTGCAGCCCGACATGGAAGGGGCTGTAAGAGGAGATTCCTCAGATAACGATGCATTCCTTACCACTATGTTCACTGTATCCAGGAAGATCGTGCAAAGAAGACGTTCTCGTCCAAAATTCTAATACTATTTTCAAATTTCTGACGTTCATCTTCTTTCCTATGATCAGAAACGTACTCATTGGTTTATTTACACTTTGCAGCACCCAGTTAAGCTATGGTCAAAAGTCGGCCGAACTGGGCCCTACAGCAGGAAGGGCGTATTATCTTGGAGAGATCAATCCGGAAACTCACGTAGGAAGAGGTGTTGGTAGTCTAAGTTACGGAGCGGTATTCAGGTATAACCTCAACGAAAGGTGGGCGTTAAAACTCAACGCCAATCGCACGCGATTATCCGCAGAAGATGAAGCAATGGATCTTGAATTCAATCAGGCCAGATTGGCAGAATTTGAAACCAGATTGACTGAAATAACCGCCAACATTGAGTTCAATTTTCTTCCTTATCGGATTGGCATTAAAGAACGTTCTTTCAGCCCATATCTTTTTACTGGTTTCTCCTATTATTGGTTTAACCCTTCTTCGAACATTGGAGGGATTGAGTTAGAAGGAGACCAAAGAGACCAGGGAGAAAGAGGAAACGGACTTGCTTTTGTTTTCGGCCCGGGCATAAAAACCAATATTGGCCGAAAATTTAGTTTGGCCTTCGAGTGGGGCTTTCGCAAAACCTCTACAGATGAATTAGACGGTCTACCTAATCGATTCGACGAATTGCTTGAATTAGGCAAGGATTACGATAATGATTGGTATGTGATCAGCGGACTGATGCTCACCTTTAAACTCACTGATGAAGGTCCGTGCCCTGCAATGACTAATTTTTAATTTTAAGCGATTAATCTGACCTTTGCTGGCCCAAAATGGAAAGCATGCCCATCCCTGAAAGTCTCGATAAAAACAAAGTGCCTCAACACATTGCCATAATTATGGATGGGAACGGGCGATGGGCAAAAAAGAACAATAAGGCGAGGGTGTTCGGCCATAAGAATGGCGTAAAATCTGTTAGGGAAGTCACCGAAGGCGCAGCAGAATGCGGGGTAAAGTACCTTACCCTATATGCGTTTTCTACTGAAAACTGGAACCGGCCAAAAAAGGAAGTAACCGCCCTAATGAGTCTGCTGGTGAATACCATCGCTAGAGAAACCAAAACCTTACAAAAGAATAATATTCGCTTGTTGGCCATCGGAGACCTAAAGAACCTTCCAGGAAATTGTCATTCGGAGCTCGAAAAAGCAATGAAAGAAACCGCCAACAACACTGGCATGACGCTGGTGCTGGCACTGAGCTACAGCTCTAAGTGGGAAATCCTCCAAGCCGTCAAAAGCCTGTTAAATGATGTTAAAGCTCAGAAGGTTAGCGAGATAGAGGTAAATGAAGCCTTATTCAATAGCTATCTTTGTACGGCTAACATTCCAGATCCGGAACTATTAATAAGAACCAGTGGTGAATACCGTATCAGCAATTTCCTATTATGGCAACTTGCTTATACCGAACTTTATTTCACCCCCAAACTTTGGCCCGACTTCAAGAGAGAAGATCTGTGGGAAGCTATCCTTGATTATCAAGGACGTGAAAGAAGGTTTGGGAAAATCAGTGAGCAACTCGCTTCATGAGTAAATTATCCCTTTGCATACGTTTTTCTATAGTGCTCTGTCTATCACTGGTCAGTTTTCACGGATTAAAGGCCCAGATCACCATCGACCCTGCCCTTGAGGCACTCGATTATGCGTCGCCAAGAACCTACACTATCGGAGACATCACGGTTAGCGGAACCACGAATTTGGATCACACCGCATTGATTGCCATATCCGGTCTGGAAGTGGGACAAGAGATCAAAGTGCCTGGAGATGATATTTCCTTGGCCTTGAATAAACTTTGGTCGCAAGAACTATTCACCGATATCGAGATCAATGCAACGGAAGTAAGAGGCGATCTCATCTTCCTAAATTTTCAATTGGAAGAAAGACCGCGACTTTCCAAGTTTAGATTCAAGGGTGTAAAGAAAGGAAAACAAGAATCCCTGAGGGAAGAGATTGCCTTGATCCGCGGAAAAGTAATCACGCCCAATCTACTGAGCAATACGCAAAGAACCATTGAAAACTACTATACCGATAAAGGGTATTACAATGCCGAAGTTGACCTGGAGATTGAAGATGACAGTACGATCAGCAATTCAAAGATCATTACCATCAAAGTGCGGAAAAAAGATCGCATCAAGGTGCGGGACATTCGCATTGAAGGAAATGAGGTACTAAGCGACAAACAGATAAGAAAAAGCATGCGTAACACCAAGCGCAAACGCTTTATACGCATCTTTAAAGCATCCAAGTTTATTAAAGACGACTACGAAGCCGATAAGCAGTCGATCGTGGCCAAATACAATGCGAACGGCTATCGCGATGCCAAGATCACTTACGATACTGTCTACCAGGCAAGTCCTCGAAGGGTTAGCATTCGGATGAAGATAAAAGAAGGCAAGCAATATTATTTCGGGAACATCAAATGGATCGGAAACTCAAAATTCACCGATGAAGAATTAAGCCGCATACTCGGTATCGAGAAAGGTGATGTGTACAATCAAGATCTGTTCGACCGCAGACTTTATCAAGATCAAGCCGGGCGAGATATCAGTTCCTTATACCTGGATGATGGCTACCTTTTCTTTCAACCCAACGTGGTGGAAGTTCAAGTAAGGAACGACACCATAGACTACGAAATTCGACTCAGAGAAGGAAGGCAGGCCAGAATAGATGAGGTGACCATCGTAGGTAATACCAAAACCAACGATCACGTGATCCGCAGAGAGATCCGCACCTATCCCGGTCAACTTTTTAGCCGCACAGACATCATTCGATCCCAACAAGAATTGATGCAATTGGGTTATTTCAATCAAGAAAAAATGGGGGTTAACCCGGTTCCTGATCAGCAAAGCGGAACCGTTGACATTGAGTACGTGGTGGAAGAGGCTCCTGCCGACCAGATAGAGCTTTCCGGTGGTTGGGGCGGTGGCCGCGTGGTGGGTTCTCTCGGACTGACATTTAACAACTTCTCAGCGAAGCGGATATTCAAAAAGAATGCGTGGAATCCACTCCCTTCAGGAGACGGCCAAAGACTTAGCTTGCGTGCACAAACCAACGGCGTGTTCTTTCAATCCTACAACATCTCATTTACCGAGCCTTGGTTGGGTGGGAGAAAGCCGAATAGCCTAAGTGTGAGCGCATTTTATTCCAGACAAACCAACGGCGCCGACCGATTTGTCAATAACAGCTTTGGGGATCGAGTCGATAACCCCAACAGACAAGCTCTTGGTATCTGGGGAGTATCTATTGGATTAGGAAGAAGGTTGACCGCTCCGGATGACTTTTTCCAATTGTATAATGAGATCAGCTACCAATACTACGACCTCCAAAATTGGGGGAATTTCATTTTCGGGAGTGGCTTTGCACACAACTTGAGTTTCAAAACTGTTTTCTCCAGGAATTCAGTTGACAGACCCATTTATGCCACTCGTGGCGCAAACACCTCGATCTCTTTGCAGTTCACACCGCCTTACTCACTGGTTAGAGAAGAAGAGAATTATGATGAACTAACCAGTCAAGAACGATACAAATTCATCGAATTTCATAAATGGAAGTTCAATTCTTCTTGGTTTACGCCCCTGAGTGGAGGAAAGCACAAACTTGTGCTTAATACTCGAATTGGGTTCGGCTATTTGGGAACCTACAACCGAGACTTGGGGCAGTCTCCATTTGAGCGTTTCTATTTAGGGGGTGATGGTCTGACAGGCTTCAATCTGGATGGTTCTGAGATCATTGCGCTTAGAGGATATGGCGATAGACAGTTGTCGCCAAGAACAGGTGCCACCCTTGTGAGTAAATACACTGCCGAGCTCAGATTCCCTTTCAGTTTGAACCCAAGTGCAACCATTTTCGGTTTGGCATTTGCAGAAGCTGGCGACTCATGGTTTGACTTCAATCAGTTTTCGCCTTTTGAGGTAAAAAGGTCAGTGGGTTTTGGCGTGAGGATATTCATGCCTTTCTTTGGTTTACTTGGACTAGACTGGGGCTACCGCTTGGATGATATTCCAGGCAGAACCGATCCAAATAGTCGTACTGAGTTCCATTTCACCATTGGTGGCAATATTGGCGGCTGGTAATCAAAAGCAGAAAAGATGAAAAAATTAGTGCTATTATGCAGTCTTGCGCTCTTTATCGTTTCCCTACAAGCGCAAAAGTTTGCCTTCATTGATTCAGAGTACATTCTGAGCAACATCCCCGAATATCAAGAAGCCAAAAAACAACTCGATGCCCTTTCAGATGGATGGCAAAAGCAAATCGAAAAGAAGTACGAAGACATTGATAAGATGTACAAAAACTTCCAAGCTGAGGAAATTTTGCTGACGGACAAAATGAAAAACAAGCGCCGGGAAGAGATCTTAAAAAAAGAAGAAGAAGCCAAAGAATTCAAGAAAGATAAATTTGGCATTGAAGGTGAATTGTTCAAAAAAAGGAAAGAACTGATCAAACCGATTCAAGAGAAAATATACAAGGCGGTGCAACAAACCGCCAATGTAGGTCGGTACGCTATAATTTTCGATAAAGCCGGCGAAGCCACTATGGTGTATACCAACCCCAAATACGATAAAAGCGACGATATTCTAAGAAGAATGGGATATAAACCCGGTGAATAATCTCCTTTGGCATGATTATTATCACTTATCATCTGTAAAAACTAAATAATTGAATAACAACAACTAAATTCGCGCAAAATGAAAAAGATGAAACACATTATATTGGTAGTTGCTACCTTGTTGAGTACAGCGGTTTTTGGACAAAAACTTGGACACATCAATTCGAATGAATTGCTTTTGGCAATGCCTGAGCGAACCAATATTGAAAATCAAATCAAAAAATACGCTCAAGATCTCGAGTCGCAGCTTTCAGCAATGACCAAAGAATATCAAGGTAAGGTTCAAAATTACCAAGCCAATGAAGCAACCATGACGGACGCGATCAAGAAAGATAAGATCAAGGAGATCACCAATCTGGAAGAGCGTATCTCGGAATTTCAGCAAACTGCGCAGAAAGATCTGCAAGCTAAAGAAGAGAACCTGCTAAAACCTTTGATCGATAAGGCTAAACAGGCAATTGAAAACGTTGCGAAAGAAAATGAATACACCTACATCTTTGATTCCGGCGTAGGGGTGTTGCTTTATCAAAGAGACTCGGACGATATCATGCCTTTGGTAAAAAAGAAGTTAGGCCTACTCTAATATAGTCCTCATTAAAATAAAAAGCAGTTTCATATTGAAGCTGCTTTTTTTATGTTCGTAGATTAAATGAGCGATTCAACGAAAAGCAATCTCTTAGCCCATAATCCTATCGGAATCTTTGATTCCGGGATAGGAGGGTTGACCGTAGCTCATGCCATTAAAGAGTTATTGCCGCAAGAGCAATTGATCTACTTTGGCGACACTGCCCATTTGCCTTATGGCGACAAGGCGAGCTACTCGATCAAACACTACGCGACGGAATTGAGCAAATTCTTGCTTGCAAAAGCCTGTAAAGTGATTGTGATCGCCTGTCATACTGCCTCTTCGGTAGCCAAGGAAGAAGTTAAGGCCATTGTTGGGGATCAAGCTTTGGTCATTAATGTGGTCGAGCCGGTGATCTCCAAGCTAGTGAGAGAGTCGGAAAGTGGGGGCAAAAAAGTTGGCATCATTGGCACAAAAGGAACCATAAAATCGGGCATCTACCCTTCGCAACTCTCAGCGGAGGATAAAAGTATAGTAACCAAACCCCTGGCCACGCCCCTGCTCTGCCCCATGATCGAAGAAGGGTTTATCGACGATCAAATTAGTGAGACGGTGATTGAATCTTACCTCAAACAGGCACAGTTAGAGGCCATCGATAAGATCGTGCTAGCCTGCACCCACTACCCATTGATCAAAAAACAAATCGACCACTATTACCAAGGCAAAGTTGAGATTATTGATTCTTCAGAGGAGGTGGCTGTGCATTTAAAGAAATTACTCCAAGAGAAGGATTTGCTCAATCACAAACTGCAAAAGCCCCATCATTTCTACGTATCTGATTATACTCCTTCCTTTGAAAAAAGTACACGATTCTTTTTCGGTGAAAAAGTGAGATTGGAAAAAGGGAGCATCTGGAGTTGACCCCAAAACCGCCTATAAAGCAGAAATGAATCCATCTAAGCCTTATTTAACAGGAAGCCTTTCCTTAAGATAATTGGGGAAGCCCTCTAATTATTTGATCAAAAGTTTATACGTCTCTAGTTTATTACCGCTGATCAATTGAATGAAATACAAGCCCGGAGCCAGGTTGGTCGGCATATTCAATTTTCCACTGAATTCACCATTTTCATTCACATTTAATCTTTGCTCAAAATACTTTATGCCCGCAACGTCTATGAGAGCTATTTGAATCTCAGTATTCTCATTCCAATTGACCAGGTCAATGAAAAGTAACTCTCCCGTATTTGGGTTCGGATACAATTTCACGCTTCGCGCATCCGTATTTATGAAGCCGTTCCTTTCAAATTGTACAGCTCGAATGGGAGAGTAATCATACGCCCCATCGTAATCGATCTGACGGAGACGGTAGTAATTGATTCCATTCAAAGGCATCTCATCTATAAAAGAATAGTGCTGTTCCTGCGTAGTTGTCCCTGCCCCCTTAACTTTCCCGATCACTTCATATAGCAATCCGTCAAAGGTTCTTTCGATCTCAAATCGGTCGTTATTTATTTCAGAGGCAGTTGTCCACTCAAGTATCACTTGATCTCCGTTCAATCGGGCGGTAAACTCAGTAAGGGTAATTGGCAATGGAGTATTGGTCTGATCAACTGTTCCCAAGGTTATAAATCTGGAACTAAAAGGAACTGGGCCACCGGCAACCGTCCCGTTAAACACATTTCCACTTGGCGCATTCGTGGTGGGAGCTTCTAACCAGCCGCTACCATCGTAATAGGCTACTGCAAGATCGCTAATGTCGCCTGTCGGAGAGACTTCAGAGTCGCCATCCCACCTTAGACGAATATTCGCTTGGGTTTGACCAGATGTAAGCAGGCCATCAGAAACGCTCCAATATTCATTTTCACTTACCTTTTGAATGTTTCCTGAAGTGATGCTTAGCGGATTAGGTGGACTGGTAGAAAAATATTCTACATTCCAATTCTTAACTCCTGTGGAAGTCGTAGGATTTTCAACAGCCATTAATGCGTAACGCCCTGATTTACCCACGGGGAAATTATAACTGCCGCTTGGATCATTATCAATTTGTCTGATCAGTGGACCATCTACATGCGCATTGTTACTCCCATTGGTAATGGCTGCATTCAATCGAATGGTCAGGGAGTTATCCACATCTGTCGTAACCAATCCATTTGTCAAAGTCAATTGATTTCTTATTTCAAGATCTCCATTTACCTCAGAAAAGACCCCATTGGCGGCATCTGGACTAGCATTCAAAACACTCAATCCATTGGGATTATCAACGATTAAATTATACAAGGCTTCTCCTCCGGTAAAATCTCCTGAAATCCGCTGTGCACTCACATTCCCATTCATCCTTATGGTGCTTGATCCAAAATTGATTGTTCCATCATCACTCTTTATCAGGTCTCTTTGGATGGTGAGTTGCTGACTGGAAAGATTGGTCACTGACACATTATCTCGCAATATAAAGTCTTCGCAAACCAACAGGTTGTTATTGGGAAGCTCCCGATCGTTCGCCCCACTAAAGATCACCCTACGAACCTGTGGAATGTTAGCCAAGACTTCGTAATCCACTGTGCCTGAGTATTCCAAACCACCACCGCTGCAGCTGAGAAATTCTTCATAGTAGCCAGCTGGCAATTGAGGTGATTGCCCAACGGTATTGCTTTCAATTCTCAAGGTTCCGGAACCTTGCACTATTCCCAATCGGGTGTTATCGGCAGACTCATCGATAGCCAATACTCCCCCATCCTCTATTATAGTGCGATAAACTCTTGAGTTGGGGGTGGTGATGTTCATACGATCCCCGTTTCTTACGTAAATAATAGCGCCATTGGGTGACTCGCCGGCACCAAGGGGTGGAGAGCCATTTATTCCATTCCAATCGGTGTTTGAGGTAAAATCACCTGTGGTATTCACCGATTCGTACTCAAGCACATTATTGGGGATGGCTCCCACATCGAGGGGTGTAGTACCATCGTCCTCTACCAATAAACCGGCTGTGTAATCACCGGTGATGCCATTATCTCCGACGCCATTGAAAGCAGAGATTTGATCAAAGATTAACAAGTTATTGTTTTCATCAAACGAACTCCCGTCATAAGACTTATCCCAATTGGTCGCACTATTCAATAGTCTGGCGGCCGCATAGTTTCGAATATCAAAACTCAAAGGTGAAGCCGTAGCATCGCCCGGATCAAGGAAAAGCACGTCCGATTGATCATACTTCATGGTAATGTCTCCGGTGAGGGAGCTGACGCCCAGGGACGTTATGATCCAATGATATTGCAGCACATTTGAAGCATCATTTAAAGTGCCCGGAGAATTGGCTCCGGTATTATCATGCCCTACGATCGTTGGGTGGGGTTCACTCGCAGGTCGAACGGTTATTGATGGGTTAGTCCCAGACAATGCCGCTGTCATGTCAATTTCGAGAGGTGTATAGATCTGCTGACCTACCGGAAAAACAAAATCGGTTTGCACTCCAGTATTGAATTTCTTCCGCAAACCAAAATCTGTAAAAGAACTATTGGTTTGAACCATATTCGTACTCTCAAAATCATCGCGACCGGAATCTCCATTCTCATTTTCAATAATCGCATCTTCACCGATAATGAGCAAGTTCGAACTAATATCTAATACCCCTTGCTGAAGAATGAGTTTGTTAACTACCTCAAAAGTATGCTGAGTACCATCTTGAATGATAGCCCCTTCAGGGTTATCCACTGCCAGTACTCCAAAGTTGCTAATGTTGTTCACATTACCCCCTATTCCCCTCAAGATCTGTTTTTCACTGCCAGACAATATAATTCCGTAGAGAGTGCCGGCGGGTTCCACATTAGAGGTATGGTTAGCAAGGTTAATTACGTCTCCTTCCACGTTAATGGCTTGAGATCCCGTCGCCAGGGTTCCTTCCAGGATTCGAAGTTCGTTTCCAATCGAGAAGTCTACGGTGGCGATTAAGGTACCACTCCCCCTTTTTTCAAAGTTGTAGAATGAAGAGTTCCCTACCCCTCTGACCTCTTGATTTCCGGAACTGGTAAAGGAAGTAGTTTGTTGATTGGTATTGTTCCCTGAACTGACATAAGTTCCGTTATTTTCGAAATCACCAGAACTCAGTGAAAGGTCAAAGCCTCTGGCATCAAACGTATTGTCGGCATTGATGGTAAGGTCTCCACTCAGGTTCAGATCCAGTTGATACAAATTGATGGTTGGGCCAAAGGTTCCTGTCAATTCAACATTATTCAATGCAATGGAGGATTTAATACCAAAATTGTCGTCGCCGTCAGAGTAAGAAATCGTAATCGTAGAGCCGGTCACGTTTTGAGTTTCCGGGTCTAAAAGTAGCGATGGAACGGTGGTTGAACCATTACTACCTGCAATTGTAAAATCACCTCCCGTATGGGTAAAGTCACTATCGTCATTCAATACTTCAAAAACGCCTCTCGAAGGATTCGCGTCCGGTTGTTGAGTACCCACTGAAAAACTACCTGCAGATTGAGAGAATCGAAGTATACCGGTAGTAGCCGTAAGCCCTCTTCTCAATTGACCGCCAATTAGGAGCGTTCCTCCACGAATGTCTATTTGAGCATTTCCGGAAGACGAATATTCCACAAAGTTGTTATTGGTTCCATCTTCCAAATCAAGCGTACCTCCACTTACTCTCAACAAACCGTCTAACATCATACCTGTATTGCTTCCTAATATTCTGGAAGTACCATTGGCGATTTCCAATCCCCCTGATCCAGAAGAGGCTTCCGGATTATCGGTATTGGGCAGCTTGAAGTTTGATCCGTTGGCTAGTACGATGCCACTTCCGCCGTTGTATGTGCCGTCGAGAACGAGCAGGCCATTTAGAATTTCAATGGGCTGGAAAGAAGCAGTTGCATCGGGAATGTTAAAATTGAGCGGGAATGTAAAAGAAGAAGAAGTATCGCTTCCTTTGTTCATCACAATTTGATAAAAGCTAGGGGTGTTCCCGGCATTTTGGGTATAATCAAAATCTCCGGTACCTTCTAATTGTAAGATCACATTGTTATCATTACTCCCCAGTCCGTTGAAGAGGTCAAAATTTCCCGGGCGATCTTGCAAGATATTTTCGTTGACAATAAGCCTGTGAGTGATCCCATTCGCGCTGGCGTTAGAAACAGTCATGTTGCAATTTCCCTGATTCCTGAACCAGAGTCTCCCAACTTCCAGGGTTCTGGCGGCTCCGTCATTGAACTGAAAGTTGCCTCCCAAGTATCCTCCTATTCTAAGATCTTCTAAGACCTCAATATCTCCATTTACCCCATTATTGGTTCTCACCACCGTATTACCGTCGACAATCATATTGTTATTGACTGTAATGTCTTCTTGAAAAATGGCGATTCTACTATTGTTTCCCCCCTCAACCCGCAGATTTGGGAATATATCGGTCGGAGGAGTAATGTTATATGTGCCATTGGTGTTGAGGTAATAGGCATAGGTGAAAGAGCTGTTGGAATAAAACCCTCCAAAGTCACCGCTTATGGTAGCCGCATCTCCAGCATTTGGTCTCTCCATAAAAGTGCCTCCGGTACCGCCTATCTTGCTAAAAGTTAAAGAAGCATTTCTATATATCACTAATCGATTACCGTTATTTCCGGGATGGTTGTATTGGATCTCAGCAACTGAAATATTTTCTCCGTTGTCAATTCGAATAGAGTGCCTTGGGCTAATCCCGCCGGTGAATCCTCCGAATCCGATAACGGCGATATCCCCTTCTTGAGGCCATGCTCCAGCAGCCGGCCTGGCAGCGTTATTGGTAGCCCCGTCATGAGGAACCAATGACCAGTAATTCCCGTTGGTCCAGCGTCTATTGTACCAACTTGAATTGTTTGGAAGTCTTGAATAGTAAATTGTTGGAGCCCCCACAAATCTATTCGCATCACCGGCTGTGTAATTGGCGTTTTCTAAGGTAAAGCCTGAGCCTGGAAACTGAGGATTCCACTGTGGTCTAATGGCGTTATTGAAGAATACTTCATTATTAGTCCCATTATCAATGTCGTCATTCGCCTGATCAATGATCACTTGTGGATCGACATTGCCGGTGTTAAATCCGTTGAAAACGATAATGTTGCCAGGGTTTCCTCCTAGGATGTTATTGTTTTCTGTACCATCGTTACCGCTCCCATTTCCACTATTTCCTGCATGTTTTACCGCTTCATCTGTCCCATCGTAAGAACGGTCATAGGTACCTCCGTCTAATACTTTTCCCGGCACATAGTTACCTTCTGTTCCATCCACGTCGTCTTGATCGTATTGGAACATCCAAGAAACAGTCGGAAGCGATGTATCGTCAAAGCCCTCATGATCAATTCTCCAATAATAAGAAAGCATATCTCCTCCAGAAAGGTCAGTGGTTTGCAGTTCTCCATCTACTGGGCGCACGGTGATATATTCGTCTCCGGAAGCAGTGGTGGAAGCATCATCAACTGTCCACATAACCGCGGGGGTATAACGGTCTGCAAGTCCAATTGGGAACCATAATAAATTGTTGTTCTGATACTCGTCGTTTTCAGTATCGTAAGATGGATCATTACCTATATTGTCAGTATCATCTACCCCATCTTCGTTGGTCACCCGAGGCCATCTGATGCTCAACCCCCCGTCAGAGGCATTACCTGTGGTATAAATAAACTGGCGAGCACCCGATGTGTTTTCACCTAAAAGATACTCTCCGTTACCATTTCTCAAACGTCGATTGTCACCGCTCGATTCGGTGTTGAAATCAAAAATATCTACTTTCAGATTATGTGTGCCGATATTCACTCCACCATGACGGTAAACAAAGCGAGTTACTGCAAGGTCACTGCCAATTTGTAATTCATCATTGCCCAAATCGACTACTAAGTTGCCAATAACTGAATTTGCAGTTGAATTTATTGTAATTACATCCCCTACATCTGTTCCCGGAATTCCATCGGGATCTATTTCTCTTACTTCTAAAAAGGAGTTGGTGGGATTTACTCCCTGTTCGTATATCAATAGGCTTCCATCTATGTTTATTGTAGGAGCGTATACTCTGACAATGTATCCATAAATACCATTGCCTGTAGGATCTATCTGATTAAGGGTAGAATTCGAAGCGATGCTTAATCCATTGCTAATATAGAGCAAACGGGCATTGTTTGAGATGAGGTTTTTTCCTCCACCAGTCAGCACCTGACCGTTATCTACAACTGTGGGATTTTTTGCAGCTAACTGCAAAGTGTCTCCATTCTTATCAACGATAAGATTGTAAATAGGAAGACGGTAATCCTGATAACTTTCGTCACCATCCGGGTCATCGTATCCAGTCAATGAAGCTCGCAGGTCAGTTATATCCCCAACGTAGAATTGGGCATTCCCACTTCTGTTGAAAGTAAGGATGGAACTACCCGCATTATCTGCGATTGAGTTAAAAAGATCTAGAACTGCATTATCTTCAATTCGAAGATCACCGCCCACTTCGATGTCCACACAATTTGTCCCGTCAGGACAAAGATCTAAGTATGAACCAAACTCAGAAACTCCATTATTCCTTAATGTACCGGTTTCGATTGTGAGGTCATTCAAAACGATGATATCTGGATCATTGACGGTTCTGTTGTCTGAACCTCCAGGTCCGCAGGTAAGGGTTTGAGATGTTATTCTAGCTGAGGTGCTACTAGTTTCGTTGATGATGTTTAAATCCCAGAAAGGAGCCAGGGTAGCAATTTCCGATTCATTATTTACGCTGGAATACAGGTTAACTGTGCCTCCGGTCACATTAATATTTCCGGGATCAGAATTAATGAACATTAGCCCTCTGTTGGTGGCATCTTTTAAGTTTAAAGTACCACCCGTCATAATAAAAGTATTCCCTTCATAGGTAAGGCAAAATCGGGCGTAGCTGTTGCTGGCATTTCCTGCAGCCAGACCGGTGATCGGGCTTTCTGCTGCCGAATAATCCCAAACGTTGACCGTTCCGCCTGTTTGCTGATAACCTCCTACAGCGGTAGCACCAAATATGGACGTTCTAATTTGGCTTACCCAAACTTCTCCACCTGAAACGATGATCTGCCCGGCTCCTCTTGTGGTGATTCCGCTGCCAGATGGCACCTCCAATATACCTGCTGTTACTTCAATAGTACCGTAAGGAGTGATTGCGGCGCCGCCTCTTTTGGCAACTTGTCCACCAGCTACGAGTAATCTTGCATTACTACCAACCGTGTAGTTACCCGTGCTGTTGAGGGGATTAATCACCACATTATTGCCCACACTGACTGTTCCTACAATTAGGCCTAACGCATTGTTATTTGTAGTGCTTACATCTCCCCCTAGATTGTAATCGGCCGGTCCGGTTAAAGTGAAGTTTGAAGTAGCCGTTGTGTTCAACAATAAAGCATAAGTATCATCTACCCCTTTGTTGATTTCAATTCTGTAAAAGTACGTTGCCCCATTGGCGTTTACCTGCTGGTCTGCATCGCCGGCAATAAAGTTTGCATCAACAATACCATTGTTGGCTTCAGAACCTACATTCTGCGTGGTTCTTTGTGAAAAACGCGCATCTCCATTATTGGTAAAGTCTCCGTAAAAGTTAAACTCATGCCTTGCATTTGCTGTACCGGTACGTAAGTTTCCGTTATTCTCAATGCTAAGGTCACCAAACAAGTCAATGGAGAGATTTGTAGTAGAGGCATTATCGTTGATTTGAAAAGTTCCTCTATCGATGGTGAGGTCTCCATTGATTACGTAATCATCTAACAAAGTCGCTACATCAGTAGTATTGGTCATGTTAAGCACTACATTATTGAATTCGCGTGCCTGATTTAAATCTATGCCACTTCCTCTGATTTCCAGGGTACCCCCATTCGCAGAATTTGAAAAGCCATTTGCTCCGGTGGTAATTCCAACTGGAAAGTTGTCTTGAGCGGCTCCATCCCCTATCATCCTTATGATTCCATCTCCGTCGATGATATTGAAATCGTGTCCTGTGGTGGTTGATAAAGTCAATCGGCCCAATACTTCCAAAGATTGAATGCTCACATTGTTGATATCCATGGTGATTGTTCTACCACTGGTAATGACTACATCGTCATTTATGTCGGGGATCTCGCTTCCTGGATTAATTAATAAGGGTGTGGAAGATCCGTCAAGGGTCCAGCTAGTGGGGTCATTCCAATTCCCTGTCGTGTAGCTATACCAGGTTTGATTAGCAGGCACACCAAGTGTATAATAGCCACTTTGCAATTGGCTATTGTCCAAACTAAATACCACGTCGTTACTTCCATCGCCTGATCCTGCATCATCCGCAAGAACGGCGGCTACACTAACACTGGTAAAAGGGTCTAGCGTGGAGGCACGGTAAAGTAGACTGTAATCAGTGGCAACTCTTCCATTGTCGTCCGCAGCGCCAAAACCGGCCTCAACAGTATTGAAAATAAGCTTAGCCCCGTTGATGTTTCCGGTCTTTTGCAGATACCAACTTCTGGAATATCGTTCTATATTAGGAACCGCCAGGCTATTTGAGTTTTGGCCATGAATATTTCCATTGTGCCCTGCCAATAAATATTCACCGTCAGCATCAATTCCCCCGTCATTTTCCAGATAAAGTGCACCTCCATTTCCCAAACCAACAAAATGAGTTTCACCCCCTACCTGAGCAATTCCGGTCACTTCGCGATTAAAATTCGTTTCAGCGTAAACGTCTCCACCACCTAAGGTCACATTGTATTTTTCAGCTAAATAATTGAAGACGATTTGAAATTCTGCTTCATTCAGTGTGGCGTCGTAGTAGATCATTTCTGCCAACCGTCCATTAAAGAAATCGCCAGTGCTGGCTATATCTCCAATAAACTGGGTATCTCCGCCACCAGGAGCGCCACCTAGATTTATATCCCCGGTGTGGGAGGAAAAGTCTGCCAGGTTAGCCGTAGGCATGCCCAGAGGACTCCCTAAGGTTAAAGCATTGAGATCGTTCACATAAAAATCTACTCTTCCTTGGCTAGTTCCATCTCCTTCGAATTTTACCGCCGCTATGTAGGTGCCATTCGCAGTTACAGAGGTTCGTGCATAATATTCTTGGTTTGGGTCGAGACTTCCGCCCTGGTTTTCCCACAAGTATAAAACTACCTCGCCATCTTCTAGATATACGTTAAGCCCATTAGTGCCCCCACCTTCTTCATAAATAAGCTGGTAGGTCCCACTTCCGGGCACAGTGGCTCCAGTTTCAAAGACCACATAAAGCGTTCTGTTAGTTGAAGCTCCATCATTTATTCTGTTGCTATTCGCTAACGTAAAATTATCGTCTGTTCCATCGAAAAATAAGGCATCTTCCCCATTGATGGAGGCGGCTGAAAGGGCAGGCCCGTCTGTTGCGCTGGCATTGTTCCCGTTAGCCATTTGATCATTCCACTGAGTAACCTCAGCACCAGTGGTTAAAATACCTTGATCAGCCCGAAGCCAAAATACAGCTCCAGGAGAAACATTGTCCAAAACTCCTGCGGGTCCTGTAGTTTGTCCAATTAAACTTGTTAGAAGAGAGAGGCTGAAAAAACAAGCAAGAAATGCTCTAATAGTCATGTTGTGCTAATTTAAGATTGAAGCTTGTCATCAAAAATTATGCGGGGCAAATATAACCACGATGCCACGCTTTATTCTATCTATTGATAAAGAAATACGGATAGCTTACGATAAAGTTACATGGCAGTAATAGAATGCGTTCTAGCGCTCATTTTCTAAGAAAATTCGTGCTAATTTATGAGAAGCTGTTCTGAGTTCTAGTTCAGCAGAAAAGCAGAATTAAATTCATTAAGGCTCAAAAGCAATTTTTTTAAGAAGTAATTTTTGCTTTTCCGATAAACGTGATGAGCTTTTATTTTTTATACCAAGAAGAATAAAAGATATAGTTTTTGGCGATCCTTTCAATTTCTCCATCCTTTAGCTCATCGCTCACTTCAGCAATCTTCTTAGCAGGAATTCCCGCATAGATGGAACCCTTAGAAATCTTGGTATTTTGGGTCACTACCGAGCCGGCGGCAATAATGCTGTGACTTTCAACTTCCGCACCATCCATCACAATGGCTCCCATTCCGACCAACACCTTATCATGCAGTTTACAGCCGTGTACCAATGCTCTGTGACCAATCGAAACATCATGGCCGATTTGGGTGTCTGCCTTTTGGTAGGTGCAATGGATTACCGCTCCATCTTGGATATTCACCCGGTTGCCAATCCTAATTTGATTCACATCGGCGCGAATAACTGCATGATACCAGACGCTGCATTGGTCACCCATGATCAAATCGCCAATTAAAGTGGCATTCTCCGCCATGAAGCAATCCGCTCCCCATTTTGGCTCAAAGCCCCTCAGTTTTTTGATAAGTGCCATAGTTTGAATAGTCGCTAAGTAACAAAGCTAATGATCAATTCTTGACTAACTTTGTTGAAAGTGTTGATTATGGAAAAAACTGAACTAGCCCCACATACGATCTACGCGGAGAGCACTCCCAACCCTACTACCATGAAGTTTGTCTCGAATCGCTATCTAGTGATTGACGGACAACAATATGAGTATACTCCGGAAGAAGACTTGAGCAATTCACCCCTGGCTGCTAAACTGCTCAATTTGCCCTTCGTATCAAAAGTGTTCATCGCCAGCAACTTTGTGGCGGTGAGTAAGACAGACATTATCGAATGGGAGGATGTAATTCATCAGCTTCGAGACATGATCTCTTCATTTTTAAATGCTGACGGTAAAGTAATTATTCAATCGAAGGCCGAAGAAAATGATGCTTCGAAAGAAGACGATCAAAAGGGCAAGGAAGAAGATAATTTCTCTGAAATTGAAAAGAAGGTGGCCTCAATTTTAAATGAATATGTGCGCCCAGCAGTAGAAGGAGATGGCGGTGCCATTGAATTGCATTCTTGCGTGGATGGAAATGTAAAGGTCATCTTGAAAGGAGCGTGCAGTGGGTGTCCTTCTTCTACTATGACCCTCAAAAATGGTATTGAAAGTATGTTGCTGGATATGCTGCCCGGCGAGGTGAAGGAAGTAGAAGCCATTAATGGCTAATTTAGTAGGTAAACTTGTGGCTTTATGAAAAATCTTATCCTGCTTCTTTTGTTTACCTTTTTATACCCTTTTGTTTCTTCAGGGCAAACCTCTATTACTTCAGCTCACATGCCACAAGCAAATGACACCTTGAGGTATAGTATAGCTACACCCGACAGTTCGGTATTGCTAAATTTTGGCCGCACGGGAGCTAATCAAGTTTGGCGCTTCGATAGTCTTCAACCTATCAGGCAGGGAGTTTCAGAGTTTGTCACTGCGGCTCAAAGCGGATACAATGCTGTGCCAAGCAGCCGAATCGGAGAATTGCTTGCAGACACCATCATTTTGGGTGGTGTCACTTTACTTGATGTCTTTAATTTTTATGACAACAGCACCAGCGAATACGCTTTAGATTACCGTGGTTTTTCTACCCCTACGGGATTTAGTCCTCCTTTCCCTACGGTAATAAGAGAAGCTCCGGCTTTTTCAGATAAAGATGAGATCTACCAATTCCCACTGGATTACCTAGATCGCGACAGCAGCACGTTTAACTTCACCTATCAAAACATCATACTGGGTGTGTATTTGAGTTCTTCAGGATACCGAATAAATGAGGTTGAAGCCTGGGGAACGGTCACTACTCCTTTTGGAACTTTCAATTGCATCAAGGTCAAAACAGACATTGTCACTTATGACTCCGTAAGTTTCGGAATGACCAATTTTGGCACCAACAGTCATCAAAGACAATATAAGTGGTTGAGCACGCAAATTCCCATACCAGTAGCCACACTCTCTGGCAATGTGGTGGCCGGTGCTTTTCTTCCAACCAACGTACAATACCGCGACTCATTGCGGCAAGGGGTTCCAGGTCTTTTTGCCCCACTCACCCTGTTTAATGCAGACACGACCGTAGTGAACGTGAATGGTAGTGTGCTTTTTACAAACAATACCATCAGCATTACGCCCCCTTCCTATGAATGGACCATCAGTCCGAATACGCATACTTACATCAACGGCAGTAACCGAAATTCTGCCGAGCCTGAAGTACAATTTACAGCCCCTGGCTTTTACGATGTGCAATTGGTATCTAGAAGCAGTCGAGGTGCTGATACGTTGTCGATCAATGCCTACATCGAAGTACGGCTGCCTACGGGGATCCGTGACCTAAGCCTTGAGGAAGGCTTTTCGATCTACCCAAATCCTGTGCCGCAAGGTGAAGTGCTGAATGTCAATTCGGAACAGCCGCTCAGAATGCTTCAGCTATTCGACCAACAATCTCGGCTGGTTAAGCGTTGGGACAATATGAATAGCACCTCGATCAGGATCAACACCGAGCAACTTGCCCCCGGCCTTTATATTTTACATATAGAAGGATTTAAGTCAACCTTCAATGGAAAAATCGTGATCCATTAAAATGGCTGACCAAAACAAGGAAGACACCCCAGAGAATTTCAAACCCCAAAAGCCTCAAGAGCGCATTTATCCGCTTGAAAGAATTATTAGGCCGGTTGAAGAAATTTTAAGAAACCGCCCTATTTCCGGTATTTTACTCTTTCTGTCGGTAATTACGGCACTAATCTGGGTAAACTTTGGAGGGGCGGATAGTTATCACCATCTCTGGGAAAAACGATTTACCATCAATTTTGGAGATTACACCATTGATCGCAATTTACATCACTGGATCAATGAAGGTTTGATGGCCATCTTTTTCTTTGTGGTCGGACTAGAAATCAAGCGTGAGATAATCTTAGGAGAGCTGTCTTCATGGAAGAAAGCCTCCCTTCCCGTGGCTGCAGCAATTGGCGGGATGCTCATGCCCGCGCTGATCTACACCTTCTTCAATTTAGGCGATTATGGCCAATCTGGTTGGGGAGTGCCAATGGCTACTGACATTGCTTTCTGCTTGGGAATTCTATCCCTCTTAGGGAACAAAGTCCCGGTTAGCTTGAAGATTTTCTTAACCGCTTTAGCCATAGTTGATGATCTCGGGGCTGTCTTGGTCATCGCATTTTTTTACACTCAGGACCTCTTTATTTACTACCTCGAATTCGCTTTACTTTTCTTTGGGCTTTTGTTGGCCGGCAATTTACTGGGGATTAGAAACACCTTATTTTATGGGATCTTGGGAATATTGGGTGTGTGGATCTCCTTTCTCAACTCAGGCGTCCATGCCACATTAGCTGGAGTGATCGTAGCGATGACCATCCCCGTTAAGGCCAAGATCAACGAGCAGAAATTAATTAGTCAGTTTGCGAAACTGCTCGATCGATTTAAAAAGACGAAAAAGGTCAGGGGTTTTTACGTGAGCGAGCAACAGGGAGAAATAATCGAAGAGATAAAACAAACCAGAAAGAAAGCTGAATCTCCATTACAAAAGCTTGAGAATTCCCTCAATCCCTTCGTGTCTTTTATCGTCTTACCTCTATTTGCTTTAGCAAACTCGGGCGTAGTGTTTGGCGAAGACCTTTGGGCGAGTCTTGGTTCAAATGTCTCTTTGGGAATCATTCTGGGATTGATTTTAGGAAAAGCCAGCGGAATCGCAGGATTTTCATACTTGTTTGTCAAGTTGGGAATTTCGGCATTACCTAAACAGACCAATTGGGGCGTAATGATCGGTGCAGGCATCATGGGCGGCATTGGGTTTACCATGTCCATTTTCATCTCAGAGCTTGCTTTCCCTTCGGAGGAAGTTAGAACCCATGCGAAAATGGCCATCCTCATGGCTTCTGGACTCGCTGCCCTATTGGGAATGCTGGTGATCACCCTCTTCAGCAAAAGAAATAAGGACCATTCTTGATGCCCGCATGACTATTTTTTCTTCGATCTATGAGTAGCAGAATGTTTAATTTCGTGCTTTCCTTTTGGTACACTTCCATGCCTCCATTTTATGAGCGATCAGATCAAACACGAATGCGGAATTGCATTCATCCGATTAAGAAAACCCCTTGAATATTACGTAAAGAAATACGGTACAGCTGCCTATGGCCTCAATAAGCTTTACCTGCTTATGGAGAAGCAGCACAATCGTGGTCAAGATGGCGCCGGGATAGCCAACATTAAATTAGATGTGGAGCCTGGGCAACGTTATATCTCTCGCCTCCGCTCGAACGACAACCAACCGATCAAAGAACTCTTTGCCAAGATCAATGGCTATTTGGAGGATGTGCAAAAAGAAGATCCACAGTTGCTGCGCGATGTGGATTATATGAAAAGAAACGTTCCCTTTACCGGAGAAGTGCTTCTCGGGCATTTGCGTTACGGCACCTTTGGAAGAAACAGCATCGAGAGTTGTCATCCATTTCTTAGGCAGAACAATTGGATGACTAGAAATCTGGTAGTGGCGGGGAATTTCAACCTGACTAACGTTGATGAGCTTTTTGACTTGCTGGTCGATCTAGGTCAGCACCCCAAGGAGCACTCAGACACCGTTACCGTTCTTGAAAAGATCGGACACTTCTTGGATATGGAAAACCAAAAATTATACAAGAAGTATAAAGAGAAAGGCTATGCCAAGCATGAGATCACCGACTTGATCGTGGAAAACATGAAGGTGCACCGCATTTTACGCAATGCTGCCGAAGATTGGGACGGAGGTTATGCCATGGCGGGAATGATGGGACATGGCGACGCTTTTGTACTGCGAGACCCTTCCGGAATTCGCCCGGCATTTTACTACCACGACGATGAAGTGGTGGTAGTGACCTCCGAAAGACCAGCCATCCAAACTGCCTTTAATGTGCCCATTCAATCCATCAAGGAAGTAGATCCCGGGCACGCCTTGATCGTGAAAAAGAATGGAGAGGTGGCCCTGAAGGAAATTAGAAAGCCCTTTAAGAAAACAGCCTGCACCTTCGAAAGAATCTACTTTTCAAGAGGCAGCGATAAAGACATTTACCAGGAACGAAAGAATCTTGGTCGTTCGGTTTGCCAAGAGGTCCTCAAAGCCATTGAATTCGACTTGCATAACTCGGTGTTCTCATTTGTTCCCAATACCGCCGAGACCGCATACTACGGGATGGTAGAAGGACTGAACGACCATTTGAATCAAGTAAAGGAAGAAAAGATAAGCCAACTGGATCGGCAAGCTCCTGACTACAGTGCGCGCCTTCATGATATTCTACAAATAAGGCCCAGAACGGAGAAAATTGCCATCAAAGACGCGAAACTCAGAACCTTCATCACCCAAGACGAAGCCAGAGACGACTTGGTTACCCACGTCTACGACATCACCTACGGGTCTATTGTAAGGGGAAAAGACAATTTGGTGATTCTTGACGATTCTATAGTTAGGGGAACCACTTTGAAGCAATCGATCTTAAGAATACTCGATCGACTGGGACCCAAAAAAATTGTCATCGTTTCCTCGGCTCCACAGATCAGATATCCTGACTGTTACGGGATCGACATGGCGAAGCTGGGAGACTTTATCGCCTTTCAAGCGGCAATAAGCCTTTTGAAAGACAGGGGTATGGAGAATGTGATCGAGGAAGTCTATCAAAAATGTAAACAACAGGAGAACCTTCCGAAAGATGAGATCAAAAACTTCGTGAAGGAGATCTATGATCCATTCAACGCCGAAGAGATCTCAGCAAAGATCTCAGCGCTACTCACGCCAAAAGATATTCATGCCGACGTTCAAATCCTTTATCAGAGCCTGGAAGGACTTCACCAAGCCATTCCGAATCACAAGGGGGATTGGTATTTCAGTGGTGATTACCCTACTGCCGGAGGCAACCGGGTGGTGAACAAGAGCTTCATTTACTACGTGGAGGGCAAGAACAAAAGAGCGTATTAGCTTTCTTAAAAGTTGGGAATAGCCGCTATGAGCTGAAGCTCAGAACTAAAAAAGGCTACATTTGTTTCCGTACTATTAACAAGACCATGGATTTCAAAGCAGGAGAGTACTTAAGCAAGATAACTATACCGGAAGATCTCAGACGAGAGTTTGATATTGCTGATCTACCGCAAATCTCAAAAGAATTGCGGCAATTCATCATCGATGTCGTCTCTGTTAAGGGAGGTCACTTTGGTGCGAGTCTTGGTGTTATTGAGCTGACGGTGGCACTGCATTATGTGTTCAATACCCCTTATGATCAACTAGTTTGGGATGTGGGACATCAGGCGTATGGACATAAAATCCTCAGCGGCAGAAGAGAAAATTTTCATACCAACCGTAAATACAAAGGCATTAGCGGCTTTCCTAAACGTTCGGAAAGTGAATACGATACCTTCGGAGTAGGTCACTCGTCCACCTCGATCTCGGCCGGCTTGGGTATGGCAGTGGGTTCCAGGCTCCAAGGTCAGGATCAGCGCCAACACATTGCGGTGATCGGCGATGGAGCCATGACTGCGGGCCTCGCTTTTGAAGGATTAAACCATGGCGGAGTAGAAGATTCAAACCTTTTGGTGGTCTTGAACGACAACTGTATGTCGATCGATCCCAATGTGGGCGCCCTTAAAGAATACTTGACCGACATTACCACTTCGCCGACTTACAACAAAGTCAAAGATGAAGTGTGGGGACTACTCGGTAAGATCTCAAAATTTGGTCCGAACGCGCAATCGATCGTCCAGAAAATCGAAAATGGAATCAAAAGTTCCATGCTCAAACAAAGCAATCTTTTCGAGTCATTGAACTTCAGATATTTTGGTCCGATCGATGGCCATGATGTGACCCACCTGGCAGAAGTACTAAAAGACCTAAAAGAGATACCTGGCCCAAAAATCTTACACATCCTTACAGTCAAAGGAAAAGGATATGAGCTGGCAGAAAAAGATCAAACCAAGTGGCACGCCCCCGGAATCTTCAATAAAGAAACCGGCGAGATCATTAAGGTGACTCCTAAAGACCCCCAGCCGCCAAAATATCAAGACGTGTTTGGGCATACCATTGTAGAACTGGCCGAAAAGAACGAAAAGATCGTCGGGATCACCCCGGCCATGCCATCAGGAAGTTCGCTAAACATCATGATGAAAGCGATGCCAAACAGGGCTTTTGACGTAGGTATTGCCGAGCAACACGCAGTGACTTTTTCAGCGGGATTGGCTACCACCGGAATCACTCCATTTTGTAATGTCTATTCTTCTTTCATGCAGCGAGCCTATGATCAGGTGGTGCATGATGTAGCCATTCAAAAGTTGAATGTGATCTTTTGTTTGGATCGGGCGGGAATAGCAGGGGCCGATGGCCCTACCCACCACGGGGCTTATGATTTAGCCTATATGCGATGCGTTCCTAACATGATCGTATCTGCACCAATGAACGAGGAAGAACTCAGAAACCTAATGTTCACCGCTCAAGCTGATGAACACGGTCCCTTCGTAATCCGATATCCTAGAGGTCAGGGCGTGATGCCAAATTGGAAAACACCGATGAAAAAAGTCAAGATCGGTGAGGGAAGAAAGGTAAAGGCAGGCAGTGATGTGGCCATTCTATCGATTGGCCATATTGGTAATTATGCCTTGAAAGCTGCTCAGGAATTAGAAGAAAATCAACTCAGTGCGGCACTTTATGATATGCGCTTCGTAAAGCCGATCGATGAGATCCTTTTGCACGAAGTGTTCTCCAAATTCGATAAGATCATCACCGTAGAAGATGGTTGTATTCAAGGAGGAATGGGAAGTGCAGTGCTTGAGTTTATGGCTGACCACGGTTACCAGGCTCAAATCAAACGTTTAGGTATTCCAGACACCATCATCGAACACGGTTCACAAGATCAACTATATACGGAATGCGGCTACGATGTAAATGGGATCAAAGCAGCCGCTGAAGAGTTGATGAGCGACACGGAGGCTCCTGAAAGCAAGCAATCTTTCGCTTAAATTTAGCCGATACCCAACCATATTAATTTTCGCAGCGTCTTTAATTCAAACCATTTAAATTAAAACGCTATGAAAAAGCACTATTACTTCTTAATTACTCTAATTGCGGCTACGTTTAGCTTTACGCAAGCTCAGCAAAGCTGTTTTGCAGATTTTTATTTTACCAACAGCCAAGGCAACCTCACGGTAAATTTTGTTGACTCAAGCACCTTTGCCCCGGGAGCCCAACCAGCTTATACTTGGTTTTTCGACAGTGGGTCATCCAGTAGCAGTTTCCAACAAAACCCAACCTACACCTATAGTAGTCCGGGTACTTATCTAGTGACCATCACCGTTTTTGACAGCTTGACTTCATGCTTTGATTCTACATCTCGATACGTAACCGTACCGTTTCAAAGACCAGGCAACTGCAATGCTTCCTTCACTAAAGCGTTGGACACCACCACCGCTTTCGGCGTCTTGCTGACTAACACTTCATCTAACTCTAGCTCTTCAGCTTATACTTGGTACTTTGGAGATGGAAATTCAGCAACCGGAGCAACTCCAACTCATACCTACCAAAGTTTTGGTGACTATAACGTATGCTTGGTGGTATATGATTCCCTGAGCAGATGCGTCTCTACTTTTTGTGATACAGTTGGTTTGGATAGTAACGGAAGACTTAAGGCCAACGGATTTGGCTTGAGAGTAGATTTACCTACCGTGACTTCATTGGAAGAAAATACCTTAGAAAATACGGTAAATTTCTTTCCTAATCCAGCCACGGATCAATTGAACATTGATCTCAGCAAGATCGATAGAGCGGTAAACATCAGAATTTTAAACCTAAGCGGCCAAGAAGTGGCGGCCTTTAACCGAATAGCTAATCAATCTAATGTGGTGTTTGACCTAAGTAACCAAACCAAAGGTCTATATATCCTGCAGATTGAAGATGGAGTGAATAGCTTTAGTAGAAAGTTGGTCATCAAATAATTCATTACCCATCTTATTTTTATGCGACGAGGATTAAGGCCCCTCGTCGCATTTATTATCTAAAAAAATTCCATCCTTTGCACGTCATTCACAAATACTTACTGATACTATTTTGCTTAGTAAATTCCTCAGCTGCAGCGCAATGCACGGCTGATTTTTACTTTTTAAATAGTCCCGGAAGTCTTAGCGTTCAATTTAGAGACACTTCAACAGCGGGGCCTGGCCTACGACTTCTATATTTATGGCAGTTTGGGGAAGGCAACGCAAGCAGTGGGCAAGTCAACCCCACACACACTTACAGCAATCCGGGAACTTATTTGGTATATCTATCGGTTTTTGATAGCATGAACACCTGCTTCGACTCTACCTCAAGATATGTGACTGTGACCTTACCTCCTTGCCAGGCATCATTCAATCATCACATCACTCCCGCCGGCGACAGTTCATTCGTCGATTTCACAAACACTTCACTGAACTATTCTGATTCTGCCATTTTCACCTACAATTTTGGCGACGGAACCTCGTTTCAAACGCAGGCGGTGAACCGAAATCTTGATCCCAGGCACCTCTATGGGCCGGGAACTTACATCGCAACCCTTTCGATCGTTGATTCCCTGAACAATACTACTTGCGGATATCTCGATACCATTTTGATCCCCACTAACCCTAAACCTTGTACGGCCGACTTTGCCTATTCCATACAACCCTTACAAGATTCTTCTCGCGTTGATTTTATAAACCTTTCTAGCCATGTCGATAGCAACGCGATATTCACCTACGTTTTTGGAGACGGCAATCGATTGAATATACCTTTCTCTAGTGGAAACATTGACACAAGCTGGGTGTATGCGCCAGGCAGTTATCTGGTCAATCTGCGAATTGCGGATCCCGTTTCCGGCGACAGTTGTTCAAAAAGCGACTCCATTCTTATTCCCTTTAATGCATACTGTCAGGCCGATTTTGACTATTCCTTCATCGGCGACAGTGTAATCTTCACCAATCGTGCTGTGGGCTTTACTTCTTTGAAGTATTTCTTTGGAGATGGTGATTCTTCATTCCAAGAAAACCCGATTCATTTTTATGCGCAGAGCAATCGGTACACCGTGACCATGATCGTTTACGACTCCTTATCGGCGTGCAGCGACACCTTATCAAAAGAACTGAATGTGACCATCTCAACTTCTTGTGTGGCCCGTTTTGTGCCGGCTATTGATACCAGCAAAACGCGACTGCTTTATCTGATCAACCAATCGAGCGATCAAGGTTCTCATCAGTATCTGTGGGATTTTGGCGACGGGAATACCGCCTTGGGAAAGACACCGATACACACCTATGCCAATTACGGCGCCTATCCTATCTGCTTAACTGTTAGCGACTCTCTCCTTAACTGTGTGAATCAGTTTTGCGACACCATAGGCTTGGATTCTACAAGCCAGGTGATCAATAAAAGTTTAGGCTTCACCCTGGAAGTACTAGATGGCAGCGCCATAGGGATTGAAGAGCGCAGCGCCCTTGAAAAATTGAGGGTATATCCAAACCCGGTAAAAGAAAAGCTTCATGTAGACTTCCCTCCCCTTATTATGGAGGTTGAGTTTCAGCTCTTCACAGTGCATGGACGCATTATACATGAAGGAAAGATCGATCACACTAACCCTGTATTAAATACAAATGACCTTGATGCCGGGATTTACTTACTCACTCTAAAATTTCAAAACCGCCTTAAGAAATTAAAAGTCTTAAAGATGGAATGAGATACAGGCCTTTATGCACATTGAAAAGGAACTTATAACTGCCTGTATTGATAATGATCGATTGGCACAAAACAAACTATATAAACTGGTTTTCTCATACCTTATGGGTCTATGCATACGATATAAAAATGATTATCAAACAGCGGGGAACAGCTTAAACGCGATCTTTATGAAGATCCTGACCCATCTCCCTGAATATAGAAAAGGAGTTGGCTCTTTTCAGGCGTGGATCAAGCGGATTGCAGTAAACCACCTAATCGATGAATATCGAAAAGAACAACGGGAAAAAAAGCATCTGAGCTTTCAGGATGAAGTCCACACCCAAGAACTTGGAAATAATTCGGCGAATTCAGGGTTTGAAAAACTGGAATCCCAGTATTTAAGGGAAATGATCGCAGCGCTTCCTCCTAAAACCGCTGCAGTATTCAACCTATATGCCATTGACGGCTATAAACATAAAGAGATCGCCGAAATGCTGGAAATCTCGGTCAACACCTCAAAATGGCACTTAAGTGATGCCAGAAAAAAATTGCAACTTCAATTGGAACTGGCTAAACAGATATAATATGAGTTCTGAAGATATAGATAAATTATTTCGTGAAGGTACTCAAGAACACTTTCCTTACGATGAAGCACTTTGGCAAAAGGCAGAGGCAGGCCTGCCGCCTAAAGAAAAGAAAAGAAGGGGTTTCTATTGGCCTCCGGTAGCCGCTTTGCTTTTGCTGGTAGGGGTGGTTTCATGGTTGTCCTATCCATTTTCTCCAGAAAATGAGCAACGCTACGAACCAAGAACTGCCAATTTAAAAAGGCAAGAGACCCCATCGCTTGATAGAAGCTCAACGCTGAACCGCAAGGTTGATGAATCACACTTAAGCACGCGCAAGACGAAAAGCCAAGCTCCAAATGAAGAGCAAATAGCAGTTGATCGCAAGCTTAACCAAATGCATAGCGAGTCGACAGAAAATAGAACGGCCGAGAAAGAGGCTATCCAATTAAATGAGCAGAGCAAAAGCTCTGAACCAGTCGCTTCAGAAATAACAGCAGGATCGATTGTCCCAATCAATTCAGCAGGAGTTTCTGATCCAGCTTATAAAGCAGAAAGGCCGTTTGGCAAAACCTCTTTGAAAGAAGCCTATTCGTTCGTCGGCTTAATGGAACTGATGCAGCCTTTTGGTCTAGATACTGCTGAATTCTCCATGGAAGTAGTGAAAGGAAAACCTCTGAATAAGTTTCCCAGATCAAAAAAGCAGCCTTTATTGCTTGAATTCCAATACAATAATTCATGGCAAGTGGAAAATCGAGACGAAACAGAAGGATCAACTCACAGTCGGCAATTTGCCCTGCTAGGATTAAAGGAAAGCAAACACCTACATTTTGGTGGAGGAATTCGACACGCTAGAATTAGAGACCGGCGAAGGGTACAATTGAACGATGAACGCATCCTGCAAACCATTAGCTTTGATACTAATATCGTGGTGGTGAACGCTAGCTATACTCAAAACGGAGTGCCTGTATGGCTAGTGAGAGAAGAAGTCAGCTCAATCACCACTGAAGAACAAATCTCTACTTCAGAAAGCGTGATCGTGGAAAGTAATCTGTCTCTTTTTCAGATCCCAGTTTTTCTCGGCTATCAGTATCATTGGCGTCGATTGCAGATCAGCACCAGAGGCTCTGCAGTAGCTAATTACGCATACAGAAGTCGAGGCTCGTATTTTGATGAAAGTAGCCAAAAGGTGGTCCAATTGGAAGAAGAGAATCAGCCCAACGCAATTTTCCTCAATTTAGAAGCAGACCTTCGTTTGGGCTATCAACTCAATGAGTTCACCAAAGTTGGTGCCGGATTACGTTATCAGCATGAGATCGGAAAACTGGAAAATTTCAATGGAGCACGCTATGATGGAAGCTTTGTTGGTATATGGATCCAACATCAGATCAAATAAATTGTCCTATTTTTTCGGTCTTTTATAGAGAGGTACAGTTGAACAAGCCTCCCCAAACATGATTGAAGAAGCCACCGGCTGAAGCTTACTTCCTAAAGCGACATAAGCCGATTCGGGGACTTTCTTATTGCTGCAACCCTTAATGATCAGTCGCGCATTTTGGTAGTCCGCTGCATTGATCTGGTCAATCGCTTTTTCCCATAAGGCAGTTTCCATTTCTTCGATTGTGCCCACGGTCACAAAGCTTGCGTGCGGATTGATCGCCAGGCTCAATAAGAGGTATGCCCAGGAGGGAATAATGGCATCTACCGAACAGTGCAAGGCGACGTTCTTCCCTTGATAGATAGACCAGTCGTTTGACTTGATGAAATCGCGAAATTCTTTTTCCTTCAAGGCCATACCTTGCCAGAGATTATCCTTAAGATCGTAGCTTACGCTTTCTCCCTTTGGATAATGCTCTTCCAGGTCGAGGGTGATCAACCCACTCTTTGCCACACGGTTTACAATTTCTTCTGCCATACTTAAGACTTAAAGGAAGCCCAATTCATATTTGGCTTCCTCAGACATCATTTCTTTGTCCCAGGTGGGCTCCCAAACGATCTCCACTTTAGCAGATTTCACGGACCATAATCCGGCAGCCTTTGCCTCTACCTCAGCGGGAAGCGATTCAGCCACCGGGCAGTTTGGTGAGGTGAGTGTCATGTCGATCTTGACATCGAAATTTTCATCTACCTTTACCTCGTAGACTAAACCGAGTTCATAAATATTTACGGGAATTTCAGGATCATAAATGGTTTTCAACACATCGATTACCTGATTTTCCACCTCTTTCGGACTAACTTCTTTCAGTTTCTTTTCAGCCATTGTTCAATTGGGTTTGAAATGCCAAAGCGTACATCTTCATTTGTTTTACCATACTCACCAAACCATTGGATCGGGTTGGAGACAAATGCTCCTTCAATCCAATTTTGTCGATGAAATAAAGTTCTTTATCCACAATCTCATCCGGACTACTATCATCCAATACCCGAATCATCAATGAAATTATTCCTTTGGTGATAATGGCATCACTATCGGCAGTAAAACGCACCTTTCCCTCCTTTAGCTGGGCATCTAACCAAACTCTTGATTGGCACCCTTTGATGATGTTTTGCTCCACCTTCTTATCCTCTTCGATCAGTGGAAGCTCTTTTCCCAAAGAAATAAGGTACTCGTACTTGTCCATCCAATCGTCGAACATGCCGAATTCCTCAATCAACTCTTCTTGGCGCTCTTTGATACTCATGATAGCATATTCCTTGCTCGCTTCACAGCCTTGATTAGGAGATCGATTTCTTCTTTGGTATTGTAAAAAGCAAAAGAAGCCCTTACCGTTCCAGAAATACCGAAACGCGCCATGAGGGGTTGGGTACAATGGTGACCGGTGCGCACCGCTACCCCCATTTTATCCATCAACACCCCAAGGTCGTAGGCATGAACTCCGTCGATCACGAAAGAAATTACACTTGCCTTATGCTTGGCTTCACCAATGATCTTCAGTCCTTCAATCTCCCTTAATCGATCGGTTGCATAATGCAACAGCTCCATCTCGTGCTGGTGAATCTCATCCCAGCTGAATTGCTGTAAGTAGGTTAGGGCAGCTTGGGTGGCAATTCCATCAGCAATGTTTGGCGTTCCAGCTTCGAGTTTGTGAGGAAGTTCGTTGTAAGTGGTCTTTTCAAAAGTCACCGTTTTGATCATATCTCCCCCGCCCTGATAAGGAGGCATGCTTTCCAATAGTTCTTTCTTTCCATAAAGCACGCCAACCCCCGTAGGCCCGAAGACCTTATGCATACCGAACACGTAAAAATCAACATCAAGCGCGCTGACATCTACTTTCATGTGGGGAGCGGCCTGTGCCCCATCTACCAGCACCACGGCCCCCATTTCATGCGACCTAGCAATGATCTCTTTCACAGGATTGATGGTCCCTAAGGTATTGCTGATGTGCACCAAGGCCACGACCTTGGTCTTTTCTGTAATGAGTTTATAGAGCTCATCCAATATCAATTCCCCTTGGTCGTTGATCGGCGCCACCTTCAACTTGGCCCCTTGTGCTTCGCAAATCATTTGCCAGGGAACGATGTTGGAGTGATGTTCCATGGCCGTGATCAGCACTTCATCTCCGGGCTGAAGGTTCGCTCGGCCATAGGCAGAGGCCACCAGATTGATGCCATCGGTGGTACCCTTGGTAAAGATGATCTCCTCAGAATGCGCTGCATTCAGAAAACTTTTCATCGCTATTCGTACTTCTTCGTAAGCAGAAGTAGCTTCTTGGCTCAAGGTGTGCACTCCGCGATGAATATTGGCGTTGTCGTGCGCATAGTAGCGAACCAGACTATCAATGACCGTCTGTGGTTTCTGCGCAGTAGCCCCGTTGTCTAGGTAAACTAAAGGCGATCCGTTCACTTCTCTGTGAAGAATAGGGAAATCCTTTCTTACCTCTTCTACCTTAAAGCTATGTGTAGTATCAACTTGCATCTATACGACTCCTGCATATTTTTTATCGATGATGGCTTGAACCTCCTCACGCAAGTGCTCAACGCCAATCTGTTCAACCAGATCAGTTAAAAAAGCATTTAGAAGCACTGCTCTGGCTTTTTTCCTTCCAATTCCTCTACTTCTTAAATAAAAGATGGCTTCTTCATCCATTTGCCCGGTAGTTGAGCCGTGAGAACATTTCACATCATCTGCATAGATCTCCAACTCAGGCTTAGAATAGACCGAAGCCTCATCGGTCAAGACCATATTAGCATTCGACTGGTATGCATTGGTTTTTTGGGCAATGGGATGCACATACACCTTTCCGTTGAATACCCCTGTTGAGGCATCATCAGCCACCGTTTTATACAATTCATGCGACACACAATCGGGTTCCCGATGATGAATTAGGGTATGGTGATCGATGTGTTGTTGATGATCGAGCAGACTCAACCCATTCATCCAACTTTCAATGTGACTACCTTGAAGATCCAGGTTTAGATTGTTTCTGACCAATGCTCCACCTAAACTGATGGTGTTCATTTTGAACAACGAGCTTGCCGCTTGTTGCACCTCATCGTTGGAAACCTGATACGCTTGATCATTCTCTGTTTGCAACTTATTGATCTCTAGATTGGCATCTTTTTCCACCACAATCTCAGAGAGTTGATTAGTGAACGAATGCCCTTCATTAGCCGAAATGTGCTTCATCACCACTTTGGCAGACGAACCTGCTTCCGCATGGATAAAGTTTCTAGGATTACTCATGGGCTGCTCTCCGGCTGAAATGTTCAATATGTAGTAAACGGATGTTGCTGCTTTTCCTTTTCCAATTTTCAAGTACGCTCCGTCTTGATGAAAAGCGGTGTTGATCATAGAGAAGATCTCTTCCTTCTTACTCAGGGAATCAAAGTGTTTTTGCAGGCTCTCCTCCTTTGCTTTCGCTTCGGATAAAGGCATAAACGCTATCCCAGTTTCAGCTTCTCTCCAACTCAATTCTTCGATGAAGTAGCCATTTACAAACACCAGACAATTTTTGCTTGGCACCGATAAATCGATCTGGGAATCCAGTTCTTTGGGGCCCAATTGATACTCTTCTCGAATCAATTTATTGATTCGGGTGTATTTCCAGTACTCGGTTTTGGAGGTGGGGAATTCAAGCGCTTCGATTTTCTCTTCAGCCGCTCGCCTTTTGGCAGAAAAGGCTTCCTTATCGTGCGAAAAGTCGATCATCCCAAAATGGGAGAGAAACTTTTCTTTATTGCTCATTTTTACGGTCGCTTCCAACATGATCTTAGGCTTTTACTGCTTCTTGCTTGATCCAGTCGTATCCTTTCTCTTCCAGTTCAAGAGCCAGTTCTTTACCTCCGGTTTTCACGATCTTCCCATTAGCTAGCACATGCACGAAGTCGGGCACTATGTAATCCAATAGTCTTTGATAGTGAGTGATTACGATGGTTGCATTATCAGGGGATTTCAACTTGTTTACTCCCTCAGAAACCACTTTTAGTGCATCAATATCTAAGCCACTGTCCGTTTCATCAAGGATGGCCAATTTTGGCTCCAGCATCGCCATTTGGAAGATCTCATTTCTCTTCTTTTCCCCTCCGGAAAAGCCCTCATTCACAGAACGGTTGTTAAACTTCCCTTCCAGACCAACCAATTTACTTTTCTCTTTAACTCGCGCGAGAAAATCTTTGGCGGCAATCTCTTTTTCCCCTCGCTTTTCGCGGATCTCATTGATGGCCGTCTTTAAGAAGTTGATGTTACTTACTCCGGGAATTTCAACAGGATATTGAAAGGCCAAAAAGATTCCTGCACGAGCTCGATCCTCTGCTTCTAAGTCCAAAAGGTCTTCTCCCAGAAAGTCCACACTGCCCGCTGTCACTTCGTATTCGTCTCTTCCTGCCAATACGCTCGAAAGAGTACTCTTTCCGGAACCGTTAGGCCCCATGATGGCGTGCACTTCTCCGGCTTTTACTTCCAGATCGATCCCTTTTAGGATCTCAGTTTCCTCAATGGAGGCGTGTAAATTTTTGATCTTTAACATTCCTTGGTCTATTTTTCTGTTTGGTTTTTATCTGTTGGTTCGATCCTGCTTAGCCCACAGAACCCTCAAGACTGATCTCGAGTAACTTTTGGGCCTCCACTGCAAATTCCATGGGTAGCTGGTTCAAGACTTCTTTGCAGTAGCCGTTGACGATCAGATTGATGGCCGTTTCTTCGTCCATCCCTCTTTGTTTGCAATAGAAAATCTGGTCTTCTCCTATTTTTGAAGTTGTAGCTTCGTGCTCAACTTGTGACGAGCTGTTGTCTACCTCGATGTATGGAAAAGTGTGGGCTCCACATTTGTTTCCCATCAAAAGCGAATCACATTGCGTGAAATTTCTACTGTTGCTGGCATTCTTGTTGATCTTTACTAGCCCTCGATAAGAGTTATTGGCCTGGCCGGCAGAAATTCCTTTGGATATAATGGTGCTCTTGGTGTTTTTCCCAATGTGCAACATTTTACTTCCGGTATCGGCTTGCTGATGGTTTGCAGTAACCGCTACTGAATAGAATTCCCCTACTGACCGATCCCCTTTTAGCACGCATCCCGGATATTTCCAGGTGACCGCTGATCCGGTTTCTACCTGAGTCCATGAGATCTTGGAATCTTCCATGCACAGGCCGCGCTTGGTTACAAAATTGTAAATGCCTCCTTTTCCTTCTTTATTCCCGGGGTACCAGTTTTGAATGGTGGAGTACTTGATCTCTGCCCGATCCAGGGCAACCAATTCAACAACCGCAGCGTGCAGCTGATTTTCATCACGCATTGGCGCAGTGCAGCCTTCCAGATAACTGACATAGCTATCTTCATCTGCGATCACTAGTGTTCTTTCGAACTGTCCGGTATTCGCCTCATTGATCCTGAAGTAGGTAGAAAGCTCCATCGGACAGCGCACTCCTTTTGGAATGTAGCAGAAGGAACCGTCGGTGAATACTGCAGAATTTAAGGCGGCATAAAAGTTATCTGAGGAAGGAACAACTGTTCCTAAGTATTTCTTCACCAATTCAGGGTGTTCTTGCACCGCCTCACTGAACGAACAGAAGATAATGCCTAACTCCCCTAACTTGTCTTTAAAGGTAGTTTTTACCGAAACGCTGTCGATCACCGCATCTACGGCGACTCCTGACAAACGCTTCTGTTCATCAAGAGAGATGCCTAATTTTTCGAATGTCTCTAGGAGTTCGGGGTCCACTTCATCTAAACTGTCGAGCTGTTTCTTTGGTTTTGGAGCGGAATAATAATGCAGATCTTGAAAGTCAGGCTTTGGATAATTCAGATGTGCCCATTTTGGTTCGATCATTTGTTCCCAAACTTTCAGCGATTTCAAGCGGTATTGCAAAAGCCAGTCCGGCTCGTTCTTTTTCTTGGATATGAATCTGACGATCTCTTCACTGAGGCCTTTCGGTGCCTTGTCAGATTCGATATTGGTCACAAAACCATATTTATACTCACTGCTGGTGATTTCTTCTAATAATTCTTCCTCTGAAGCCATATTTTTGTTCTGATTATCCATTGGTCTATTATATTGAAAAGCTTTCTCCGCAGCCACAGGTTCGGCTTGCATTTGGGTTTACAAAGGTGAACCCTTTACCGTTTAAGCCTCCGCTAAATTCAAGTTCGGTTCCGGCCAAATAAAGCACGCTTTTCTTGTCTACCACTACCTTAACATCATTATCCTCAATCAGTTTATCCTCCTCTTCTAATGAAGTGTCAAACTCGAGGTTGTACATCAATCCGGAGCAACCGCCACCTTTTACGCCAACTCGAATGAAACTGTCGTTGCTTTTACCTTCAGCGGCAAGCAACTCTTGGATCTTATCCCTGGCTGTGTCCTTCACTTTGATCATATCAATGCATTTTCCTACAAAATTAAGTCTTTATTTAGAATAAGTCTAAATAAAGCAGCGAAATCATAACAGTCCTGATCTACTTTTGTTGTGGCCTCAAAGCCTTTAAATTCCTTATAAATAGACTAATTTTGATGTATGGAAGAGCGCAAGCAGCAAGAGCCCACCCCTTTGGGTGATTTGGGGGAATTCAAACTGATCGAACACCTTACTCAACACATTAAGATCAAGCAAAAAACCAGCGTGCTGGGAATCGGCGATGATGCGGCCGTCATTTCTGGAGGCAATGCATCTAAGCTGATCAGTACCGACATGCTAGTAGAAGGGGTGCATTTTGACCTGCTTTATACTCCCCTGAAGCACTTGGGATACAAGGCGGTAGTGGTTAATCTGTCAGATATTTACGCCATGAATGCAATCCCAGAGCAGATCACGGTGTCTTTGGCCTTATCTAATCGTTATTCTGTTGAGGCGCTCGAAGAAATCTACGAGGGAATACAGTTAGCTTGTGAGCTCTATGAGGTAGACCTGGTCGGTGGAGACACTACCTCCTCACAAGCAGGATTGGTGATCAGCATTACTGCAATTGGAAGCCAGGAAGGAGATAAGGTCGTTAAACGATCGGGTGCCAAAGAAAACGACTTGATCTGTCTGAGCGGAGATCTGGGAGCGGCTTTTGTTGGATTACAAATTCTAGAACGAGAGAAGAGCGTCTATGAAAGCGATCAAAAGATCCAGCCAGACCTTAGTGGTAAGGATTATATTCTAGAGCGACAATTAAAACCTGAAGCTAGAAAGGATGTGATCCACTTTTTAGGGAAAGAAAATATTCTACCTACCGCCATGATCGATGTTTCCGATGGGCTGTCATCTGAGTTGCTCCACCTCGCCAGATCATCCGATGTCGGGGTTCAAATTTATGAGGACAAGATCCCTATAGATCCTTCTACCATCAATAGCTGTGAAGAACTTAATTTGTCGCCTCTCACCGCTGCATTGAATGGGGGAGAAGATTACGAATTGTTATTTACCGTATCGCTTGATCACCACGATAAGGTCAAGGCCCTAGATGGGGTTACTATTATTGGTCATGTTACGGATGCCGCATCCGGCTGCCAGCTGGTTAGCCGAGATCAAAAATTGGTTGAGCTCAAAGCACAGGGGTGGACAGGTGTATGATAGTGCGAAAGCATAGTGTATCGCTTAGACCATTTTAATCTAAATAAATTCTGCCTGCTTTATAGCGGATTAAAGGCAGCCTCTTGAATCAATCATTCAACTTCAAGACTGCTAAAAAGGCATTTTGCGGCACCTCCACACTTCCGATTTGGCGCATGCGTTTTTTACCTTCCTTTTGTTTTTCTAACAATTTTCGTTTTCGGCTAATGTCTCCTCCGTAACATTTGGCGGTTACATCCTTCCTCAGCGCTTTTACGGTTTCTCTGGCGATGATCTTGGCTCCCACCGCCGCCTGAATGGCGATATCGAACTGTTGTCTGGGCAACAATTCTTTAAGTTTCACGCAGATCCTCTTCCCAAGATCAAAGGCTTTATCCTTATGGATCAAAGCAGATAGAGCATCTACCTGATCACCGTTTAGGAGCATATCCATTTTTACCAATTTCGATTCCTCGTAGCCTATTGGATGATAATCGAAACTGGCATAACCTCTGGAAATCGTCTTTAAACGGTCATAAAAATCAAAAACGATCTCTGCCAGTGGGACTTTGAAAGTAAGCTCCACTCGATCGGTAGTAAGATAAATCTGGTTTTCCAACTCCCCTCTTTTCTCGATGCAAAGATTCATCACTGCCCCAACGTAATCTGATTTGGTTATGATCTGCGCTTTGATGAAAGGTTCTTCTACTCGATCAAGGATGGTACTTTCAGGCAATTCGGAAGGGTTGTTGATCATGACGGCTTCATCGGGAGTCTTCACCAGATATGCCTTGTAGGAAACGTTTGGCACGGTAGTGATCACGGTCATGTTGAATTCACGCTCCAACCTTTCCTGAATGATCTCCATATGCAGCATCCCTAAGAATCCGCAGCGAAATCCAAATCCCAGGGCCGCAGAGGATTCAGGCTCGAAGGTGAGGGACGCATCGTTCAGCTGAAGTTTCTCCATGCACTCTCTAAGCTCCTCATATTCATCCGTATCTACCGGGTAGATTCCGGCAAAAACCATCGGTTTAACGTTCTCAAAGCCTTGAATTGCCTTTGCACACGGTCTTTCACTGGAGGTGAGGGTATCTCCTACTTTTACTTCTTTGGCAGTTTTGATCCCGGATATGATGTAACCTACATCACCGGTCTTGATCACATTCCGAGGTTCTTGTTTGAACCCAAGCACCCCGATCTCGTCTGCGTCATATTGCTTGCCGGTATTGACAAACTTAACTTTTTCCCCTTTTTTGATCTGCCCGTTTTCGATTTTAAAGTAGGCGTGAATCCCTCGGTAGGAATCAAAGACAGAATCGAAAATCAAGGCTTGCAAGGGAGCCTCAGGATCGCCCTCTGGTGGAGGAACTCGTTTTACGATTGCCTCTAAAATATCTTCCACTCCTTGTCCGGTCTTTCCGCTGGCTTCAAGAATGTCAGCCCGGTCGCAACCGATCAGGTCTACGATCTGGTCTTTTACTTCCTCCGGCATGGCACTGGGAAGGTCGATCTTATTCAGTACCGGAATGATCTCCAGATCATGTTCTAAGGCCAAATAGAGATTAGAAATGGTCTGGGCTTGAATACCCTGAGCAGCATCTACGATCAATAGTGCGCCCTCACAGGCCGCGATCGACCGACTTACCTCATAGGAAAAGTCGACGTGCCCGGGAGTATCGATCAAATTCAGGATGAAATCACTGCCTTCGAACTGGTATTTCATTTGAATAGCGTGACTCTTGATCGTGATCCCCCTTTCGCGCTCCAAATCCATATTATCAAGGGTCTGCGCCTGAAGCTCTCGACTGCTAATGGTTTGAGTGCTCTCTAGAAGTCGGTCTGCTAAGGTACTCTTGCCGTGATCAATGTGGGCAATGATGCAAAAATTACGTATGTGTTCCATCCTCAATTATGAAAGACAAAATTAAGCTTAAATTGATTTCGCAAAGGGGATTATTCCGTGCAACCTTCCTTTTAATAGACTCGTCATTGCATAGATCAATAAAACGATATTGGGGTTAGCGTTTTTTTACGTTACTTTACAAATCGTCTTTGTTTTAGCGATTATATAGAACTCTTATGGCCACTATTTCATTAAAGAAAATCATGCATCCGATGCGGGTGTTTTTTTTGTCCCTTGTAGTTTGTGGAACTACCTTTCAATCTCTAAAAGCTCAACAATCGGAAGGTTGGGCTGCTGGCGAGATCGTGCTGGAATACGTATCCGGCGACTGCACAGACCCCACAAATGATGTGTTATATGATGTGGTTTTGAAGTTCTACCGCGACGACATCGGTGCTACCGGAGCTCCAATGCCTGACGATGTGCCGGTATTTATTTTTTCGCCTGACAACGGTATTCCAATTACCGGGGCAGTGCTGCATATTGTCGATAAGATCCCAAACAGTGAACGTAGTGTTGATCAGTATTGCCTAAATGGAAACAAAGACGCTACCGAAGGTGCCTGGTATCGGTCAAGAAACTCATTTTCGGTAGGCGCAGACCAACTGGGCAATTGGTTCTTTGCTTTTCAAGGCCGGTATGGTGGAAATTACAGGTCGGCTGCTGACCGAAATATTGCCTTGGGACAAAATTTTTACATCGAAACCATCCTCAATTTCAACTGTGGTGAAGTAGAAGGCACCGTTTTTGACCCTATAGGAAACACCAATAAAGATACCATCGTTTACAACCCGCCACCGGAATTTTCCCCTACAGATTACGTCTTCGAAGATCCGGTTGCCTCTTTCTGCGTGGGTCAGACCTACGAGTGGAATATGAAGGCCATACGCGGTAACAACGTGGATCGGGTCGAATTTGATTTTGCTCCGATCCTAACTTTTAGGTCTCAATTAGCGAATTATTTTGCCAGCGAAAATTTTTCGATCAAAAGTCCCTTCCCAGTGACTGGGTTAATTGACGACTCAGATTTGGAGAGCCGCGGAATACTTCGGTTTACAGCTGATCGCCCTTTTACAGGTCCGGTGCCTTTCTACGTGAAAAATTTTCGAGAAGTTTGGCGCATTCAGGATGGAAGCCCCGTGCTAAGGCTTGAAAGAGGAAGAGAACAGGCCTTGCTGACGCAACGCGAGTATCGCTTCATTTTTGATACCAATTGTAATTCCCGTTTGCCTGATTTTGAAGGCGGCGTGATGGTTCCTGAGGCAGGTAATCCGATAGGCGTCTTTCAAAATACCTTTAACGCCTCAGAAGGCGCCTACGAATATGATTGTGCGACTACTGAATTTACCTTGCGCCTTTCTGAACCTGTACTGAGTGAATCACTTGGATTGATTGGCGTACCCTATGAAAATCAAGATCAAGGTTTTAGGCTGGCCAGTTGGAACGGTAACACCTCTCCTGACATTCAAAATAATCCATTTTTGGATGATGTCCCGGTAGAAAGTGTTGATACTATTAGAATTGTTAACGTGGATGAGACCGATCTGCTCAGAGTAACCTTAGCTCGAAGCATTGGGCCGGGTAAATACACCCTTTATATGAAAAAAGGTGACGACCTTAATACACTGGTGAATCGCTGTGAGAGCACTATTCCCGAATTTGATTCATTGACCACGATCTACGTGAATAGCGATTTCACTTACGAACACCCAAAAGACAATTACTCCTACTGTTTCCCGGCCGGTGAGCCGCCAGTAGCTCGAATTGATGTGGATCCGCAGCTAAATCCTAATTATTACGTAGGATGGCAGTACTATGGGGGTCAACGATTTTTCCCTCCTGGAGTAGGCCCCAATCAAAATCCAGACAGTATCTTTTTTGACACCACTTACTTGGGACCCAGAACCTTCAGATTGGATAATCCGGAAGATTCCAATTGGGTTAATCGGATTGGAATAGGGGCCGGATGGTGGAAAGTAGGTTTAGGGCTCGACTTCAGCACCTTTGATCCTCAGACCGGACAACTTATCGAATCAAGAATTTGTTACGATGAAGACGAATTCTTTTTAGATACGGTAACGGTCGACAGCGTATTCATCCCTGATTTTGACCTTTGTCCGGACGAAGATCTACCGGTGATCGATTTATCCGCATTCAGCGATGACATTATCGCCAGCACTTTCCAGTGGGGTAAGTGGGATACGGACTTTGAGGACGGGGATCCTGACACGGAAATAGGAAAACGCGTCTTCCTTGACGAATTAGGAGTAGATTCGGTGGATAGAAAATACGACCGGATATCCACCACGCCCTATATTTTTGATACCCGATCTGCCTTTGCGGGCGTAGGAGATACCAATCATTTTAGAGCTTTGTTCAGTATGCGTGGCAAATTTGTAAAAAATCGTACCTGCCCGGTACAAATTCCGTTTAAAGTTCTGAAACAGCTGGTATTGGGTAGAATTGATCCCAGAGATTCTTCAATTTGCGTAAATGAAGAGTATGCTATCTTCAATTCCGACAGTACGTCTTACTTTAAACCTGAGCAATATACCTGGCAGTGGTTTTTCGAAGCTGACTCTTTGGAGGGCGATCGATATAGTTCATTTGTTCAGGGCACCGGATGGCACAGTTTCGAAGTGATCAAAACCACCCAAGATACTTTCTGCATCAATCACGATAGCATCTATGTAGAAATTGCGCCGGAAATAGACTCTGTAAGACCTACTTGTTCTGAAGTGACCTTTAACAATGGAAACGTAGAGCAGGTATTTACCTGGGATGGGGTGCCCTCTGCAGACAGCTACGAAGTCCGTGAGATCCGAAATGCCGCCGATTTTGACGACCCTCGAAATGGCCCCTGGATTCCTGCAAATCAACCTTCAGGGTTTGCGCATCGTGCCATAGGAAGACAAATTGCGCTTCAAGTCCGCGCTTCCAACGATGATGTGGACGAAAACGCCATCTGTAGATATGGAGACACCGCATTTGCAGAGCCTTGTGAAGCCATCGTAAAGCCTACCAATGTCTTTACCCCGAATGGAGACGGCATCAATGACTTCTTGAAATTCGACCTGGTAGAGATTTATCCCGGAACCAAATTGATCATCTTTAACAGATGGGGTAATAAAATCTACGAGGATGATGATTACTTCAACGATTGGGATGGAGAGAATTACCAGGAAGGCACCTATTTTTACGTGTTAGAGATCAATGATCCGGATGATATACAAGGCCTAATGAAAGGCACTTTCACCATCATTCGGGATTAAATTAAAATCCATACAAACAATCTTAAGCCCTCGTCGTTTTGACAGGGCTTTCTCTTTTATCTTTGAATTCTAAATTCATCTCATGCAGGTTATTGATAGTCTTAAAAACACGAAAGACACTTTATTTTCCTTTGAACTCTTACCGCCGCTAAAGGGCAAGAGCATAAAGTCGATCCACGACGGAATTGACCCTCTGATGGAATTCAAGCCAGCTTTTATCAATGTCACTTACCATCGCGAAGAGTTCATTTACAAGAAGAGGGAAAAAGGCTACCTTGAGAAAATTGCCATTAAAAAGAGGCCCGGTACCGTTGGGATTTGCGCAGCGATCAAAAACCGCTACAACATCGAAACCGTTCCTCACCTGATCTGCGGTGGTTTTAATCGAGAAGAAACCGAAAATGCCCTGATCGATCTTAATTTCTTAGGTATTGACAATGTGCTCGCACTAAGGGGAGACCCCATTAAGACTGAATCCCACTTTGTGGCCGAAGATAATGGTCATAAATACGCTGTTGACCTGGTGAAGCAAATTGTAGAGCTCAATAAGGGGATCTACATGGATGAAAACATCGAAAATGCCACACCGACAAACTTTTCGATCGGAGTAGCCGGATATCCTGAAAAGCACTTTGAGGCACCAAATATGCAGTCTGACATTAAGCGCCTAAAAGAAAAAATAGACGCTGGCGCTGACTATGTAGTGACCCAGTTATTTTTCGACAACGCCAAATTCTTCAAGTTTGTAGAAGACTGCAGGGCAGCAGGCATAGATGTACCCATCGTGCCGGGATTGAAGCCGATCGAATCCATGCGTCACGTTTCTTTCTTGCCCAAATTTTTCAATGTGGACCTGCCGTCGGCCCTGACCGATGAATTGGATAAATGCAAAAGCAATGAAGAGGCGAAAGAAGTGGGTAAAGAATGGGCTATTGAGCAGTCCAAAGAGTTAAAAGCGGCCGGTGTTCCTTGCATCCATTATTATACCATGGGCAGATCTTCTTCAGTCAACCAGATCGCGGCAGCTGTATTCTAAACCGTTAGCCGCTGCACGTATTTCCCGATAATATCGAACTCCAAATTCACTTTTTGCCCCTTTTCAAAGGACTTAAAATTAGTATGTTCATAGGTGTAGGGAATAATGGTCACTGAAAATTGTTCGTCGCTTACCTCAAAGGCGGTTAAACTTACCCCATTGATGCACACTGACCCTTTCTCCACGATCAATTTTGAAGGTTGATCTAAAAGGAAGCGAAAAATCCAGCTTCCATCCTTTTCTTCGATACTTTCTACGCTAGCTGTCTCATCCACGTGCCCCTGTACAATATGTCCGTCGAGTCTAGCATTCATTTTCATGCACCGCTCGAGATTTACCAGGTCGCCGCTTAGCAGATCACCCAAATTGCTTTTCTTCAGGGTTTCTTCAACCGCTACCACTTCGTAGCTGTCTGGATGCAGTTTCTCAACCGTAAGGCACACCCCGTTGTGGGCTAGACTTTGATCTACCTGCAACTGCGTTGCCAAGGTCGTCGAGATCCTGATGCGCAAATTGCTACCTTCTTTCTTTATAGCACTAACCTTTTCTACGCGCTCAATAATGCCTGTAAACATGGATATGGGAAATTTTATTCGAATTCAGCACTCTTCTCGCCATTCAACAGACTAACCGGCCCTTTGATAATTCTAAGCTGTGGGCCCTCAATAGACTGCTCATATACTTCACAAATGAAGAAGTAAACGCCATCATTCAACAGTTCACCATTCTCCATGTTCTCTCCATTCCAATTCAATTCAGGAACGTTAGTCTCGAACACCTTTTGATCCCAGCGATTATACACTTGAAACTGCACGGAGTCCACGTAACGGAAGCCAGGCAACGGAACAAAAAGGTCGTTGCGGCCATCGCCGTTAGGCGTGAATACATTCGGCAATTCATAGATGGGGCAGTAATCGGTGCACACTTGATTGCTGAAAGCACTTTCATTTCCGGCTGAATCGATCGCCGAAACATAATAACAGCCTGCGATCTCGCCAGAGAACGCGTAGGTGCTATCCAGCGGATCATTGATATTCGCCAAAAGCTCAAATTCTAGCTCTATGGTAGGAGAGCGGTAAATACGATAACTTAACACATCTGAAACACAATCGGGGTCAATGATCTCCCAACTGATTTCTAAATTATCAAATTCGCAGTCTGCCTCTAATGAAAAATCAGGGGCACAAGGAGGAGTCGTATCCAGCGGAATCGTGCATTGGATTTGCGAAAGATTGATTAACGGACTATCTACGCTGTTGATCTCGTAGCTACCTGAGGTCCTAACATAATAGCAATACTGTTGCCCATTGATCAGATTTTCATCGACAAAATATAGGGAATCGATGGTAAGCAGAGAATCGAAAGCATTGGCAGTGCTTGAATTGCTTCTAAACAGCGTATAGGTTTGATTGATCCACGGTACATCTGCATTCCAGCTCAATTCGATTTGGTTATCTCTGCCAATTAGCTCTAAGCGAACGGAAGATGCCCAGCTAGACCGACCACTTAATTGTCTGCCATTGCCCAGACTGTATAACCAAACGCGGTATTCATATTGAAGGTCTGATGTATTCAAGCCGCTCAATGGGAGGCTGTTAGCGTTAATCCCGTCAGTCGAATCGACAAAACGATTTCCGTTACTGCTTCTTTCTTCCAGCACATAGCGAAAGGGGGGTGGGAAACTCACCGAATCGATCGAGTCAGGAGGTGCCCATGCGATCGACATTTGTCCTAAAGCGGGGTCTGTAGTGTCTACACTTACTCTGGTCATGAGCGGAACGATCTGAGGCACTTCTGCGCAAACCTCATCGGACACGTAACTCTCGTCTCCGTCGGGAAAAAATTTGGAAATGAAATAACAATATCTACGGCCAGGCACCAAACCTTCACCGCTGTCATCGTCAAAAAAGGAAGTGTTACTAATGTCATTTAGGGTAGCGATTCGCTCATAGCCTAAGTTGGCTGGCAGACCGGGGATGCAATTTCCTGAAACATAGCCTGAAGAATCGATTCTACGATAGATGTAAAATCCGGATGCGTTCGGACATGCAATATTGTCCCAATCCAATTGAATTCCCGTTCCAGAAACCGTAGCCGAAGCATTCTCAGGCCCCGGAGCAATGACTCGAATCCCCACCGATCGAAAAGAAGCCAAATTGGTAGGCATGGCGTTATCTGCCGCTCTTAAACTGAGAATATATAGTTTCTCTCTCGCATTGTCGCAGTCTGTGTTCCACCTAAAATTTCCTGAAACTGGGTTAGCAGGGCCGTTAGAGGTAAACACAGCGCGATTGGGTCCTATCTGGAAGGGCTCTCCGGTAGCTGAAAGCGTAACCTCATCTTGGGTATCATTATCAGTAGCAGAAACTGAAAAAATAAGCTGTCGGCCTGCTTCAACGCAGTATAGGCTGTTCGATTGGATCTCCGGAGGGTCATTGTTACAACCCGGAAACACCTGGATTTGCAGGTCCCTTAGTACATTGCCGATCAATACCCCATTCCGATATTCCTTCACTAGAATTGCCACGTTGAAGAGGCCGATTGCATTTGGCACATCCATGATCAGATCTCCGGTGATTGGATCCACGAAAGTGGGATTTGTAGATGGCGGGAAGGTGAAACCGGGAGCTGTTAATCCTCCATTCCCGAAGCTAGGTGAAATTTCGTAGGCCAAAGAGTCTCCGTCGAGATCTATTGCGCCCGGATTATGTACAAATCTCCTTCCTGCACAGGCATTATCTAATGGGTCATTCAGTAGAATTGGTGAATTGTTCCTCAGATTTCCCAATTGACTGATCCTAAGCAGACATTTGATGTAAAAAGGGACACCTACTGAATTGTCGATATTATCTACCCCCGCATTCCGGTTTGGATCAGTCACGCTGATGGTGTATGATCCCGGACCCGGGAAGGTATGTCGCACTTTCCAAATTCTTTTAGACACATTGTCAGGCGCTCTTGAAGCTATGGAATCAACTCTTATGGAGTCGAGTCCGGTATTGTCGCCGTAATTGATCACGACCTCTTGGCGTTGAAATGCCGCACTCGTGGGGTCTGAATAGATGTTGACCGTGATCTCATAAGTGAGCCCACTGATGTAGCGATACGTAATCTCTCCTGCCCGATTATGCGTAGCAAAAAGCGACAGGACACCCAGGGAGAAAAAGATGAGGAAAAATATTCTTTTCACTTAAAATAAGACGCTAGTAATCGATCAGTTGTTGCTCCATTTGTTTGGGCAACTCACGATCTTCATATTGCTGATCACGCAGCTGAGGCTTGAATCCAGCCTCGCGGATGGCTTCTTGAATCCCTTCTGAGGTAAAGCGATGAGGGGCCCCGGCTACGGAAACCACATTTTCTTCGATCATGATGGATCCCATATCGTTGGCTCCGGAATGCAGACAGATCTGCGCAGTTTCTTTACCTACGGTCAACCAGCTTGCCTGAATGTTCTCCACATTCGGCAACATGATCCGTGAAAGGGCGATCATTCGTATGTACTCGTCGGAAGACACGTTGTTTTTGATGCCTTTCAATCTTTTTAGCAAGGTGCCGTCATCTTGAAATGGCCATGGAATGAATGCCAAAAACCCTTTGGCATCTGCCGGTTTTTCCGCTTGCACTTCTCTCAACCTCACCAAGTGATCAAAACGCTCATCGAGGGTTTCAATATGTCCAAACATCATGGTGGCAGAAGTAGTCAAATTCAATTGGTGTGCGGCTCGCATCACTTCTAACCATTCATCACCCGTGCACTTTCCTTTGGAGATCAGTCGTCTTACCCGATCATCCAGTATCTCAGCGCCAGCCCCAGGTAAAGAATCTAATCCGGCTTCAATTAGCTCTGACAGCACTTGGGTGTGGCTCACACCTTCGATTTTTGCAATGTGCGCGATCTCGGGTGGACCCAGTGCATGCAGCTTTAAATTGGGATATAGTGACTTAAGTTCGCTAAATAGCTCCGTATAGAATTTCAATCCCAGTTCCGGATGATGGCCCCCTTGAAGAAGCAACTGCTCGCCGCCTAAGCGCATCATTTCATCGATCTTCTTTTTATACTGTTCGATTGATGTGATGTAGGCCTCCGAGTGCCCAGGTACCCTAAAGAAATTGCAAAACTTACAATTGGCGATACAGACATTGGTGGTATTTGCGTTCCGATCAATGATCCAGGTCACCTTTTCATTTCCTTTCTTCCTTATTTTCAATTCATTGGCCACCGCGGCGAGCTCTGCGGTGGAGGCATTTTCGAACAAGAATCGACCTTCTTCGGCAGCTAAAAACTCTTCGTTCAATGCGCGATTTAATAAGCTATCTACTTTCAATGGTATTCGTTTTGATTACTAACTAAAACTGTGCTTTTAAATTGTGTTAGCTTTGCATTATTCAAAGTTAAGCAATTCAGCTATGTCCTTGAATTAACAAGCACTTATGAAGCTTG
>JGI12109J20283_10131939_pt1 | contig 86600 bp, 78 predicted proteins | sample ElkSlonscriptome_12_FD_20283 | JGI IMG/M metagenome (IMG submission 20283) | reverse complement strand
GGCGAATCGGGCTGTTCTTCCAGGGGAACACCTGGTATAGAACCGACCGCGTAAGTCCTGTTATTTGACGCCCCTCACCCTGCCTGGTATGGTATGATCCGAAGTTCGACATCCGAAGTCCGAAGTCCGTACGTTGCACACGGCATACGACATACAGACGACGGCATATGGCATACGGCATACGGCATACGGAACTCCAATGACCATCTGGACAATCTCTGATCTCCATCTCTCAACCGCGCGGCCCAAGCCGATGGACATCTTCGGTTCGCGCTGGAAAGACCATGCGCAGCGTATTGCCGCCGCGTGGCAGGCGCGCGTCCGCCCGGACGAGTGGGTACTCCTGGCAGGCGATATCTCCTGGGCCATGAAAATCTCCGAAGCACTGCCCGACCTGGCCTGGATCGAGGCGCTACCGGGGCGCAAGGTGATGATCCGGGGCAACCATGACTACTGGTTCCCGCGCCGGGTGGGACCGCTACGCGCCCACCTGCCGCCGAGCATTACCGCCCTGAGCGGCGACGCCACCGACATTGGCGCGGCGGTCGTGTGTGGCACGCGCGGATGGATCACCCCCGACACCCCCGGCTTCAAAGCCGAAACCGACACCCGCATCTACGAGCGCGAACTCAACCTGCTCGACAACGCCCTGCGCGCGGCGCAGCAACTGGCGCAGGGGCAGCGTCCGATCATCGTGATGATCCACTACCCGCCCTTCCTGAACCAGCAGCCGACTGAGTTTGCACAACGCATCGCCGCCGCCGGAGCCGCCGCCTGCATCTACGGCCACCTGCACCGCCCCGAAGACTGGGCCACCGCCGTCCAGGGCCGCGTCGAGGGTGTCAATTACCAGCTTACCGCGTGTGATTATCTGGGCTTCGGGCCGGTGGCGGTGCGGGGGTTGGGTGGGTGATGGGGTGATGGGGTGATGGGGTGATGGGGTGACTTTCGGTTTTAGGGAAAGGGGGTGGTGAATAGTTTCGTAAGTATACAAAGTTACCTTGGTTCAATTGAAACCTTTTTATGGGACTTAAACAAGGCCATTCGCGGTTTATATATAAATATTACCCTTTTCGTCTTCTATGACCTCTACTTTGATTATTTCACCAATGTCTATACTGTCAATTCTTGGTAAATTTCCTCTTTCTTGATCTTCCAAATTAAAATCAATGTACATAAGTGCATGAGTTTTAATCATAATGGTTGCTCCTGCATCAAAAAAAACATTTGTTTCCAGATCTTGTATATTGACCCACACCAAATCTGGAACTACAAATGCTTCTCCACGGAAAACGTCGAAATAAATATCCGCGCTACTCTCAAATGAAAATTCGACTGAAACAACCCCGGAACCGAAGTCCCCAAGAGTTTTCCAATCAATCAATATGTTTTCGGGTTCATATAAACCTTCAATACGCGCATTCTTACTATCACTTGGAAGACTGGGATGATAAACTTCATAGTGGGTCAAATCATCAAGATACGGTCCCGAATTCTGTAATATTTTTATTATCTTTTCCGTGAGATCTGGGAATTTTGGTTCGAGTTGCTGAAACATTTCTTGCCCTGCTAATTCAGGCGCAATCCTCCTAATTGCACTTTGCACAACATCAGATTGTACAAAATCTGTTATTTTCTCAAATGTAACAACTCTAGGTATGCCTTCAATGGCTTTTTTTAAATTTTTATCCCCCAGAACACAGTACAATGTTTCCTCGTTATTTTGCGTTAGCCCTATGACTGCTTGAAATATGAAAGCGTCTGGTATATCTTTTCGGCTTTTCTTGACTTTAAAAGGAGCTTCTCCTGAAAAGTAGGAACTAAGAACCAGGTTTGTATGGCTTGGATCTACAGGTATAATTTTTGTGTCTATTTCGTCTAGTAAAAAATCAGCTTGGTCGTTTCCGATATCTTCAATCTTGTCTTTGAGATCTTTTAGTATTTCATTTGCCTGTCGAATTGTTTCCAACTCCGGCAAATGATTACTCCAGGGATGCCGAAGAAGTCTTTGCAAAGAACTATGAACTGTCGTATAAAGTTCTTCGAACTCGGTGACACGTTGACTTCGCCATTCGTTTACTACAATTTCAGAAAGAAACACTTGAACGATTCCATACTCTACCAACTGTGCCAGGCGTTTATAACCCCTTCCAATTTTAAAGGGATGTATGGGCAATGCATTTGTATCAATGAAAACCCGAATACTCAGTGTGTTGTTTTCCATCTATCACCTACCGTTTATTAGTATTGAGATAATCTAGACAATTCGGGTACGCTACGCAAACAGGCGATTAAGCCAGGCCACAAACACGGTTGCAACCGGCGTGTCGGGTAACAGCACCTGGTGTGTGGTATCTCTGCGTCCTCTGCGTCTCTGCGGTGAGGAAGAAATCCCGTTGTAGGACCAGGTGTAATTTCACCACGCGTGCTGCCATTAACGTACCTCGATGCCCTGTTTGATCGCAATGTCTAACTCGTGTGCCGCATACCCAACTGCTGTAATCGGTCCATCTGTGCGATCTAGCCGGATCACACGCCCCGTACTCGGATCTGTAACCTCATGCAGTGCTTGCTGGAAAGCGCTAACACAATCCCAACTGTGGGTTGTTGCAAAAACCTGGGAGTTATTGGTGCCGACAACCAGGTTAACCCGTGCAGCCTGATCCAGGAAAAACTCCTCGAATACCCGGTAGTTCTTAACTGTCAAAGACCGGATCATGCTATCCTCCACACGCTGTGGATGTGCCTTTTTAAACCGTGTATCTCCACCTGGCTTTGGATTATACCACGCATGTTTATCATCTCTGTGACCTCAGCGTCTCTGTGGTGCAAGAAGATCGCGTTGTCGTATGCCCCACCCCTGCGCTCATCCCAACCCGAGCGCATACGCAACCGCTGCTTCTGCGTGGAGCCGGGTCGTATCAAAGAGCGGCAGCCGGCTGTCTTCCGCCTTGATCAGCAGCCCAATCTCAGTACACCCCAGGATAATCCCCTCTGCTCCCGCCGCATGGAGCCGCTCCATAATGCGCAGGTACGCGGCCCGGGCTTCCGGTTGGATGATCCCCTGGCAGAGTTCCTCATAAATGACGCGATGCACCGTCTCCCGCTCCGTATCTTCCGGCACCAGCACACTCAGGCCATGCTGCTCTGTGAGGCGACCTTTGTAAAACGCCTGCTCCATGGTAAAGCGCGTACCCAGCAGGCCAACCGTCCGCAGGCCGGCAGCGCGGACAGCTTCAGCGGTCGGATCAGCAATATGCAGCAGCGGAATAGATACCGCATCCGCAATCGCATCCGCAACGATGTGCATCGTGTTGGTGCATACCACCAGCAGATCAGCGCCGCCCCGTTCCAGGCGTCGGGCTGCGTCCGCCAGGATCATAGCAGCCGCATCCCACCGGCCCTGTTGCTGTAGCGTCTCAATCTCCGCAAAATCAACCGAGTACATCAGGCTCCGGGCCGAGTGTAGACCGCCACATCGGCGTTTGACCTGCTCGTTGATGATGCGGTAATACGCCAGCGAAGACTCCCAACTCATCCCACCGATAAGACCGATTGTTTTCATGTAGTATTCTTTCAAGTTACGCATAGATCACACACCAGTGGATTGATCAAGGCATTCGGAATCCGATTGCGCTCGATATGCGCATGAATTTCATCCGGGTGATCGCTGTAGACACTTAGAAACTGTCTGAAAAGGGTTTGTCATAGGGATACGGCCCCGGCGCGGGAGTCCCGGCTTCAGCCGGTTCCGGCCACACCCCGGCTAAAGCCGGGACTCCTGGGGCACTGTCCGGTGTATCAGGGCAACCAGCATGCCGTGTGACCGACGCAAACCACCTTTTCAGACAGTCTTTCAGGACATCAAAGACCTGTGGCCGTGTCAGGTGCGGTAGTCGCTGGGGAATCTTTTCCGGGACAATTCCCAACCGCCCCAACGCGACAATTGCCCGCACTTTGCTCTCAACCGCCTGATGAAGTTTGAAAAATGAAACCGGACATTACTCCTGCGCCTGGGTTACGCTTTAGTGATTGCCCGGCAGCCGTACATTCTATCCGAACTGTCTTTTCAAAGGTCATTAAGGTGGCACTCCGACAAGTGTAGGGTTGCTCTATGCGACCCTACTTCATCATCCGTGTCAGCGAACGTTGCTACTGCTGTTCAGGCGCGCCGGTTAACACGCATATCAGGTCTATGCTGATTATACCGAGAAATCCATCAATGGTCACACGCTCCGCATTCCCACTCCCGGCCACCGGCTTTCACGCATCGCCCTGTCCCACATACGACAAACATTTGTTCGGAATGATTGGACAAAACCGCGTTTTAGGTGTATAATATGCCTTAAATCGTGCATGGAGATCACGGAAACGAAGGGGTTCCGCGTAGCGGCCCGCCGCGCCGCTGCACGGTGCCCCTTTGCTGTGTCCTGAGTTTAGATAAAAGCGAAACCAGGTGGTTTGCATTGTTCGACATGGGAGACCCCGCGTCTGTCATGCCCACTTACGGAGTTGTGTATGGAAATTGGGATTGTTCGTCCGATCAATATTACCACCGAGATGCGCGAGTCGTATCTCGACTACGCTATGAGTGTTATCGTCGCGCGGGCACTGCCCGATGTACGCGATGGCCTCAAGCCGGTGCAGCGGCGGATTCTCTACGCGATGTTACGCGAGGGGTTGCGTCACGACCAGCGCTACTCCAAGTGTGCCGGTATCGTCGGTGAGGTGCTCAAGAAGTATCATCCCCACGGCGATATGGCCGTCTATGATGCCCTGGTGCGGATGGCGCAACCCTGGAACTTGCGCTACCCCCTGGTAGATGGGCAGGGCAACTTTGGCTCGGTTGACGGCGACCCGCCCGCTGCCTATCGTTACACCGAGGCCCGGTTGACCCGGATTGCCGAGGAGATGCTCTTTGATATTGATAAAAACACGGTTGATTTTCGCCCTAACTTTGATGGTGAACATGAGGAACCGGAGGTGCTTCCCGCCCTGCTGCCCAACCTGTTGCTCAATGGTGCGTCGGGTATCGCGGTGGGTATGGCAACCAATGTCCCTCCGCACAATCTGAAAGAGTTGTGCGATGCAATCGTGCATCTTGTCGAGAATCCGGAGGCGACCGTCGAAGACCTGGTCAACATTATGCCGGGGCCGGATTTCCCCACCGCCGGCAGCATCCTGGGCACTGAAGGGATTATGAATGCCTACAGCACCGGCAAGGGCCACATCACTCTGCGCGCCCGGGCGCATATCGAGGAGGGGTCGCGCGGCGCGTTCAACATTGTCGTCACCGAACTGCCCTACCAGGTCAACAAGGCCCGGCTGCACGAGCGTATTGCCGAGATGGTTAAGGATCGCAAGCTCGAAGGCATCCGCGATGTTCAGGATCAGTCTGACCGCACCGGCATGCGCCTGGTGATCTTTCTCAAGCAGGATGCGCAGCCCAAGAAGGTGCTCAACGCGCTCTTCAAGCATACCCAGATGCAGACGACCTTCGGTGTGAATATGCTGGCATTGACCGAGGAGGGTCGCCAGCCGCGCGTGCTCAACCTCAAGCGGGTGCTCCATGAGTATATCCAGCATCGTCAGAATGTTATTCGCCGCCGCACCGAGTTCGATCTGGAGAAAGCCCGTGCTCGCGCCCACATTCTCGAAGGTCTGAAGATTGCCCTCGATAACCTCGACGAGATCATTCGCACAATCCGCGCGTCACGTACCGCCGAGAGTGCGCGTACCAACCTGATGACCGGATTCGAGTTGACGCAGGTCCAGGCGCAGGCCATTCTGGATATGCAACTGCGGCGACTTGCAGCCCTGGAGCGCCAGAAGATTGAAGACGAGTATCGGGAGATTATCCAGTTAATCGCCGAGCTTGAGGATATTCTGGCTAATCCACGCCGGGTGCTGCATTTGATTATCGAGGATCTACGGCATATCAAAGAGCAGTATGGCGACGAGCGGCGCACCCGCATTATTCCCAATGTCAACGGCGAGGTCAGCGACGAAGACCTGATCCCCGATGTGCGCGTATTGATTACCCTGACCAGTCGGGGTTACATCAAGCGCCAGCCCTGTGACGCCTATCGCACCCAGCGGCGCGGCGGGCGTGGCGTCAAAGGTATGGTTACGCGTGAGCAGGATGTGGTCCGCCATATTCTAACCTGTGGCACGATGGAAGATCTGCTCTTCTTTACCGACCGGGGCAAGGTCTTTCAGATCAAGGCGCACGAGGTGCCGGAGGCCAACCGCACCGCCAAGGGATTACCGCTGGTGAACCTGGTCTCGCTGGATCCGGGTGAGCAGGTTACATCGATGCTGGCGGTGCCGGACTTCAACCATGGCGAGTATCTGGTGATGGCAACTGCCCGTGGACAGATCAAACGTACTTTGCTCAAGGAGTACAGCCAGGTGCGCTCTAATGGCCTGATTGCCATTGGCCTGGATGATGGCGATTTCCTGGGTTGGGTGACCACCAGTCAGGGTGACGAAGATATTCTGATGATTACCGTCCGTGGTCAGACCATCCGCTTTCGGCAGGATGATGTGCGCCCGATGGGTCGCACGGCGCGGGGTGTCATCGGCGCGAACCTGGGCGATAACGACCGTGTGGTCTGGATGGGCCTGGCAGATCCTGCCGCCGATCTGCTGGTTATTACCGCTCGGGGCTTTGGCAAGCGCACTGCGGTGGAGGAGTTCCCCACCCGGGGCCGGGCTACCAGCGGCGTGATCGGGATCAGGCTGCGCCAGAATGATGAGGTCGCCGCCGCGCATACCGTGGGGAATGTCTCGCTGCTGACGTTTATCACGGCCGGCGGCGTAGTGATGCGCCAACTGGCCGACGGTATTCCGCGGCTGGGCCGGGCTACGCAGGGCGTTACCATTCTCAATCTCGATAGTGGTGACCGGGTTGCGGCTCTCTCGTGCGACGAACCGGATGAGGCAACGGATAACGGTGACGGCACTCAGGTGCTGGTCAGTCCCAATGGTGCATAGCCGGGACAACCGGATCTGAGGCGAAGAAGGGCGGCGCGAAGACAATTTGTTGTCTTCGCGCCGCTCTGCGTTTTCTTGAGAAACAGACAGAACTCAGGGTGGTTACGCCAGGGCCAGCGCATACTCCGGCGTTGTAACAACGGTTTCCTGGGGTGGCGGTAGCTTCACTTTTGTGCGCAACTCATTCCCTTCGGCGTGAATGAGATCAACAAACGCATCAACCAGTTGGGCATCCCACTCAGTCCCACGGCCCTTGCGCAGAATGTTGAGCGCCGTCGCCGTATCCATCCCGGCACGATAGGCGCGGTTGGATGTCATCGCATCAAAGGCATCGGCCACTGCCAGAATGCGGGTCTCAGTGCTTAGTTGCTCACCTGAGAGCCCCCCCGGATAACCGCTGCCGTCGATCCGCTCGTGATGTCCCTCAATAATCGGCAGCGTGTCGTTCAACGCCTGTACGCCGCAAATAATATTTGCGCCGATTGACGGATGCTGCTTCATAATGTCGAACTCTTCATCGGAGAGCGGACTGGGCTTGAGCAAGATATGATCGCGGATACCAATTTTGCCGATGTCGTGCAACAGGCCGGCATAGCGCAGTCGCTCGATCCGCTCCGCCGGTAGTCCGATTACCTCAGCCAACCGTACTGCATAGCGCGTCACCTGCTCCGAGTGACCATGGGTGTAGGGGTCGCGCGCATCAATGGCCGCCGCCAGCGCCTCAATCGTCTGCAGGTTCTGTTCCCGCAAACGCTGGTAGAGGCGGGCATTGTCGAGCGATGCCGCAATCTGCAGCGCAAACACACTGAGCAGTTTGCGCTCATTCGCGTCAAACTCCGGCTGCTCACCATTGCGCGTAAGATGCAGGCAGCCGACCGGCCGGTCGTTGGTCCGCAACACCGCCCCGGCCATAAGTCCGGCGATATCGGTGCCGCGTCCGCCAATAAGCTGCATATGGGTTTGTACTAACTGCTCCTCGCTGCAATCGGCAGCCAGCGGAAGTTGGGCTGCGCGGGGGCCGGTGCTATGGCGGGTTTTATAGGCCAACAGGCGTAGGCATTGATCCTCCGGATAGAGGAGTGACACCGAGAGCGAGTCTGGAGCGAAGCGCTGCCAGAGGAACGCATTAATCCGCATCACCTGGGTTTCGATGTCCAGCGAGTTCGCAATTGCCTGGCTAAACTGGTACATCACCACCAGTTCCGAGAGGCGTTCTTTTTCCTGGCGAATACGCCGTAGTTCCAGGCATCGGCGCACTGCGCGTTCCAGGTCATCAGCGTCAACCGGTTTGGTCAGGTAATCAAACGCCCCCAGTTTCAATGCCTGACGGGCCGTATCGACTTCGGCAAACGCAGTGAACACCAGTTTATCAACATCGGGATGCTGTTCACGAAGATAGTGCAGCAGATCAATCCCGCCCATCTCCGGCATCTGCAAGTCGGTCAACACCAGATCATAGCGTTTCTCGTGCAGCATCTCGACCGCGGTACGCCCATTGTCTGCGGTGGCGGTGGCGTAGCCATGGTGGCGTAAAAGTCGCGCACAGAAGTTGCGTACATTCGTATCATCGTCAACTATGAGCAGCCTGGCTGGTGGGTGAACTGATGGGGTGTCTTGTATGCAGCCTCTCATGATAATCTCCCATGGCAGAACTTACCTGAACTGTTTTCCGCAGTTCAGGTCATCAGAGAACATCGTAACACGGTATATGACATGAAACTTTATCCTATTGTAGCGCACTCTGCAAGTGCTATGCTCCTGCCCGGTTTACATTTTCTTCACTTTTTCCAGATCACATGCTGTCTGTCTGAAGTGTATCGACGCAGTATATTACACCTGAAGAACGCTGTACGATGCGATCAAGCGACTTCACGCCGTGCCGGGGTCAGCCGGGATAGCAGGGGACAACAAGAGGAGTGAGCGGGGGAGTGACGCTCAATGCAAAAGGTCAAGCAACCTGATTACTCCGGCCTAAAGCCTCCGAAGCAAGGTAGTAGTTATAAACCTGCATATGCTACGAAACAGACGGTGGTCCATTACGTCGTTCAAAGAACTGCTGCACACGGCGTTCCAGTTCCTCAAAATCAAACGGCTTGGTCAGATATTCATTGACCCCCGCTCGCAATGCCTGCTTCTCGATATCAGGTGTACCAAAGGCCGTTACCATAATCACATGTACCGCAGGATAATTCTCGCGCAGCGATCGCACCAGATCCAGGCCACCCATACGTGGCATATTCATATCCGTAATCACGACATCACACGGTTGCGTAACAAACTTCTCAAGGGCTACCAGGCCATCCTCCGCTTCGATAACAACATAGCCGCTGTTGGCAAGGAGGAAGCGATACAGACGACGCGTTGAGGCATCATCTTCAACAATCATCACCGTAGACGCCACATAATCCTCCTGCATAGATGTTCAACATTCAACCCCACCGCCGTTTCCTTTCTGCATCCTACTACCGCAATTGCCGGTAGACGCTGCGCCCGACAATCCAGGGGCGGTACACGCTTCTCCTTCCCGGCTTCAGCCCACGCGCTGTCATGGTATAGGTCTCTGCATATGATACCACAGACTGCCCCGCCGGATGCAAACGTTTCCAAACCGTCATCTTCCGGCGAGGAATGTTTATCATGCCAACATCAGCAACCCTTCCGCAGGCCGGGTTGCTGCTACCCCGAAGGTATGTGCAAGGCCAACGTGCGGGAGGGTTCGTGCTCTGCCGCCATCCAGACGGTAAACGCCGTAACTACTAACGCAGTCCGAGGAAGGCATCGCCGGAGCAGGCATCGTTGCCCCATCGGGACAGTGCCGAGTTTAGCGATATGTTGCCAGATCGCGCTCTTCAATCGTCGGCATAAAACGGGACATCTCCACCATCTTGAAAATTTTCTGGTGGTGAGGACTGACATTCATGGCAAACAGCTTATAGCCGGCCTTACGCGCTGTCACCACAAATTTGAGCAGCGAGGAAATGCCAGATGAGTTGATAAACGAAACATTGCTAAAATCAAGCACAGTAATGGGACGCATTTCAGCACAGGCGGCCTCAATTGCTGCAGCGGAGACCCCATCAACACTGGGTGTACCGATATGCAGCACGGCAACGTCCCCAAATTCTTCACGCCTGATAACGTCGCTCATTGTGTCTGCCCTTTCCGATAGAGTCGTAGCGTGAGTACCGTTCCGGTTTGGGACGAGCTAACTTCACAATCATCTACAAGTGCGCTAATAAGGTAGGTTCCAAAGCCGCGCAACATACCTTCTTCCAGGTTCTGTTCTTCAACGATGCGGCGCGAAAAATCGAGACGCTCAATGCCCGCGCCTTGATCGGAGATTCGTACTTCCAATTTTTCTTGATCCAGAGCGAAGACTACCTCGACCAGTTTATGGGCTTCACTCTTGTTGCCATGCTCAATTGCATTATTGACGGCTTCACTGACTGCCAACTTCAAATCCTCGATCCGGTCGCCGGAGAAACCCAACGTCTCACCAATTTCGGCAGCACTCGCCCGCACGACTCGTTCAAAAATGGGATTTGAAGGAATATTGACTTCGACGCGCTCCATGCGTTGCATTCTTTCACTCCTCCTATACTGTCGAGCGCACTGCTGAGAGCGAGCGTTTGCGCGCATTCGAGGTTGGGCGTACCACGGTATGCTGGCTCTGGCGTGCCAGATGATCATATCGGCGGAGATAAGCCTTACCCAGCGATGTATTACCAATCTGTAGGTAACATGCGCCCAGGTAGTAGAGTGCCTGGCCATGGCGTGGGTTGCGTCGTAAGACTTTCTCAAACAGCGGAATAGATCGGGCTGGTTCCATCAATTCTTTGTAGCATAACCCCAGCATAAAACTAGTTTCTATATCATCGGGCCAGTGATCCGAAACGACCGCAAATTCCTTAGCCGCCAGATCGTAGCGACCCCGCCGGATATACATATACCCCAGATCATAGCGCAGCGAGTAGACTTCCGGAGCCAGATCGACCGCTTTGCGCCAGGCCGCCAGCGCCCAGTTTTCCCGCCCCAGCACCGTATACATAAAGCCGAGCAGGTAGTGGGCCTGCGGATCGCGCGGGAGTAATTGCACCGAGCGTTCAAAAGCCCGCACGGCTGCCGGGAACATCTCCATATCATAGAGGAGCTTGCCCATGCTTAGGAAAAGCTGTCCATTCCCCGGATGTAGTTTGGCGCAATCAAAGAGCAGATCGTATGCTTGCTTATGTTGTTTAAGCAGTCGGAGCACAGCGCTCATTCGCAGGCGGGCTTCCACAAAATGCTTATCGTGGGGGGGGGCTTTGCGATACTGCTCTAATGCCTCGTCCCAACGCCGATTGCGCGCCAGCAAATTCCCCAGCAGATAGCGGGCACGATACTCCTCGGGCCGCCATTGCAGGAGTGCTTTGTAGATCCGTTCCGCCTCTTCCTCATAGCCCTGCGTCTTCAAATCCTGGCTCAGCCGATAGTACCACTGGGCAACCTCGGACTCACTCCGCGAGACCAGCACCTCATCTTGCACGGCGGGGGAGACGAAGGTGGGCTCAACCCGCAATGCCTCTGAAAAGCAGCGCTGTGCCAGTTCGTGCGCTCCGTGGCTCTGATGCATCAGGCCCATGTAATAGCGTGGCTCGGCTGCCTGCGGCCGCGCGCCACACGCACTGGTATAGTGAATATAGGCCCGTCCGGCATCCTCCAGGCGCTGGTAACAGCGCCCGAGTGAGAAGTGCGCCTCGTAGAGATCCTCGTTGTGCTCCAGCGCCTCCTTGAAGGCCGCAATTGCCCGGTCAAACTGTCCCAGGGCCGCAAAAGCCACCCCCAGGTTGTAATGCGCTTCGGCGAGTTGCGGATCAGTCTGAACTGCTTCAAGATACTCGCGCAACGCGCCTTCCCAGTCATCCTGAAACGCCAGCGCATTGCCGATATACAGATAAATAATCGCGCGTTCGCGGTCGTAAATTTGTGCTTGCTCTTCCCCATCTACATAGGCAGCAATCAGCGCGGCCTTGAAGTGTTCAATCGCATCCGTATATGCGGCACGCAGATAGGAATGGATGCCTCGACTGAACGCAGCACCCAGGCGTGTGCCCTCTACAAAGCGCTCACTGCCAGAGAACGTATCCAGGTCTAAGGGCATAAAGATGAGTGGTTCGTTCGCAGCCATAATCAAACCCCATTTCACTGTTCTCCGTACAGATAGGCTATCGCTTTTCAGATGGCACTACAGAAGAACAGTCTTTCTCTCCACTCAGTGAGAGCGTAACAATCTTCTTCGTGGATCGACTACTATACCACGTTGCTGCATTTTTTGCACGACGGTTCGGGATCTTTTATGGATTATCTGACAATTCTGTCACCAGAGATCTACCCCGGCCGTCGGTCGCTTACGTTCTGTAGTAGACCAACTGCTAGCGATACTCCTCAATAGCTAAACGCATTTGTTGGTTTAATTCGCGTGCTAACCCTCGTCCAAATTGTTCTCGTGCAATGCGCACCACCTCCGGTAAGATCCGGTTCCACTCTCCCGCGCGGGCATTGGTAAGGGATGGTCCGCAGAGCTGCACCACTACTTCCTCCCAGAACACCGTTGCCCGTTCTAATCCCAAAACATCATCCACAATACTACGTAGTTCTTCACTCAAGTGTTCCAGACGCCGCCGTAATACCACGATCGTTACATCATCACTCTGGGCGCTACCCATCCCCCAGGCCCGTAGTTCCTGAAGCAGACGAGTCATCAACGCCCGGGGTTTAAGCCGTTCGTTGTTCTCGATCAGCGCCTGGAGCCGCTCCAGTCCATACATCTCGAAGTCATTATTAAATGCTTCCGTAACGCCATCAGTATAAAACACGACGGTATCACCCGGTCCAATCGTGGTCGTTATCTCATCGTATTCAATATCCAGGTCGATGCCCAATGGTAGACCAGGAGCTTCCAACTCCTGCACCATTCCATTTGCCAGCAGGGGAAAGGTATGCCCGGCATTTGAAAGCCGTAACACTCCCTGCGTTGGTTCCAGCAACGCATATAACATTGTCACCATACCCTGCGGGATTTCGCTCAATATGCCCTGATTTACTGCTGCCAACGTTTGCGCCGAAGATGCGCCCGTGCGCGCTTCATGGCGAAATACGGTACGCGTTACTGCCATCTGGAGCGCGGCCGGTAAGCCTTTACCCGCCACATCACCAATCATAATACCTTGCCAGCCGCCCCGCAACGGCAGAAAGTCGTAAAGATCACCGCCCAGATCCCGTGCCGGCAGTGAAACGGCACTCAATTCCCAACCCGGCAAATGTGGCACGGCCGCCAGTAATAGACCTTGTTGGATATCGCGTGCAAGTTGTAGCTCACGTTCCAGTTCCGCCTGACGTTGGAGTTCTACCTCGTTAAGCGGTGCCGCAGCCGGAGGGCCGTTTTGTGCCGGCACCACGCGTCGTCCGGCGATCTTTTTGACAGCGCGGTGCCCAAGGAGTGTCCGGCACGAGCGACGTTGATTGTGAAAGATACGCTGAAGTGTATGACTATTATTGCCACTCATAGTACTACCATAGATAGTGAGAGGGGGCCTTCCCCCTCATCTCTGCTCGTCTGCCAGGATCTCGACATAGCGTTGACATGTGTCGCGCACCCACCTGACAGCCACTCCATCGAGTAGTGCATCAGGCGGATGGGTTGCCAGTTTACGTAATGTATTGCGATATTCGCGCAAGGCCCACTCGTGGCGCTGGGTCTGGCGATACATTTCAGCCAGATGGAAGGAGATCAATGCCGCCTCCGGGTCCAGGTAGCGCGCCCGCTCCAGATGCTGGACGGCGCTCTGTAACTGTCCCTGTTGGGCATACAGGATGCCCAGCAGCAGATAGGCCTCGGTTGTCAACGAGTCCAGTTCAATCGCGCGCCGGGCTTCGGCCACGGCCAGGTCCAGGTCGCCCCGATTTGCGTGCGCCCGGGCAATTAATGCAACTGCTTGCGGCGCATGCGGTCCATTCAGCGGAACCTGCGTCAGCAAATCCAATGCCTCGGTCACCCGGCCGGCACTCAGCAGCGTGTACCCCTGCTGAACGATATCAGGTTCAGATGGCTGCTGCTCAACCGACGATTTTGCCGGTGACGGAATACGGCGCTCCCCGGGGGTATGCCTGGCTTGGGGCGGTAGTATCGGCCGGGAACGCACCTCGCGGAGCGACCGTGTCTGCCGCGAATCGCTTGCTGCTGTTCTGGTCCCGGCGGGTCGGGGAGCCTGAACCGGGGGGCCGGGTGCGCCAGGTTGCGTTCGGTATGGCTCTTTATAGTACACAAATGAGCCGTGCGTTTCTTGCAGCCGAAAGCCGTTATGGATATTCCAGAGCGTTTCTGAGAATCCCAGGAATAGCGTACCACCATCCTCCAGACTCTGATAAAACCGTTCAATGAGCGCTCGGCAGGTTGCCAGTTGAAAATAGATGGTCACATTCTGACAAAAGATTATATCAATGCCACGGGCATCGTCTGGAAATGGCTCTAACAGATTAAGCTGCTCAAAGCGAACCAGCGACCGGACACGGTCATTGACGAGCCAGGCCTCACCCCGTGGGTCAAAATAACGCGCGCGTATTTCAGGCGTCACATTGCTCAGTGAGCGTCCCCGGTAACTTCCCAGGCGCGCTTTTGCCAGTGCTAACTCACTCAGGTCCGTTGCCCAGATCTCGACGGGACGTGTGTTCAACGTGGCGAACGTTTCCAGGGCCGTTATGGCGAGTGAGTAGGGTTCTTCACCTGTGGCACATCCGGCGCTCCAGATACGAATTGGTACTCCCGTAGGTTTCCGCCGATGCATTTCGGGCAAAATCGCTTCACGTAATGCCCGCATATGGGGCAGATTGCGGAAGAAGATAGTCTCGTGGTTCAGCGTCAATTCGGCCAGGCGCTGTAACTCGGCGCGCCCCGCCGGTTGGGCAATATATGCCGCGTACGCCTCGAGCGTCCCGTCGGTTGCCGCCAGCCGTTGTGCCAACCCGGTTGTCAAAACCTTTTGTCGGGTTTGATCCAGGTAGACACCGCTGTACTGGGCCAGCAGATCCCGCAGTGCCTCAAACTGACCCGGTTTGAGTACCAGTTCAACAGATGCGAGCGGACCAGTACTTTGTGCTTTTGAGTGTCTCATTATCGTCATAAAATAAACAAGAAACTGTAAACCAGGCCTACGCAGCACGGCCAATAATCACTGGTGTACCGCTTGTGTAAATCGTTGTGTCACCGAATCAATAGAACAGGCTACATCATAGCTACCACGCGCTTCTGGAGCGCCAGTACGATCTCTTCAGGCGATAACACTTCATCAACTGCCTTCAGCTCAATCGCCGCGCGAGGCATACCAAAAATGGTACAACTTGCCTGCTCCTGCGCAATTGTATACCCACCCGCGTGGTGAATGCTCTGCATCCCGACCGCCCCGTCACGCCCCATCCCGGTGAGCAGGATACCAATAACCTGGGGGCCAAACATCTCGGCGGCGGACTGCATCGTAATATCAATTGCCGGACGCTGAAGCAATAATTGTTTATCATTCAAATGAATGCGCCCATTGCTCTCGACCAGCAGATCGAGCCGCTCTGGTGCAACCAGCACCGTGCCAACCGTCAACTGGTCGCCTTCACAGGCCAGCCTGACCGGCAGTTGGCAGGCGCTTGCCAGCCAATCGACCATCCCGCGACTAAACCCCTCGGCAATATGCTGAACCACCAGAATAGACGCACGAAACGTTACCGGCAACCCCATAAGAATCTGCCGTATGATGCGCGGCCCTCCTGTAGAAGCACCAATAACCACCAGCGGAAACGGTATTTTAAATGATGGCGCAATACCTGGGATAGCCATGCCGGGAGTGTGTACAACCGATTGAGACATGGTCCAGGCTGCTCCTTCCCGATTCTGATGCTGCGTTTGTCCCAGCGTATGGGTTGTCGTCAAAGGTGCAGCCCCGGAATGTCTGTCCTGATCCGGATAAGGTTGTTCTGCTCGCCGCCGGCCACGGAGGTGGGTCACCACTTTAACCCGGGATAACAGCTTAATGCGCCGGAGCAACTCACGCCGTGCGCGCTCATAGGAATGCGCGTCGTCCAGTTTCGGTTTTTCCATCACATCCAGCGCGCCCGCGCCAAGCATCTTAAATGTAATATCGACATCATAGCGTGAGAGCGATGCCGTTAGAACCAGGATCGGCGTTGGGTAGTATGCCATCAACTGCTCGGTCGTTTCCAGGCCATCCATCACCGGCATCCGTACATCCATGGTAATCACATCCGGTCGCAGCCTGGCAACCAGATCCAGTGCTTCACGACCATTGATAGCTTCGCCGACGACGGTAATCCCGGAATCTTTGGTAAACATTCCGCGAAGCACGCGTCGCATAAGTGCTGAGTCATCGACAATCAAGAGGCGCAGGTGCTCATTCATCGCCGTACATGCTGCGTGCTCCGCGTGGCACCGGCTCAACCGCATGCGCCGCACGTTTCACGCAGCATACTTAAATGGAAGAGATTAATCCATCTCCAGAACCAGCTTAACCCGATTGGGCAGATTGAGCAGATCGACATCCTTATTCAGATAATCATCCACTCCCGCCTCAAATGCCGAATGCTTATCATCGCTTGAAGTCAGCATAATAATGCGCAGGTCATCAAGCTCTGGATTATCCCGCAACCGTCGGCAGACCTCGTAGCCATCAATGCCGGGCATCTGCACATCGAGCACCATCAGATCCGGGACTTCATCGGCAATACAGGTCAGCGCCTCTTCGCCGCTGTGGGCCAGGCGTACCTCATACCCATACATCTCTAACCGCATCTTGACAATATCGGTGACGAGCTTGCTATCATCTACGATCAGTATCTTCTCTGCCATCGCTTTGCTCCTGTAATGAGGGACATCAGGAATGTATGAAATTCCACGTCATGCGACCAGTTTTGCGGTGCGTGGTGACGATGCGCCCGACACGATCAGGCAGTCGGTGGGGAGCGCTGTCCCTGCATCACATAATCTATGTAAGACAATTATACATGTAAACTGTACCAGGGACCGGCTGCTTCATCGGAATTGTGCGAATAGCCCTTTCCCACGAGTGCAGCGCAGGGGTGCAGCGGTGAATTGGCAGGATAGGTTGCAACGCGCAATGTGATAGTACCGTGGTATTTCGCACCCGTTCATATGCGTCAATGCCCAAGCAACTGCTGGACAACCTCCAATAAATTGTCCTGGTTAAACTGACTTTTTACAATATATGCCTGCGCTCCTGCCTCCAGTCCCTGGCGACGATGCTCATCGGATGCCAGGCTGGTAATGATGACGACGGGCAGATCCATCAACCCCAGTTCCTGACGAATGCGTGCGGTAAGTTGAAATCCATTCACGCGGGGCATTTCCACATCGCTAATAACCAGATCATACGACTGCCCGCGCAGTTTCTCCAGGGCATCCATGCCGTCATAGGCAGCCGTAACAGTATACCCGGCCGATTGAAGGATACTGCGGATTAGCTCGCGTGTGGTAAATGAGTCGTCGGCAATCAGCAAACTTGATCGGCGGCGGGCTCCCGCCATACCGCCGGCGGGGTTGCTTAACGCCATACCCCGGGCCGTTTGTGAGAGAATGATCGGGTTGAGCAGGAGGGTCAACTGACCATCGCCAAGTTGCACGGCCCCGCTGTAGCGTCGGCGCTGCTCAAACAGCGGCCCCAGCGGCTTGACTACGGCCTCCCGTTCGTCCAGTAGTCGATCAACCAGCAACCCTACCTGGCGCTGCGTATTACCGATCAACACAGCAGGCATACGCTCACTCCGCTGAAAGGCTGCATCTGCTTCGATGCCGAGTAAATCGGCCAGACGCAGTAGCGGCAGGGTCTGCTCCTTGTAGCTAATTGTTGCGCGCCCTTCAATGGTTCGGATCTGACTGCGGTGTGCCCAGATAGTCCCACGGCAGCCCGTTGCCGGGAGTGCAAACGTTTGGTTGCCGACATTGACCAGCAGTATCCGGGTAGTCACCAGGGTTAGTGGCAGTACCAGCGTGATCTGGGTACCGTGGCCGATCTGCGATTCGATCATGACCTGGCCGCCCAACTCACCCACGTTTGAGCGTACGACATCCATGCCGACGCCGCGCCCGGAGATATCGGTAATGATCGGCGTACTACTAAAGCCCGGTAGGAAGATTAATTCCAGCGCCTCCGTGTCCGAGAGCAGCGCAACATTCTCGGCGCTAATCAGTCCTTTGCGCACGGCAACATCGCGCAGTTTTTCCGGGTCCATGCCGCGCCCATCATCGCCGATGCAGATACGGACCTCGCCGCCGGCAGCTTCAGCGCTGATGCGGATATGTCCCAGGCGCGGCTTACCGGCTGCGCTGCGTTCGTCGGGTGGCTCGATTCCATGATCAACTGCATTCCGCACCAGGTGCAGCAGCGGATCGGTCATTGACTCCAGCAACTTCCGATCCATCTCGGTCGTCTCACCCAGCAGTTCCAACTGCACTTCTTTATTGGTGGCGTGCGCCAGTTCACGGACCGCCCGCGGCATGGCGGCAAATACTGTGGAGATTGGCAGCAGTCGCGCCGCCATTACTTCCTGCTCCAGATCACCAATCAGGACATTCTGCTGGCTAATATGCTGGCTGAACTGGGCAAGCTGGCTGCTCAGAATCTGGCGAGCCTGACTGCTGTTGGTAAAGAGCAGGGTAAGACTGTCTTCAAGCGTCTGACTCTGGCTGGTGGTAAACCGCAGGTGGCCCAATTCGGCCTCGAGTTCTTGCAGAGCGCGTTCTTGCTGCTGCACAAGCGTCGTCAGGTCTTGCAGTGCCTGCACATGAGTCGAGAGCATCTGCTGCCCAACCACCAGTTCCCCGGTGAGATTGATCAGCCGGTCCAGCCGATCCACCCGTACCCGCACCGTCTGGCGATTGTTCGGGCGCAATTTCGGCAGGTTTGACGGCGGCGCTGTGGCCTGACTGCCGGCAGGTGCCGGTGACGGCGTTGCGGGTGGCGGTGTCGCCGCAGGTGGCACTGCTGCCGGTTGTGGCTCCGGCTCGGTCGGCGTGTCGGTGTCTTCGGCTTCGGATGCCGGCTGCGGCTCCTCGGTTGCTACTGGTGGACTTTCTGCTGCTGCCGGTGCCTGACCTTCCGCCGGCGCTTCAAGCATAACAATCAATGCGTCAATGTCAACTTCGACGTTACGCCCTTCGACCGCTGCCGCCGTGAGTTCAAGAATGGTATCCCCACAGCGCAGCAGGTTATCGGCCATTGGACGGTCAATGCTACGCTGCCCCTCGCGCACCGTGCCCAGCAGGTTTTCCATGGCGTGGGCCAGCTTGCCGACCAGTTCAAACCCCAGCAATCGGGCCGATCCTTTGATCGTGTGCATTGCGCGGAAGATTGCATGGACCTGCGCCTGCGCATCAGGATCACGCTGATCCGGCATCTGTTCCAATGCCAGCAACCCATCATTCAGGATGCGGACATTTTCGTTGGCCTCTTCCCGAAATTGATTGTAGAAGCTTGAAAGATCCATACCAGACATATCAGATCCCAGATCACTGCCGGCTATGCGCCGGGCTATGCCACGGTGTTAACTCTGTGCAATTCCATGGAGCCGGTCGGCAATTGCCGTCAGCATCGCCGACGATTCGGCCATCTGCTGCGCGCCTCCGGCGGATTGACGCGCTACCTCGGCGATCTCGCGCATCGTTTCGACCACCTGTTCGCTGGCGCTCTGCTGCTGGGCTGTTGCCAGGCCAATCTCAGCAGCACTCTGCGCTGTGCGCTCGGCGACCATCACGACAGTGTCCATCACCTGCCCGGCACGATGTGCCAGTTCAACGCCATGCTCAACCTCTTTGCCCCCTTCTTCGGCGGCCAGCACTGCGGAGTTAGTTGCCTGACGGATCTCAGCAATCACGCCTTTAACCTCCTTGGCGGCGGCCAAGGTGCGGTTTGCCAGGCTCTTGACTTCGGCGGCGACCACCGCGAAACGGCGGCCATGCTCCCCCGCACCGGCAGCTTCAATCGCGGCGTTGAGGGCCAGCAGATGGGTTTCATCGGAAATATCGTCAATCAGGTCGATAATCTCGCCGATCTGTTGCGAGCGCTCGCCCAGGCTCAACACACGGGCGGCAACATCCTGCATTCGGCTGCGAATGCGCTCCATCGCCTGAATGCTCTCATCAACGGCGCCCTGGCCGTTACTCAGGTTTTCCAGCGTATGCTGGGCGGCCTGGGCGACATGCTCAGTCGTCTGAGCAATCTGGCGGGCCGTACTTCCCAGTTCCTCAATAGTAGTGCTGATCTGCGAGACCGCGCTGGCCTGTTCGGCTGCGCCGCTGGCCTGCTGTTGCGAAGTCGCCTGCAACTCGGCCGCAGCGGCCGAGAGTTCGCTTCCCAGTTCAACCTGCTGAATATTCTTCTCCATAATCTGCTCAGTCTGATCCAGCAACTCTCTGGCTCGCTGATGCGACTCAAGCAGGGCATTGGTCAGATCCCGACTCGTGACCCAGGCGAGAATCGCCAGACCTCCACCTGACAGCAAGAAAATCGGCAGAAAGATAACTCCACTTCCCCGAGTCAGCGGAATAATAGGGTCCCATCCCAGGAAAAACTGTCCCGCGAAGAGCACAACATAGCTGACTATAGCTACGACACCAACCCGCAGGCTGTCGGCACTCTCACCAATCAACCCCGCGGCGACAATGGGGATAAAGTAGCCCATGATCAACGGGCTGCCCACACCACCAATAAGTGCAGCGGCAAAAGCTAGAACCAGCGTCAAGCCGTAAAAAAACCACCGACCGGCAAACAATACCCGTTTCCGACGTAGATAATAGTATGACGGCACAGTGACAATCGCTGTGATTATCATTATAAATAAAGCAAACGCCACCGCTTCCGTATCTACCCGGTTAATCCGGTTTAACATAAGGATGAGCAGCATTAAAACGATAGACAGTGTCAATGCGCCAATGATCATCATATTCAGCAAGCGCACATTATCTCGAAGCGTTGGACGCAGTTCAGGCACTTCCAGGGTGGGTAAACGGTTAAGTGTTTGTTCCATCAGATCAAGCTCCCTACATGCGATTTAAGGCACCTGGTACTGAATTATGTAGGACGACACGATGCTGTGTCTGCGTTCTTCCGCTGTCCAAACAGGACATCCTGGGCAATCTGGCGGAGGTCAAGCACCAGGATGGGGATAGTATCACAAACCACCGTGCCCACAAACCATGGACGTGCCAGTCGCCGGCACAGGAGCGGGGCGAGTGGCTGCACATCTGCGGTGGTCTGCTGCGAAAAATCCTCTACCCGTTCCACCAGCAGAGCCACACCCCGCCGGCGTGTCGGGATAATCAGTGCATGTCGCCGGGCATTGCTGCGCAGGTCGTGCGGATCAAGGAGCTTGCCTAACTCCGCACTGACCAGCGGATGCCCACGCTCATCGGGTTGTTCTAAGTCGGCACCGCAGGTAATCAGCCGGATCTCTAAAATCTGATCACGGCACACGATATAGCGATGTCGTGTTGTGCAGATAGTCAGCAGCAGGCCGGTAGACGACATCTGGCTTAATCTCCCATTCGTAGGGTCGCAATCAGGGCCGCCAGATCGATCAACGCAACTGGCTGATCGTCCAACCAGACAAGGGCATGCAACAACCGGGCACGTTGCGGATCAAGTGCGGCGGGTAGCGGCTGAAATGTTGCTGCCGGTAGTTCCAGCAGATCAAGCACCATATCAACGATCAAGGCAAGGTCTACATCTTCATGCTGGAGAATCACATAGCGTGTGGCCCGATCCGGCGAGACATCCGGCAATCCCAGCAGGGGATGCACATTGACCACCGGCATCACAAACCCACGCTGGTTGATAATGCCGGGCAGCGAAGGTGGTGCGCCGGGAACTGTCGTCGGCGCATGCCAGCGAGTAATTTCGCGTACACATACCCCGGGTACGCCGTAAACTTCCTCACCCAGGCGCAGCAGCAGGTAGGTTGCGCCGCCGTGTTCCACCTCAGCGCCAATTGTTGAACCAGATGCGTAGACCGTCACCCTGTGGCCCTTTCTCTCCCCGCAGCATTCCAAACGCCTGCCTGTGGTATGACAATAGTGGGTAGCTATTTGTGCCAACAACCTTCAGGCGCGGCATACGGATTGCAGCATACTTGAAATAGTGACGCTGGTCAAGCGCTGTGTGTGGTACTCAAGGTACATTCCATTACAGTACTATTGCCCATCAAGGAGTAAAGAGCTACGACGCTCTATCGTATCTCTGGTATGTGGAGCCGGACACAATGCTTTACAAAACGTTCCATGCGCAGTACAATGGCACGCTGGAGCGCTTTCTAAAGCAATAAACCTGTTGCAGAAACCGAAAGGATGCCGGTACGTGGACAAAAAAGTGCGAGTTGCTGTTATTGGCGTGGGTAATTGTGCCTCTTCCCTGGTACAGGGTATCGAGTATTATCGGCATGCTGATGAAAATACCAGTATTCCTGGTCTGATGCATGTGACTCTGGGGGGATATCATATCAGAGATATTGAGTTTTCGGCGGCCTTCGATATTGATGAAGCAAAGGTAGACAAAGATCTCTCCGAGGCGATCTTCGCTGCGCCGAATAATACTTATGTTTTTGCTCAGGTGCCGCAACTGGGTGTTCCCGTATCACGTGGCATGACGCATGATGGACTGGGCAAATATCTCAGCACCCGAATCCACAAGGCCCCGCGTGATACCGACAATATTGTCAAGATTTTGCGGGAAACCGGCACCGATGTGGTGGTTTCGTACCTGCCCGTGGGCAGTGAGATGGCAACGAAATGGTACGTCGAGCAAGTACTGGAAGCGGGTTGTGCCTTCATTAACTGTGTCCCCGTCTTTATTGCCAGTCAGGAATACTGGCGCAAGCGATTTGCGGATCGCAACCTGCCGCTGATCGGCGATGATATCAAAAGTCAGGTCGGCGCAACGATTACCCATCGTGTACTGACCACGTTGTTCCGCGAGCGGGGTGTGCGTCTGGACCGCACCTACCAACTCAATTTTGGGGGCAATACGGACTTTTACAATATGCTGGAGCAAGAACGCCTGGAGAGTAAAAAGATCAGCAAGACGAATGCTGTTACCAGCCAGCTTGATTATGATGTTGGAGCCGAGAATGTGCATGTCGGCCCAAGCGATTATGTGCCCTGGTTGGGTGATCGTAAGTGGTGTTATATTCGTATGGAGGGCACTACCTTTGGTAATGTGCCGCTTAACATGGAACTCAAACTCGAAGTGTGGGACTCGCCCAACTCAGCGGGGGTGGTGCTGGATGCCATCCGCTGTGCGAAGCTGGCGCTTGATCGGGGCATCGGCGGCGCGCTTGACGGTCCCAGCGCGTATTTTATGAAGACGCCTCCGCGCCAGTACACCGACAATGAGGCACGGCAGTTGACCGAGGAGTTTATCCAGGGATAAAACCCGTATGCTCAACGTTAATATGCATAGGAATAGGAGCAGCCCGCGCATGCCTGGTTGTTCAGGCGCGGCAATTCCCGGACTGGGTAGACTCTGATATCTTGAGGAAGCAGATGAAACTTGTCATTCAAATACCCGTGCTTAACGAGCGCGATACCATTGCCGAGGTGATCGACGACCTGCCACGCAGCATCCCCGGCATAGATGAGATTGTCATTCTGATTGTAGATGATGGCTGTAGTGATGACACCGTTTCCATAGCGCTGGCGCATGGCGCGCATCATGTTGTCCGGCATACGCGCAACAAGGGATTGGCTGCTGCCTACCAGACCGGGATCGATGCCGCGTTACTGTTGGGAGCGGATATCATTGTAAATACCGATGGCGACCATCAGTATCCCGGCGGTGAGATCCCCCGATTGATTGCGCCAATTGTACGGGGCGAGGCCGATTATGTCATTGGTGATCGCCAGGTGCAGCAGATCGAGCACTTCTCGCCGCTCAAACGGCGCTTGCAGCGCCTGGGCAGTTCGGTGGTGCGCTGGGCCTCGGAGACGGATGTCCCCGACACGGTGAGCGGCTTTCGGGCACTCTCGCGGGAAGCGGCCTTGCGGACCTTTGTGACGACCGATTTTTCCTACACCGTGGAGAATCTGATCCAGGCAGGCAAGCGGCGACTGATCGTCACGACGGTACCTATTCGGACCAACTCGGTGAAACGCCCTTCCAAGTTGCACAAAGGCAACTGGCATTTTATCAAGCGTCAGGCGGCAATTATTGCGCGAACCTATGCCACATACGAGCCGCTTAAGACCTTTAGCTATATTGCCGGCGTGTTTTTTGTTCTGGGGATGGCACTGCTTGGGCGTGCCGGCTATATTTTTATTGGTCGGCGGTTGGATGTGCTTCAGGCATCGAACGACCAGTCCTTACTCGTGGGCAGTATGCTTGTCATCCTGGCGGCGACGACATTCCTGATCGGGTTGCTGGCTGACCGTGTCGGTGGTGTACGGCGGTTGGAGGAAGAAGTGCTGTACCGGGTACGCACGATGCAGGCGGCGGACGAGGCGTGGCGACGCACCATCACGACGCGCCTGGAGCAGGTAGAAACACATCTACATTCCGGCATGTATGATCCGATTGCGCCACTCTCGCGTCATGGCGATGAGGAAGAGTTGGAACCCACTGTCTCAGAGGCAGAGTTTCCCTTGCAGCGTGAGCATCAAGTGTAGCCAGGCTCCGAGCATGCGGCAGGCGCACGCCAAACAACACTGTTTGCGCCTGCTGTTTCTCCCGGAAATACAGTGCCGACAGGAACAAGGAAACGGACAGGATAGCCGGAGGGCTGCCTTACCCGCTCAGTATACAAGTACCCAAACTCCGCTTATATGCTGAGCTTACGCATCCATCTGACCAGTAGAAGCTGATCGTGATGATGTTCCCTGATTCACGCTATTACTCCGGTGGATCATGCCCACGGCAGTGCCGGACCAGAGATGTTGAAGATGCTGGAGGGCTCCCCCCGTCCGTCGGTCAAGCAACATAACAAAACGGGTTGCCTCAGCCAGCCCCAATCGTTCAACGAGAGCAGACCATCCTTCTTCTATCAGACGAATCTCCATTTGAGTCATAGTTTTTGCTCCTTAAGAAATTTTACATCAGCTTCTACCATAATGCGCACCAGTTCTTCAAATGAGACGACCGGCTGCCATCCCAGAACCGACCGTGCCTTGTGCGCATTGCCGACCAGCAGATCAACCTCCGCCGGTCGCATAAAACGCTCATCCTGCACTATAAAATCTTGATACTTCAGCCCCACACATGCGAACGCGATTTCAGCGAACTCCCGCACGGAGTGGGTTTCTCCGGTCGCGACGACATAGTCGTCGGGTTGCTCCTGTTGCAGCATTAACCACATTGCCTGAACATAATCCGGGGCAAATCCCCAATCGCGCTGAGCATCGAGATTACCTAAACGTAACTCGGTATCAATCCCTACTTTTATACGAGCCACACTGTGACTAATTTTGCGCGTTACAAATTCTAACCCCCGGCGGGGACTCTCATGATTAAACAGGATACCACTGCTGGCGTGCAAGTTATAGCTCTCCCGGTAGTTAACCGTAATCCAGTGACCATAGACTTTTGCCACACCATAGGGGCTACGTGGATAAAACGGTGTTTCCTCAACCTGGGGCACTTCACGCACGCGGCCGAACATCTCACTGCTACTTGCCTGATAAAAGCGAATATCCGGATCAACGATGCGTATGGCATCAAGGATACGGGTCACACCGAGGGCAGTAGTCTCGCCGGTAAAGACCGGTTGACTCCATGAAGTCTGAACAAACGATTGAGCCGCAAGATTATACACTTCAATCGGGCGATACTCACGGAGAATAGTAATCAGTGAGACTTCATCAAGTAAATCTCCCGTCACCAGGGTAATTTTATGCTGAAAGTGCTTAATACGCTCAAAATTGACCGTACTGGTACGACGCACCATTCCAATAACTTTATACCCGGCTTCGAGCAAAAATTCCGCGAGGTAACTCCCATCCTGGCCTGTTATTCCGGTAATCAGGGCACATTTCTGCCTGGCCATCAGTTCTTGCTCCTCACCCGGCCAACCGTACGAGCATGCTGAGGCTTCCTGTTATGCATGTTTATCATATAACTACTCGGCTTTTGCGTATGTTCCAATAACAATCTACTACCCTGCTGTACGCCGGAGAATTCCCAATGGTCAGGGGTACTCCGGCGTACATTGTACTCAGTTATGCTTACCTATCGTCTGGTTGCTTATGCCCCCCGTGCCGCGGCGACGGCCTTCTCTGCGCCCTCGCCCAGCGTCTCAGCCGGAATGAGCTTTGACTCGGCCAGGATTTTGCGACCGGCTTCTTCATTCGTTCCGACGAGCCGGGCAACCATGGGAACGTCGGTCTTGACCTCGTCCAGCGCGGCCACAATCCCCTTCGCCACCTCGTCTACACGGGTAATGCCGCCAAAAATATTAAACAACACGGCCTTCACGCTAGGATCAGACAGAATGATCTGCAATGCTGCCTTAACCTTGTCCTTGCCGGCACCGCCACCGATATCCAGGAAGTTGGCGGGCTCACCACCATACAGCTTGATCACATCCATGGTAGCCATAGCCAACCCGGCCCCATTCACCATACAGCCGATGTCGCCATCAAGCTTGATAAAGGTAATATCGGCCTCACGCGCACGCTGTTCCGCCTCCGGCTCATCGGAGGTATCGCGCAGGGATGCCAGGTCGGGATGGCGGAAAAGACCGCTATCATCAAGCAGAATCTTCGAGTCGATAGCCTGTAGCGTGCCATCGTCAAGAATAACCAGCGGGTTAATTTCTGCAAGCGAGGCATCAACCTCAACAAACGTGCGATAAAGAGCTGTCGCAATCTGCGCAAACTGGCGGGCCTGTTTTGCGTCAGTCAATCCGATTGCAAATGCTATTTCGCGGGCCTGATATTCGAGGAGGCCCAACTGGGGATGTGCGGGGACTTTAATGATAGCATCAGGGTTGGTCCGGGCAACTTCTTCAATCTCTACGCCCCCTTCGGCGGAGGCAATCATCATGACGCGCTTGGTTGCGCGATCAAGAATCACGCCGAGATAGATCTCTTTTTGGTAGGTAACGGCTTCAGCCACCAGCACCTTCTCAACGGTCAATCCCTTGATATCCATACCGAGGATCTGCCCGGCAACCTGCTCTGCTTCCGCCGGAGTATCGGCAAGCTTTACGCCCCCGGCCTTGCCGCGCCCACCGACCAACACCTGAGCCTTCACAACGACTTTTTTTCCAATCTGTTCGGCAATTTTCCGTGCCTCCTGCGGTGATGTGGCAACACCGCCTCCGGTAACACGAACGCCGAATTTTTCCAGCAGGTCTCGAGCCTGATACTCTTGTAACTTCATAAGATTCTAACTCCTATCAAGCGCTACAGTATGGCACGGCGAAAACAACAGAATATACCGGTAATAGCAATAGACCGTGAAGACGGCTCCTTTTACCTTGGAGTACATCTTTGGACTATATGCTACCGACCGGTATACTGAGGACTGGCTGTCAACTATAGTTCCTCAAAAAACTTTCCAGGTGGATGCTATCTCGCGTCATAGTAGCACACTGCCCGGCGCTCTGTCAACTGCCACCAGTTGAGAAAACTCTTTACATTCCGGATCGTCGGCCTGCCTGCCAGTACTATTCTACTGCTTGAATGGAGGACCATCAGGATACACTATCGCAGGTGATACCCGGCACGCCGGGTAGAATGGAGAACTCCTGGATCTGAATGGCCTGTTTTTTATAACTGATATACATCAATCATCAGCAAGGCGTTCGATCCGGATCAGATTCACAGCACCTCGCTCACAACAATAATCTGGTCGCGTTCGGGACCAATCGAGATCAGGCCCAGTCGGGCACCAACGAGCTGACAGAGACGCGCAACATAGGCCTGCGCTGCCTCAGGCAGATCTTCGAAGCGGCGCGCTCCACTGGTCGCCGTTTGCCAGCCCGGCATTTCTTCGTAGATTGGTTCGACCTGACTTAACACCGCCACGGTGGTCGGTGGGTAGTCGAGTTCGGCATCGTGCAGCTTGTAGCCGACACAGATCTTGATCTCCGGCAAGGTATCAAGGACATCAAGCTTGGTGATTGCGACGGTGTCGATCCCATTGATCTGCGCGGCGTAGCGGGCCATGACTGCATCAAACCAGCCCACACGGCGCGCCCGTCCGGTGGTTGTACCGACTTCCGCCCAGGGCTTCCCAATCTGGCGCAACGCATCGGCCACCGGACCCTGTACCTCGGTGGGGAATGGCCCTTCGCCTACCCGCGTGGTGTATGCCTTGTAGACGCCGATCACCGAGTTGAGGTGTGTTGGCCCGATCCCGGCTCCCTGACAGGCTCCAGCCGCTCCCGGTGGTGATGAAGTGACATAGGGATAGGTGCCGTGATCTACATCAAGCAGCACACCCTGCGCTCCTTCTAATAGCACGGGTACATCTCGTTGCAGAGCACGATGAATAATCGGATGCGTATTCGTTACATAATCGGCAAGCTGACGCCCATATTCCAGGAAACGCAGGTAGGTGTCATGCAGCGAGAGCGGTTTAACCCCATAGAGTTTGGTCAGCAGTCGATTTTTCTCTTCCAGCACCGCTCGTAGTCGCTCCAGCAGCGTCTGTTCGTGCAACAGATCGCCCATACGAATACCCACACGATCCATCTTATCGGAATAAGCCGGACCGATGCCCCGCCCCGTCGTCCCGATTTTGCTATCGCCGCGCGCCTGCTCTTGCAGCTTATCTTCCATTACATGGTAAGGCATGATGACATGGGCACGTTCGCTGATAAACAGTCGGGAGGTATCGATGTTGCGTGATTGCAACTCGTTGAGTTCACCAAGCAGCACCGCCGGGTCTATGACCACGCCACTGCCGATAATGTTCACTGTGTGCGGATCGAAGATACCGGATGGCAGCAGATGCAACTTGAATGTGCCCTGCTCATTCACAACGGTATGACCCGCGTTGTTTCCCCCACCGTAACGGATAACCAGCCGTGATCGGTTCGCCAGCAGATCGACGATATGTCCCTTGCCCTCATCGCCCCACTGAGCGCCAATAACTGCGATGACCGGCATGTGTCGGCCCCTTCCCTTTCGCAAACGGTCAGCCACCAGCGGTCGTTTTGGAGCGACAGAGAAACAACCCCGGCGAGTGGGGCCACGCTGGGTGGTACCCCGCATTCCTCCGTTGTCACCTGGATACTGAACTTGCTAAACCTGGCTGATGGCTGGCTGCCAAATGATGATACCACAGATAAAGAGAGCGACGGACACCCTCAGGTGTTGTCGCTCTCCCATTATAACGCAGATTATTTATTGCTTTGTAGGGAACGGAAGTCCTATCTTTTGCGGTCTGGCGCTGGATGATTGTGTAGTTCGTTGATTTACACGAGGTATGCAGTTGCTCACCCAAAACGTACCATGCTGCCGCAGGCGAAATGTGCCGTTACCGGGGTCAAATGCTCAGTTTGATCATCCACCGTGTACCTCGTGTGATTTATTGTAGTGCCTGTGCCAACTTTGCCATAGCCTCATCTACATGCTGCGGGGTGATAATCAGCGGGGGCAGCAGGCGCACCACATCTTCGCCGGCGGTGGCAACGAGCAATCCCACATCATGTGCAGCGGCCCGTACTGTTGCTGCCGAACCAGTGATCTGCAGGCCGCGCATCAGCCCACGCCCGCGCACCGCCGGCACCCGGTCAGCATGGCTCTGTGCAAAGTCCTGGAGCGCCTCGTCCAGGTAACTGCTCACATGCCGCACATGCGTCAGAAACTGTGGGTCGCTTATGCGGCGAAAGACCACTTGTGCCACGGCGGTGATGAGTGGGCCACCACCGAAGGTGGTTCCGTGATCTCCCGGCTTGATGACGCCGGCGACCTGATCGGTCAGCAGAATTGCGCCGATGGGCAAGCCGTTCGCCAGCGGCTTGGCCAGGGCCATAATATCGGGATGGACACCGTAGGGCTCGTGCGCCCAGAGCGTCCCTGTCCGCCCCATACCACACTGGATCTCATCGAAGATCAGCAGTGCGCCGTGCTGATCGCACAGGGTGCGGATACGCTGGAGGAACGCCTGATCCGCAACATGCAGCCCGCCTTCGCCCTGCACCGGCTCGACAATCACCGCGCAAACATCGTCGGTGATGGCCTCCTCAAGCGCGGCAACATCATTGAAGGGAGCAAACCGTGCGCCCGGCATGACCGGCATAAACGGTTGGCGGTATTTCTCGCGGGCCGTCACTGCCACCGCGCCCATAGTCCGCCCATGAAAGGAGTTCTCAAAGGCGACGATGCTGGTTTTGTTCGGGCCATGCCGTTCGCGGGCGAACTTGCGCGCAAACTTGATGGCACCCTCGATGGCTTCGGTGCCGCTGTTGCTAAAAAAGACCCGGTCAAGTGCCGGGCTACTTGCGACCAGTAGCTTCGCCAGTTCCCCGCCGGGAATGGTGTGATACAGGTTCGAGACATGGATCAGCTTTGGAGCCTGTTCTGCCAGGGTCTGCACAATCGCCGGATCGTTATGGCCCAGGGCATTGACCGCGATCCCGGCCACAAAGTCGAGATAGCGCCGTCCCGCCGTGTCATAGAGATACGCGCCTTCACCCCGCTCCAGTACAAAATCGGGGCGCGGGTAGGTCTGCAAAATATAGTCGTGCTCGTTTTGAATGGCCTGCTCGGGTTGCCCAGGTGTCATATCTGCTCCTTCTTCGCCACCAGAATAGGCCGATTATAGCATGATCCTGACCGGCCCCGGCGCAACCGTCTGCCCACCCTACGCCCGAATGACCGTCACTTGCCGTCCATTGGCTGTCGTCGCCTCCTCGGTAGAGGTGCGCTCGGCAATCGGTGGCTGGTTGCTCCGCTGATCAAAGATCACCAGCCAGCCGCTCATTAGCCCCAGCCCGGCCAGGTAGCTGTCGAGTTGCTCCAGCCCGGCTGCCAGCGGATCACTGCGCCTGTCCCGCCAGACCTTCAACTCAATCCCCAGGGTGACGTTCCCATAGCGCAAACAGAGGTCCATGCGGTCGGTGCCGATGGCATACTCGCGCTCCAGGGTGCCGCCGCTGTTGACCACCCGATGTAGGAAGGCCATCAAGACCAGGTGCGGGGCAATCTCGGCGTAGGGCGCACTCCGCAGGAGCGGCTCGCCGTGCTGCCGCCAGAAGGCCAGGAACGCGTCGAGGAGCTTCGGCGGATCCAGGTCGCCGGTCGGGGTGAGCCAGGTAGCGGTGATGCGGGGGAGCGAGGCGGATGGCGTGATGGTCAGCACGCGCGGCAACACCTCACGGTAGATCGGATTGGCAATCACCAGGCCACCGCGCGGGTCCATGCGGCAGAGGCCCAGGTCCAGCACAAACTGAATATCCTCGGCCGGCACATCGTCGAGCTGGTGCCCGGCCAGCATGGGCTCGATGATGTGCCGGACGCGCTCTTCGCGCAACCGCTCGGCCAGGCTGTCCAGGTGGGTATCCTGGCGCTCGATCAGGCGCTCCTTGGCTGCGTCAATCTGGGACACATCCACCGGCACAGTCGGGTCGGGAACGATCACCTCTACCGCCTGACGGGCCAGGGCATTGACCAGCCAGGGCTGGCCCTGGGTCAGATCAAAGGCACGCTCCAGGGCGGCGGGGATGAAGACCTGGCCGGTGTCAGTAGTATGTTGCGCATAGAGGTCGGCCACTTCCGGGGCGGTGAAGTTGCGCAGGGTGAGTGACTCTACCTTGATATTGAACGGGCTGGCCGAGCGGAGGCGGTCGCTGCCACCGGCGGCGCGTTTGTAGTCGCGCACATCGCGCAGCCCGATCAGCGCCAGGGCGTGGGGGAACTCCGTAGGGCGGCGGGCGTATCCAGTGCGCAACTGCCGCAGCACCGAGATCAGCGCGGCATCTTCCAGCGCGTCAATCTCATCCAGGAAGACGACCAGGGGACGGGGGGCTTGCTGCGCCCAGGTGCTCAACGCAGTGCCAATCCGGGTACCCGGCTCGGCGGCGGGCCACGCGGGTGGGTGGAGCGCGTCGGGCAGTTGCCAGCGCGCGGCCATCTTCCACTCGCTGAGGATCGCGCCCTCAGCCGCGCCCGGGTCGTCGCTGAAGGGTGCGCCCACTTCGAGCGAGAGCATGGCGGCCACATACTGCCCGCCGGCAGTCAGTTCCTGTGCCAGGGTCAGCATTGCCGTCGTCTTGCCGGTCTGACGGGGGGCGTGCAGCACAAAGTAGCTCTGCTGGGCAATCAGGCGCGTGACATTGGGCAGGCGCGCCGTGGCCGACAGCATATAGTGAATTTCTGGCCGGCAGGGACCGGCGACATTAAACCAGCGGTTCATCACGGGCTCCTCTCGGCTGGTTCAAATACCAGCATATGTAGCGGGTCAATATCATAAAAAAGCGTACCCCGGGGCAGGCGCAGCGTCCGCCAGACCGCGTAGATATCGCCAACCGCGCCGGAGCTATTGATCAGCAGTGCCAGGAGCGCCCCGCCGACGACAAAACGATTCGGCACAGCCAGCAATGGCACTAACAGCAGGGTTAGCCCGATCAGCGGCGTCAGGGCAACCAGGAGCATGTGCTGGCGTGGTAAAAATTGCCCAAACGCGGCCGCATAGGCCGCTCCCAGGTGTGGCGCGATGCCGTACGAGACGCGATAGCCCAGCACCCGCAGCGCCAGTCCGTGCAGTAACTCATGGACGACGATCACCAGGATCGTCACCGTCGGCAGCAACAGCACCCAGGCAACCAGGGTGAACACTGTATCAACCTCCAGCGACAGGATCGCTGTCCGCTGCTGCGCCGCACGATAGGCTGCGGTCAGCCAGAAGAGCAGCGGACAGGCGACCAGAAACACCCCCAGCGATACCAGGGAGAGCCACTGCATCGGGTAGTGAAACGCGTAGCTTGCGCGATAGCCCGGCGGTGGGTCCGGCATGACCGGGGTGGTGACAACTTCTTCTTCCATGGATACCTCCTGAAGCTGTATTGTACACCCGGTGCATGTGCCCGGTACAGTCTTTCCCCGCCGCGTAAGTAATTCTACTTATGCCCCTGGTGAAAAAGGCTCAGGTGGCATTGTTCTACAAATGGTTAAAAATCGCCAGGCACGATGACGTTTTTTCTTGATGTGGCAACTGCCGCTGTCCGCTATGATGAAGCCAACAACAATATGGTCTTCAAGAGAGAGAAAACGGGTGTTATGTGCTATGAGTCAGCGGGTATCGGCCTTGATTATCGCCAGACCAGGCCATCTGCGTGATGGACTACAGACCTTGCTTCAGGCCGTACCCGAAATTGCGCTAATCCGGCAGGCCGATGCATGGAACGCTTTTACCGATGCGCACCATCGTCCATCGCTGGTGTTACTCGATATTGACCCGCAGGAGCCTGACACTGTAGCACTCCTGCAGCGGATCAAGCGCCACTGGCCGCAGACAAGTTGCATTGCGCTGGTGGACAGCGAACAGGATCTGCCGCGTGAGCAACTGGCCTGTGCGGATGTGACGCTCTTGAAAGGTGTGCTGGCCTCCCGATTGTTCGATACCATCAACGACCTCCTGGCCCACCGGGAGGGATAACCAGTCATAGTGAGATAATTGTTCCCTGAGCTTACGTTTGTATTGTCGGAAAAACAGTCGGTCCCGAAATGATGCCGGGTAGTCTCAACCTGCCGGATCGGACAACTGTTTTTGCAAGAGAAAGATATACCAACCATGGAGATGGTTATAAATAGTGTTCAGCCGCAATCTACCCATACCCAACCAATGCAGCCGGTGGTATCGTCGGCAGATCAGCAGATGGTAGTGGCGTTGCGGGCCGGTGATGAGACTGCCTTTACCGCGCTGCATGACCAGTACCATGCGGCCATGATCCGCCTGGCACAACTCTACGTGTCCAGTCAGGCGGTTGCCGAGGAAGTTGTGCAGGAGACCTGGGTAGGTGTGTTGCGAGGGTTAGAGCGGTTTGAGGGGCGTTCCTCCCTCAAAACCTGGATCTTCCGCATTCTGGTGAACCGGGCCAGAACCCGTGGCGCACGTGAAGGGCGCTCGATTACCTTCTCTGATCTCTGGCATCAGGATATTGACCCGGTCGAAGCTATGGCAGAACTTGAACGTTATCCCGTGGATGCTGTGACACGCCGGCATTCCTGGACCGCGCCGACACAGGGATATGCCGGCCGCCCTGAGGAGCATTTCCTGTCGAAGGAGACCTATACCTGTATTCAGGAGGCCATCGCCGCCCTGCAACCCAGCCAGCGCACCGTCATCACCTTACGCGATATCGAAGGCTGGTCGTCGGCGGAAGTATGTACCAGCCTGGGCATTAGCGAGAGCAATCAGCGGGTATTGTTGCATCGCGCCCGCACCCGCGTCCGCCGCACCGTCGAGGCATTTCTTGCCGAGGCATAACTCGCATACGCACTTTTTATACAAAAGGAGCTATAGATGAACAAGCGTCCACTGCTGATTGTTGGCGGCCTGGTCGGACTGATTATCGTCGGTGTGGTTGGATGGTGGCTGATCTCACCGATCTTTGTTGATCGCACAGTTGATGAGGAGTTCCCGGTTGCGCTATCCAGCCCGGAAACGGCGGCGCAGGTCGCCACGCCGGAGCCAACGCCAACAGCGGAACCAACCGCCACCATGGAGGAGGTCGCGCCGGACGTTACAGCCGCCGAAGCAGCCGCGCCGACTGAGGTGCCGACCGCAGTGCCGCCGACTGAGGTGCCACTCACGCCAACGCCGAGTGGTCCGGTTGCGCTGAGCCTGGGCCAGTTTCAGAATGGCGAGCGCGACTATGAAGCGACCGGAACGGCGACACTTTACCAATTACCCGATGGCAGCCACCTGCTGCGCTTTGAAGAGTTTGAGGCGACCAACGGGCCGGATCTGCGGGTGATGCTGGTAACCAATCCGAACCCGACCAGCAGCGCGGACAAGGGCGAGTTTATCGACCTGGGAGTGCTCAAGGGTAACGTGGGCAACCAGAACTACGAGATTGCCGCCGATGTCGATCTTTCGCAATACCAGAGCGTGATCATCTACTGCCGGGCCTTCAGTGCGCTCTTTGCCTCAGCCACGCTCAACCCGGCCACCTAGCAACGGGGTTATGGTACGATAAAACAGAGAACAAAGGGCAAAGCAAAACAATCCTGCCATAGTGCCCTTTGTTCTCTGTTTTCTGTTCTTTGTTCTTTCAGGAAGGGCTACGATGGCATACCAACCGATTGAAAACTATGGCGTCATTGGTGATATGCATACGGTGGCGCTGGTGGGCATAAACGGCTCGATTGACTGGTTCTGCTTTCCGCACTTTGACTCGCCCAGCATCTTTGCCGCAATTCTTGACAACAAGAAGGGTGGATGTTTCCAGATTGCGCCGGAGAATGACGGCGTCAACTATAAACAGCTCTACTGGCCGGAAACGAATGTGCTTGTGACCCGCTTCCTCTCACCGGATGGCGTGGGCGAGTTGATCGACTTTATGCCGGTTGGTACGCCGCGTTCCGGTCATGGACATCACCAGTTGATCCGCCGGATCAATGTGGTGCGTGGCACGATGTCCTTTCGTGTCGTGTGCTGTCCCGCCTTTAATTATGCGCGCGACCCGCATACCGTTGAGATCACCGGGAATGGCGCGATCTTTCGCTCGCAACATCTAACTCTGGGGCTGGCGACGGATGTGCCGATGGAGCAGGATGGTACCAGCGCGCACACCGCGATTACGCTGCACGAGGGCCAGACGGCGACCTTTGTCCTGCACGAGATTGAGTCGGGCGCGGGTTGTGGTCCCACCCTCTCCGAGCAAGAGGCCTGGAATTCCTTTGAGGAGACCGTCACCTACTGGCGGCGCTGGATCGGGCAGTGTACCTATACCGGGCGCTGGCGCGAGATGGTTCACCGCTCGGCACTGCTGCTTAAACTGCTGACCTATGCCCCGACCGGCGCAATTGTTGCCGCGCCGACCTGCGGCCTGCCGGAGGCTATCGGCGGCGAGCGTAATTGGGATTACCGCTACACCTGGATTCGTGATGCCGCGTTTACGCTGTACGGTCTGCTGCGCATCGGCTTTACCGAAGAGGCCGGTCAGTTTATGAACTGGCTGGAAGCCCGCGCGCACGAGCCCAACCCCGACGGCTCGCTGCAAATTATGTATGGCATTGATGGCACGCATGTCCTGACCGAGGAGACGCTGGCGCACCTGGAGGGTTACCAGGGTTCGCGTCCGGTACGAATCGGTAATGAAGCCTACCGTCAGTTGCAGTTGGATATCTACGGTGAGTTGATGGACTCGGTTTACCTCTATAACAAGTATGGCAGTCCTATCTCGTATGAACTCTGGATCCATCTGCGGCGGCTGGTCAACTGGGTCTGTAAAAACTGGCAGCGCACCGATGAAGGTATCTGGGAAGTGCGTAGCGGGCAGCAGCACTTTGTCTACTCGAAGCTGATGTGCTGGGTGGCGCTGGATCGCGCCCTACGGCTGGCAGATAAGCGCTCGTTTCCCGCGCCGCACGACTACTGGCGCAAGAACCGCGATGCCATCTACGAAGAAATTATGGAGAAGGGCTGGAATAACGAACTCCAGGCATTTGTGCAGCACTATGGGAGCGACACGCTGGACGCCTCGAACCTGATTATGCCGCTGGTCTTTTTTGTCTCGCCTACCGATCCGCGGATGCTCAAAACCTTGGACGCGACCAACCGCTCGCCGCGTGATGGCGGCCTGGTCTCAAACAGCCTGGTCTACCGCTATGATCTGGCAAAATCCGCCGATGGATTGACCGGTAACGAAGGCACCTTCAACATGTGTACCTTCTGGTTGGTTGAGGCGCTGACACGCGCAGGCCGGGTTGATCGCGCCCGGCTTGATCAGGCGCGGCTGATCTTTGAGCGGATGCTGGGCTATGCCAATCATCTGGGACTCTATGCCGAGGAGACCGGCTACAGCGGTGAGGCGCTGGGCAACTTTCCTCAGGCGTTTACCCACCTGTCGCTGATCAGCGCGGCGTTCAACCTTGACCGCGCCCTGGGCGGACAGGCATAAGCTGTGCTGTGAACGCTCTTCTGTACATTCCTACCAAGTGTTGCCGACAGCAGGACGCCGCACGGACGTACGTCCCTACGGAGAAATGTACCCACGAAATAGACCGGACCAGTTTTTGCGAACCGGCCCGGTCTACTGATCAGCAGATTGTGCAAAAACGACGGGTTATAACGCTGTGTCGCTCACAGTGCGCCGATTGCCGGCACGGCCAGTGCGCTGCCACTCCGTAATCAGTGTACTGGCCTGCTCGCTGGTCAATTCGGTTGCGGGTGTGCCAAAGCGCTGCTGCGTCTCGGCATCCAGATCAATGTCCCGGTCCTGGGACATTTTGAGCAACGCCTGGTGCTGCCGCTCAGTGAGCGGGTGCGCGCCGCCGGCTGACCGGCCATCTTCACCCTGCGCTGGGGCGCGGGTACCGTTGGCGGTGTAGGCGGTGCGTTCCTCAGCCAGCTTCTTCAGACTGTCGATAAAGCCCGAGGCCTGGCCTTTGGTTAACGTCACAAACTCGACACCATGCTCTTGTGCAAAGGCATTGAGTTGTTCATTAGTCCAGGTCAGGTCTTCCTGCAGTGCGGCGATATAGTTGCGTTGCTTGTCGCTGGCGGGTGCCTCCGGATCGCGGATGGTGATGGAAGCGGGCAGACCCTGGGTTTCGCGGATGCCGGCAACCTGGCCTTCCAGCGCCTCGCGCTGGGTGCGGTAGATTCGCCAGCCCAGATCTACGGCCTGCTGCACCTCGTCATCGCCGGCATCAATCGGCAGCGTAATCGTCTCTTCCAGCGTGATGAAATCCTCACCCAGACGGATAGCAGTGCGATAGGTGCGGGTAACACTCCGTTCGATATTTTTTGCGGGTGCCATCGGGTAAACTCCTGTTCTTGTGACGCGGGTTGGGCTCATGCGCAGGGCGCATGGGCTGCTCCGACTAACGGTTTTCCATTCGTCCCTGGTGTAAGTTAACTCTGTCGCCCGGCCTGTGTGTAACAGGAAGGTATGGTAATAGTATAGCACAAAAGTTCGACAGTTGCAAGCAGTATGTTCACCAAGTGGACAGCAGGTACGCGGTGCCGCAGGGGCGATGAGTGGGGTATAATAGGCGGGAGTTATACTGTTGTCTTGCCGCGCGAGAAACTTTACCCGGTAAATTTGTATCTTCTTTCTGGATCCACCAAAGGAGCGCGTTTGTATGGGCACGCACACTAATACTACATCCACCGACAATGATCTGCTCAATCTTGCCCAGTCCTATGAGCTGTTGCAGCGCAGCCTGAATGCCGTCGCCGAGCCTTTTGCCGTCAAAGACCGGCAACACCGCTGGGTTGCCGGCAATGATGCGCTTGCCGCCGTGCTCGGCAAACCACTTGCAGCGATTATTGGGCACAGCGATCCGGATTTCTTTTCGCCTGAACAGGCCCGTATCTTCTGGGAGGCTGACGACGCGCTCTTTGCCTCCGGTGAGCCGGTGTTCCAGGAGGAAGAGATCACCGGGGCCGATGGTATTGTGCGCACGATTTACACCCGCAAGTATCCGCTGCGTAACGATGATGGCGCAATCATCGGACTGTGCGCTCTGCTGACGGACATCACCGAGATTGCCCGCCGTCGGCAAGAAGTTGAACAACTCGAACGTGATGTCGCCACACAGATGCAGACTATTCGAGAGCAGCGGCATCTGCTGGAGCAGATCTCCGTGCCGGTGATTCAGATCTGGGAACAGGTGTTGTTGCTGCCGCTGGTGGGGGTTATCGACGAGGAACGCGCCAGTCGCATCATGGAGAGCACGCTGGAAGCCATTGCCACCGCTTCGGCTGAAGTGCTGATTGTGGATATTACCGGCGTCCCGGTAGTCGATACGAATATTGCCGGCTACTTGATACAGTCGATCCAGGCGGCGCAGTTACTCGGCTGTGAGAGCCTGCTGGTGGGTATCAGTCCCCAGATTGCGCAGACACTGGTAGCGCTGGGGATTGATTTTAGCCATATTACGACCCGGGCTACGCTGCAACAGGGACTCGCCCATGCTCTGGAACGACTGAATTTCCGGGTGCAGCGGGCATCATAAGTTCTGTCGGAGAAGTGCGGGGTGTGTGGCGAGAGCGCATGGGAGTCGAACCCATCGGCGAAGCTCGTCACTCCGCCCACTGGTTTTGAAGACCAGGACAGCCACCGGGCCATATCCGCTCTCGTTCGGCATGGTAGGGGCGGCAAGCCTGGCTGTCAACATAACGCGGGACATTCCGCCCAACTTTGATGTATTGCCCTATGCCGGCATGCCAGACGGAGCAAAGCAATCCGGCCCCCGGCAGGCCGCACTGCTCCACTCCGTCTGGCGTGACAAAATATGCGCGTGGCTTCCTGGTCCGGTCCCTACAGTCGGAAGAAGTCCACAACCTTGTCGCGCTCTTCCTCGCTTGGCATAATCTCAATAAAGGTGATCCGGTGCCACGGGAAGATAACGGCCTGCACTCCTCCCGCCAGGTAGCCGACATCTTTCCCGTCACGCTTGCGCATATTGGTGACTTTGATAAACGAGTCGGTAGGATCGGGTTCCTGATCAATATCCGCCAGAACCGGATCTTCGCCCTGAATATGCAAAATAACGGTCTTCGGCATATAAAACCTCCTTACTATACTGACTGCCGGGAGATAACGTGGAGCCAATTTCCGTGCGCCTTGAGCCGGCAATTCGGCAGCGCTGACTATTTACCAGACAGTGCTATTCAAGTTCGATTCGCAACAGGAGTGTTCCAAATTTGAGTTCATCGCCATGGCGAATAGGGGTGGACACACGGGGAGGAATTTGCTGATCGTTGATAAAGGTACCATTGGCGCTATCCAGGTCTTGTAGCGTACAGGTGCCATTCTGTAAAGTAATAACCGCATGCCGGCGGGAAACGCCCGCATCATACCCCCCATCAAGGCCCAGATCAACATCCGGGAAGATCCCTTTGGCATTGTCTTTGCGCCCGATCAGTAACTCCTCGCCGGCATCAAGCTCCATCCGTCGCCCACTGTTGAGCACGACCAACCGGATGATGTAGCCACCGGTCGCCTGCTGCGGCGGTTCGGGAGCCGCAATCACGGTCGGCTGGGTCGGTAAATCAACCTCGCTCAGATGCTGCCCCAGCGAGGCGGTAGTCTCCTTGCGTGCGCCGATGACCAGCAGGCTGCCACCGCAATCGGTGCAAAAAATAGTCCCATCAAGTTGTTGCGCATTACAATGCGGACACATTTGCATACATATCTCTCCTGATCCGGCCTTCCTGCGGACAGCGGGGGCTTATGCCTCCCGCTCTTTGCTCATATCACCCTTGCCCATCAACCCGCGCGTGCCATACTTGATGCGCTTGCGACCCTCCGACGTCGTGTTTCCCGAACGCAGCAGGCGCGTTGCCTCATCCTGAACGGTCCGAGCCAGGTCAACCTCGCCGGCTTCAAACAGGCGGGTGCCCGCCATCTGCAAGCGCCGGGTTGCCTCCTCAATGCGGCCGGACTCCACATCCTGCCAGGCACCGGCCTGGAGACGATAGGCAACCAGCCGCTCCAGCCAGTGTTTAACTGTTGCATCAACCTCATAGGTTACGGATTCGAGAGGACGGATGGCAATACGCAGTACCGCCTCACTGTTCTGGTTGTGCAGATTAGCACCGGGCAGATCGTAGCGCAGATTCATCCGCAGTAGGGGATGGTCGCCGGTGTTCAGTGCGGGCACGATCAGTTCAAGCAGAAATGCCTGCACATCGCTGCCCGGCCAGTCACCCAGTTTACTCAGCCAGGTTAACTCCCGTTCCTCCGCAATAGTTACGGGGGCAATAAAGGGACGTACCCGGTCAAGCGAACGGATCAGACTGCCGGGACGCATTTCAACCTGTAATTGCACATCCTGCGCAAAGATTGAATACATGCGTTTGAGTTCATCGCCGAAGACCTGGGTAATTTCCTGTGACGAGGTAATATAGTGAGCGCGGCTATTCTCCCGCGCGGCGATTGTCTCCAGCAGATCTTCGTTCCACTCATCGCCGATTCCCAGGGCCGTTACCCCCACGCCCCGTCCCTGGGCACGCCGGGCAATCTCTACACAGCGACCTTCATCGCCATAGGTGCGGCCATCGGTCAACACCACAATCCGGCTCACCCCCCGGCGCAGCATTGCGCGCTGCGTTTCCTGAAGCGCCAGTGCCATGCCGGTTGCCATCTCGGTGCCGCCCATTGCCTCGACATTCCCGATCATGCGTTTGAGTTCAGGTTTGTTTTTGACCCGCTGGGCAGGAATAACAACATCGGCGCGATCATTAAACGTAATGAGCGCAAAATAGTCATCAGAACTCATCTGATCGACGATGCGTTGTGCTGCATCTTTCACTTGCATCAGACGATCACCGCGCATGGAGGAACTGCGATCAATAACCAGGCAGAGATTGAGCGGTAGCTTGGGAAGCGATGTCGGCAACCCCTGTGGAGCAGCCTCAAGCAGCACATACATTAATTGCTGCTCATCACTCTCCGGGAGCATATCGCGGCTGAGGGTCCAACGGAGTTGGATGCCAGGACTCATTGAGATGACCTTTCTGCGATAGGCAATGTGACGACAATGGCGGAGATATTATCTTCACCGCCGGCGAGGTTCGCCAGGGCAATCAGTTCGCGGCAGGCATCGTGCGGCCAGAGATTGTTTGTCAATGCCTGTTGCAGGTCTTCTTCGGAAATCATTCCCCATAGCCCATCACTACACAAGAGTAAGTGGCTACTTCCGCTGAATTGCTGATAGATAAAGTCTACCTGCACCTGGGGTTGCTGTCCGACCGTCCGGTAGAGCTGGCTGCGAAGGGGGTGATCCCGGGCTGCGGACGGCTCAAGCTGTCCAAGCTGGATCAACCGCCCGACAGCCGAGTGATCATCGGTCAGGCAACGCAGACCACCCGCCTCAAGCAGGTAGGCACGCGAGTCGCCGACGTGAGCAATGTAGAGCGCCTGTCCCATTAGCAGCACAGCCGTGCAGGTTGTGCCCATATCGGAGTGAACCGTTTGCGCATGATCCCAGATGGTACGATTGGCTTCCTGAACCGCCGCAACCATCAGAGGTTGTAGCGCCTCGGTCATGGCATCGTCGAGAGCGGGCATAATCAGTTGCGAGATGACTTCCTGAGCAACACTGCGCACGGCCAGCCGACTGGCAAGTTCGCCGCTGTCGTGACCACCCATACCATCGGCAACCACAAACAGGCCCATCGGCAGATCGGCCCCTTCGCGCGGCAGGGTGGTCAGTGTTGCGAAAACACTATCCTGGTTATTCTGGCGTATCCGCCCGACATCGCGCAGCGCTGCGGCAGCCAGTCCCTGGGCCGAATGCCGACTGCTCAAGCGCGGTGCGCTCTGGAAACTCAGCCGGTGCGTACCTTCTTCTTCCATCTCCACGGTAGTTGCAGCCGGATCGGTCTCGGCGTCCGGCGCGTCCGGTGTTGTGGCACCCTCGGCGTCCGGCGCGGCATCCGGTGCCTCGGAATCAGCCACGGACTCTAAGGATGTCGGCTCAGACGATTCCGCCGCGCTTTCGGATGTTGTCTCAGGAATGGGTGTTCGGGAGATAGAAAGCGGTTCCGTGGGTGCTTTCGAAGGCGCAAATTCCTCGTCGGCAGCGGGTTGCTCCGCGTCCGGTGTGGTAGTATCGGCACCTTCCGTGGCATCTTCCGCGCTGTGGTGCTCATCTCCGGCGGCTTGTTCCGCATCCGACGTGTCTGCCTCCACAGAAGCGGCACTGGTGGTGACAACGGTGGAGCTACGTTCAGTTGGCGGGGTGGATTCTTCCCACCAGTGCCGCTTGGAATCTGCTTCCTCAGCCGGCGGATGCGGCTCTCCCGCCGCCGGCCCGGCCGCAGGATCGGTTGGTGTAGCATCGGCGGCAGCGTTGTCGGACGCGACATGCTGGTCAGGTCCGGCAACGGTTACAGTGATATCCGGTGCAGGCTGGTTGGTAGATGTAGATGACGCGTCATGCTGCTCACTGCGAAAGAGTCTACGCAAAAAATCCATAAACCGCTCTCCGTGTGGCAATAGTTACATTGCCCAATCCTCAATACCGTCTGTGTTTGCTCAGGCTTTCAGTGCATACACCTGATGATCCATCGAGCCAATGTATACCACGCCATCCAGTATGGTCGGAGAAGAGACAACCGGCGCACCCGTCTGGTACTTCCAGACCAGTGAGCCCGATGCCACATCCAGGCAGTAGACATTCCCATCAATTGCCCCAAAATAGATCCGCCCATTGTCTATGCAGGGGGAAGAGGCAATCTGGCTGTCGGTCTCATACTTCCAGGCCAGGCGCCCGTTTTTCTTCTCCAGGGCATACATATTGCCATCGGCGCTGCCGACGAACACGCGTGTGCCGAAAACACATGGGCGAGCATTCACATAGTGCCCGGTGCGGTAGCGCCAGGCCGGCCAGCCACCTTCGCTGTCGAGGGCATACAGATTGTTGTCCATCGACCCAACAAAGACCAGTCCATCGCTGAAGACCGGCGAAGAGATAACCGGTTGCTGGGTACGCTGCTTCCATTTGATCCCGCCGTTCCGAATATCCAGGCAGTAGACATGTCCGTCGTTCCCGCCGATAAAAACGGCTTCATTCGTCGCAAAGCCTGATGAGCGAATCGGCATCCAGGTGCGATACTTCCAGATCATGCTGCCGCGCAAGCCATCCAGCGCGTAGAAGTGCTGGTCATCCGAGCCGATAAATACAATGCGATCATACAAGCGGGGCGAGGAGCGAATGGCGCGTCCTGTGCGGAAGGTCCAACTCAGCTTACCACGCCGCTTATCGAGTGCATATACCGCACCATCTTCAGAACCAAAGATGACGAAATCTTCCCAGACAACCGGCGAAGAACTGACGCCGCCCTCAGTTGCATACTTCCAACGGAATTCACCCCGCGCCAGATCAAGCGCATACAGGTTGGTATCGTAGCAACCAATGAAGAGCATCCCACTGTTGACACAGGGCGAGGAGCGAACTTCATCCTCGCAGGTAAAGCTCCAGATTACTTCAGTCGTCTCGCTGCTTTTCCGCAAAATGGGCGGTGCAACCGCTCCGGCGGAGTGCGCCGCCGGCGTCGTTGTTGCCACACCGGGAACGCTCAACAGCGCCTGCTTGAATTCTTCAGCGGTGGACCAGCGGGCCGTGAGATCGTACTCTAGCGCCCGCATGACAATGGCTTCCAGTTCAGGCGAGATCGCCGGGTTGATCTGGCGCAACGGGCGTTCGTGGAAGGTGAAGGGTGTTTCCAGGCGCGGGTCATTGCCGGAGAGCAGGTGATGCAGGGTTGCCCCCAGCGCATAGAGGTCGCTCTGCGGCTCGACCACACCGCGATACTGCTCCGGTGGTGAATAGCCTTCTGTCCCAATCATCGTACCCTTGCGGTCTGTCCGGGTGAGATTGCGTGCGATACCAAAGTCGATCAAGACAATCCGATCTTCGGGTGTCACCATCACATTTGACGGTTTCATATCCCGAAAGATAATCGGTTCAGGCTGATGATTATGCAGGTGGCTCAATACATCACAGATCTGGGTTGCCCACTGGCAGACCTTGATTTCATCAAGCGGGTTCTCGGTGTCTTCCAGGACGGATTCAAGATCCTTGCCTGCGACTAGTTCCAGCACCAGGTAGATGCGCCCATTCTCCTCAAAGAAGTCATAGACCTTGGGGATAGCGGGATGTTGTAATGTTGCCAGCAACCCGGACTCGCGTTCAAAGTTCTTCAAGTTGAGCATGCGCGTTTGGGAGTCGGGCGCACTCTGATACATCTCTTTGATAGCACATGGACGAACAACATCTTTAAAACGCAAGTCACGCCCCAGGTATACCATACTCATACCACCAATACCCAGGGGTCCCTCAATCGTGTATCGACCCTGCAACACAGTACCGACGGTCAGAGTCTGTACTGAGCCGATGCCGCGTTTCGTACCGGGCGCAGCCGTGCCTGGTGTGCCCGGCCCACCTTCTGTATCTGCCGGAGGAGTATTGATGCTTTTGGTTGTACCCGCCTTTTTAATCAACGCCATGCTTCACCTCATTACTTTGGAACGGTACCCGTACTCCTGATCCGCAGCCGGGGACGCACCTTTGTGCGGTTTGCCTCTGGTAAAAAAGATTACTGCGCAAAGCTACGCGCGCATTGTGCTTTATTATATGAGTATTGTCGCAGCAAGGCAACTCCCCCAATCGTCTGGTTTTTCCCTGGGTCAAGTGGTACCGTCCGGCTTTCAGGTATAATTATGAACACGAGTTGCGCGGTCATTGACTCGAAAACGTATTTTACCTCCGGCAGGGCGGAAGATTCCTGTCTTTTTCACAAAAAAATTCACATTGTGAATTTTTTTGTGAAAAAGAAAAAGAAGTACCACGCTGCCGGAGGCGCATCGGACTTCCAACGGGCGAAACGCCCGGTTTGCATGCCCACCGCGTAACTCATGTTATGAACACGAGTTGCGCGGTCATTGACTCGAAAACGTATTTTACCTCCGGCAGGGCAGAAGATTCCTGTCTTTTTGACACAATTTTTGATTATGTGCAAAATTTGTGTCAAAAAGATAAAACAGCACCATCCTAACACAGGCGAAGCCGGTTTTTTGTCTAGTGAAATATACGTTTGAATGCCGACCACATAAATTGTATGGCTAACACAATGTATGTGGTAAGTGTTCAATTCAGGAACCAGGTTATGTACGATGTCATCATTATTGGCGCAGGTATCGGTGGCGTAACGACCGCCGCCCTGCTTGCTCACAGTGGGTACCGGGTGCTGCTTTTGGAAGGGCATCTTGAGCCGGGAGGATGTATTTCGTCATTTCGGCGTAAACGGCCCGACGGTAGCGAGTACATTTTTGATGTAGGCGCGACGCTCTTTGGCGGCTTTCAGCCCGGCGGCGCGCATGATTGGGTGGCCCGGCGATTGGGCATCCGCTTTCCGGTGGTGCAACTGGAACCGGCGATGCAGATCTGGCTGCCCGACCGGGTTATTACCCGCACAGGTGATCCGCATGGTTGGCAGGTTGAGCGGCAGACTGCCTTTCCGGAGCAGGCAGCGCAGGCAGAGCGCTTCTGGCAGCATCAGGAGCGCCTGGCAGACATTTCCTGGCGGTTTGCCGCGCAGCATCCGCCTATGCCGCCGGAAACGCCCGGTGATCTGCTGCGACTTATTCCGACGCTCCGCCCGGAACTTCTCGGCCTGCTTCCACATCTTCCCCGCACGGTTGGGAATGAACTGCGCCGCTGCGGTTTGACCGACCGGGCATTACGGACATTTATCGATGCACAGCTCCTGATTAGTGCGCAGGTGATTGCTGATGAGTGTGCCTGGCCGTTTGGCAGCGTAGCGCTCGATCTGGCACGGCAGGGGGTATTCTATGTCGAGGGTGGTGCATGGACCATCGCGCGTACTCTGGCTGATGCCTGCATCCGTGATGGCGGTGAGGTGCGTTATCGCACCTGGGTGACGCGCATCCTGCTGGAACATGGGCGGGCTGCCGGGGTGCAAACGCAGACCGGCGAAGTATATCACGCACGCCATGTGATTGCCAATCTGACGCTCTGGGATGTACAACGCCTGCTGGACACAGCCACGCCGCCGGCACTGGAACGGGTCACACGTACCATTCCTGACGCCTGGGGCGCGTTTATGCTCTATCTAGGGGTAGATGCGGCGGCAATTCCGTCCGACCTCTGTGCGCATCACCAGATTGTGTGCGACTATGCTGTGCCGCTGGGGGAGGGTAACAGCGTGTTTCTCTCACTGCATCCCGCCTTTGACACCAGTCGTGCCCCGGCCGGCCGGCGCGCCCTGACTATCTCAACGCACACCCGCCCGGAGCAGTGGTGGGCCGCCCGGTCTGCGGGTCGCGCGGTCTACAACGAGCGCAAGGAGCAGCTTGCCGGGCAGATGCTCGCGGCGGTTGAGCGGGTCTTGCCGGATATCCGCCGCCATATTCGCTACCAACAGAGCGGCACGCCGGTCACATTTCAGCGCTACACCCGTCGCGAACGCGGTATGGTCGGCGGGTTGGGCCAGCGTCCCGCGCAGAGCGGCTTTGCCGGGTTGGGCACCCGCGCAGCTCATGTGCCGGGGCTATGGCTGGTCGGTGACAGCATCTTCCCCGGTCAGAGCAGCGCCGCCGTTATTCAGAGCGGCATCCATGTGTGGCGCACTGTTCGGGGGGAACTACGGTTCGACGCTGCACGACTGCGTAAAGGCACGGCGAAGGTACCGCAAAAATAGCAGCGCAGCAATCGAGTGTCCGTCACACGAGCCGCGCCGTTCCTGTCCCGGCATTCCCCACCGAATCCACTTCGCGCATAACCGGCATAGGTATTTTGCCTCACGTAGTATTAGGCCATCGGACTGATGGCATAATCATTACGTTGTGCGATCATGTTCGTAGTTCTCCTCGCCGCTCACTTTGGCGCGACCTGGCACGATTTGTGCAAAACGTACAATAAGAAATGGCCGAAAGTTGTTGAAATTGTCTAATAAGTGTGCTACGATCTCCGCTAAAGGGAGTTGTACCGTTATCCTCTGATCCGCGAGATCATTCGGATGTGGGGGAGCGGAATGTCAGGATTGACGTAGAACCGATGCATTTATGCCTGGCATAGTAGTTAGCATTACGTAGTGATGCGTGATGTTGCGGACGTAAGCACAATGATGTGCTGCATGGTGACTGCAGCAGTGAAGCAGCAAACAGGAGGCGAGTATGGAAGTTTTAGCACAAATTCAGGGATTTTTGATCGGTCTCATCGGTTGGGCGGCAACAGCCGTGGTGATTGCAAACTCCACAAAGTTAACCCGATCCGACCAACGGGCGCTGACTGTGTTTACCTGGACACTCTGGATGATTCCGGCACTCGGGGCTCTAGTCTACCGGAACTTGATAGATATTAACTCGGCCGCATTTTACTGCGTCAGCACCACGCTGGCGATGGCGCTGTTTGTGTGGCTGACCGGTGCGCGCTGGCGGACCAAACCATAAAACGTACCAGCACAGCATCTACAGCATCGAAGGTAAGCCGCCGACCTGTTTCAGGTCGGCGGCTTCTGTATCTACCGCATGCGGAACCGCGTAAGTCGGGTCACCGAGCGGTTCCTAGGGTTTAACCGTCGTAGTAGAGGAAGAACTCGTAGGGATGCGGCCGCAGTGACATCTGGATCGTCTCGGTGCGCTTGTAGTCCAGGTAGGTGCTGATCAGATCCTCGGTAAAGACATTGCCCTCCATCAGGAATGCGTTATCTTCCTCGAGCGCATCCAGCGCCTCACTGAGCGAGCCGGGTGTGCTGGCGATGTCGGCCTTCTCCGCCGGCGACAACTCGTAGATATCTTTATCGACGGGAGCCGGTGGCTCGATCCGGTTCTTCACCCCGTCCAGCCCGGCCATCAGCATGGCAGCAAAGGCCAGGTAAGGGTTACACATTGGATCGGGCGCGCGGAACTCGATACGGCGGGCCTTTGGCGATGATGAGTAGGTCGGAATACGGACGGCCGCCGAGCGGTTACGCTGCGAGTAAACCAGGTTGATGGGTGCTTCGAAGCCGGGCACCAGGCGGCGATAGCTGTTGGTGGTCGGCGCACAGAGCGCCAGCAGAGCCGGGGCATGCTTGAGGATACCACCGATGTAGTGGCGTGCCATATCCGACAGGTAGGCATATTTGCTCTCGTCGAAAAAGAGCGGCTCACCATTCTTCCAGAGGCTCTGGTGGGTATGCATCCCGCTGCCATTATCGCCAAAGAGCGGCTTGGGCATAAAGGTTGCGGTGTAGCCCAGTTCGTTCGCCGTTGTTTTGACGATATACTTGTAGAGGATGACATTGTCCGCCATCTTCAACAAGGGCCCAAAGCGCATATCGATCTCGGCCTGACCCGCCGTTGCCACCTCGTGGTGATGCAACTCAACCTCAATCCCCACCTGCATCATATTGAGAACGATCTGCGAGCGAATATCCTGGAATGAGTCCAGGGGCGGGGTGGGGAAGTAGCCTTCCTTATGGCGCGGGCGATAGCCCAGGTTCTTCCCACCCCGATCCGCGCCACTATTCCAGATGGCTTCATCGCTGTCCACAAAGTAGTAGCCACTGCTGGCATTCTGATCATACCGGATATCATTGAACAAGAAGAACTCGGCTTCCGGGCCGAAGAAGGCGGTATCGGCAAGTCCGGTTTCTTTGAGATAGGCCTCGGCTTTGCGCGCCACATAGCGCGGGTCACGTGAATAGGGATCACCCGTGATCGGATCACGGATGTCGCAGAAGATCGCCAGCGTAGGGATCTTGAGCATCGGATCAACGAACGCGGTGCTGGGATCGGGGAAGACCAGCATGTCGCTCTCATTGATCACCTGAAAGCCACGGACGGATGAACCGTCAAAGCCCATCCCGTCGGTGAAGTCGCTTTCACCGAACATGCTGGCCGGAACAGAAAAGTGCTGCCAGGTACCGGGCATGTCGGTGAAGCGTACATCCACCATCTGGATGCCCTTCTCCTTAATCAATTCAAGCACACCTTTTGCGTCCAATGTCATGGCATCTGCCTCCTTGTTGCACTCCAGAACAAACGTGGTCCTGCGGATACACCGAGCATAGTAGCATATTATGCAATTTGATAAAAGCGGAAGTAGTTGTCGTGTTCCCCCGAACACCCGGTTCGCGTTCTACGATGGTGGGTTGAATATTGCACTGCCGACGCTGTATGCCGCACACCGCTGCCTGATTCGGGATACAGGCAGTACCGGAAAGCGTATTTGCGGGAAAGCGGCGTGGCTGTATCATCTGCGACCGTGCGGGCACACCTGTGAGGGATTATGGCATATCGCGCACCTGGATGCCGCACAGAACTGACCCGGTCAGGTGAGGCTGGGTACCTCATCCGCGCAGTGATAGAAAAAAAGCTGGGGACTTTGCAATTGACTCGCTGCTTCTTCGCAGAAGTAAAGATACCCTGTGCTATGCGAGCCACCGGTGATAGTCTCCTGATTCGGCTGTGTCTGTTTGGGAACTACTCATAATATGGTACCTGGGTAATATCCTTTTGCGCTACGGTAAGGTTATACAAAAGTTAAGGGCTTCTAGTTGGATGTTTCTTACAACTGACGTGGGAGAGGGTCTGTGCCTTCCGTGGTTCCTGCTGTTGCCGGTCCGGTCACATGTCGGTATTTGCCCCGTTGCGCGGCCTATGCTACAATCCCCTCCAGTGTGCATTATTTCCGGCAGGTGGCCCCGGGCTGCCTGCCGTCTTCATGGGTATCTGGGTGAGATCAGTCCGGGCCGGGCGGCCGGGAGCTATGTGCATGTGGCATGATGTGGCTCCGCCGCAGGAGGCACTCACGATAGAAAGGAGCGATGGCAGATGTCGCAACAGATTTTGCAAGATCTGGCACAGCGCCAGTACAAAGCTGAGATTCCGGAGTTTCAAGTTGGTGATACGGTGCGGGTGGGGGTGAAGGTGGTTGAAGGTAGCCGCGAACGTGTGCAGGATTTTGAGGGCGTGGTGATCCGGCGGCGGGGTGACGGCATCAATGAGAATTTTACGGTGCGGCGGATTGCTTCCCACGGTATCGGCGTAGAGCGAACCTTTTTGCTGCATGCGCCACGGGTCGAGGCGATTCGCGTGGTACGGCGCGGTAAGGTGCGGCGAGCCAAGCTCTACTATCTGCGTGGGCGCACCGGGAAGGCTGCGCGTATCAAGGAGCGCCGCCGGTAGTGTTGCCGCGCAGCCGACCCCCAGAGCCGCAGCAAAAGTGGCGTGGCATGCGGCGGCGGGTAGGTGCCGTCTGGTACCCTGCCCTGATCCGCTGGGCGTTTGCCCGCTTCTACCGCGAGTTTGCCTGGACATATGATTTTGTTGCGTGGATTGTTTCGCGTGGACTGTGGCGTCGCTGGACACTGGCGGCGCTGCCGTATCTTCGGGGGCGGGTGCTGGAGGTCGGGTGCGGTACCGGGTATGTGCAGGCGGCGCCGGCGACGCAGCAGCGTGGTGGTCTGGTCGGGCTTGATGCCTCACCGCAGATGCTGGCGCTCACGCGGCGGCGACTGCAACGCCGGGGAGGCGCTGTCAGACTGGTGCGGGGAGTGTCCCAGGCGTTGCCGCTTGCGGAGTCGGCGTTTCAGACGGTGCTGGCGACCTTCCCCAGTGAGTATATCGTTCAGCCCCGGACACTGGCCGAAATCCAGCGCGTGCTGCAACCATCCGGCCAACTGATCATTGTTGATGCCGCCTGGTTTACGCACGATGGGCTCTATACGCGGCTGGTCGATAGTGCCTACCGCCTGACCTTCCAGCGGCCGGTGCGGGGCATGCCGGACTATCAGCCCTACCGGGCACTGCTGGAGCGGGCCGGCTTCGTGGTTGCAGGACATTGGGAGACGGTCGGCCCCAGTCGGGTGCTGGTGCTGGTTGCCACGCGGCCGGAATGGTAACGTATGCCGCCGGATGTACAGTTTGAGCAAGATTTGTGTGCTGCCGGATATCAGCGTGTCGCGGGAATCGACGAGGCGGGTCGCGGCTGCTGGGCGGGGCCGGTTGTGGCGGCGGCGGTGGTGTTGTCCCCACAGGTGCTGGCCCAGCCGACATTGCTGGCCGGGCTTGATGACTCCAAGCTGTTAAAGGTAAAACAGCGGGAAAGCACTTACGCGCAGGTGCTGGCCCATGCCGATGGAGTGGGCCTGGGGGTTGTGCCTGCCTATCTGGTTGACGCATTGCGAATTGTACCGGCCACACGGCTGGCAATGACGGTTGCCCTACTGAGTCTCGGTTGTCCGGTAGAAGCGCTCTTGATCGACGCGGTTAAGTTGGAGGAGATTGCCCTCCCGCAGCAGGCGTTGATCAAGGGGGATGCGCGCTGTCTCTCGATAGCCGCCGCCTCGGTTGTCGCCAAGGTTACGCGTGATCGCCTGATGCGCGGGTTGGCGCAGGTGTATCCCGGCTATGGCTTCGCCGCACACAAAGGCTATGGCACGGCGGCCCATCAACGCGCGTTGCGTCAGTTGGGGCTGTGTACGCTGCACCGCAAAACCTTTCGCCCGGTTGCCGAGATTGTTGAGCTATTTACCTGAATTACACGACTATCTGACGATATGCGTTTACGAACTCATCTCTGGACCTCAACCCTGACGGCACTGCTGCTTTATCCGCGCAAGCCGCTCCCGGCCGTGCTGTTTACCTCGGCGGGAGTGTTGATCGATCTCGACCATCTCCTGATTTACGGGTGGCGCACGGGTGACTGGAGTCTGGTTGGTGCAATCGGCTACAATCGCTATCGCCACCGGACGCTTGCACCGGGAGATACCCGTCCACGCTATGGAAAGCTACGCTCCTGGCTGCATCAACCGCTCCTTATGTTACCCACTGTCTGGATCCTGGCCCGGCGACGTTCAGCGCTACGTCCGGTTGCGTGGGGGTTGACCCTGCATCTGGCACTTGATCTCACCGAGGACTGGCTGCGCTGGATACAACGCTGGAACCGACCGGCGCCGCCGCGTTAATCTGGGCTGACGAAGGTATGGTACACTGCTGGTATCAAGGAGTAGTTTTTATTGGCATAACTGCGCAGTGTTTGTGGCAGCGATTGTTGGAAGAATGGAGTAGAACCATATGGAAGCTGACGAGCAACCATTTGATGAAGATCCAGGGACCGAGTTGGCGCGGTTAGCCCAGGAGACCATTGAGGCGCAGTCGGAAACCCCTGATCCGGCCCAGTCCCGGATACGCTGTCAACGCGTGGTTGATCTCTATGCCCGGGGCGTGATCCAGGAGGCGCGCGATAATTTTCATGCGGCGCTCATTCTGTTGTATGGTGAACTGCAATCTCACTTCGAACTGGCGCGCATGTTTGCGCGCCGGGCGGCGGCATTGGGCGATGGGCGGGCATGGACTGTGCAGGCAATGGCATGGGACCGGTTGCTGATCGCACTACGCAAGCCGCAACGCTTTGGTACCCAGATCATCAAGAAGGGAGGGGTCTGGACGCTCGGTGAAGTGGAGCCAACGATTAGCGACACCGAGCGTGCGTTGTATGGTGTGCCACCGTTGTATGTCCAACAGCAGCGAGTAGATCAACTCCAACGTCAGGATGATGAATAACCGCTATGCGGAGTTCCCGAACAGCCGATACAGTCTGTTCTGGTTACAGGTGCCGGATTCACATGTTCAGCGATCAGCAGTTCCGTACTATGCGATATGTTCTTTTTCCTGCGACGGCTCCTGCAATCCCTGGTAGAGTGCGCGGAGCAGATCACGCAGTTGCTGTACTTCATGTTCCGAGAGTGATTGCATCCGGCGGCTGACACTGGCATGGTGCCGTGGGCGAATATTCCGTAGCTTCTCAGCACCTGTCGGTGTCAGGCAGATCAGACTGACCCGCCGATCCTGCGGATCAGGTTTGCGCTCAACCAGCCCCTTGCTGATCAGTCGGTCAACAATGCCGGTCAGGTTGCTATTGTCACACAACATCCGGGCGCTAATTTCGCTGAGTGGGATGCCTTCCGGTGTTGCGTGATTGAGAATGGTAAACTGCGGCACCGTTAACCCCTCACGGCGCAAGTCGTACCGATTGTATGTATCCATGATTGAGTTGACCTGCCGGAGCAGGGTGTAAGCCTCAAGTTCCGGGTCATACATTCTTGGATCAAGATAAACGGTGGTGGACATGGCTGATTCTGTTCCTTATGATAAGGTTCACTGCATGATGTGAATACAATGCACCAACTATATCAACACTATGCACAGCAATATACCATGATGTACAATCAATGTCAATGCTATGCACAGCTTTTGTGGTACAATTGGCCGGAATTCGTCGCAGTGCCGGGAAAAACCGAAAAACCATGGGTGTGCTCATGGAGCAGATGTAGTGTAGGAGGGAGTACGTTTTTATGACATCGCCTCTTCCCCGGTACGACCGCATCGCATCGCTGGTGCTGATTGTTGTGCTGGGCCTGGCTGTGATTCTCTGGATTGATATCAATCCGAATATTTTGCGGGCGCGCCTCTTTGGTGATTTGCCGACAATTACCGTCTCCTGGTTGCTGATCGCGTCACTGGTTGTGATTACCAGTGCCGGCGCGGATCTGCTGGTACGCTCGCATCCGCAGATGCAAACCCGGACGTTGCCCACGTTCAATCTGGGTTTTATGACGGTTGAGGTTGTGCCGGGCTTCTGGATTTTGCCGTCGTTTTGTGTGATTGGCTCATTTGCATTTTTTCGGCTGTTTAGTGCCACGCTCCAGGGGTTGGCATTTGTCCTGGCGCTGGTGGCTGCCGGTGGCTTGCTGTTGACCGTTCTGGTGGCCCAGCACTACAGTCTGGATCGGCACCCGCCAACGGCGCAGCGGGCGCGGTTGATCTTGCTGGTTATCACCTACTTGCTCACCTTTAGCTGTTTCAGTGCGATCTACTTCACCCGGTTACGCACGCTTTATGCGGCAACCCTCGTTGGCAGCACGGCAACCCTGCTGGCGTACGAAGTGCTGCGCTGGACCTCGCGGCAGGCTGGACGGCGGTTAGCGTTGATCATTGGGTTGGTGCTGGCGGAGGCGATATGGGCGCTGAACTACTGGCCGGCTCCTTTTTTGCTGGGTGGAACGCTCATGCTGGTGCTCTTCTATGTGACGACAAGCCTGGTGCAGCATCATCTGGCCGGGACGTTGCAACGGCGGTTGCTGGTCGAGTATGGTCTGTTTGGTAGTGGGTTGCTGGCGGCTCTGATTTTCGCAACCTTCGGCTGGTAACGGCGGTGCCGGGAGATACCTTCTTTGGAAGACAGTATTGACACACAGGTGCTGCGGGTCGCGCTGGATGCGCCTGATTCACGCCTGATCCAACGGGCGGCGGCACGGTTGCGGCAGGGCGGTCTGGTGGCGTTCCCGACCGAAACTGTGTACGGATTGGGCGCAAATGCGCTTGATGCGGCAGCGGTAGCGCGGATCTTTCAGGCCAAGGGGCGGCCTGCATCCGATCCACTGATCGTCCACATCATCGCGCTTACACAACTGAGCGACGTGGCGCGTGTGGTCCCCGATGTTGGTTGGCAGTTGACGCAGCGCTTCTGGCCGGGGCCGCTGACGCTGGTGTTGCAGCGGCATGCGCAGGTTCCCGCCGTGGTGTCGGCCGGAATGGATACGGTGGCCGTGCGGATGCCCGGGCATCCGGTGGCAGTCGCACTGCTGCGGGCGGCAAATGTGCCGGTTGCCGCGCCGAGTGCGAACCTGTTTGCGCGGCCCAGTCCCACAACGGCGCGGCATGTGCTGGAAGATCTCCAGGGACGAATTGACCTGGTGATCGACAGTGGCCCGACAATGATTGGGTTAGAATCAACAGTGGTGGATGTGACGCGCACCCCGCCTGCCGTGCTGCGTCCGGGTGGGGTGCCGATTGAGGTGCTACGCGAGATTATTCCGGATCTGCAGTTTGAACCACGGCATCTCTCGCTGGAGGCGGCAGTGACGACCGCCGGATCGCCGGGGATGCTGGCTCGCCACTACTCACCGCATGCGGAACTGCTCCTGTTTACGGGGCCGCTTGCGCCGGTGCTGGTCGCTATGCGGACGCTGGCGCGGGAGCGGGCGGTAACGCAATCGGTCGGGATACTCGTACCGGACGAAGAACGGGCCTGCTTTGATGACATAGCCGCGCAGATTGTGTCGCTGGGTTCGCGTGATGATCTGGCGCAGATCGGACGCAACCTGTTTGCCGGTATTCGCGCGCTGGATCAACTGGGGGTGGCGGTGATTCTGGTGCGTGGGTTTGAACGCACCGGGTTGGGCGTGGCGATCTGGGATCGTCTGTTTCGCGCAACCGAGGGTCGCATGATTACGGTCGAGGAAACGTAATCCTTGCGGAGCAGGCTGGACAAAAGCGGTGCAGTTCACCCATATAGCACAGCGAACAAAGGAACACAGAACAAAGCGCACCTGATGCATGGCTATCGCCCATGGTGTTTGTTCTGTGTTCGCTATGTGCCTGGTTTCTTCATATGATGGTATGGGTAAACGACACTAGCCCCAATACCTTTCAAATAACCGGGCTTAGGTGATTCCTTCCCTGGAAGAGGATACCGTCTCCGGCAGGGTGGAAGAAATCATTCTTTTTTCACAAAAACTTTTCACAAAGTGAAAAGTTTTTGTGAAAAAAGGTAAAAACGTACCATGCTGCCGCAGGCGGAACTGTTCTGTATCGGAACAACCACCCGGTTTGCCATGCTACTGCGCAGGTTCTACTATTTGAAAGGTATTGGCACTAACCGATATCACTCTGGCGGCGGGACTCAGGCGGCTTCACGAAAGTATTGCCCGCTCATCAACTCAAACACAAGCTGATCAAGCGTCACCTCGGCTTCCTGATAGGTCCGCGCGAACCCGACCAGTTCGTCATCAAGATACATTGCGAAATCATGTGTCTCAGGATCGTAGATGATTTCTTTACGATACATATGCTTTGACCTTTCCGGTAGTGTGCGCCTGTCTGGTATACACCTTTATCTGTAAGTAGTATAGCACGAGTGTTCTATTTTTGCAAGGGCGTTGACAGACGATTCGCGGCGGCGTATCATGCCCGGCAGACTGTGCGCCGGTGCTGTGCCGCATGCCATGGTAATGTTATGGTACGCCTGGGTGGTGATAATGAAGCCGGCCAGGGTGCAGAAACGCATCTGACATGCTGACATTCGGTAGTAGTGCTGTCTGCAGTTGCGGCATGGATGAGCATTGTGCCTCGTCCTCAGTCTGATATCCTCGCCTCTCACCGTCAGGTTGCGCGTCCGGCGCGACAACCATAATCTGGAGCAGATCAAGGAGTAACAAGTGCGTAGCTGGAAGTTCTGGATCGGTCTGCTTGTGAGTATTGTCTTCCTGACCGTAGCCCTGCGTGGGCTAGATCTGGAACACTTCCGGCAGACACTACGTGGTGCCAACTACTGGTGGATCATTCCCAGCGTCGGGGTCTATTTTGTCGCAACCTGGTTGCGGACCTGGCGCTGGCGGTACATGCTCAATCATATCAAGCGCATTCCGGTGATCCGCCTGTTTCCGGTCGTGGTCATCGGCTACATGGGCAATAATGTCTACCCGGCCCGTGCGGGTGAAGTCCTGCGCAGTTATGTGCTGCGGCGAAAAGAAAATATCCCCATCAGCGTTTCGCTGACGACGGTGCTGCTTGAGCGTCTCTTCGATGGCCTGGTGATGTTGATGTTTATCCTCGCCACATTGCCGTTTGCACCGCTGCCGGCGATCTATCGTACGCTGGTGATCATCATGAGTGCCATGTTTGGCGTGGCGCTGGTGGTGTTCCTGTTTGTTGCCGCGCGACCGGCACGCTTCGGGTGGCTCTACACCTGGCTGGTCGATCACCTGGTCCCCCGGATGTTGCGGCCCCATGTGCGTGGTCTGTTTGACCGCTTTGTAGAAGGGCTCCAGGCATTGCGCAGCCCCCGTGATGTGGTGTTGATCTTCATCTGTTCGGCCCTGACCTGGCTGGTTGAGGCGGCCTCCTACTGGCTGGTGCTGCAGGCGTTCCCGTTCAGCGTTTCGCTGGCGGTCATTCTGCTGCTGACGGCGGTGATTAATCTCTTTACCACCATTCCCTCGACACCGGGGCATGTCGGGACATTTGACGCGCCCGGCATTGCTATTCTGATGCAGTTTGGCTTTGCGCGCGCCATGGCTGCCGGCTTTATGCTGGTGTTGCATGTAACGCTCTGGCTGCCGATTACGCTGCTGGGGGCGTTCTATATGCTGCGCGAGAGCGTTTCCTGGAGCGATATCGAGCGGGCCGCTCAGATCAAAGAATCCGCCGATCCGCTCTCCGCACAATCGCCGGACGCCGGCTCAACGGCGCAGACACGCCCGGCAGAACTGGACTCGGACGATGTTGCCAGAGGAGTACCCTCGTGAAGATAAGCATTATTGGCGCAGGTATGGCCGGACTCGCCGCCGCGTATGACCTGGCCCGCGCCGGACACCAGGTAACGGTGTATGAAGCCGCCGGACAGGTGGGCGGGCTGGCCTCGGGTTTCCGCGATGACCAGTGGGAGTGGCCGCTGGAGCGCTTTTATCATCACATTTTTGAAAGCGATACCGCTATCCGCGCGCTGGTCGATACGATTGGCTATGGCGATAAGCTTTTCTTTCAACGCTCGGTGACGGCGCACCTCTGGAATGGGCAACTCTACCCGCTCGATGGCGTTACGCGGGTGTTGCGCTTCCCCGGTCTGTCGCTGGTGGACCGGCTGCGGTTTGGTCTGGTCGGGGCGTATCTTAAGTTTGGCACCAGCAACTGGCAGGCGCTGGAGCAGACGACGGCGCAGGCGTGGACTTCGCGCTGGATGGGGCCGAAGGTCTACCGGGTGATCTGGCAGCCGCTGCTGGAGGGGAAGTTTGGTCAGTATACGCCGGAAGTCAATATGGCCTGGCTCTGGGCTCGCCTGAAAGCGCGCTCGTTCAAGCTGGGCTATTTTGTCGGGGGATTTCAAGGCTTTGCGGAGGCGCTGCATGCTGCGGTTGAGCGCCTGGGAGCAACGGTGCGCCTGAATACGCCGGTCGAGTGCCTGGAGCAGGCAGATGGCGGGTGGAGTATCCGCAGTGCCGGGGCAACGGAGGTGTATGACCGGGTGATCTTCACCGGCTCGCCGCGTCTGCTCAGCAAACTGGTGCCGCAGTTGCCCGGCGACTACCTGGGCCGGATTGCCAATCTGCGCTCGATGGGGGCGGTGGTGATGGTGATTGCGCTCAAGCGCCGGCTTACGGCGAACTTCTACTGGATGCAGGGTATGCATAAGGGCGAGTTTCCCTTCCTCACGCTGGTGGAGCATACCAACTTTATCGAGCGGAAGCACTACGGCGACGACCATCTACTCTACTGTGGCGATTATCTGCCACCGGACCATGAATATTTCCGTCTGAGCCAGGAGGCGCTGCTGGAGCGCTTTCTGCCGGCCCTGACGCGCTTTAATCCCGATTTCCGCCCCGACTGGGTGCGAAAGACCTGGCTGCATCGTGAACCGTATGCACAGCCGATTGTGGGCCTGAATCATAGCCGTAATATTCCACCAATAGCAACGCCGCTCACCGGGCTCTACTGGGCCAGCATGAGCCAGGTCTATCCCTGGGACCGGGGGACCAACTTTGCCGTCGAACTCGGCCAGAAGGCGGCGGGTGAGTTGCTCAAAACGCCGGCTGTGTGATACAACCGGTTGTGTCCCGAAACGTTCCTCCCCGTCCCCTAAGAATCACAGCAGCACCGCGCAATTGCACGGTGCTGCTGCATGTGAGTCCGGGAGAATGGGCGGCCCATTGCTGGTTGGTTGTCTGGGATGGAGCCGTGTCTGGGGACGTTGCGGATGGATTGTGCGTGTGAATGTATGCTGGTGGTAGAAGCGTGGTGAATGGTACCGGTATGTTGCTTCTCCCAGACGCCACCAGCATACCATGTTGCCGCTGCTGTGACTATCCGCCTGGATGACACCCGGATTACACGAAGCTCACTATCCATTCACCCATGCCGGTACCTTACAGGAGTTACGCGGTCGTTGACCCGACGACAGATTCCGCCTCCGGCAGGGCGGAAGATTCCTTTCTTTTTCACACCATGCTGCCGCAGGCGAAGACGGCTGTTGTGAGCGTATGTGTCTGATTTGAACGCCCACCGCGTAACTCCTGTAACTTATTCATCGTCCGGACATCTTTAGCCTATGCATGCTACGCGGCGCGGCGGAGCAGCAGAATACCTGCGCCCACCAGCACTGCCGGGAAGATAAACGGTATCAGCCAGGGTAATACTTTGCCGACCAGGATAAACGCGCCCACCCCAACCAGCATCGTCCCCAGGGTGCGGTTGCGCCGGGCCCGGACATCTTCGGTGCTGCTGTTCTCGGCCGGGTTAACGTTATGGATGGGGATCTCCTGGTCTGCCGGATCGTTGCCGGCAGCACTGGCCTGCCCGTAAGAGGGGTTGCCCGGTTGTGACACGTATGCCGGTACATCCGGCTCAACCGGCATAATGATCCAGAGCAGCGGATAGAGCAGCAGACCAATACCACTGAAAACCAGAGCGACAAAGCCCAGCCGTACGATGACGGGATCGATTGCCAGGTAGTGACCGATGCCGCCCGCGACACCACCGATCATCTTGTCGCTGCGGCTGCGCATGAGTTTCTGGGTTGAGCTATTCACGACTTCTACTCCTTCATATGTTCGCGTGGCGTTTGTGCCATATCGTCTGGCTATGGGACGGCATGCCTCTACGCTTTGTTGCAGATGGAACCCCGCACTATTTTCCATGCTCAAAGCGCAGGTCGCGCAGCCGCCAGGAACGCTCGTCCGTCGTTAGCCAGGCGGGCCGGTAGACGGTCCAGAGCCGGAAGACCGTCAGACCATAGAGCAGCAGCAGGCCATAGAATTTGTAGGAGTAGCCCAGCACATCAAAGCCGCCGGTCACCGTACCTCGGAAGAAGCTCCACTGGTTGCCGTAGGCCAGCAGCGCATACGCCGCCGCCAGCAGCACAATCCAGCCCAGCGGCACCTCGTCGTCGCTATGCAGCAGCAGCATCGCCAGCGGCAGGATTGCCAGCGTGTGGTAGTGCATCCAGGCCGTCGGGACCGCGAGCACCATCAGCAGGATAAACAGGCTGAACTGCAGCGGCAGAGGCGAGCGGGTCTGATCCAGGCGCATAGATTGGGATTGATCTACCGACACGGCTTCTTCGTCGTCATCCGGGTGTCGCCGCCGCAACGGGAGCGCCAGCAGCAGCGCTACCCCCAGCGTCAGCGCGAAGAAGGTATAGGTCGCCAGCGTGACAACGGGATGCTCAAACTTGTCGGAGGCGATCCGGGCCGTGAAGAGGCGGCTGAGAAAGCCGTTAAAGGTCTGGTTCTCGATCCAGGCCGTCCCCCCCGAAATGCGCGGCAACACCTGGAAGAAGTAGAGCGCATGCACTTGCCAACCCAGTGCCGTGATCCCCACCACCGCATAGAGCAACCCGGCCAGCAGCCCCCCGCGAAACGCCCGCCAGCGCCGCTGGATCAGAAACAGCCCGAAGAGCAATATCGGGAAGATCTTGAGCAGCGCCAGCAGCGCCACAATTGCCCCGGCCAGATCGTCCCAACCGCGCCGCAGTGCCAGCAGCGTAATCACCAGGCCGCACAGGATTGCGGCGTCAACCTGCCCAAACGCAATTGCATCGGTGGCCGGGCGGAAGCTAAAGATGATGACAATACAGGCCGCCAGCGTCCAGGTGCGCGTCTGCAACAGCAAGAGCAGCGCCGCAACCCCCAGCAGGATGGTGTTGATCAGGCGGTAGCCCATCAGCACATCCCAGCGGTACATGTCCACAAAGGGCCGCAACAGCATGGCGATAAAGGGCGGCCACTTGAAGACATAGCCAAAGTGGTTCTCCTCGATGCCGGCGAGACTGTAGAGCGGCTCGCCTTCGCGGATAAAATCCTGGGTTGAGGCAAACTGGATCCAGAAATCAGGTCCACCCCGCTGATAGGCATACCAGACAAAGTAGACCATATGCGCAAACGCGGCCAGTGTCAGGGCACCCAGCAGCAACTCGCGTGGGTCAAGCGGTATTACCCGGCGTACCGCATCATAGCGCAACGCCAGCGCCGGCAGAATGATCACCCCCAATCCAACACCGATCCACTGCGTGATCGGCAGCGGAAACTCGACCCGCGCGCCGTCAAAGGTCAGAATGAGCTGGAAGAGCGGCATGGCCCACCAGGCCAGCCCCAGGTAGATCCCCAGGTCCGCGCGGCGCACCACCAACCGTCCTTCCGCCTGCCGGGGTGGGGCCAGCAACCGGGCCAGCCCGACAATCGCCCAGACCAGCAGCGCCAGACCCGCCAGGCGCACCAGAAAGGGCGCAACCGGCAGGCGCACCAGCCCCCAGCCCAGGGCCAGCGCAGCCCCGATGCCGGTAGCGGTCAGCGTGGCCGCCATCCGGGGCAGACCGACCAGGCGCAGCAGTCCCCAGGCAAAGGTAGCAACCAGGGCCAGAGCGGTTAGCGGGATCAGCGGCGGCAGGCTCAGGCCATACTGCTGCAGCACCAGATCATCCACCAGCAGGCCCAATTCGCGCTCCTCGTTCGGCAGTTGGGCCGGGCCGGCTTCGACCTGCAGGCGGAGTGTTCCATCGGCGGGCACCGGTCCATGCCAGAGCATCTGGTAGACCCGAGGTATTTCGGGCGCAACCTCAAAGCGGGCCAGTAACTCCGTTGGCGTAGCGATATGGACCGGGGTGCCGTCACCGGCTCCGGCCAGCCGCAGTTGCAAGATTGCCGGGGTAGAAACGGCGGGCAGGCGAAACGCCGACTGCGTGCCACTCCAGCGGTAAGTCTCTTCCGGGTAGAGCGGGCGATACTCGCGGTCGTGGAAATTCTGGAGGTAGACGCTGTCGGTGAGCGCGCCCACATCGAGGCGCAACGTGGTTGGCGTCAGCCAGAACAGGGTTGCCAGCAGCAGCGTACCCAGGGCGGGAAGCGTGCCATACAGCAATTTCATAGAAGTCCTCAAGGAACCAACCCCTACCAGTAATATGTGCGGTTCTCAAGGTAGAATGCCAGGGTGCGCTCCAGGCCGGCGCGCAACTGCACCACGGGTCGCCAGCCTAGTCGTCCCTGGATCATGCGGTAATCGCCGTAGTAGTCACCAATATCAATCGTTTTGCGGTCAGCGGGGAAGGGCACAAGCTCATAGCTGCCGCCACCGCTGATCTCGACCATCAACGCGGCCAGGTTGCGCAGATTGATCGTCTCATCGCTGCCGAGGTTGAAGATCTGCCCATCGGCCCCGTCTGTCGCCGCTGCGCGCAAGAATGCCTCGATGCAGTCATCAACATAGGTAAAATCGCGGATCTGCATGCCGTCGCCGAAGACCTGGATCGGTTCCTCGTCGATCAGCTTCTTGATCCAGATTCCCAGAAAGGTCTGCCGGGCATCTTTGACGCGCATGCGCGGCCCGTAAGTATTGGTCAGGCGCAGCACACAGCCGCGAATGCCATACACATTATTGTAGACAATGTGATACCACTCCCCGGCCATCTTGTTGATGCCGTTGACATCGGTGGGATGCAGCAGGTGGCGCTCGTCCACGGGCAGATAGTCGGGCTTGCCATAGATCTGTCGGGTGCCGGCATACACAATCTTGATCTGGTCGTTATGCTTGCGACACGCCTCCAGGATCGAGAGCTGGGAGCGGCAGTTGATCTCCAGGTCGGTGTAGGGATCGCGCATCGAGTCGAGGTGGCTGGTCTGACCGGCCAGGTTGAAGAGATAGTCCTGCCCCTGCACAAGATAGTTCATCGAATACTCGTCGCGGACATCGGCGATATTGACGCGTACTCGATCCTCGATGCCGTAAATGTTGCGCAGATTACCCCCGTATGCCGGGATCAGGGAGTCGACCAGCGTCACATGTGCGCCCAGGTCCACCAGGCGGTGCGCCAGGTTACTGCCGATAAAGCCCAATCCGCCGGTAATCAGGACGCGGGTACCGGCAAATGCCTCAGTGTAGGATGCCATCGCCCTGCTTATCCCACCGTGACATCGGTCTCGCGCCGGCGGACGCCCTCGCCTGTCTGGGCCGCGCGGCGCCGGCTGATGCGGCGCAGATGTTCCCGCCGGATGCGTAAGTTCCACCAGAGATCCAGCAGTTGCATTGCCGTGCGCCAGAGGCGCGGGAAGTTAAAGAACTGGCTTTTGCCGTAGGTGCGAATAAAATGATGCACCGGCACCTCGGCAAAGCGAAAATCTGCATCCTGGAGCTTCTTGACCAGTTCCACGCAGATCGTCCCGCTGTCCGACTCCAGGTCGATAATATCGAAGACCCGCTGGCGGATCAGGCGGAAGTCGCAGTCAACATCGCGCAGGTGCAGCCCAAACAAAACCTTGACCACCCGGTTATAGGTCCGCCCGATGACGATACGGTACCAGGGATCATTGCGGTCGATCTTCCAGCCATTGACAATATCGACCTGATCGGTCAGCACGGGCAGCAGCAACTTGAGTTCACGCGGATCATACTGCGCATCGCCGTCGGTGTAAAAAATCAGCTCTTTGGTGGCACTGGCAAAGCCCACCCGCAGCGCGCCGCCATAACCCAGTGCCTCGCGGTGCGTCAGCACCCGTAGACAGTCGTAGCGCCGGGCAAGCTCATCCAGCACCTCGACGGTATAATCAGTGCTGCCATTCTCGACAACAATCACTTCATAATTGTCGGTCAGTTCTTCCAGGGTTTTGACGACGGCTACAACCATACTGGCAATCGTGCCGGCATCGTTGCAGGCCGGGAAGAACGCGGTAATCCCAGGTCGCTCGATCATGACCATTACCCTTGTTTCAACTCGTTGTAGGCGGCGATTATAGCATAGGGACTATGGACTGTAAAAAGCGGTTTCAGGTAAGTTGAGATTTTAATTCAGACATCGCTGGATGGGAGTCCCGGCTTTAGCCGGATGAGGGTTCCCTTCAGGATGCTACTGCCCCGGCAGGCATCCAACCGGCTAAAGCCGGGACTCCAGATCGCTGGATAGGAGTCCCGGCTTCAGCCGGATGAGGGTTCCCTTCAGGATGCTACTGCCCCGGCAGGCATCCAACCGGCTAAAGCCGGGATTCCAGATCGCTGGATAGGAGTCCCGGCTTCAGCCGGATGGGGTTTCCCTTCAGGATGCTACTGCCCCGGCAGGCATCCAATCGGCTAAAGCCGGGACTCCAGGAGATTCATATCCGGACTATTTTTCAACGTTCACCAGTCACCAGGAGGGTGCATTCTCTGCACCGTTCCGCTACCGCAGCCCAGTCCGACCAGTCACCAGGAGGGTGCATTCTCTGCACCGTTCCGCTGCGTGTCCGGCCTGTGCGCCCCGCCGACGCCTGGCCCGGCCGGCACCTGCTGGCACGTTTCACCCAGAGTATGCTATGATGGAGGTGCCCGGTAGTTCTGAAAATGTTATGTGACGTGAGTATGTCCGGCGCGGCCGGTTGGTTGTTGCGTGCCGGCAGCGGTATTTTGATGATTTTGACGATGAGGAGTAGTTTGTGGCATTGTTAGTGCTTGTTGCGATGATGTCCCTATTTCAGATCTGGTGGACCATTGCCTACCTGTATGCCTATTCGCAGACGCGTGAGCGGCTGTTTGTAGTTCAGGTTGTCCAGGGGATCGCCTTTGCGGTGCTGTTTATTCACGCAATGATTGCAGCCGTTTACCAGCAGCAAATTAATGGCTTGCTGGGCTCGGCGATGTTGATTATCGGAGTAGTTACATTTATTATCTGGCGTGTCCGGGGTGGGATCAAGTTGCAATTTCAGCGCTACCATCGGGGCATGTTTGATGTCTTATTCTTTCGCAAACCGGCCGTCGATTTCAAGCGCCGCGTGCGCAGCAAGTGAGTATGCAGCACGATCAACTTATTGCCGCGCTGTCTGAGGCGATTGGCTCGCGCTATGTACTGCACCGGACGGAAGAGTTGCTGCTCTATGCCTATGACGGCTCAACGCTGGATCAGGCGCTGCCGCAGCTTGTGGTTCTCCCCGGCAGCACTGCGGAAGTCGCCGCCGTTGTGCGTCTGGCGGCTGCCGCCGGCTACCCGATTGTGGCGCGGGGCGCGGGCACCGGGTTGAGCGGGGGTAGTGTGCCGTCTGCCGGCGGTATGGTTGTCGCGCTGACCCGCCTCAATCGGATTATGCAGATCGACCCGGTTGAGCGTACCGCCGAGGTGCAGGCGGGCGTGGTCAATCTGGATCTGAGTATGCAGGCCGCGCCCTATGGGTTGCATTTTGCGCCCGATCCCAGCAGCCAGCGGGCCAGCACGATTGGCGGGAATGTGGCCACGAATGCGGGCGGGCCGCACTGCCTCAAGTATGGCGTGACGGCCAACCATGTGCTGACTGCTACGGTCGTGCTGAGTGATGGTAGCGTTGTGCGCCTGGGCAGCGCCGCGCCGGATGCGCCGGGCTATGACCTGCTGGGTGCGTTTATCGGGAGCGAAGGTACTTTTGGGATCGCTACCGAGTTTACCGTGCGCCTCACGCCGGTGGGCGAGGAGGTCCGCACGCTCCTGGCCGTCTACGATAATCTGGATGCCGCCGGCCGCAGTGTCACGGCGATTATGGCGGCCGGAATGCTGCCGGCGACGATGGAGTTGATGGAGAACCTGGGCGTGCGCATGGTGGAGGAGCAGATGCATGTCGGCTACCCGGCGGATGCACGCGCGGTACTGCTGATCGAGATCGACGGGTTGCATGAGGAGTTGGTGCAGCAGGAGGAACAGATCAGTACCCTCTGCCGGCAGCATGGCGCATGCGCAGTACGGCTGGCCCGGGATGCCGCCGAACGCGCCCAACTCTGGGCCGGGCGCAAAAGTATGCTGACGGCCTGTGCCCGGGTTGCGCCACACTACCATATTCAGGATGTGGTGGTGCCGCGCTCGCGCCTGCCGGAGATGATCCGCCGCTCTGAGGAGATTGCCCGGCGCTATGAGTTGACGATTCTGACCGTGGCGCATGCGGGTGACGGCAATGCGCACCCGACATTTCTGTTTGATCTGCAGGTGCCGGGAATGCTTGAGCGGGCTATTGCCGCCGGCGAGGAGATCTTTCGGGTGTGCCGCGATCTGGGCGGGGCAATCAGCGGTGAACATGGCATCGGGTTGGAGAAGCGCAGCTACCTGGCCTGGATGTTTACCCCGGATGATCTGCAGGCGTTTCAGCAACTGCGGGCGGTGTTTGATCCAACCGGGCGGATGAATCCGGGCAAGATATTTGCTGATAACCCGGCAACGGCGCGGACGCACAGAAGTGCATCCCTACCGCAAAACCTGGCTCTGGGGAATGGACGCGGGAATACACCAATGGGAAGAGCGAAATTGTGACGGGTAGACACAGAGATGTGACGCGGTACAACCGGCCACGTCACCTTATCCATACATGAGGTTATTGACTTATGCGTGTTGTGATCTTCTCGGACATTCATGGAAACGTTGTTGCGCTCGAAGCGGTGCTGGCGGCGATTCGACGTGAGGCGACCCCCGATGCGCTGATTGTTGCGGGTGATCTGGTTGCCGACGGGCCGCGCCCGGCTGAGACGCTGGCGCTCCTGCGCGATCTGCCGGATGCGCGGTTCGTTATTGGCAACACCGATCAGGATGTCGTGTATGAACAGGATGACGATAGTGCGTTTGCCCGCTCCCAGTTGAGCGCCGATGATCTGCACTGGCTGGAGAACCTGCCCTTTAACCAGCGCATTGCGGCTGCACCGGGGCATGAGTTGCTGGTTGTGCATGCCAACCCGCGCAATCTGCGCGATTCGATCAAGCCCGATCATAGCCCGGTGATTATTCGTCCGCTGTTTGAGGGCGTGACGCAGGAGATTGTTGCCTTTGGGCATTATCATGTGCCGTTTGTGCGGGAAATTGATGGGCGTACATTGGTGAATGTTGCCAGCGCGGGCCTGCCGCGTGATGGAGTGTTGCGGGCGGTGTATGTCACGCTGACGTTTGATGGCCGGACCTGGCAGGTGGCGCACCACCGAATTGCCTTTGATGTGCAGGCCGTTGCTCGGGATTACCACGCCGTTGGCTATCCCGATGCGGAGCATAAGGCCGAGCGCTTGTTGCGGGCACGGTATTAGGGGTTATGGGTTAACGGTTATGGGTTAACGGTTAATAGTTATGAGACGGTTGGTGGTTAACAGTTGACTTCTAAACCCTAACCTCTAATCCGTTAACGACTATGCTGTAACCTGATCCGGGTAGTGATGCTACGCTATCAGAATTACCTATAGCAATGCACGATTATAACCTGTATGGGCATGCACCGCATATGGTCCGGCAGCCCGGTAGCGCCGATGAGTTGGCCGCGCTATTGCGTCAGGCCACTGCGGATGGTGTCGCGGTTGTACCCTGGGGCGCGGGAACGCAGCAGCATCTGGGGCGTCCGCCAACGCGGTATGATGCCGCGCTCAGTCTGAAGCATCTGAACCGGATTGTGGAGTATACGCCTGCCGATCTGGTGCTGACGGTGGAAGCGGGCGCACAACTGGGCGTGGTGCAGGCCGAGTTAGCCCGTCACGGGCAGTGGTTGCCCTGGGATCCGCCCGGAGCCGCAACTGCCACGATTGGTGGCCTGCTGGCAACGGCGGCGGCGGGACCGCTGCGCCTGGGGTATGGCGCGCCGCGTGACTGGACCCTGGGATTGCAAGTGGCCCTTGGTGATGGACGGCTGGTCACGAGTGGCGCACGGGTGGTCAAGAATGTGGCCGGCTATGACGCACACAAGCTGCACCTGGGTGCGCTGGGCACGCTGGGGGTGATTGTCACGGCATCGTTTAAGCTGGCACCATTGCCGGCATGCCGGCGAACGCTGCTGGTCGCGTTTACGGAGCCACGCGCAACGATCAATGCGATAGAGAGCATCTGCACCGCTCCGCTGAACCCGATCAGCCTGGTTGCGCTGAACAGCACCGCCGGCCGATTGCTGCCGCCACTCGGCCAATTTTTAACGGGTCAGCCGGAACGGTTGCTGCTGATTGCGGCCCGTTTCGCCGGAACGCCGGCCGGGGTGCAGCGGCAGATACGTGAGGCTACGCAGCACTCTATCAACGCGGGCGCGATCTGTATTGAACTTGATGAAGCGGATGATACACCGCTCTGGCAGGCGATTGCCGACTTTGCCCAGGGCGACGCACTGAACACTGCCGCCGTTGCCGGGGAGAGCCTGCTGCTACGGATGGGCATCCGTCCCGCACAGAGCGTGGAGTTGCTGCGTGCGCTGGAGCGAACAACCAATCAGCGCGGCCGGCAGGCAGCACGGCTGGCTTATGCGCGGCTTGGCCTGGTGTACGCCCGCTGGTGGTTGCCCCCGGGAACGCCGGCCGGCGCATTGGTGGCAGCATTGAATGAACTGCGGCAGGCGCTGGGATCAATCGGGGGGTATGTTGTGGTTGAAGATGCGTCTCCCGCGCTGCGGCCGGCACTCGACATCTGGGGGCCGCCACCACCGACGCTTGAACTTATGCGGTCGCTCAAGGCCCAATGGGACCCCGCCGGTATCCTGAATGTCGGACGGTATCTGCTGTAGGATTGAGGGGACAGGGGACAGGCTGATGAATGTTGAAAAATCAATCCGAACCTCACTAATCTGGAGTCCCGGCTTCAACTGGAGCAGGCTTACCTGGCAGTATGCCGCTCCCGAGGCAGATATTCACCGGCCAAAGCCGGGATTCCAGTACGTCACATATCCGGACTATTTTTTAATACCATGACTTTTCGGACTATGGACTGACTACGGGATACGGAGAAATACGCGGTAGAAGAACGGTGCATAGAATGCACTCTACGGGCTGCTGATGAACGTTATCATTCCAGGAGTCCCGGCTTTAGCCGGATCAGGCGTTGATGAACGTTATCATTCCAGGAGTCCCGGCTTCAGCCGGACCAGGCGTTTCCGGCAGGGTACCGCTGCCATGGCAGATATTCACCGGCTAAAGCCGGGACTCCAGTATCTCATAGCCGGACTGTTTTTTTAATACCATGACTTTTCGGACTACGGACTACGGACTACAGCATACGGGATACAGCATACGGAGAAGTATTATGAGCTTCCTGGGCAGCATTATTGCAATGGGCGCAGCACTGGTATTCCTGCTGCTTGCGGGTGTGACCGCCTGGGGTGGATGGGTAACGCTACGTAGCGAGACCCGGCGGGAGGCGGCCGATGCGCCGCTCGTACGGACGGGCCGGCTCTTTGTCATTCTCGGGTTGGCGTTGCCCCTGGGCGGTGTGGCTCTGTTTAGCCTGCTGGCCGCCGGACGCATTTTGCTGGTAGCGTTGCGACTGGGGTAACGTCTGTTCCCCGACGGCCGAACCGCTGCTTGCTCAAGTGCGCCGGTTATACTTGACATAAATTTCAGGGCCGGTACGCATCAGATGGGAAATAGTGCGCCACAGACTACGAATTACGGACTACAGGATACGGACTACAGGTGAATACAAGGAGGATACAGTATGAGTGAAGCAAAACGACCGCGCCCGGTAGTGCTGGCAATTATGGACGGCTGGGGTCTGGCGGAACCGGGGCCGGGTAATGGCGTAACCCGCGCGCATACGCCCAATGTTGACCGCTGGTCTGCCGAGTGCCCGTTTACCAAAATCGGGGCATCGGGGATGGATGTGGGACTGCCCTCCGGCCAGATCGGTAACTCGGAGGTGGGGCACCTCAATCTGGGGGCGGGCTTTGTGGTCTACCAGGACTTCACCCGCGTCAACAAGTCCATTGCCGATGGTGACTTTTTTACCAATGAGGCACTGACGAATGCCGTCAACCATGTCAAAACCACGGGCGGTGCGCTCCACCTGATCGGCCTGTTTGGTCCCGGCGGGGTGCATTCGCATCAGGATCACCAGCATGCTTTGATGGAGCTTGCCAAACGCGCCGGGTTAGAGCGCGTCTACAACCATCTGCTGCTGGATGGGCGCGATGTGTTGCCCCGCAGCGCGCCGGGCTTCCTGGATCAACTGGAGGTTGCGATTGAGCGCATCGGCGTTGGCGAGATCGCCACCGTCAGTGGGCGCTATTACGGTATGGATCGGGATAAGCGCTGGGAGCGTACCGGCCTGGCCTACGATGCCCTGGTTAATGGTGCCGGCGAAACTGCGGAGAATGCACGTCAGGCGATTGAGCAGTCCTACGCGAAGGATGTAAGCGACGAGTTTGTGCTGCCGACCGTGATTATGCGCGACGGCAAGCCGGTGGCGACGATCAGGAATGGCGATGCAATTATCTTCTTCAACTTCCGCCCTGACCGTGGTCGCCAGTTGACCCGCGCCTTTGTGCAGTCCGACATTAATGCGGCGATTGACCAGCACTATGCGAAGCAGCAGGCCGAGGGGCAGAAACTCCCCGATACAATCTGGCACCGCGAACGGCAGATCGAGAACCTCTACTATGTTACGTTGACCCAGTACGAGGAGGGCCTGCCGGTGCATGTCGCCTTCCCCCCCAAGCATGTGCAGCATCCCATCGGCGCGGTTGTGAGTGCCGCCGGACTACGGCAGTTTCACACCGCCGAGACGGAGAAATACCCGCACGTTACCTTCTTCTTCAACGGCGGGCGGGAAGAACCCTTTGAAGGCGAAGACCGCAATATGGTTGGCTCGCCCAAGGTGCCCACCTACGACCTGCAGCCGGAGATGAGCGCGGCGGGTGTCACGGAAGGTTTGCTGAAGGCTATCCACAGCGACCAGTACGACTTTATCATTGTAAACTTTGCCAACCCGGACATGGTCGGTCATACCGGCGTGCAAGAGGCGATTATCAAGGCTTGCGAGACGGTTGATGCCTGCCTGGGCGAGGTTGTCCCCGCGATTACCGAGGAGCGCGACGGCGCCATTGTGATTATCGCCGACCATGGCAATGCCGAGCAGATGATCGACCCGGACGCGGGTGGCCCCCACACGGCGCACACGACCAATCTGGTGCCATGTATCCTGGTTGCCGCATCCAGTCTGGGGTTGGGCCAGGGGCAGGTGACGCTCCGCGAGGGCGGACGGTTGGCCGATATTGCGCCAACGCTGCTGGACCTGCTGGGCTTACAGAAAGCGGAGGATATGACCGGCGAGAGCCTGATTGTCCGGAGTTGATGCCGGTCTGTTTTTTATTCACAGGAGTTACGCAGTCGGTTCCAAACCAGGCGTCTGCCTGGACAACCGGCCCGATTCGCCTCCGGCAGGGTGGAATGGAACATTCTTTTTCCGGAAAAGACAAAAACGTACCATGCTGCCGCAGGCGAAATACGCTGTTATCGAGAGCAAACGGTCCGTTTGAACGCGCACCGCGTAACTCCTGTTATTCAATCGAACCGGGGAGGAAAAGGGGCGTAGCATGCTGCGCCCCTACTAATTGGCAGTGGCCGGAGAGGTTGTTTATGGTATAATTGCACATCCTCGGAACGGTACGCCGAACCTGGCATTGTGTCAGGTCTACCGTATGAGCCGCAATGCCGGAAGCGGGAGAGCGACACCCACGCAGATAATGATGGACTTGAGTTTTCCTTCGATAGATGTAGAGCGACGTGGCTACGGACGGCGGTATTCCTGCCTACCAGTCGATACGATTGATCAGCATGCGTTCACCATTGACTGTACCGACTCCTACCTGCGCCCCGAGATGTTTGATCTTCAGCCCGGTGACATCGTGCGCTGGTTTACGCGTGGGAATCGGTTGCAGGGCTATATTGACCATGTTGAGCGGAATGGCGTGGTGATCCAGGTTGCGTTGCGCGATGTTGAGCCCGTACCACCGGACTTTTTTGCGCCGTAGTGTGCAAAAGGAAGTTGTCGTGACATTCGATCCCACCTCCATCAAGGCGCTGACGTTTGATGTTTTTGGCACCGTTGTGGACTGGCGCGGCAGCATTATTGCCGAAGGCCGGCAGTTTGGGACCGACCGCGGAATCACTCTGGACTGGGAAGCGTTTGCCGATAACTGGCGGGCAGGCTACCAACCGGCCATGGAGCGCGTGCGCCGGGGCGAGTTGCCCTGGACCAATATCGACGCGCTGCACCGCATGATCCTGGATCAGTTGCTCACAGAGGCCGGCGTTGTGGGCCTGAGCGCAGCGGATAAGGCGGAACTGAACCAGGTCTGGCATCGGTTGCAACCCTGGCCGGACGCGATTGCGGGGCTGCAACGTCTACGCCGCCGGTTTATTATTGCCACGCTCTCGAATGGCAATGTTGCGCTCCTGGTTAATATGGCCCGCAACGCCGGGTTGCCCTGGGACTGCATTCTCTCCGCCGAACTGGTGCGCCGCTATAAACCCGACCCCGCCGTCTACCAGACCGCCGCCGCGTGGCTGGGCCATCCGCCGGCGCAGGTGCTAATGGTGGCGGCGCACCAGAGCGACCTGCGGGCAGCCCTGGCAGTTGGCTTCAAAACCGCGTTTGTGCCCCGTCCGCTGGAGTATGGCCCGAACAACCTGCCCGACCTGATCCCGGACCTGGCGTTTGACCTGGTCGCCACCGATTTTGCCGACCTGGCTACCCAGTTGGGCACGTAATACTGATTTGTTGTCATAGCCATAGCGAGCACCGAGGACGTAGAGATGATGTACGGGAACGTGCCGCTGCCACGCCCGTTGCGCACGTTCCAATTGCTTGCTGATTTGATGGCAAACTGATATAAGAGCCTGTCTGAAACGGGATGGTCATGGGGCGACGGCCCCGGCGCGGGAGTCCCGGCGTCAGCCGGTTCCGGCCACACCCCGGCTGAAGCCGGGACTCCTGGGGCGCTGTCCGGTGTCGCCGGGCACCCCGCATGCCGTAGGACCGACGCGCATCATCTTTTCAGACAGTCTCTAAGTTTACACGACGTACGCGGTGGGCGTTCAAAACGGACAGGTGCCCAGGTGGAAGCCCGTCTCGCCTGCGGCAGCATGGTACGTTTTCGATCTTTTTCACAAAACATTTGCACTGTGTGCAAATGTTTTGTGAAAAAAGATGTTTCTTCCGCCCTGCCGGAGGCGGAATCTCCTGCCGGGTCAATGACTATGTAACTCGTGTAAGTCTAGCGCAGGCAACCGGGTAGCATTATGGCTGATCATCAACGATAATGATTTCATCCGCTGGCAGTTGTGGCGGAGGAGCATCAACCGGCCGGCGGATGACCCAGCGGCTCAGGAATTGATCTGTCAGGGTGGCGGCGTGTGGATCGAAGTGGCGTACAGCGCGTGTCAGGTAGGGTGTGCTGACCCGCCGCAGGTAGGCGAGCAGTCCCTCCTCGGCGATCAGGTGCAGGGCATCGCGGTAGTAGTCAAAGAGATAGGTATTGCCCATCTGGATACCGGCCCGCACCGCGCCCAACCCTACAATTGATGACATCTCTAGCAGCGAGCGCCCTTCCTGCTGCGCGGCCTGCTGCAGGACCGCAAAGATCGACGCCAGTTGCCGCGCGTCCGGCAGTTCGTTGACATGCTGTTGCAGCGTCTGCCAGGAAGTTCGCATATCGCGCGCGGTTAAGGGTAGCACGACAATCGTATCCCCCAGCGTGCCCGACGTGCCTTCGAGCACCGTCAACAACTCGTCAAACGAAGAGATATTGGCATCCTCCGGGAGTACGCCGGCCTGCTTGAGTTCAACCACCAGTGCCCGCAGGTAGGTTCTGGTGCCGCCAATCAGGTCCGAGGCCGCCGCCAGTAGCCAGACGGGCGACCAGCCAACCGCCAGGAAGCCGGCAACTTCGATCACGTTGCCGGCCGACTTCCGAATAAATAACTCCTGCACCGGAATGGTCTCGCCGGGAAACACGCCCTGGACATCGCCGACCATTTCGACCGTGATGCGCATTAACTGCGCAACCGTGGCCTGGTATAACCGCGAGTGGCGCAGTTCGCGCGGCAGCAGCAGGTTGCTGGTTTCGTTCAACAGTCCCCCAACTAACGCAGCGCCGGCACGCACGGTGCGCTCCGGCAGTGAAGCCAGGTAGCGCTGCGGATCATTTTTATGGTTATGCGAGGAGTTTTCCACCCTCGTCTCCTTTCCCAAACAGAATACCAGTCGAACGGGCCTGCGACACAGGCAAGTCTCATGTGCTTTGGGCCACAGGCGAGTATGGATATGACGCTGCCCCAGTGGCAGTTGTTGCCGGGCGAACCTTTTGGGGCAACTGGGAAGTGGAGCGTGAGTGTGCGACCGGCTCTAAAATTGCCCGTAAGTGCGCTCAATGCTGAACTCATAGATCAGGCGCTGATCACTGACCATTGCCTGAAGATACTCGTCAAGATCTTTGGGTTCCCCGGCAATGGTCCGGTAGAGTGCCAGATTCTGCTGTGGCGCATCCGGCCCATCCAGGATCGTCACCTTTGTCTCCAGGCCCAGCCAGTGGTAAGGATTATCCTGGTCAAGCACACAGAGCGTACAGCGGGGATCACGCCGGAGGAACTTTGTTCGCACCCGGGTCTGCGTGCTGGAACTCCAGAGACGCCCCTCCACCAGACCAAGCATAATCCGTGCCACATGGGGCGTCCCATCCGCCTTGAGCGTCACCATAACGGCGTGGTGATGTTGTCCGAGGAACTGTCGTACTTTTTCATCCATGGGTTATGTTTCCTTCGTGAAAATGTTTGGACCGCGAAATACACGAAATGCAGGGCCACGAAATACACGAAATGCGGGACCACGAAATACACGAAATGCGGGACCACGAAATACGCGAAATGTAGGGCCACGAAATGCGCGAAATGCAGGGCCGCGAAATGCACGAAATGCAGAGCCGCGAAATGCACGAAATGCGGGACCACGAAATGTACGACCACGAAATGCGCGAAATGTTTACCTGCCGGGTGTGTGAACAAACCGGCGTGTACCCAGAGGCTTTTGCCCAAAGTTGACTAGCAGACAGAGCCGGTACCCGCCCTCACCCCCGGTACAACCACCAGGCGATTCCCAGGTGAAGGATAGTTGCCAGCACCATAATCACCCAGAACGGCGCATGCCGGGTCTTGTGCCGCACAACCAGCATGCCCAGCCAGCCACCGGCAACCCCGCCGAGCAGGGCCAGCCCTTGCAAGACCAGTTCCGGTACGCGGCCGCCACCGGCCCGCGACTGCGATTTATCGAAGGCATACAGGAGCAGCGTCACTACCGAGCCCCCCGCGAGCCAGGCAGCGTAGAAGGTCCAGTCGGTCAGGGCGACCAGGCCGGCCACCGCCAGTCCCCAGAGCGCAGCGGCAGCGACCGCGTAGGTTACCTTGGGTGAACGGCGGCGTGAAGGTGGGCGGCGTTGTGGCATATGTGCTGCTCCAGTGTATTTCAACAGTGCGCTGATTTCGCAGGGAATGTGCGAACAGGTTATCCCAACTCAAACGGCCCAAACTGCTGCTCCAGGCGGGCCAGTTCCGCATCGAAATAGGCAAAGTTTTCCATGCCGCTCAACATTGCCACCTTCTGCTCATCGCGTGCGCCCGGCTCCAGCAGTGCGCGGTAGGCTAGCAGTCCCCGGTCCATGGCTGCCAGAAATGCCTGCTGCACCGCCTGACACGACTGCGGCACCGGCAGGGTGGTCGCTGTTTGCCGGATGGCCTCCAGGTGTTCGCGGCGGGGTGCATTCGTCGGCTCTGCTTCCGCCGCGCCGGCCTTAAATGCATCGGCGGCCTGCCGGCTCTCCGCGTGCCACAACTTCAGCAGCGCCATGGCCGCGCCCAGGTAGGCGACCAGCGCGGGATCTATCGGATGCGGGGTGGACATAGCGGGTTCTGCATTCACCAGGTTTATCTCCCAGAGCTACTCGGCTTAACCAGATAGAGCATATGTTGGCGGGTTTGGGCGGGATTGTTGCAACCCAGTATAGCATAGAGTCTACGTGGATTGATGCCGGTGGGTGTAGTGAGGTGAGGATGTGAGGATGCGTCGGCAGATCGGCTAGTGGGGGTGGCAGACGTGAAAGCTGTGCAGACTGAGCGCTCCGGCAACGGGCGATCCGCTCAGTCTGCTACGTGCATGGTACGCGCTCGTGATAGCTACACCGTTGCCTCTACCTGCGGCATATTCGGCGCGGCGACGGTGATCGCCGTTGGTCCATCCCGCCGAACTTCCTGACGCCGGCTCCTGATGCGCATCAGCAGATCATAGAGGTGTGGCGCAAGCCAGGCAGGATCGTTGCCCTGGTAGAGATAGATATGCCAGGTCCAGAAGTGTTGCCCGCGTGCCTTGATGGTAATCATATTAGTGGCCGCACAGCGGTAAAAGAAGTTGATGCTGCGGCGCAGGAAGATTTCCCAGTGCTCTTTATCGTCGGCATTGGCGATTGCGGGCAGATCCAGTTCGGGGAACACGATGGGTGGTACCGTCTCCAGCGTGCAATGATTGCGAAAGTTGATCTCGCTGATCGACTTGTGCCGGTTGCAGACGCTGCATAATGTCTGGAGGTTATTGAGTGTATTGGTGCCGCCAAAGTAGCACGGCGCGATATGGTCAATCTGCAAGGATCGCCTGTTATCTTCACCGCAGCAGAGACAGCGATATTCGTCACGCATCTTCACCTGCTCTTTCACTTCCTCAGAAGGTTCACCGTCATCAGGGTAGGTACCACCATTGATAACAGGCGGTAACGATGTGCTGTCGGGGTTCAGCAGGAGGCGGTTTTCGCAGGCATCGTACTGCGTCTTGAACAGCCGATAGTTTGGATAAATGATACGCCAGTAGCGATTGTCACGTACATATTCTGCCTGTAGCGACGCATGCTTCGCTTTGGGGCCAAGATCCTGGCTGATATAGTCGCCGGCCAGGAGATCTAGATTATGCTGGGTACGTTCTTCAAACTCGAAGAATGGTGGTGGCTCACGCTGCTCATCCTGCGCCATATGCCGTGCGATATGCAACAGATTGGTCAGCAGATCGGTACCAACCCGCTGCTCCAGATCGCCAAAGAACTGATCGCGCCAGTCGGCAACCTGCCCGGCAATATCTTCATGCTCATTCAAGGTGATACTTTCATCGGTGAACGCATCAATAGCGGCTGTTTGCAGATGCGCGATAAATTGTTTGTAGCGATCTGCTTCGTTATCAAAGACCATCACCAGATATTGAACCGTCTCCATATCATCACTACCCTGCACAATGGTGACAAAGCTGACGAGGTACCATCCGATGGGCATCAGGGTCAGGTAGGGCTGTGGTTCAACATTTACACTGCCCATCTGCCGCACCAGACGACGCACCAGGGCGATAGAAATCAGTTGCAACGGCAGGCGAACAGCACGCTCAGGACCGATTGGTTCGATTCCTCCGGAACCAAGGGTATAGTCGGCCCAGTTGATCAAATGCTGCCACTGGTCAATGAATGAAACGATATATGCCTCTTCAGTGCCGCCGAAGCGTGGTCCCCGCAGCGCCCGTCCGATCATTTGCGTCAGCAAGATACTGCTGGTGGTCTGCCGGGTCAGAAAGACGGTGTTGACTTTGGGGACATCGGTGCCCTCCGTCAGCATGCGCACATTGATCAGCACATCCAACTCATCCCGCCGAAATGCAGCCAGCACCCGGGCATTCTCATCGCGGGTGTTGCGATTACGCGCCGCAACGCTGCCCGGATCGGCGTCAATATGGGTGTAGATTACATCGGCACGGACGCCTTCTGCGCGCAGCAGTTCGCGCAACTGATCACACTGGAACCAGCGATCGGCAAAGATGATCGTTTTGCCGTAACGCTCACGGTTCTCCACATAACAGCGCGCGATAAAGCTGTTGCGTTCGCGGCTCTCCGCAAGTTTCGTGATGATATACTCCGGAATATCGCGGTAGGAGCTTTTCCATTTTTGATATTCGCGTTCGTCAAAGTCGGGGGAAAAATTGGTTTGATGCTGTTCTACTACCGGGCGGGCCAGGATCGCATCCGACATCAAATCCTGAGTACGGGCTTGATACAGAATGCCCTGCGGAAACAGGCGGGCCAGCCAGCCCTGCTTCTTTTCGTCGGTATAGGTTGGAGTTGCCGTCAGGCCCAGCACAAATAGGGAAGCACAGCGTTCACGTAGCGCTTCAATAAACTTGCGATAACTGGGAGCTGGTGCGTGATGGGCTTCATCAAACACAACAAACAGGTCTTTTGGGGCCGCATCGAGCCAGTTCATAAGCTGCGGGTGCGCCAGCCAGTAGGCGCGCGTGATCGTTTGCAGGGTAGCTACCACGACATCATCAGCCGGGTTGATCTTGTGGACCGGCCAGTGTCCGGGCGTTCCTGATATCACCCGCACTTGCAGGCGCTCCTTCGGTTCGATAATCCAGCCGGTTTCATAACCATCCTGGGGGCCGGCAGCGGTTGCGTCAATGGAACCAAAACTATCGATTGCCTGTTCAAGCAGGTGGTGGGTATGGGCCAGCCAGAGCACTTTGTAACCGTCCGAGAGTGGTCCCCGGCAGAGAAATCGTACAGCGGTAAACGTTTTACCGCCACCTGTGGGCAGCACCAGGATGCCGCCGGCATTCGTCGCATCCTGCGTGGTATACCATTTGTGCAGATGGTCGAGTGCGACGGCCTGATGCGCCGCCGGTTCGCGGTTTGAGGGACATGTGCGTGCGGCGATGAGATCGTACGTTCGGTAAAAGATCTCCCGTGGTGGTTCTGTCATGCTATCTTCCCCTGGAAACTATGATGTGTAATGTACGTACATTGGCTGGGTATACTCCGCGTGGCAGGAGTGCGTGATGGTATAAAGTACGCCGGCGAATACCGCGACAAAAATCTGTTCAACTGCCTGGTTGCAAGAGTGACTTGCCCTTGCTGTTTCTCCTCCATTATAAACTATGCCATGCTCAATGTGCAATGCGAATTCAGTGGTTTGTAGTCCCTCCTGGTGGGGTCACTATTGACCGTAAGCGGTGGGCCGTGTACGTAACCGCATAGGTACCGGTTTCAAGGACTCACTTCGTGATCCCAACGCCGCTGCTCTTGGTGACAGAAGTTACGCAGTGAGCGTACAAAACGGGCATTTCACCCAATGGAAATCAGATTCGCCTGCGGCAGCATGGTACTCTTTTGATCTTTTCACAAAAAATTCACAACGTGAATTTTTTTGTGAAAAAATCGGGGTTCTTCTTCCCTGCCGGAGACTGAAATACCTTCCGGGTCAGGGACCGCGTAAGTCGTGTTGTTGAGAGACTATCTGAAACGGGTTGGTCATGGGGCGACGGCCCCGGAGCGGGAGTCCCGGCTTCAGCCGGTTCCGGCCACACACCGGCTGAAGCCGGGACTCCGGGGGCGCTGTCCGGTGTTGCAGGGCACCCCGCATGCCGTGGGACCGACGCGAATCAGCTTTTCAGACAGTCTCTGAGAACCGGATACACGGGCGTGGCTGTGGTATGATACTTACACATAAATGCCGAACACAATTAGAGGAAGACCTATGACCACGAATGAAGTCCAGACCCACACCCTGCCCAACGGTATGCTGGTGTTGACGAAAGAGGTGCATACCGCACCCGTTGCCACCTGCTGGATCTGGTACCGGGTGGGGGCCCGGAACGAACCGGGTGGCCTCACCGGGATCAGCCACTGGGTTGAGCATATGCTGTTCAAGGGCACGCCCACCGTCCCTCGGGGCGCCCTTGACCGCATTATTGCCCGGAATGGCGGCACCTTCAACGGCTTTACCTGGATTGATTTTACTGCCTATTTTGAGACGCTACCGGCCGACCGGATCGAACTGGGATTGCAGATTGAGTCGGATCGCATGATCAACTCGTTGTTTGGACCGGAAGAGGTCGAAAGCGAGCGCACGGTCATTATCTCGGAACTGGAAGGCTATGCCAACTATCCCGAAACCTGGCTCGACGAGGCGGTCAAAGCGGCGGCCTTCACCGCCCACCCCTACCACCACCCGGTGATCGGCTACAAACATGACCTGCTGGCAATGACCCGCGAGAACCTCTACAGCCACTATCAGACCTACTACATGCCCAACAATGCCGTGCTGGTGCTGGTCGGCGATTTTCAGACCGAGGCAATGCTGGCGCTGGTTGAGCGTTACTTTGCCGATCTGCCCGCCGGTCCCGCGCTGCCCCAGTTCTACGCGGTTGAGCCGGAGCCCCAGGGCGAGCGCCGCGTCAAGATCCAGCGCCCCGGTCCCGCCGAGTATGTGCAGATTGCCTATCTTGCGCCCGACTGCCGCAGCGCCGATTTCGCGCCGATGGCGGTGCTCGACGCGGTGCTGAGTGGCGCAAAGGCACTCACCTCGATGGGCGGCTCACAGACCAACCGTAGCGCCCGGATCTACAAAGCCCTGGTTGAGACCGAACTGGCGAGCGGTGCCGGGAGCAGCTACATGCCCTCGCGTGATCCCTACCTGTTTGAACTGGCCGCCACGGTGCGCGATGGGCACAGCGCCAACGAAGTTGAACTGGCGCTGCTGGAAGAGATTGCCCGCATCCAGCGCGACGGCATCAGCGCGGAAGAACTGGCGAAGGTCAGCAAGCAGTTGCGGGCGCAGGTGGCCTTCGGGCGCGAGAGCGTCACCAACCAGGCGCTCTCGCTGGGCATGTGGGAAGTGCTTGACACATACAAGCGGGTCGATACGCTGATGGACGAAATCGCCGCCGTGCGTGCCGACGATGTCCAGCGGGTGGCCCAGACCTACCTGACCGAGAAGCGCCGGGTGGTCGGGCATTTTCTGCCCACCGACATGGCCTGAGCGGACTGTAAGGAGTTTTTCATGCAACTGTTCCCTTCTACGATACCCACGGCAAGTCCGGCGGGCGGGGCGAGTGGCATTGCCACGGCCACCCGCCACCAGTTATCCAATGGCATTGTCGTGCTGATCCAGCGCAACCCGAGCAACCCGACGGTGCGGGTGCGGGGGGAAGTGCGCGTGGGCGCGATCAACGAGCCGGCAACCCAGGCCGGCCTGGCGGTCTTTACCGGCGCGGCGCTGATTCGGGGCACGCCCAACCGCACCTTCCAGCAGATCTCCGCCGAGACGGAAGAGCGCGGCTGTAGTGTCAGTTCCGGCGGTGGGCAGCACAGCAGTGGCTTTAGCGGCAAAGCGCTGGTTGAGGATCTGCCACTGGTGCTGGAGGTGCTGGCCGATATTGTGATCAATCCGACCTTTCCTCCCGATGAGATTGCCCGGCTGCGCGGTCAGTTCCTCATGAGCCTGCGCGAGAATGAGCAGGACACCCGCTCGCAGGCCAGTCGGGCGGCGCGCGCGCTGCTCTACCCCGAGGGGCATCCCTACAGCCGCCTCTCCAGCGGGACCATCGAGACAGTGCAAACCATCACGCGTGATGATCTGGTCGCCTTCCATCAGCAGTACCATCCGGCGGCAACAACCATTGCTGTTGTGGGCGATGTCGAACCGGCTGCGGTCATTGCGGAGTTGGAGCGCACCTTTGGCGTCTGGGAGAGCGCAGCGACACCACCCGTGCAGGAGTTGCCGCCAGTACCGCCGCTTAGCGGCATGCAGCGGCGCGATGTTGATGTGCCGGGGAAAGTGCAGTCGGATGTGATCTGGAGTGTGCATGGCCTGGCCCGCAGTGACCCCGATTACTACCCGGCAATGATGGGCAATATGATCCTGGGTCGCCTGGGGATGGGCGGCCGCCTGGGGGAAAACGTGCGCGAGAACCAGGGCATGGCCTACTATGTCTACAGCGGGCTGGAGGCCGACCTGGGTGCCGGTCCCTGGGCGGCGGTGGCGGGGATTAATCCCGAAAATGTCGAGCGCGCAATTCAGGCCATCTTGCAGGAGATCGAGCAGTTTAAGCATGAGGGCCCCACCGACGAGGAACTCGCCGATGCCAAGGCCTACCTGACCGGCAGCCTGGTGCTGGGGCTGGAGACCAACGACGGCATCGCCGGGACGCTGCTGGCGATTGAGCGCTATGGGCTGGGCCTGGACTATATTGACCGCTACCCGGACATCATTAACGGCCTGTCTCACGAAGATATTGTCACCGTTGCGCGGAAGTATCTCTCAACGGAGAACTGCGTGGTGGTGGTGGCAGGACCGCTATAAGCGCAGAGCGGGGGAGCGCAAAGCGCAAAGCGCAAAGCGCAAAGCGCAAAGCGCAGAGCACAGAGTGCAGAAGGTAGAAGAGTGAGAGACGTGGAGCATACTATCGTCTCCTCGCGCAGAGCCGCAAAGGTCGCTAAGCAGCGCATACCTTTGCGGCTTTTTGTGCGCCTGTCTGGACAATGTTTTGGCATGCCCTCATGCCTGCACGTCATTCAGGGATCGTACTGCAGGTATATGCTCGGCCTGGAGTGAGGCAATCGCACTGATGGGCACCGTAACCACCGCAATTGACTCGCCAAGGGCATTAAAAACTTCCAGCACTGCGCCGTCTTCACCATCCGAAACCGGCACATAATCAATGTACATTGCCGTATCGTCCCGTTTGAGGTGCGCATCGTGTACGTCACGAACGAGCACCACGCGTGTATACAATTCAGGTTGCCCCATGGCTGCTTCTCCAGGGTTTTAGCGTAACAAACTGATAGACATTTTCTTCCGTTCGTAGCATCCAGATAGTTACGACAGGCAAATCACGCGTAACACCTTTGAGCATTCCCTCAACCCGATAAAACATACCATACTGATCCTGGCGTTCCAGAATGGCATCGTGCGTAGCAATAAGTTCGCGCAGCGCAGCTTCGAGTGCGTCCGGGTTGGCCTGAGTAAACCCGGCCTGGGCCAGGAATTGCGATTTATCGCTGTCCGGACGAAACACGAGCAGGTAGGCTGTCAGCTTTTCCCGGGGAATAATCACATCTGGCGGTAATTTCATAGCGTCTGGCTGGATACTTGTGATAGCCTGGCTGCGTTTAATTACACGACTTACGTGGTCGTTGACCCGACAGGAGATTCCGTCTCCGGCAGGGAGGAAAAAACTCATCTTTTTTCACAAAAAATTTGCACGCAGTGTAAATTTTTTGTGAAAAAAGATCAAAAAGTACCATGCTGCCGCAGGCGAATCGGGCTTCCATCTGGGCAAATGTCCAGTTTGTGTACCCACCGCGTAAGTCCTGTTAATTATTCCTCAAGTGAAGCTAATCCCTCGCGCAATGCATATAGGGCGGCCTGGGTGCGGCTGGCAAGGTGTAGCTTGCTCAGGATGTTGCTGACGTGGGTGCGCACCGTCGCCTCGTTAATCACCAGTTGTTCGGCAATGTCCCGGTTGCTCAAGCCCTGGGCCACCTGGCGCAGCACCTCGACCTCGCGCTCGGTCAGTGGTTCGACGGCGGGAATGCGCTCCGCCGGGTGGGCCAGTTCGCGCAACACCCGCCGCGCAATCGTCGGGTGCAGGGAGGACTCGCCATGGTAGACCTGACGAATCGCCTGAACCAGCTCCTCCGGCTCGGAGTCCTTCAGCAGGTAGCCGAGCGCCCCGGCCTTGATCGCCGGGAAGACTTTATCGTCGGTGCCAAAACTGGTCAGGATGAGGATGCGTACAGCCGGGAGGCGCTCCGTGATTTGCCGGGTAGCCTCGATCCCGCTGAGTTCCGGCATCACCAGGTCCATCAGGATCACATCGGGCTGGAGCGCTTCCGCCTGAGCCACCGTTTCGGTACCTGTGCGTGCCTCACCCACCACCTCCATCCCGGACTCCGTCGATAGCAAGGCACGGATACCTTTGCGGACAATCGACTGATCATCGGCAATCAGAATACGAATCGGTGACGCTGACATAAGTTAGCTCTCTCCCTGCTTCCAGGCCGGATGTTCCAGAACGCCAAAGGTGCGCTGGGCCATGCGCTCGCTCTGCTGCTTTGCCCGCACCCGCACCGTGGTGCCCTGGCCCGGCGTGCTGCTGATGGTCAACTCCGCGCCGACCCGCCGGGCCCGCTCCTGCATGCCCTGGAGCCCCCAGCCATCATGCTGCAACGTAGCGGCACAGTCGAAGCCTACCCCATCATCGCTGACCTCCAGACAGCAGGTCGCCTCCTCGCAGATTATCTGGAGCGTCACATGGCGGGCATGCGCATGCTTGAGCACATTGTTCAGCGCTTCCTGCACAATACGGTAGAGTTCTTCGGCCACGGTGTAGTGTAACTCCTCTTCACCATGCACCCGCATTTCCGTCTGCAACCCGGCGCGCCCTTCCACCGCATCCAGGCGGGCCTGCAGCGCCGCAACCAGCCCTTCCTGCTCCAGAATCGGTGGGCGCAACTCAAAGATCAGCAGGCGCATCTCGCGCAGCGCCTGCTGGGCCGTCATCCGCAGATCGCGCACATATTCCACTGCGGCGGCACTCTTTCCGGCGTTGAGTAGCCGCACCGCCGCTTCCGAGTGGAGCGTCACGCTGTAGAGCGCCTGCGTGACCGAGTCATGTAATTCGCGCGCCAGCCGCTGCCGCTCCTCCATCACCGCCAGATGTTCAACCTGCTGCGCCAACCGGGCATTCTCAATCGCAATTGCTGCCTGGTCGGCAAACCGGCTAATAATGCGCATATCCTCGCCGGTAAAGCCGCCCGGCTTGTTGACTACACTCAGCGCGCCGATCACCCCCTCCGGCACGCACAACGGCACCGCCAGCAGCGATACCAGTTCCGGTCCCCAGCAGAGTTGCTTTGCGGCTGAGTCGGGCGCGTTAATCAAAACCGGCTCATTCCGCAGGACTGCTGCCCCGGTCAGCGAGCCCTGCACCGGGATACGGTCGGAGATCGGTGGCGCTTCCCCGGTGCTGAGTGCGCGCCCCAGCCAGCCGTCATCCTCGACCAGGAACACCGTACTACCCAGCGCATCTGTGAACTGTTGTGCGTGGGAGCAGACAATCTCCAGGACATCGTCAAGTTCCAGCTTGTGCAGCAGCGCAGTTGTCACCTGCTGGAGACTCTGACTCTCGGCCAGTTGCCGGCGCATGCGGGCATAGAGGCGATCATTTTCGATTGCCAGCGCGACCGCGCCCGCGATGCCGCGCACGGTCTCAATCTCAGCAGAGGTGAATGTTCGGTAGTCATCGCAGGTGTAGATCAGTGCCGCCCCCAGCACCGGGCCATTGACCCGGATCGGTACTGCCAACAGGGATTTGATCCCCAGCAGTCGGCGTGTTTCCCGACTGAGGCGCGCGTCGGTTTGCGCATTAAAGCAGACAATCGGGCGTTGCTGCTCGATCAGTTCGCGGAACAGGGCATCGGTCGCAGGATCAAGCGGGTGGGTGCGTAGCACTTCCGGGCAGGCACTGGCCCAGGGTTCAGCCGCAGCCTGGGGAATGAACCGGCCCTGCTCACTCTCCACCAGATAGATCGTGCAGTCGTGAACGCCGACGGCCGCCGCCATACGCTCGGCCACGCGCTGTAATACATAATCAAGCTCAGGTGACTCACCCGCGATCTGGGCCATATCCAGCATGCGTGCGATACGCTGCTGCTGCTCGTGCAGATGCTGCTGCATTGCCACGGCATACTGCTGCCCAAACCGGCTGACCATACCGCGCACACAGGTATCCAGTGGGGCGGTTAGATCATAGATTTCGGCGGCCTCGAGATCGTTCGCCTGCCGGATAAGCGGCAGGGCCGCCTCCTTGCAGAGCAGTAGCGCATTCAACACTTCGCTGACAGCAAATTGTTGGCGCACCCGTTTATGGCTCAGTGAGGCCAGATAATCGTCCATGGCCGTATCGGAGCCGGTCTGCAGCACGGCAATAATGGCATTCAGACCCATCCGGGTTGAGGCGCGGAGCTCCTCCAGCGACTGCTCCGCATAGTGTGCATCAACCTCGTGATAGATCCGTTCGGCCCAGGCGGTTGCAATTGCCTCGTGCTGCTGCTCCAGCAACAGCGCCAGGTGTACCGCGCGCTCAGCCTGATCAACCATGGCACTCATCATCCCACTCCGGTATCGCTCTAACAGTAAGGGTTCATAAAAGAATAACTTCCCCCACCCCCTAACAACTCTGCTCAATGTTCACGTGGGTGAAGCGTGTAATTCCATTGAGGACAAACGTCATGATACGTGATATTGAG